>Ga0224508_10004175_pt1 | contig 11840 bp, 7 predicted proteins | sample SF_Jan12_sed_USG_4_FD_170157 | JGI IMG/M metagenome (GOLD analysis project Ga0224508, IMG submission 170157) | Sediment microbial communities from San Francisco Bay, California, United States - SF_Jan12_sed_USGS_21 | ecosystem: Environmental > Aquatic > Marine > Sediment | place: USA: California...
GCGGAGAAGGCAGAGCGTGAATTGGTCAAGGTCAAGTTGCTAAACTACCTTGGCAATAAGATCGGTGAGCAGATGGACGCCCTCATCACTGGAGTAGAAGAATTCGGACTTTTCGCTCAGGGCGTGAAGCTGCCAGCCGAAGGTTTGATTCACGTCAGTTCGTTGCAAGATGACTATTACGACTACGATGGCAAGGCACGAATGCTAACCGGCCGTCGTGCCGGCAACAGCTATAGATTAGGTGACCTGATCCGAGTTGAAATTGCTCATGTTGACGTTGACCGCCGTGAATTGGATTACCGGCTGATCAAGACAACCAAGAAGCGACAAGTAGTTAAATCGAAGAAAAAGAAGTCAGCAACTCACGAAACCAAAAAGAAGAAGGTAAAGAAAAGAACTGGAAAGAAAGGCAAACCGAAGCGAAAGAAGAAACGAAATAGGTAGCTTTACGGCGAAACCGAGATTCTTATGTTTCCGCCAGTTCCGACATAGCGTCGTCCGGGATGTTGAAATTTGCCGAGACGTTTTCCACGTCATCGTGGTCATCCAACGCTTCCATGAGTTTGAGCACCGTTCTCGCGGCTGCGACATCCAAATCTACCGTGTTGCTGGGAATGCGAGTCAGTTGCTTGGCTTCTACCGTGATACCCGCCTCTTCAAGTGTGGTGGACAAATTTGAGTAGGCGTCGACTTCGCAAGTCAATTCGAACTTATCGCCGTCGCGTCTCACATCGTCTCCACCTGCTTCCAAAGCAACTTCCATGAGGCGCTCTTCGTCCGCGACCTCGGCGGAGATCAGGAATAGACCTTTCCGTTCGAATATCCAAGCGACACAGTTGGTCTCCCCGAGTTTTCCACCGTGATTGTCGAAAATCTTGCGAACTTCTGACGCGGTGCGGTTACGGTTATCCGTGAGGATGTCGCACATCACTGCAACGCCGTTCGGGCCGTAACCTTCATAAATGACTTCGTCAACATTGCCGCCATCCAATTCGCCTATTCCTTTTTTGATGGCGCGTTCGATGTTATCTTTCGGCATGCTAACTGCTTTGGCGTCTGCGATTGCCGTACGCAGCCGAATGTTTGTATCCGTATCGCGACCACCTATTTTTGCCGCTACAATGATCGCTTTGGAGAGTTTGCTCCACAGCTTGCCGCGTTTGTTGTCGACCAGCGCTTTCTTGTGCTTAATGCCGGCCCAGTGGGAATGACCCGCCATCTGGACTACTCCGCAGTATGTTTCTTGATCTTCAGTTCGGTCTTTTCCAGGAGCTTCAAATCGTCCTGTTTTTTGAACGCCTCTACCGCTTTTTTCCAGTTTGTGACCGCTTGTTGTTGATCGTTCTTTTTAAGATAGACATCGCCTAAATGATCGAGGATGACGCCATCTGGATCATCGTCCTTTGTTGCTTTCATCAGTTCCGCAAGTGCTTCCTCGTAACGCCCGAGCCGGTAATATGCCCAGCCCAAGCTGTCTCGGTACGCAATGTTGTCCGGCTCGGCTGCAACCGCTTTGCGAGTCATCGCCAATGCGCGCTTTAAGTGCTCTCCTTCATCTGCCCACAAATAACCAAGATCGTTCAAAGCTCCGATATCTTCCGGAAATTCGTCCAGCACTTGCTCGATCCATTCGACCGCTTCCGGCATTCGCTGCTGTATCACGCAGATGTTTGACAGTACAAGCCGGGTCTCGCGCAGCGTGTCACGGATGTCTGACGAACTAAAACTCGCATCGTACTTCTTCAAGAGATCCAGGTACGCCTGCTCTGCTTCTTCATATCTTTTGGCGCGATATAGAATCCACGGAAGTCGACTTGCCATGCGTGGTGATTTAGGGCTGAACTCGGCCGCTTTTTTCGCGGCTGCGATCGCTTCGTCGGTTCGCTCTTCCATCTGTAGAGCGCCGGCCAAGTAAAAATAAAAGTCCGCGTCGTTCTTTACTATCTTTTTGTTGATTGCCCGCTGAAATACGCTTGCCGCCTGCTCGTATTTCTCGGACATCAACAGATCAATGCCCCACGTCAACATGATCGTGCGTTTTGGCGGTTCAGACTCCTCAAGTGCCAGCTCAAACAGCTTTTCCGCATCGTCATACCGTTTGGCATCGATAGCCAAAAAGCCGATTGCCAGTGCCACACCTTTACCAATCTCTTTATCATTCGCCCGCTTTCTTGTCTGTGCGAGGTCGATGAGCATTGAAGTCATGTCCGCATTTTCGGCAATCGGATCAATGACCTTCGCCAACGGTTCAAGTGTCCCCGTTTTCAGAACGGCCTGGCCGAGCACGTCCGCAAGTTTGTCGACGTCCTTTTCCTTCATGCGAATCTCGATTAAGGCCTCAAATCCATCGATTAGGGGATCAGAAACGACAAGCGGTTCAAAGATCTCTAGCGCGAGTTGGACATCGTCGGATTCAAAGGCGACCTTGCCAAGATAGTAACCAAGAGAGGCGTTCGGTTTTCGTTCGTAAATCTCTGTTAACCGCGTTTTTAATCTCTCTTTTGCTTCGCTCTCATCAGCATGCTTTTTCTTCAATAACTCGGCGAACAGTTCATAAGGCAGGGTACGGGCATCCGCGCTACCGCTAACCAGGTACTTTTCAAGTTGCTGCAGTGCTTCGTCCGTCTTGTCTCGCTTAGCGGCCAATCGCGCCATATGATATGCGAGCAAGGCGTCATTCGGCTTGATGTTATTCGCTTTCCTGACGGCCTCCTCAGCCTCATCCAAGCGACCGATCTCAAACAAACTTTCGGTGAACAAACGAAAAGTGCGTTCAGCGTCATCCAAGACTGCTTTTTTCATCTCTTTGGTCAAACCAAACTTATCAGGGTCATCGAGTGCGCTAACCACGACCGCCAGTTTTTCTGCCGCCTTTTCGTTGTTGCCAGCTAGGAAATACAGTTGTCCCAACTGAGCATGAACAAGTATCTTGCTGCCGTCTTTGGTGTCTTTTTGAAGTTCTAGTGACTTTTCGTAAAGCTCGGCAGCTCGCTCGAATTCTTGCTGGCTAGTCAAATAACCCGCTAACTGACGAAGCATTAGTGGGTCCTGTGCGTCGGCATCTGCTCGAATCAGTGCATATCGAACGAATTCATCGTTTCGTTTCAAATAACCAGACAACTTGAGGATTTCGTCGACTGCCTTGATGGATTCAGGATCGTAACGCCACGCTCGTTGATAGTGTCTTAAAGCCCGAGGATAGTCCTCGCGTTGAAACAGTAGACGACCATGAGAGTAGAGAGCGGATGCCTTGACGCGGTCTTTTTGCTCTTCACTTTGTTCCTGAAGTGGTTCGAATTTAGCAATCGGATCTTCGAAATTCGAAGGTCCTGTTTCTTTTCCATACAATGCACCTGACGCGAATGGCAACCAAGCCAGTAGGGTGGCAAATAAAAAACGCAGAGAGTTGATTTTATGCACGTCTTGGCTCCAAAGAGATTTCACACTTTGCAGATAGATGGGACAGCTGCATGTGCCTGAACCCACACCAATTTTAACAAACTGCCACCAATAGTTCCACGTAAACGGCGGGCCGGCGGCAACACGAATCCTCTTCTAGCAGCAATATTTCGAACAAGTCGGCTTCATCGGGGCTTCTTCTTCGCCAGCCGTTTGGTGGTAGACTTTTTCTTCGTTGCCGACTTTGTTTGCTTCGCCTTGATAACGGATTTCTTAGTCTTGGCGGACTTTTTCTTTACCGCTTTCGCCGCTGACTTTTTTGGCTCCTTGGCCTTTTCAGCGGCCGCCTTTTTCTTTTTTGGCTTCTCTTTCACCTCGCCTCTGGCCGGGGCTGGCTTTGCTCCACGTTTAGGAAACCGCTCCTTCGCGTCCGGAGATATTTCACTGATGATCGATCGCACGCGAGGAGAGAAAGGTGCCAACGAAAAGTCAACTGCTAATTGGTGCAACAGCGACCCAAACTCAACGCCTTTAGTTTTGGGAATTGCCCGTTCCATTCCCGGAATGCGTTTACTCTTTGCCTCATTTTCCGAAATAATTCCAAGGACGTAGAGTGTCTCGACAGTGCTATTGTCGACCGGTATCGAATGACCTCCCAGAGACGCCTGCGTGATAAAAGAAACACAAAAGGATGTGACGCCATTCTTCTCTAGTTTTTTAGTCGCTGATCCAAGGTTTTCCTTTTTCATCGCTTCAAGATCAAACGTATAGTGTGCTTCAAAGACACTTTGCAGAGTACGTTTTAGACGCGAGGCTGCGTCTGGAGGATCAGGTAGGCAAGACATCGTTTCGGACAGTTCCGCGACTGTTGTCACGCGCACCTCATTCCAATCGAAGTATGACTCTTGCAGCTTTCCGAAAGCCTCGTCAGCCACATCGAACATTGCATTCTCTAGGCAGCAGGCGTACAGTAAATGCTCCAGCAAAGTTCGTTCGCTGAGCGGTTCAACGGGCTTGTAGTGCTTCTTCAAGACTTTATGCGTTTTAGTGATCAACGCAGCGCGGTTAGCTACACTCATTTCAGATTGTCATTTGGTGAGGGAACTGGGTGGGTCAAAATGTTGAAAAAAAAGGCGGTTTCGCCTTCTCATTCGTCTTCGAGCTCGGAATCATCCAATTGTGGATTTGAAGTCTCTAACTCCTGATCGGGGAGAACTTCGCTTAGGATACGGGCAACTTCGAGTGCATTTTTTATTCCTTGATCCAACACGAATTTAATCTTTGGTACGTACCGTGTTTCAATTCTATTGCCGATTTTCTTTTGCAAAAAGCCAACTGAACTTTCAAGGCCGCGCATGCTGAGCTGTTGCTTTTTGTCGTCACCCATCACAGACACATGTACCTTTGCGTTGCGCATGTCAGGTGAGACTTCCACATACGTCACCGTGACGTCTTGGATGCGCGGATCGCGCAGATCGGTAAGGATGGCCATGCCGACCACTTCGCGAATTGCCTCAGCGGCCTTTAATACTCGTCTGGAAGTCATCGGTGTTGAAAGTAATTAGTGGCTTGTACTTGTATCCTGTATCTCGCTTCCCTACAGCGTCCGAGCAACTTCCTCGATCTTATACGCTTCCAAGACATCCGCTTCTTTTAAATCGTTAAAACCACTAAGCCGAATTCCGCACTCCATCCCGCGTGGCACTTCTTTCACGTCGTCCTTATGCCGACGCAACGAGTCCATTGGGTAATCACCAATCGTTCGGCCATCGCGATTTACTCGAATTCGACAACCTCGATGTATCGCCCCACCCGTCACGTGGCAACCTGCGATCGAGCCAACGCGGCTGATCTGAAACACTTCCTTCACCAAGGCGTGCCCCAACTCGACGATTCGTTCCTCCGGTTTCAGCCGGCCCTCGAGCATGGCCTTGATATCTTCGGAGACTTTGTAGATCACGTCATATCGACGAATTTCTACGTCATACGCTTCGGCTTTCTGTCGGGCCTCGTCCGTGGGAATGACATTGAACCCGATGACGACTGCGCCTGATGCATGGGCCAACGTCACGTCGCCTTCGGTAACACCACCAACCGCCTGATGCAGTATCTTGACTTGCACTTCTGGATGTTCGAGCTTACCAAGTTCCTTTTGAATGGCCTCGATTGAACCTCGCACATCCGCCTTGATAATCAAGTTGAGCGTTACAATATCGCCTGCATTGACGGCAAGCGTTCCTTCTTCCAGCCTTCGCTGGAACTCTTCGAACGAAACCTTCGTGGTGATTCCAGCCAGCGATTCTTCTCGGCTGCGCAGCTTGCGACTTTCCGCGATTTCGCGAGCTTGGCCAATGTCGTCCAGCACGTAAAAGCGGTCTCCCGCATCAGGAGCGAAATCTAACCCAGTGAGATTAACCGGAGTGGACGGTCCAGCTTCCTTGAGTTTTTTGCGCGTCTTCAATGTGTCGTACATCGCTTTCACGCGACCAAAAGCGCCGCCACATACAATGATGTCACCGACCTTCAGCGTGCCGTTCTGCACCATTAGTTTGGCAATGACACCCCGTCCTGGCTCTTGCTCGGCTTCCAAACAAGTTCCCACTGCCGCCCGATTAGGATTTGCTTTGTATTCATGAAGTTCTGCCGTGACCAAAAGCGTCTCCAGCAACTCGTCCATGCCAGTGCCCGTAATTGCGCTGGTTCTCACGACCTCAATATCGCCACCCCACTCGCTCGGCAACAACTCGCGGGCTGCCAAATCTTGAAATGCCTTGTTCTCATCAACGCCTGGAAGGTCCATTTTATTTAAAGCAACGAGGATAGGCACTTCTGCGGCTTTCGCGTGACTGATCGCTTCCTCAGTTTGCGGCATTACGCCATCATCTGCGGCGACTACGAGTACGGCAATGTCCGTAACATTTGCTCCGCGCGCTCTCATTTCCGTGAAAGCTTCGTGCCCCGGCGTGTCGACAAACGCAACCTTCCGGTCCCCTTTGCTGACTTGGTAGGCCCGAATGTGTTGAGTGATTCCTCCCGCCTCGCCTGACACGACATCGATTCCAATGAGGCGATCCAACAGAGAGGTCTTGCCATGATCGACGTGGCCAAGAAAAGTAACAATGGGTGGTCGTGGCTCGAGTGCACCCTCGTCTTCGTCCACGACTTCCAGCTTTTCAATCAGTTCGTCTTCGAGCGAAGTCTTCTGCGTAAATTCGACTTCGACACCAAGTTCTTCGGAGAGTAAATGTGCCGTTTCCTCATCGATCAACGTATTGATATTCAGCGAGTTTGGCGTCGTACCGAGCAAATTTGCCAATGAAAAGCAAATCTTGACCGCCGGAACTCCAGCCACCTCTGAGAAACTTCGTACAGCGCACGGCAACTCAAGAACGACATTTTCTTTCCGAGGCGCGGCCGTGTTTCGTCGCGGACCCCTCGACGGTGTCCGACGATAACCACGTCGATGACGGGGGCCATCATCATCCGATTGGACTCGCTTTGTACGCGACTTACGCTGCACTGCGCGACTTCGTCGTATGTCGCCCATTGCGCCGTCGGCAGATTCCCCTTCTGCTTTAACACGCTTGCCTCCTCGTGGTGTTTTTGCTCCTAAGGGGGTACTTGCCAAAGGAGTTGGTAAGTCGCTTCCTGACTTTTTGTCTGTGGCCCCTTTACCCTTTTTTTGACTGTCCGTGAACTGCTTCAGCGGAGCCGACTTTCCTTTTCCTGCGGCTCGAATTGCATCAGTCGGAAGTTTAATGTCTGGCTTTTGTACTTTCTCACCAGTCTTCTTCGGCTTAGCGACGGGCTGTTTGACTTCCGGCATTTCAGCTAATCGAACGACTTGTTCTTTTGGCATTGAGGGCTTGCTCGATTCACCGTCGTCTTTCTTTTTCGTGTCGTCCGCCGGCTTGCCACTCTTCTTATCAAGGACTTTGATCTTGTCAGTCTTACGAGTAGGAATATACGATTCGCGAGTGATTGCTCCTTCATCAGCAGGAGTTCGCGACTTGAGATCACTAGGCTTTGCCTTCGCGGCGGAACTGCCGTCACCGCTTAGATATGCCTTTACTTTGGCAACTTCGTCATCATCGAGGCTGGCTAGCGCAGACCCTTTCCCCGTGATACCTACCTTGGTGCAGATATCGACCAGCTCTTTGTTCTCGATTTTCAGCTCTTTGGCTAACGAATAGATTCTGATGGGCACGCTTGGCCCTCCCTTGGGCGATACGGACTCGCGACGGCGCGCGGTCCAAAATGTTACGGATTCCTATCGTCGAGACATACGCAAGTTCTCCTTTTTCTTTGAACACTTCCCGCATTGTTTGTCGGGAGCGGTTTGTATCTAAAACGCTAGAAGCCATTATTCGGTTCCAAGCGCCTGGTTCGTTTTAGCTTCGGCCTCGTCAGCATTGGTGGGCGATTCCTCTTCAGTGGCTTCTGGTAAATCGGTCTCGCTTTTCGTTGTGGAATCCTCTGTTTCACTTGACTCGGCCACAGGCTCTGTCACTGTATCCTCGGACTCGGTGTTTTCTTCAGTGGATTCATCGATTGGATGAGTGTCTTCCGGCTGCTCTGCCGATTCAGGGACTTCCTCGGCAGGTGCCTCTTCGGCTGGCGCGGCTTCACCTGCTGCCAGTCGAGCTTCCTCTGCTTCCGCTTCGAGTCGACGTTGTTCTTTTTGTCGAGCCCGTTCGACGGCTGCCGCTTCTTCGGCCACTAACGCCAGTTTCTCGGCTTGCTCGACAATATGGTCAACTTGCTCAGCCGTCAACTCACCCATCTCCATCAGGTCATCCGGTTCGATGACAGACAGATCATCGTAAGTCAAATAGCCCTCGCCGACTAGACGGTTCGCCAACTCTTCGTCAACACCGTCGAGTGAACTGAAACCTTGAACGGCTCGGTCAATTTGCTCTTCGAGCTCCTCCTGAGTCATGATTTCGATATCCCAGCCACACAACTTGCTTCCCAAACGGACATTTTGGCCGCGGCGACCGATCGCCAGCGATAGTTGGTCTTCTCGAACAAGCACAATCGCCCGCCCCATCATTTGGCAAAGGATGACCTCATCCACTTCAGCGGGCTGCAACGCATTGGGGATCAAGACCTGTGGATCCTCGTTGTAACGCACGATGTCGATCCGCTCTCCTGCAAGTTCGTCAACAATATTCTTGATGCGGTTGCCTCGCACGCCAACACAAGCCCCAACGCAATCAACCCGCTGATCGATACTACTTACCGCCACTTTGCTGCGATAACCAGGTTCACGCGAAATAGCATTGACGCTAATTACACCGTCTGCAATCTCGGGGATCTCTTGCTCGAACAATCGCTGGACCAATTTCGGCTTCGTACGACTGAGGACTACCTTAACTCGACTGCCAGCCGGCCGAACTTCGTAAATGACGGCACGAACCCGCTCGTTGGCGTGATGCGATTCGCCAGGTATTTGTTCGCTACGTGGAAGGATCGCTTCGACGTTGCCAAGTGCGACCGTCGTGGCGCCTCCTTCACTACGCTGAACAATGCCAGTGACCATCTGACCGACTTGCTCCAGATATTCTTCGATTAACGCGTCTCGCTCGGCCTCACGCACCTTTTGAATGATGACTTGCTTTGCAGTCTGCGCGCCAATGCGGCCGATCATCTCTTCATGATCTACAGGCTCGCCATTGCACACGCCGGTTATCGCGCCGTTTTCACGATCGATCGAAAACTCGATTTCCGCTTCCTCGCCGAAATACTTTTTTCCGGCGGAAGCAAGCGCCGACTCGATTGCATTGAAGACGAGTTCTTTGTCAACGTTCTTATCGCGGTGGAGCGAATCAACGATTCGGAGTACTTCGTTGGCATTCATGTGTATTATTTGCTTTCCGTGTGAATCAGGTTTTCGTCTGTCTCAGGATCAAACAAACAGGCACGTCTCGTATCAAATGCGACTTCGACCAGATCTTGTGGTGCGAAGCTGGTGCGTATCTCAGTTTTTACCAGCAACGTCTTCTTGTGCGTTTGGTCATCTGCCTCACTCATTTCGACGTGAATGACTGCAGAGTCTCCCAGCACTTCGACATCACAGACGGTCGCGCAGTTTTCGCCAGCGTTTGCATTTCGGATCGTTATGTCCTCGGGTCGGACACCCAGCGTTACGTCACGGTTCACATGTTGGCGAAGCCTGTTTTGTTCTTTCACCTCCAACTGATCAGCTTCAATCTTCGTCTTCACACCAGTTCCGACGAACCATAGTTCGTCGTTTGTTTCACTCACACTTCCGTCCACAAAGTTCATCGGTGGTGTGCCGATAAACGAAGCGACGAAGCGGTTCTTTGGTCGTTCGTACAAATCCATGGGTCGGCCAATTTGCTGGACCGTCCCTTTATCCATGACTACGATTCGCTGACCAAGGGTCATTGCTTCGACTTGATCGTGGGTTACGAAAATCATGGTCGCATCTAACTCGTCATGCAGCCGCTTCAACTCCCTTCGCATTTCAACTCGTAGCTTTGCATCCAGGTTCGATAACGGCTCATCAAACAAAAACGCCGCCGGCTCTCTGACAATCGCTCTACCTAGAGCGACACGCTGTCTTTCGCCGCCGGACAATTGTCGCGGCATACGATCCAGAAGATGCTCGATGCCTAACATCTGGGCCGCCCGCCGCACTTGCTGCTTTATTCCTTGTTGCTTTGCCTTCAATTCGGCAACGCCCGAGGGATCAGTCAGCCGTTTCCAAAACCGCTTTAACCATCCTCCATATCGAAGTTGCAATCCAAAAGCCATGTTCTTGTACACCGTCATGTGCGGGTACAAGGCATAGTTCTGGAACACCATCGCGATGTTTCGGTCCTTCGGGGCCACTTGGTTGACGACTTGTTTACCAATTCGAATCTCGCCCTCGTTGAGCGATTCCAAACCAGCAATCAGTCTCAGTGTGGTACTTTTCCCACAACCACTTGGGCCGACGAGAACCAAAAACTCCTTGTCATCAACATCAAGGGATACGGCATCGACTGCTCTAATATCGCCTGAAAATACTTTCGAGACACCTTCGAGTTGAACTCGCGCCATGTCTCTCAACTACCTCGGGCGATATAAAAAAACGGAGCGCTTACTCAAGCATCTCCGTCAGTGCCGAATCGCTCGAAAATTGTTCAAATAACACAACTTAGCGCCATTTGTAAGTTGTCAGAATACAATTGCTTGCGGATAGTGTCAAGTTGGGGTGGCTAGTAGTAAACTCCTAGTGTGCCAAAGGTTGGACCACCTTGCCCAACGTGCAAAGTGGTATCGAATTGTCCATGGCACCGACCTCACACTACCGATCAACCCCATACCAGATCCAAATATGGACATACTGGATGCAGATGGCATGCGGAAGAATATCTAGGTGACTTCGCTAGCATTGCCCTTTTCATGAAAAGTCAATGAGCAGGCCACGCTCATGCGCCAACCGCTGCGTATCGAAGAGAACCCCTACGAAGCCGCCCACGAGCCGCCTTGAGGAGGCCAAACCGCTGATACGTCCTGTAGTGGAATCTCTGTCAAATTCGGGAAGGCCAACGGTTACAGCATTCGCACAGGCACCGCGCTGAGGCCGAGATTGCCTAATCAATTGGCGGAAAATCATGAGTGCAAAGAACTTCGAATAACGAACAAGGAATATTGAAGGCCGAAGTTTTTCCTTCCTTCGCAATTAGACATTAAGTTTTCCAATGTTTCTTATTCGATCCGATCCATTCCTGTGTTGTGCGGGTCCGCCGGGAGGAATCTGTGTATAAAATGTTCGTGAGTAAATCAAACCCCGGCAACTTATGTCCAACAAACGCCCCAATATTCTCTGGTACTGCACGGACCAACAACGCTTCGACACGATTCGTTCGTTAGGCAATCAGCACGTTGTCACACCGACGATTGATCGGCTGGTTGACGACGGCGTTGCGTTCACTCACGTCTATTGCCAAAGCCCGATCTGTACGCCTAGCCGATCTAGCTTTATGACGGGCCTGTATCCGTCCCGCGTTCATAACACGAGAAATGGTAATGAGTCGTTTCCGGATTTCCCTCCGGTGATAACGAAACTGATCGCCGGCGGCGGTTATGACTGCGGAATGGTAGGCAAATTCCATCTGCAAAGTTCCGGCCATCGTACGGAACCAAGGCTCGACGATGGCTTCTCTTACTGGCGGTTTAGTCACGCTCCAAGGGACGACTGGCAGCAAGGCCACGATTACGCCGACTGGGTACGCGAACTTGGTGGCGATCTGGATGAGCTACGAGAAAGTGAAGACCGAGTCCCGCCCGAGTTTCATCAGACGACGTGGGCTTCCGAGCGTTCAATCGAATTTATCCAGCACGAGCGAGAACAGCCGTGGCTCTTGAACGTCAACATCTACGACCCGCATCCGCCATTCATTCCGCCCAAAGTCTACGCCGATCGATTC
>Ga0224508_10004176_pt1 | contig 11839 bp, 14 predicted proteins | sample SF_Jan12_sed_USG_4_FD_170157 | JGI IMG/M metagenome (GOLD analysis project Ga0224508, IMG submission 170157) | Sediment microbial communities from San Francisco Bay, California, United States - SF_Jan12_sed_USGS_21 | ecosystem: Environmental > Aquatic > Marine > Sediment | place: USA...
CGTCCTTCATTGGGCGCAGCCCAAATCCTGCCGTCGTGGCTTTCGATGATCGATTGGCACACCGAGAGGCCGATTCCAAGACCATCAGCCTTGCTGGTGTTGAATGGGAGAAAGAGATTTTCAGCGATTTTATCGGCGATGCCGGGACCCTCGTCGGACACTGAGACCACCACTTCATCCTTGCCGCCGAACGCCGTGGCGATCAGCAAACGTCCCGATCCGGTTTCGAACATCGCGTCGAGGCTATTCCGGACAAAATTAACCAGGACCTGCTGGATTTGGATGCGGTCGATCAAAACTTCCGGAAGATCATCGGCCAATTCGAACTCAACGTCGATACCCGCCGCCACCGCACCGGTTAGAGCGATCGTGCTGGCCTCCCGGACCACCTCGTTGATATCGTCGTTGAGGCGTTCGGTTTCGCCGCGCGCCGCGAAATCCCGCAGCCGCTTGATGATCTGGCCGGCCCGATATGCTTGCTCCGAGGCCTTGACCATGAAGTCGCGGATCTCCTCCGTCTCGTCGCCAAATTGCGCTTCCAGCATACGGTTGCATGCCTGCAGGTAATTCATGATCGTCGCGAGCGGCTGATTGATTTCATGCGCCAAACCCGTGGCCATCTCACCCATCACGCTCAGGCGCGACACATGGGTGAATTCCGATTGCAATTCTTGCAAACGCCGGTCGCTCTCGCGAACCGCCTCTTCGACCCTTTTCCGCTCGGACAGGTCGCGCATAAAGCCGGTGAAGATCCTGTCACACCCGGTCGCCACTTCTCCAACCGCCAAATCCAGAGGAAATTGCTCTCCGTTCTTCTTACGGCCGGTGACCTCGCGCCCGATACCGATGATGCGTTTTTCGCCCGTATCCAAGTAGCGTGCGAGGTATCCATCATGCTCGTCATGGTAGGGGGACGGCATCAGGATCTTTACATTTTGCCCAACCACTTCACGCGCCGAATAGCCGAACAGGCGTTCCGCCGCCGGATTGAAGGAGATGATAGACCCATCCGGTTTGATCGTAGCAATCGCATTGGGCGAGGTTTCGAAAGTCGACTTCAGGATGGCCTCGCTGTCCCGCAAGGATGACTCCGAGCGGATCTTTTCGGTCAAATCCATGCCGGTTCCGATGACGAAGTCCACGCTGCCGTCCGCATTCCGAGAAATCGTGTTCGACCACGCGATAAAACGCCTGTCGCCCGCCTTCGTGACCCAGTGATTTTGATATTCGCTCGGTAATTTCCCGCTATACAAATCGGCGAAGACGGACCGCACGGCCTCGATTTCCTCGTCGGGCACAAGGAAATCCCAGACCGTCCGGCGCAGGACTTCCGACTCTCTATATCCGGTAACCCGTTCGCACGCCGTGTTGAAGCGCGCCACCCGCCCCTCGCGGTCGAGAAAGATGACAAGCGCGCCGATCGTGTCGAGCAGCTTGTCGTATGCGTCGGACGAAATGCGCGGGTGTTCGGACATCGGCGGATTGTCTCCTAATCGGCGGCGCGGAACAACGCGACATATCGACTGGTTTCGATGGCCGGGCTGCGGGTCGCCGACTGGACGATGCGCTCATTGATTCGCATCAATGCCGGTTTATCGGCGATCGCCCTTGATGAACCGGAATGTTTCCGCGGAAACCAATATCAGGACGCGTGATCATGAACGAAAAACAGATTTCCGACTATGCGCGCCGGTTGCGCGATTCGCATGGCGACAAAGCGGAGCTCGTGGCGGCGCAGAAAGCGAAGGATTTCGAAGCCCGCAACAAGGCGGACGATGCGGAGGATTGGAAGCGCATTCGCGCCGCGCTTCGGGAACTGCGCGACGTGAAGCTCAGCTAACCGTCCGTACCAATGAGACGCCGGAAAACCGCCCCTGCCGCAGGAACATCCGAATTGCACCGCGGCCGGGGCGGCGCAAACCAGGAGACGCGCAATGCCGCGACAATCGACACGATGGGTATTGGTCGCCAACGGCCATAAAGCCTGTATTCTATCGATTAAAAAGAGGAAAGAAGTATCGCTGATAAAGGAATACGAAACGGATGCGCTGCCGACGCGGGAACTGGTTTCCGACCGGCCCGGCCGCAGTTTCGACCGGCATGGCGACGGTCGCCATGCTATGGAGCCGCCGACCGATGCACACCGCCAGGCCAGGGAAACCTTTCTCATCGACGTCGCGGGGTTTCTCGATCAGGAACGGCGTCAGAACCACTATCAGCAGCTCATTGTCATCGCCGCGCCGGCGGCGCTCGGCGTGCTCCGCAAGCACTTGTCCAAGGCGGTACACGAAGCGGTTGTCCGGGAAATTCCCGCAGACCTTACCCAATATCGATTCGACGAGTTGCCGGCCTATCTTGAAAAACTCGAAGGACGATGAATTCGACCCTGGTTCCAACCGAAAATAACAGAGATTAAGGCAACGCCCGCTGCATGGATAAAAAAATTCATCTGAACGTTTGGTATTTTCTGTTCGCGCTGCTCGCGATCGTTTTCGTCCGCAACTGGTGGGCCGAGAGTCAGCAGGTTGAAACGATTCCGTATAGCCAGTTTCAGAATCTTCTGATGTCAAATCAGATCGAAAAAATCGCGATCGCCGACAGATATGTGCGCGGGACATTGCGGACGCCGCTGCCGGACGGCCGCCGCCAGATTTTTACCTTGCGGGTCGACCCGGATTTCGCGAAGGATCTCGCGCAATACGACGTCACCTATACGGCGATTGTCGAAAACAAGTTCTTCTCCAATCTGCTGTCATGGGTCCTGCCGGTGCTGTTTTTCTTCGGCATCTGGTATTTCGTCATGCGCCGCTTTGCGACGCAGCAAGGTCTCGGCGGCATGATGTCCGTCGGCAAGAGCAAGGCCAAGGTTTATGTCGAAACCGACACCAAGGTGACCTTTGACGATGTCGCCGGCGTGGATGAGGCGAAGGAGGAGTTGAAGGAAATTGTGGATTTCCTCAAGGACCCGACGACCTATGGCCGGCTCGGCGCTCGCATCCCGAAGGGTATTCTGCTGGTTGGGCCGCCCGGTACTGGGAAGACCCTGTTCGCCCGGGCCGTCGCCGGCGAGGCAGGCGTGCCGTTCTTTTCGATCATCGGCTCGGAATTCGTTGAAATGTTCGTTGGTCTCGGCGCCGCCCGCGTCCGCGATCTCTTCGAACAGGCGCGGAAAAGCGCGCCCTGCATCATCTTCATCGACGAATTGGACGCGCTCGGGCGTGCCCGCGGCGCGGGACCGATGGGCGGCGGCGCCGATGAAAAGGAACAAACCTTGAATCAGCTCTTGAGCGAGCTCGACGGATTCGATTCGAGTTCGGGCGTCGTACTGCTTTCGGCGACGAACCGTCCGGAAATTCTGGACCCCGCCTTGCTACGCGCGGGCCGTTTCGATCGGCAGGTGCTCGTCGATCGTCCGGACCGGGCCGGCCGGGTGGCGATCCTCAAGGTACACATGCGGAAGATCGAGATCGACGACGAGGTTGACCGGGAACAAATCGCCGCCCTGACCCCGGGATTTACCGGCGCCGATCTGGCCAATTTGGTCAACGAAGCCGCAATTCTGGCAACCCGGCGGACGGGCAGCACCGTCACGATGGACGACTTCACCGGTGCGATCGAGCGGATCGTCGCCGGGCTGGAAAAGAAGAGCCGGGTCATCAATCCCATGGAACGCCGGGTAATCGCCTATCATGAGCTGGGCCACGCCTTCGTCGCGATCTGCCTCGCCGACAGCGACCGGGTCCATAAGGTGTCGATCATTCCGCGCGGCGTCGGCGCGTTGGGATACACGATCCAGCGGCCGACCGAGGATCGATACTTGATGTCGCGGTCGGAATTGGAGAACAAGATTGCGGTTCTGCTTGGGGGCCGCGCGGCGGAATCGCTGTTTTTCGGCGAGATTTCGACCGGCGCGGCGGATGATTTGAGCAAGGCCACCGACATCGCCCGCAATATGGCGACACGTTATGGCATGGATGAAACGCTTGGCCAGGCAACATACGCGGAAGAAACGCCGCAATTCCTGTTGCCGATGCAGTATCCGACGACGACCGGTGCGGTCCTCAGCGAGGAAACCAAACAGGGGATCGACCGTGCGGTCCGAAATCTGATTGCCTCGGCCTTCGACCGCGCGCGGAAAATCCTCGACCAGCATCGCGACCGGCTGGAGGCGGCGGCGATCCTGCTGCTGGACAAGGAAACGCTTCAGGAAGAAGACCTCAAGGTGATCGCCCGCGATCTGGGCCGGCCGCCGGAAGACCCCGCCGCATCCGGGCCGGCCCGCGCGGCGGGGTAATGTCCGCTCGACGTTCAATCCAAATTAGCGAACGAAGACGACCCGAAACGTGCGCTGGACACCGTCATGCTCGGTGATGGAGATATATTCGCCCGGCGCGATTTTATGATCGCCGAGCCGAAACATCGGCTCATCATCCGTCTCCGTCGTCGGGTCGTAGGAGAACACCCAACGGTCGCCCTGCCGCTCAATCAATCCGTTCTCGTCCGCTTCGCCCTCCCAAAATCGCCGAACCGTGCAATCCTCCTTCACCTTCGCCCACGCCGCCGCGTCGAATGTTCCGTCCGATTGCAGGGGAATGTTGAATTCATAGCCGCAATGAATGCTGCCGCTGGGATGGTCAGGCGTCCGGGCTAGTTCCAAGCGTACGTGGCGCAACGTCATGGTCGAGTGTCCTTTGCGTTTCGGAATAATTCTTCAATTCGGCGGATCAATGTGCCGCGAAAATTGGCGGATGGTCTTCTTTCAGCATATGCCGGGTAACGCCCCCGAGCACCAGTTCCCGCAACCTGGAATGTCCGTAGGCACCCATTACCAACAAATCCGCTTCGTTGCGCCGGACTTCCGTGAGAAGCGCCTCGCCGATGAGCCGTTCATCGGGCTCGAATGTCGCCAATGTCGCGGTGATGCCGTGCCAGGATAGATATCGCGTGAGACCGGTTTGCGCCGGTTCCGGTCCGGTATCCTCGTTCACGCTCAGGATGTGAACCTGATCCGCCCGCGACAGCAGGGGGAGCGCCGCATCCACCGCGCGCGCGGCTTCGGCACTGCCATTCCACAGGATGTCAATCCGTTTGCCGATGCCGTCGACCGGTTCCGCGGTCCCCAGCAGCGCGGGACGGCCCGTATCGAAGATAGCCTTTTCAATCGCCGTATCGTGTGCCGCGCCGGTTTCATCGGATCCCGGCCCCAGAATTACCAGGTCGTAGACCCGGCCCGCGCCCGCGACCAAATCGGCTTCATTCCCTGTCTGCTCCCGCCAACTCGCGGTAACATGGTCGAGGCCATCGGGCGTATCGAGCATGGGAATATTTTTTTGTTCCACCCACGCGTCGAACGCTTTGCGGGCGACCTCCGAACGGGCCGCGTTCTCCTCCTCCGCCGCCTCGATGATCCGGCTGTATACGTCGATCGACATGGCATCGCCGGTGTAGCTGACGTAGCTCATCGGATCGCTGCGCACATGAAACACATCGACATGCGCGTCGAACTTTCCGGCGATTTGATCCACCACCGACATCGTCGCCGTATCTGTGCCAGTTCCGGTCAAGACGGCAAGAATGGATTTGTAGGTCATTCCGTATCCCCACTGCTGTTCACAAATTGGACGGCGAAGACCCGTCAATGATTAAACGATGATTTTAAGTATCGGCAAAATTGCCGGCGGCATCATTGACGTGAATCAAATTATGCGACGCTATTGGCCCGCTGTACCGATAGGCACAGCGGGCCAAAGTTGAAAGGGGAATCATCCGATAACGGGCGTTATTTCGATTGAATGGGAACCCGCTTTTCCTTCGCCGCGGATTTCGGATCCTTCGGCAACTCGATCGTCACGACGCCATTGGCGAATTTCGCGCGAACTTTTCCCGCCTTCACGGAATCCGGCAGCCGGAAGGAACGCATGAAGGAGCCGTAACTCCGCTCCTTCATATAGAAGTTCTTTTTTTCTTCCTTGCGCTCGGACTTCTTCTCGCCCTTGAGCGTCAGGAGATCGTCTTTGATGGTCAATGAAATATCTTTTTCATCGACCCCGGGCACTTCGGCCGCGATTTCAAATTTATCGTCCTCCTCGGTCACATCGACTCGCAGCTGTACGGCTGCGTCTCCGCCACCGGAACCCGCAAACGGTCCCACCTCCAGCGCGCTCGACCGGAACGGCCAATTGCTGAACATGCGATCGAACGCGACGTCGATGTCGTCGCGCAATAGGCCCAGCGGACGAAAGACCGGATCGCTGACGTTGCGACCCTTTTCAGTTTCAACATTCAATTCCTTGGCCATGTCATTCACTCCATCATGATTCCAACGCCTCTTGGCAAAATGCAGCGGCTCTCCGGCCGGCACATTGATGTGGGTCAAAATTTTGCCGTTCCGACGCCGAAAAATCCGATCGCCAAATCGGCCGCGCCCTTTGCTTGATGCACATCAGTGACCAAACCAACGCCCTTTGAGTGCATGGCATCATTCGGACAGCGCAGGACGTCACATGCCGAAGGTGGGGACATACATCGTGTGGGCCGGTTTGGTCGTTGCCGTCGTACCCGGCGCGGGGCATGGCGGCGAAGCAAAACGCCTGGGTGATTTGATTGGCACGCAATCGACGGCAACGATCAGGGACCAGGATACCCTATTGGACATCGCCCGCCGGCACGACCTCGGCTTCGTGGAGTTGCGCGCCGCCAATCCTCGGGTGGACCCGTGGCTGCCCAAACCCGGCACGCGCGTGGTTCTACCGACCGCCCATGTCCTGCCGGACGTTGCGCGGAAGGGATTTGCGGTCAATTTGGCCGACCAGCGACTCTACTACTTCAATTCGGGCGCGACGACGGTCACGACCTACCCGATTGGCACGCCGCGCGACGGAAAAATCATTCCGCTGGGCGTGACCAGGATCGTGGGCAAACGGAAAAATCCGACGTGGCATCCACCCGCCTCCTTGCGAAAGGAAGATCCCGGCCTGCCGAAATCGGTCCCGCCGGGGCCGGACAATCCGCTCGGCGATTTTGCATTGGATACCGCTTGGACCGGCATCGTCATTCATGGAACGAATAAACCCTATGGCATTGGACGCCGGGTCAGCGCGGGCTGCATCCGCCTGTATCCCGAAGACATTTCGAATTTGTTCAAGGCCGTTCCGATCGGCGTCCGCTTTGCGGTGGTCGATCAAGCGGTCAAGGCGGGTTGGTCGAATACCATGCTGTATCTTGAGGTCCACCCAAGCGGTCGGCAAATCGACGCCATCGAGGAGGGCGAGCAGCCGAACCCGGGCGGCCCGGAGCCTCTGCCTAACCTGCGTTCCTATCTCACGACGAAAGCCGGGCGGCTTGCGGACCGAATCGATTGGCGTCTGGTCGAAAAGACGGCGTCCGAACGAACGGGAAGGCCCGTGGCAATTTTACGCCGCCGCTGAGGACGGCTTGCCACGGCGCGCATCCGCATTCCAGACGCCGGCTTATTTGCGAAGGGATTTCCGGAACATCCGATCGGCCTTGGTGCTGACGTCGCTGGCCGCCGCTTCGGCTGCCGCCGCCCGGCGCTCCGCCGCTGCCGCCTGCGCCGCCGCTTTATCGGCCGCGACCCGCGCCGCCCTGGCATCGCTCGCCGCCGCTTCGGCAGCCGCGCGCGTATCCTGCACCTCCGAACGCAACGAACTCACCTCGCTCTGGGACGCACAGCCAGCCACGAACATTAAAGGAACCAAGACCGCTACGGATTTTGCCAATTTATTTTTGACCTGCATCGTCGTTCTCCTTGTTAAGCGCCCTGCGCCTCCGAACCGAACCGATAGCGCCAATTGCCTTGATAAATGCCAAGTCCGGGAACGTCGCACATTGACTTCCATCAATGCCTCAGGGCGCACAAGGAGCGACCTTCCCAACATCGCGCACAGGCGTATGAACGCGATCTCATGCGGAAAGGTGGGCCATGTTGAAATTGAATACGGAGGCTTGGTCGCCCTATGTCGCGGGCGTCATCATCGGCCTCTTGCAAATTCCGGCGTTTCTCGTCGTCGACACGGCGCTTGGGACATCTTCTTCATATGTGAAGGTCGGGGGCCATCTGGCCATGCTATTCGACCCTGCCGTGGGTGAAACCGGCTACTTCGCCAAATATATCACCGACGCAAAATATATCTGGCAACTGGCGCTGGTGATCGGCGTGACGATCGGGGCCTTCGTGTCCGCCCGCCTGTCGAATCTCGAGCGGATCGGAATGTCACGCGTTTGGTGGCGTGCGGTCGGCCTGCGGTCGCTGCGGCTGCGCATGGTGATGGGTTTCTTCGGCGGATTCGTCATGCTGTTCGGCGCCCGGCTGGCCGGCGGCTGCACGAGCGGCCACGGCGTCTCCGGCCTGGCGCAGCTTGCCGTCGGATCGACCATCGCGATCGCGGCGATGTTCCTCGGCGGCATCTTGATGACAATGATGTTCCGAAGGATTTGAGGAGCCGCCATGAACATTTCCCTGTTTATCCTGACCGGGTTGTCGATGGGCATCGTGTTTGGATTCGCGCTGGAAAAATCCAGGGTCTTCGAGCCCGGCATCATTCTCGGTCAGTTTCAGCTACGAAACTTCATCATGCTGAAAGTCTTCCTGACCGCGAGCGCGACCGGATTACTCGCGCTGGCGCTCCTGAACGGTACGGGTACCGTTGCCTTGCATCCGAAGGCGACGTTCTATCTCGCAAACCTCATCGGCGGCCTGATATTCGGCGCCGGCATGGCCTTTGCGGGCGCCTGTCCGGGGACGGTCCTGGCGCAAATCGGCGCCGGCTATAAGGACGCCTGGGCCGTGCTGATCGGCGGCATCGCCGGGGCTATCGCCTTTGGATATTTCTACCCCGAGATCAAACCGGAACTGCTGACCGGCGGACCCGGGAAGGTAACCTACGCCGACCTGACCGGAGTGCCGTTCTGGCTCCTGGCGCTCATCGCCGCCGCCCTATTGATCGCGGTGCTTGCGGCGCTCGAAAGGTGGCGCCCCTGGGAATCCGAATTGGGCGACGATTTCGACGGCATGGTGCCCGCGGCGGAATCGAAGATCGAAGTGCGGATCGAGCGCTGACCGCCACCGCGGCGTTCAGTCCTCGCGTGATTTATCCGATCGGCCGACCAGGTAGTAGTTGAACAAAATTCCGAACAGCATCAGGCCGATCGCCGTCCAGAATATAACGTCATCGGTGGCGCGGCTGGCGATAACCAGGCCAAGCAGGCTGAGCAGACCCATCGCAATTCCCACGCCCCAGCTCGACAAATCGTTCATTGCAATCGCTCCCATACTGCTTGCCGGCGGTTCCCGACTAATCGCCAAAACCGGGTGATCAAACGGGCTGCCACGCGGCCGGTCATTGACCTGAATCAAGGCCGGCCCCGGCGCTACCGGGAACTCTGTGCCGCTGAAACGGCCGGCAGAAATTGGGGACGACAGGGAGGCATGACGTGAGCGACACCGCGGCTACAACCGGGGGCGATAGGATTGAGTATAACGAGCAGATTGTCCGCCTCTTCGTCATCGCCACCGCGTTCTGGGGGATCGCCGCTTTCGCGGCCGGCGTCTTTATCGCGCTTCAGCTCGCCTATCCCGTATTCAACCTCGGCCTGGAATGGACGTCCTTCGGCAGGCTTCGACCGCTCCACACCAGCGCGGCGATCTTCGCGTTCGGCGGCAACGCCTTGTTCGCGACGTCGCTGTACACCGTCCAGCGGACCTGCCGGGCAACCCTGTTCGGCGGGCGCGACCTCGCGCTGTTCATGTTCTGGGGCTACCAAGCCTTTATCGTCATGGCGGCGAGCGGGTACGTGCTCGGCATCACGCAGAGCAAGGAATATGCCGAGCCGGAATGGTATGTCGATATTTGGTTGACCGTCGTTTGGGTCATCTATCTCGTGGTCTTCATGGGAACGGTAGTCCGGCGCCGCGAGCCGCACATCTACGTCGCCAACTGGTTTTTCCTGGCCTTCATCCTGACCGTCGCGGTGCTGCACATCGTCAACAATCTCGCGGTGCCGGTGTCGATGTTCGGCACCAAGAGCTACATACTCTATGCCGGTGTGCAGGACGCGCTGACCCAGTGGTGGTACGGCCACAACGCGGTCGGTTTCTTCCTGACTGCCGGTTTTCTCGGCATGATGTACTACATTATCCCGAAACAGGCGGAACGGCCGATCTATTCCTACCGGCTGTCGGTCATTCACTTCTGGTCGCTGATATTTCTCTACATCTGGGCCGGGCCGCACCATCTGCATTACACGTCGCTGCCCGATTGGGCGCAGACGTTGGGCATGACATTTTCGATCATGCTGTGGATGCCGTCCTGGGGCGGCATGATCAACGGCATCATGACCCTGTCGGGCGCGTGGCATAAGCTGCGTACCGATCCGGTGTTGCGCATGCTGGTCACCTCGGTCGCTTTTTACGGCATGAGCACCTTCGAAGGTCCGTTGATGGCCGTGAAACAGGTGAACGCCCTGTCGCACTATACCGACTGGACCATCGGGCATGTCCATTCCGGCGCCCTGGGCTGGGTCGGCTTCGTCAGTTTCGGCGCCCTGTATTTCCTGGTGCCGCGGCTGTGGAAGCGCGAGCGTCTCTACAGTCTCCGCCTGGTCAGCTATCACTACTGGATCGCCACCATCGGCATCGTTCTGTACATCGCCACCATGTGGGTGTCGGGAATCCTGCAGGGCCTGATGTGGCGTTCCTATGACGAACTCGGATTTCTGCAATACGCCTTCGTGGAAACCGTCGATGCGATGCATCCGTTCTACGTGATCCGGGCAATGGGCGGCATCCTGTTCCTGCTCGGCGCCCTGATCATGATCTACAACCTGATACGGACAGCCCGTGGTGATTTGCGGCAGGAGGCAGCGTATGTCCTGCCCGGCCGCGCCGCCGCCGCCGCAGAGTGAGCCGGCCATGAAATTCAGCCACGCAAGAATCGAGCGCAACGTCGTCCTGCTGGCGGTGCTGACGCTCATCGTCATTTCGATTGGCGGGATCGTCGAGATCGTGCCGCTCTACACTATCGAGAGCACCGTCGAAAAGGTGCAGGGCATGCGGCCCTACTCGCCCTTGGAGCTGGCGGGACGGAACATCTATATCCGGGAAGGCTGCTACAACTGCCATTCGCAGCAGATCCGGCCATTCCGCGACGAAGTCGAGCGCTACGGGCATTACAGCATCGCCGCGGAAAGCATGTACGACCATCCTTTCCAGTGGGGCTCCAAACGCACCGGCCCGGACCTTGCGCGGGTCGGCGGCAAATATTCGAACGAATGGCATGTCGAGCACATGGTCGATCCGCGGTCGGTGGTGCCCGAATCGATCATGCCCGGTTACCGGTTTATGTTGAACCGGCCGCTGCGCGCCGATGACATCCGCGCGCATCTGCAGGCCAATCAAGCAGTCGGGGTCCCCTATACCGAGGAGATGGTCGCCGAGGCCGAGGCCGATTTGGCGGCACAGTCCGACCCGGACGCGGACACCGAAGGTCTGATCAAACGCTATCCGAAAGCCGTGGTCGGAAATTTCGACGGGAACGCCGCACAGCTGACCGAGATGGACGCGATCATCGCGTATATGCAGATGCTCGGAACGCTGGTCGATTTCTCGAAATATCGCGTCGACGATCTCAAACAATAGGGCCGCACTATGCAGGAAATTGCCAATTTTCTTTATCCAGTCTGGGTCGCCCTATTCATGGCGATCTTCATCGGAATCGCGGTCTGGGCGTTTTGGCCATCGGAGAAACGGAAAAAAAGCATGGAGGACCACGCTTCGATTCCCCTGCGCGATGACTCCTCACCGGAAAACGGCGGATAGGAA
>Ga0224508_10004177_pt1 | contig 11839 bp, 13 predicted proteins | sample SF_Jan12_sed_USG_4_FD_170157 | JGI IMG/M metagenome (GOLD analysis project Ga0224508, IMG submission 170157) | Sediment microbial communities from San Francisco Bay, California, United States - SF_Jan12_sed_USGS_21 | ecosystem: Environmental > Aquatic > Marine > Sediment | place: USA...
CCTCGTGGTCACTGCCGAAGCTCGACCGCGGGCGCCAAGCCCGCCCCGCGCTACGCAGGGCGCTTCCGGATCCAACAGCGCAACGACGAGTCGCCCCGAGTCGACCTCGACAACCCCGACGTGACGCTCAACGTCGAGGTGTTCGGACCGTGGTCGTCGGTAGGAATCGTCCGTCGCAGCTGGCGAGACGCGTCGGTGTCCGCCACCGGCAAGTAACCACAGCCAACAGCGCGACGCTCGTTTCTGCTCGGCGTCGCCAGTGAGGCTCCCGCTGGTCTTGCGGTGCAACGGCGGTGAGGACGCCGTCGGTGGGACGTTTGCCCCTACAGGCCTGTTCGGGTCGAGTCGAGGATCGATGGTGTGGCGGCTGGCGACTTGGCAGTCACTCGGCGAGCAAACCCAGAAGCCCCGGCCCGGCGCACGACTAGCGACTACTTCCGATCGTCAGCCGCGACAGGAGTTCCCTCATGATCGACAACATCACCAGCCAGGACCTTCGCCGACTGGCCGAAACCACCGCCGAGCATTGCGTGTCTATCTTCTTGCCGACCCACCGGGCCGGCTATGAGCAAGCCCAGGATCTCGTCCGACTCAAGAACCTCCTCACCAGTGCAACCGCCGAGCTCACGTCGCTCGGGCTGCGACAACCCGAGGCTGAAGCGCTGCTGGCACCGGCTACCGCCCTTCTCCACGAGCAGGCGTTCTGGGCCCACCAGGACAACACCCTCGCGCTCTTCCTGACTGAAGACGGAATGATGAGCTACCGGCTGCCCGAGCCCGTCGACGAGCTCGTCGTCGTCACCGATCAGTTCCACCTCAAGCCTCTCCTCCCCTCGGTGGCCGCTGGCAAATCCTTCTATGTTCTGGTCTTGAACCGGCACGAGGCCCGGCTCCTCCGAGGCAGTCGTGTTCATGTGGCCGAGATCGAGCTGAGCCCCATTCCCGAGAGCCTCGGCCAAGCATTGCCAGGAGCCACTAGCGAGCGACAACTCCTGAGCCACTCCGCCGGCCCCGTCGCCCGAGGACGGGTAACCGCCACCTTCCATGGCCACCCGAAGCCGGGGGTAATCACCAAGGACGACCTCGCTCGCTTCTTCAGCGCCGTCGACGACGGCATCAACCGCATCATTCCCGATCCGCCCACGCCTCTGGTGTTGGCCGGAGCTGGGTACCTTCTTGCCACCTTCCGCCGCACCAGCAAGTACCACCGAATAGTCGAGCTCGACATCGAGGGCGACCCCGAGCGCCTCAGCTCCGACGAGCTCTATGCAGCGGCCTGGCCACTCGTCGAACCGGTCCTTGACCAGGATCGGGCCACAGCGACCGAGCTCTACTTCGCGAGCGCCACACCTACCACGTCCTCCATCCCCGATGCATTGCTGGCCGCCAGCAAGGGCCAGATCGAAACGCTGTTCGTGCCGGTCGATGCCCAACAATGGGGGACCTTTGCGCCAGACCAGCAACTCGTCGACCTCCACGAGGTCCGCCAGCCCGGCGATCGCGACCTCCTCGATACTGCCGCGATCAACACGATTCTCCATCGAGGTGCGGTCTTCACAACTCGGGCGACCGAGATTCCCGGAAACGGACCACTCGCCGCGATCCTCCGTTACTGAGCTGAGCGGGGTGACGAGGACGCAGTCAGCGGCGTCGAGGGCCGCGGCGATCGGGCATGATTTCTGCGACACGCCAACGGGCCGCTCATGCGGCGGACCCCTGATTCTCACGGTCACCGACACAGTCGGGCAGACCTTCGCTCTGCCGCTTCTCCGAGGGCTGGAGGGACACTGGCCGAAGTGGCTCCGGTGGCTGCTGTGCCCGGCTAGCCGCCGACACCGTTTGCGCAGGGACCGACTCGAAGCCGAGTTCAAGAGGATCGCAACACCAATTGCCGATGGCACGGCCACTGCCGACCGGGAGCGATTGTTCGTCGACATCGACAACAAGCTGTCACGTTGACCGAGCGATCCCGAGCTGACCATGCCCACCACGTTCGGTAACGTGCTGTGAAGGTCTCGTTATCGGTCCGCCTCCGCTAAGCGGAGGTATTCGTGCGGAACTCAGACGATTCGGAGAACAGCCAAAGGAGCTCAGCGCGGCTCAGCTCACTGCCGAGCAGCTCGGTCCAGTAGGTCGTACCGGCTGTGTCGCCGGCTCGGCACAGCGTGTTCCAGTAGAGCCGGTCGACGAATTCCGCATCGGTGGCGTCGGGATAGGTCGCCGCGAACTCGGGGCTGGTCACGAATACCTCGAGAATCAGGTCGAGACCGAGCCCGCTTTCGATCTTGCTGACCCAGTAGGCGAACCCCACAGGGTCTGGTTGCCGGGTGAACGTTGCCAGGTAGAGACGGGCGAGGCTCGCCTCGACCCCGGTGAGGTTGGCGTACGGACCGGTCAATGTCCGCACATATGGTGGCACTGGCGCAGCGATCGTGATCGTTCGCGCCGCCACCTCCGTGTTGCCAGCGCCATCGGCGGCAGCCACGGTCAAGGTCTTGGTGGTTGCGCTCGTGGTATCGACGGCGGTGCCCGAGGTGATGGGCTCGCCGTCGATTGCGCCGTGGCACGAGACGAGCCCCGATCCGCCAGTATCCGAACAGGTGAACTCGACGATGAGCGGATCCTCGATCGCCACCGTCACATCGTCGGCTGGAGAGGTGATGATCGCCGTTGGGTCAGTCGTATCCGGCGCCGTGACCTTGCGAACCCGGTGGCTACCGATCTCGGTGACGTAGAGGCTGCCGTTTTGGTCGATTGCCACCATGTACGGACTGGCCAGCTGAGAGCCCGATCCGGTTGGCGGCGAATCCTCGGTGCTGCCCAAAGGTGCCGGTGCCGACAACCGTGGAAATCAACCAGCCCGCTCTCACTTTGCGAACGCGGTGATTGCCGGAGTCGACGATGTAGAGGTTGCCATCACCATCGACCGCCACCCCCAAGGGGCCCTTCAGCTGGGAGCCGGTCGCAGTTGGCGGCGAGTCTTCACCGTTGCCCAGCGTGCCGGTACCGGCAACGGTCGAAATCGAGCCGTCGGTGGCAACCTTGCGAACCCGGTGATTGTAGGTGTCGGCGATGTAGACGTTGCCATCGCCATCGACCGCTACCCCAAATGGGTAGTTGAGCTGGGAGCCGGTCGCAGTCGGCGGTGAATCCTCACCGCTGCCGGCCGTGCCCGAGCCGGCAACCGTCGTGATCGGCTCCGGTCCCTCGACTGCGTCGGCCGGTGCAGGTGCAAACACCAGCAACCCAGCCAGCAGTAGCAACGCCTTCCACACAGGCCGTAATCGACACATCCCGGCGAGACTGCAGATCTGCCCGGCGAATGGTCCAGACGGCCCATTCTTCGTATGCCTGATGCGGCCACTCGACTACGGGCGATGGGTCCAGGGCCGCCCGCCGCTGGCCGGCCAGCTGAGTGCCAGAACGACGAGCGCCATGCTCGCCGCTATGAAGTAGTTCAGGAGGAGGAGCTCGGCGGCCACGATCGGGAGGTAGAAGCCGATCACCAGATCGATCGAGAACGACTGGCCGAGCGCCAGGATCCGGTTCTCCTCAGACGTAGCCCGTCGGATGAGAGGTCGGCCCCACCCCAGCACGACCACGAGCACCAGCGCGACGAGCGGCTGCTCGAACACGACGGCGAAACTGGCGAAGACGATGGCGGCCACGACCGAGGCGTCGGCCAGCTCGGCCCGAGAACGGGAGGTGCCTTCCCGGATCTGGCGGAGCAGCGGCTCGAGCGTGGCCCGAAACGACCCGCCGAGGTCCATTGCTCGACCCCCAAGGAGCAGGAGGAACGCGCTGACGATCAGTGCTACCGCTGTCGATTGGATCCCAACCTGCACCAGCTCAGGTCGCGTCGTCAGCTCGATCATCGAACGAGCCGTCACGGCCTACGCCGAGCTCGGCTGCAGCCACGCTCAGCGTGAGGGTGCCGGCTGGTCATCTACCTCGTGGCTCCAACCGGCGGCATGGGCCCGGCCGACCGCCTCGAGCTGCGAGCGGACGCCGAGCTTCCGAAGCACGCTCTTGATCTGGCTCCGCACGGTCTGTACCGAGACGTAGTCGCGATCGGCCAGCTGGGCGGGGCCGTACCCGGCTATGAGCCCGGCGAGTACCTGTCGCTCGCGCGTCGACAGCGCCGCGAACGGGGCGAGGCGCGCCCAGCGCTCCCCACTCAGACGTTGCCCTTCGATGAGCAGCTGGGCCCGTTGCTGGGGCCGGACCGCCTCGCCGACGCAGACTCGGAGGACGGTGTCGATGATGTCCGGTAGAGGCTCCACCTTGGACAGAACCACCTTGGCCCCCCTACTCAAACAGTCGGCCCAAAGCTCGACACCGGTCTCACCGGTTAGCACGGCCACCCGTACGCCCTGCTCGGCGACCGCTTCAACGAGGGCCAAGCCGCCGCCCTCGAGCGGCAGCCCCAAATCAGCGACGACGACGTCCGGCGACCGCTCGACGATCCAGGCGACGATCTCGCTGGTCGCCTCGCCTCCCGACAAGGGGGCCAACTCGGTCTCGATCCCAGCGCGCTCCAGCTCGATTCGTAGGCCGGCGGCGAGCAGAGGATGGTCGTCGATCACGACGGCGCGGTAGCGGGCCTCGGAGCGCGACATCAGGCCGCTCCGACCGATCGTGCCGAGCCCATCCGCACCACGAAGCGCGTCCCGTCCTTCGTCGGTTCGAGCACGACCTGAGCACTATTGCGTTCCGCGAGCTGTCGGGCCCGGCTCAGGCCGAAACCAGTACCGCCGGGATGGCCCGAAACGCCCCGCTCGAAGACGCGTGCGGCATCGGCGGCGGAAAGCTCGCCGCCAGCGTCGGTGACCGAGAGTGTTACCGCGTGGCCGGTCTCCGCGATCTCGACCACGATCGGCACCAGCCCGTGGCGAAAAGCGTTCGCGATCAGGTTGTCGACCACCGACAGCAGCTCCGACTCGTTGCCTCGAATCAGGACAGCAGCGGGTGAACGGAGCTCGATCGCAAGCCCAGCGCTCCGGCGGATGTCGATCATGCTCCGGACTGCTGGCACCAAGTCGAAGGCCGCCCTGCGTGGCCATTCGGTCACCGCTTGCCCGTTGGTCAACGCCGCCGGATAGAACGTGCCGCTGGCCAGGCCGGCGCCGGCGACGGTCAGCCGGCGGAGCCGAGCCACCTCGGACTGCACCGGACCAGCGAGCTCGGAGCTGGCCGCACCGACCGCGGCCTCGATCGACAACAAGCCACTCCTGAGGTCGTGCAGGAGATCCTCGTTGCGTGTGAGCTCGTCGGTCATCCGCCGCCGTACGGCTCGCAACTGTTCGATCGAGCGGTGTTCCGAGACCTCGATGTCGACCAGGAGGCCGTACAGACACGTCATCCCGGCTCCAGCGGCCAGCAGCGCCACGCTGCCGGTCGTCGACGCAGTGGCAGCTCCCGTCCGCACAAGGCTGGCGGCCATGGCGAGTGCCAGCGAGCCGAGTCCGGCGAAGACCTCGAGCCAGCGGGCCGAGGACAGACCGCGTCCGAGCAACAAGATGGCGAGCGCGGCCGATGCGACGACCACGAGAGCGGAGGCCGTGGCCCCAGCCGAGGATCGGTCCACGAACGCGACCCACGACCAAGCGGCTCCCGGGCCGAGCAGTACACCCGCGATCAGGCCGGCGATGCGAGACCGAGCTACGGCGGCACGATACGCACTCAGCACTCCGGAGACAGCGAAGAGCGTCGCGGCCACAACCCCGAGCTGGGCGGCGGCCGACGGCGGGACTGCGATCGGAGAACGCCTCTCGACGATCGCAAGGCCGGACACGACCGTGAGGGCGACAACGAACGAGACGAATGCCTTGCCGACCGGAGGTCCGGCTCGCAGACGCCGGCGGTCACTCCGGCTGCTCGTTCCTAGATCGTTCACGTCGACAATCACCCGCTGCCTTGGAGAGATCGAGAGTGACCGTATCCATGGCATTGCCGACGCTCAAGGGACACGGTGCCCACTCCAACTTGGTCCAAATGGACCGGCCACGATTGCCGCATTTGGGGGATGAGCATCGGCGCGGAGCCCTCCACGATCGATGGCAACGAACAAACCGAGGCGGAGGAGCCTGAACCAATGAACATGATCACCTTCATCCATAGCTGGCTGTCGACCAAGGCCCAGGCCGAAGGGGAACGGGGTGCCGGACTGGCCGAGTACGCCCTGCTCCTCTTCCTGATCGCGGTGGCCTGCGTGGCTGCGCTGACCACCCTGGGCACGACGATCGCCGGCGTGTTCAACACGATCAACGGCAACCTCTGATCCCGATCGGAGGCTGGTTGAGGCCGGCGGCGGTCGCCCGGAGGGAGGGCACCGCAGCCGGCCCTTGAGTGAAAACGAGCTCGAGGTCCTGTGTGAACCACAGGCCATCGGGCCTTTGGAGAGAGGAGAGCTATGGACATGTCAGACCTCACCGGAACAGGACCCAGCCGATCGGAGCGAGGCGCCGGGCTCGCGGAATACGGGTTGTTGCTCCTGCTGGTCGCCTTGGTCTCGATCGGGATACTGACCACTCTCGGGGTCCAGATCTCGGGCTTCGTCGACACGGCCACCGCCATGTTCTGACTGATCGGTGCGGCCCACCCGGTCCAAGAAGAAGTGCCCTGGCCACGAGGCGTTGCGGTCGATACAGCTGGCCGGTGCGGCCAAGCGGCGCTGATGTCGCCGTACCACCGACGGTGCCGATGGAAAGGAACCTGATGACGGCTCGAAGCTGGCGTTATCGAGATCGAAATCGATCGGGAACTGAGCGACCGAGCCGTCTGTCCGGGGAGCGGGGATCGGTGTTGGCCGAGTTCGCGCTCGTGCTGCCGGTGCTGCTGCTCGTCTTGCTTGGCATCGTCGAGTACGGCATCGCCTTCAACCGGGCCCAGGCGATCGAGGCCGCGGCCCGCGAAGGAGCCCGCCTGGCTTCGATCTCATCGACGACGTCGGCGGACGTCACGGCCAGGGTCAACGACGCTCTCGTCGGCATCCCGCTCGACAATCCGGTCAACGTCGGGATTGCCCCCGGCGGGTGCGCCGGACGCGAAGGCGAGACCGTCACCGTGACGGTCACCACCGACCACGACGTCACCATCCCGCTGCTCTTCAGCCAGAACGTGACGCTGGCCGGCGAAGCGGTGTTCCGGTGCGAAGCATGACCCGCACCAGTCTCCCCAATGCCGACGAGCGGGGCGTCACGCTACCGATGGTCGCCCTCAGCATGGTGGTGTTGCTCGGGATGGCCTCGCTGGTCATCGACCTCGGCAACGGCTGGCGGACCAGACGGGCCCTGATCGCAGCAACGGACGCGGCCGCCCTCGCAGCCGCCCAGGACTTCGTCAACGACACCAACGGGTGCACCTCGACAGCCGGCAGCTACCTGACCTCGAACGAGTCGACGTCGGTCCTGGTGTCGTGCGTGCCCTTCGCCTACAGCGCCGACCATGGTCGTGTGACGGTCACCGCCGACCAGAACGTCGACACCTGGTTCGCGGCCGTCATCGGCGAGGGGGACTACGATGCCCAATCGGTCACCACTGCGGTCTGGGGGCCGCCGGCCGGCGTGACCGGCCTGCGACCGATCGGGCTCTGCGTAGAGGGCTCGGCCGCCCTTCGGGACGTGATCGACAACCCGCCGGCGACCGAGACGCTCATCCGGATCGACTACGACAAGGACCAGCCCGACGCCTGCGGAGGCGCTTCGGTTCCCGGGAACTGGGGAACGATCGACTTCGACGGCGGATCGAACTCGAACAACGACACCAAGGACTGGGTCGCCAACGGCTACCCCGGCGAGGTCCAGTTCGGCAACCATCCGGTCACGAGCTGCGCAGGCGAGAGCCACTGCTACGAAGGCGACACCGGCGCGCTCGCCGGGATCAACGCCGAGCTGAACGGTCTGCAGAACAGCGGGATCTACTTCACGCTGCCGGTGTTCAACTTCGTCGAGAACCCGGGGGCCAATGCGGAGTTCCACCTCATGGGAGTGGTGAGGGTCCGGCTGATCGACTACCAGGTGAACGGCAATCCGAACAACCGATTCTTCGAGCTCCTAGTCAAGCCCGGTCTGATCACCGGCACCTGCTGCGGCGGTCCGGGCGGTGCCGGCGGCAACAAGGTCATCGCGTTGTGCGGCGTCGACCCGAATGCCTTTGGTGCCTGTGCACCGTGAACGGGATCGGGTGAAGCGACCCGTTGCCAAGCGCCGTCTCGGCCTGGGGAGCCGGGCCAAACGGCCCGGGGATGGCTCTCACCACTGCCCATGGCGGTGCCCGGCTGGGCTGACACTCTTGGACAACCACGTGCAATCCCGGCGGAGAGGACATGACCGGACATGAGTAGACGAGTGATCGGAATCGTAGCGGCGCTTCTCCTGGCGCTGGTCGGGACGGGCGCCCTCGTCGCCTACGTCAGTACCGCAGAGGCGCGGGCGCTGGCGGGCGAGGAGCTCGTCGAGGTGTATGTCGTCAGCTCCCCCATACCGGCCGGCACCCCCGCCGCCGAGGTCGAGCAGTTCGTGACCGTGGAGCAGGTGCCAGCCAAGGTGCAGGCCACCGAGGCGGTCGACAACCTGCCGTCGCTCACCGGCACGGTGACCGCGGTCGACCTCCTACCGGGTGAGCAGCTGGTCGACGGACGCTTCGTTCCTCGATCCGAATTCGCTGACCGTCTGGTCGGCGTGCAAGTCCCCGATGACATGGTCGAGGTGACCGTCGAGCTCGATCCCCAGCGAGCAGTCGGCGGGCTGCTCGAACCCGGCCACACGGTTGCGATCCTGGCCTCGTTCGAGCCCTTCGACCTGAATGCGACGGTGGTCGAGGTCGACGGTGAGGAGGTTGCGCTACCCGAGGCGGTGGCCGCCGCGATTGATGGCAAGACCCCGAACAGCACCGACGTGATCCTCCGGAAGGTGCTCGTGACCGCCGTCCAGGAGATCGAAGACCGCACGTTCAACGACTCCAACGATGAGGAGGTCGATCGGCTTACGACAGCACCGAACGACTCGGTGTTCGTGACCCTCGCTGTCCGACCGGTCGATGCCGAGCGGATCGTGTTCACTTCTGAGTTCGGCTTCCTGTGGCTCGCAATCGACCGGGAGACCGTGCCCGAGATCGAGGATCCCATCCAGACCAGGGGAACGATCTACGACGATCAGGTGCTGCCTCAGTGAGCGGGATCACCCTCGTCTCGGCCAACCCTTCGCTCGAGAGCTCGCTGGTTGAGCTCTACGGGAAGTCGTCGGCTGTCCGCCGGGTGTGGTCCGACCAGTGGCGGGACCCGGTCGAGACGACCATGGATGTCTGCGCCGCCGATCCCGAGCTGCTGGTCATCGGGAGCGACATGACCAGCGAGGCGGTCCGGACGCTGATCCCAGCGGTCGACCGCCGCTTTCCCGGAACGACCATCGTGGCCCTGGTCCAGACGCGGGACACCGACTACGCGATGGACCTGCTCCGGCTCGGGGCTCGAGACGTGCTCGACGAGTCGACGGCGGCCGAGGAGTTCCGAGCCGAGATCGACCGCGTGCTCGAGGTGGCCAAGATCCGGCGGGAACGGACGAGCCACTCGGACACGGCACTACGACGGCGGGTGATCACGGTGCTCAGCCCGAAGGGCGGGACCGGCAAGACCACGCTGGCGACGAATCTGGGTGTCGGGCTGGCCCGCCGGATGCCGAACCAGGTGCTGCTGCTCGACCTCGATACCCAGTTCGGCGATTGCGCCCCCTCCCTCGGTCTGCAACCGGAGCACTCGTTGATCCAGGCGATGGCTTCGCCGTCCCATGAGCGCAGCGCACTGAAGGTCTTCGTCACCCAGCACCGGTCGGGGCTGGCTGTCCTGGCCCCGCCGGAGGATCTCGCGGCAGCAGACGACATCGACGCCGACCGGCTCAAGCCGACGATCGCGGCCTTGACCGAGGAGTACCCGTTCGTGGTGATCGACACCGCGGGCGGGATCGACTCCGCTTGCCTGGCGGCGATGGAGCTCTCGACCGATCTGCTGCTCGTCTCCACCACCGACGTCCCGGCCATCAGGGCGCTTCGTCGGCAGCTGGACGCTCTCGACCAGGTCGGCTTCGTCTCCCAGCGGCGAAGCTTCGTGCTCAACCGGTCGAACGCCAAGGTCGGCCTATCGGTCGCCGACGTCGAGGCTGCAGTCGGTCTCGAGACCTCGTTCCAGATTCCCAGCACCCGCATCATCCCGGTCTCGACGAACGAGGGCGTCCCGGTCATCGAGAAGGAGGGCGGCAATGTCGCCCGGAAGCTCGAGGACATCGTCGACTACTACGCACCCCGCCAGGACGACTCGTCCCGCACCTTCCTGCGGGCACTACGAAAGGAGCGCTGATGGGGATCGGTGATCTTCTCCGCAAGTCGGGCACGTCTCCAATCGGAGCCGACGCCTTCAACGCCGAGTTGGAGGACAGCGCGCCCCGATTCGAGGACCCGCTGGCAGGCCTCCGGGGCCGGGCCCAAGAGGCGCTCTTCGACCGGCTTGGCAGCCGCTTGTTCGACCCGAACCTGGCCGAGGAGCAGTTACGAGCCTACGTGGTACACGAGCTCGACGAGATCCTGGCCACCGAGGTCAAGCAGCTCTCAGCCGAAGAGCGACTGGAGCTCGTCGAGTCGATCGGGGCCGACATCATGGGCCTCGGACCGATCGAGCCCTTCCTCGCCGACCCGACCGTGACCGAGATCATGGTCAACGCCGACGATGCGATCTTCGTCGAGCGAGGTGGTCGCATCTATCTGACCGAGGCGCGGTTCATGACCGTGCAACACCTCCGCCAAGTCATCGAAAAGATCGTGGCTGCTGTCGGGCGCCGGATCGACGAGTCGTCCCCGATGGTCGACGCCCGCCTGCCCGACGGCAGCCGGGTCAACGCAGTGATCCCGCCACTGGCCGTCGACGGACCGATGCTGACCGTTCGCAAGTTCGCCAAAGCCGCCTTCACGGCCACTGATTTGGTCGACTTCGGCACGCTCACCGATCAGAGCTCAGAGTTTCTCGACGCATGCGTTCGAGGCAAGCGGAACGTGCTGATCAGCGGCGGCACCGGAACCGGCAAGACCACGCTGCTGAACGTCGTCTCGTCCTTCATCCCCACCGACGAGCGGATCGTGACGATCGAGGATGCCGTCGAGCTCCGGCTACGTCAGCGCCACGTCATCAGGCTCGAAGCTCGGCCTCCGAACATCGAGGGCAAGGGCCAGGTGCCGATCCGAGACCTGGTGCGCAACGCCCTCCGGATGCGCCCCGATCGGATCATCGTCGGCGAGGTCCGGGGTGGCGAGGCACTCGACATGCTCCAAGCGATGAACACCGGCCACGAGGGCTCGCTGTCGACGCTGCACGCGAATGCTCCTCGCGATGCCCTGTCTCGGTTGGAGACCATGGTGCTGATGGCGGGGCTCGAGCTCCCGGTCCGAGCGATCCGGGAGCAGATCGCTTCTGCCCTCGACGTGATCGTCCACCTGAGCCGGCTCCGGGACGGCACTCGCCGAATCACCGAGATCTGTGAGGTGAACGGTATGGAGGGCGAGACGATCACCTTGTCCACCCTCTACGCCTTCGACTACGACGCCGGCTTCGACGACGAGGGCCGCTTCGCCGGCGAGATCCGACCGACCGGCTTGCGACCGATGTTCTCCGACGAGCTGGGTCACCTGGGGATCGCGCTTCCCGAGGCTCTGCTGCGGGCGGTCTGCGATCCGTTCGTCCTCGACGGGAGTCGTCGATGAGACGTGTTGCCGTCATCGCCGTCGCCATCGTGGTGGCGCTCGCACTCTCTTCGACGGGGTCGGCCGAGGCCCAGTCGACAGAGGACGAGATCCA
>Ga0224508_10004178_pt1 | contig 11838 bp, 10 predicted proteins | sample SF_Jan12_sed_USG_4_FD_170157 | JGI IMG/M metagenome (GOLD analysis project Ga0224508, IMG submission 170157) | Sediment microbial communities from San Francisco Bay, California, United States - SF_Jan12_sed_USGS_21 | ecosystem: Environmental > Aquatic > Marine > Sediment | place: USA...
GAAGAGGGCGACGCGATCCGCCGCCACGGGGAGGAGTTCGCCTACAGTCTCGCCGCGCTGCGCGACCCCGAACAGGCGCTGGTGCGAAGGACCGGCGCCACCGTGACACCCGAGGTGGCGGTCTTCGCGGGACCCCAGCGGCTCGTCTATCGCGGACGCATCGACGATCGTTACGTAGCGTTCGGTGAGGCGCGGCCGCAGGCCACCCAACGGGACCTGGAGGATGTGCTCGACGCCCTGCTCTCCGGCCGGCACGTCGAACCCACGACGACCACCGCCGTGGGGTGTTTCATTTTGGATCTCGAGTGATTCCGAACCGCCGAACACTCGCGCTCGTGTTGTTTCTCGCCGCATGTTCGCGCGAGGGCACGCAGGACGGAGACGTCACGTTCAACGCCGACGTCGCCCCGATCCTGTTCGAGAACTGCGCGATCTGCCACCGCCCCGGTGGTGCGGGCCCGTTCGACTTGCTGACCCATCGCGACGCCCGCAAGCACGCGCGGCAGATCGTCGAGGTCACCGACAGCGGCTACATGCCGCCGTGGTTGCCCGAGGCGGGCTACGGTGAGTTCGCGGGGACCCGTGGGCTCAGCGCAGCCGAGATCGAAACCCTGGCTCGTTGGGCAAACGCGGACACGCCCGAGGGACGTCCCGGCGACCTGCCTCCGACCCCGCAGTGGAGCGAGGGCTGGCAACTCGGCCGTCCCGACCTGGTCGTTCACCTCGACCGGCCATACACGCTGGCCGCCGAAGGTCCCGATGTGTATCGCAACTTCGTCCTCCCGGTGCAGGTCGAGACGACGCGCTACGTGAAGGCCGTGGAGTTCCGCCCGGGCAATGCGCGCATCGTGCACCACGGCCGGCTGTTGATCGATCGCACGCCGTCGTCGCGAAGCCTCGACGCGCAGGACGACGCGCCGGGATGGGACGGCATGACCTGGGGCAACGCGGAAACGCCCGACGGCATGCTGCTGGGTTGGACGCCGGGAAAGGTGGCGCTGGACCCACCGGAGGGCATGGCCTGGCGGCTGGAGCGCGGCACCGACCTGGTGCTGCAGTTGCACATGATCTCGTCGGGGAAGCCCGAGTCGATCCAGCCGTCCGTCGGTCTCTACTTCGCGGACGAGCCGCCGACGTTGCACCCGTTCGCCTTCGTGCTGGGATCACGAGACATCGCCATCCCCGCCGGCGAGGACAACTACCCGGTGACGGACAGCTACGTGTTGCCCGTCGACGTGGAAGCGCTCGGCATCTACCCCCACGCACACTACGTCGCGAAACGGATGCACGTCTTCGCCGAACTGCCCGGCGGGGAGCGACAGTGGTTGATCCGCATCGACGACTGGGACTTCAACTGGCAGGACGAGTACCGCTACGCCGCCCCCGTTGCGCTGCCGCGGGGCACGCGCCTGGTCATGGAGTACACCTACGACAACTCGTCCGCGAACGCGCGCAACCCGAGCTTTCCGCCGCGACCGGTGGTTTACGGCGCGCAGTCGTCGGATGAAATGGCCGAACTAATGCTGCAGGTGTTGCCGCGAAACCCGCAGGACCGGGCGGCGCTCGAAGCGGACTACGAGCGTCGCGAGGTGCAGGGCGCGGTCGCCTTCCGTCGGGCGCGCCTGGCGGCGAATCCCGCGGATGGCGAGAGTCATGCCGCGCTGGGCTCGACCTACCTGCACCTCGGCAGTGTCGAGGACGCGATCCCGCACTTGCGGGAGGCCGTGCGCCTCCTTCCCGAAGACGCCAGGCAACGCAACAACCTGGCGTACGCGCTGGCGTTACATGGCGAACCCGACGGGGCCATCCAGCAATACGAACACGCTGTGCGTCTCGAACCGAACTTCGGCGCGGCGCACTTCGGATTGGCCGGAGTGCTGCTCGAACAGGGCCGAACGGACGACGCGATCGAACACTACCGCGAAGTGTTGCGCATCCGTCCCGACGCAGCGGAAGCCCGACAAGCGCTCGAGCGGCTAGTCGCGGGTCAGTAGAGCCAGGGCCTCGACCTGCGCGGTCTGCGGCATCATGTCGATCGGTTGGATCGAGGAGATCTTGAAACCCTTGCGCCGCAGGATGTCGAGATCGCGGCACAACGTCACCGGATCGCACGAGAGGTACGCCAACTTCCTTACCGGGCACCGCGAGACCGCGTCCAGCACCGCTTCCTTCGCGCCGGCGCGCGACGGATTCAGCACGACCGCGTCGGGTGACTCGTCGCGCAGCCGGGCGAGCCCACGCTCCACCGCGACGGGAGAGATACGGTAACCCGTGATGTCCCGCGCGAGGAGCGTCGATTTCAGGTCGGCGACCGCGCTGCGGTTGCCCTCGGCGAACAGCACACGTCGGAATATCTTTAGCAAGGCCAGCCCATGCGTCCCGACACCGGCATACAGATCGGCGAGCACGCCACCCCGTTCGAAGAAATTCTCCATCAACTCGTGGATCGTAGGGAGCAGCGCGAGGTTGACCTGGAAGAACGCGGCCGGTGAGACGCGTAGTCGAAACCCCGCGTGCTCGACCCAGATCTCGCGCTCGCCCCACAACGGACGGACCGCTCCGCGAATCACCTGCGGGCCCGGTGTGGCGTTGAGGTTGAACGAGATGCCGTCCACCGCGGGACAGCTTTCGCGCAATGCGTCGAGTGGAAACTTCGGGCATTCCGTTGCCCGGAAGACGAGCGTGAGGTGCTGGCGCGCCGGGTCGCTGCCGCAGCGGAGATCGATGTGTCGCAGCGTCCGGGGGATGCTTGCCGATGTCTGCAGGAACCGTCGAATGCGCCGTGTGGTCTCGAGCAACTCCGGAATCAACACACGACAATCCGGCGCGTTCACGATCTCCCGTGTGCCGGCGCGGAAGTAGCCGACGCGGACGCCGCCACGCCCGGACATCCCGATCGCCATCTTTGCCCGGTTGCGGTAGCCCGCCAGGAGCGGCGAGGGCAAACACGGGAGCGGCCGGATCTCGCGGAGCCCCGGGTGTGTCGCGAGCGCCTCGGTGAGCACCGCCCGCTTTTGCCGGAGCTGGTCCTCGTAGTCCACCTCGAGAAGAGCGCAGGCGCCGCACTCTTTGCCGTGGATGCAATGGACGGTCGTCATGTCGTGCTAGCCTTACGGGTCGTTAAAGAGGAGGGTTCGAGATGCGTATTCTACGCCTTGTTCTGGTGGGTTTCATGGTCCTCGGCCTGAGCGGCGTCGCGTCGGCGGGCGGGGACGACAAGCTGATGCAGGAAGTGACCGAGCTCGGTGACGCGCTGGCGGCAGCGATGCTGGCCAACGACGTCGAGACGATGCTCGAAATGTATGCCGACGGCGCGATCTCGTTGCCGAATTACAGCCCGCGGATGGTAGGCAAAGACTCCTTCAGAGAGCACCACGCGCAGATGGCCGGAGCCGGAATGAAGGTCACCGCGTTCGAGAGCGATCCCACCGACGTCTGGAAGGCCGGGAACCACGTGATCGAGATCGGCACGTTCACGATCGAACTCGACATGCCGGGCATGCCCGGGATCACGGACAAAGGGAAGTACCTGACGGTCTACGTCCGGGAGGGCGGATCGCTGAAGATCAAGGCCGAGACCTGGAACACCGACACGAATCCGATGGGGATGTAATGTTCGTTGACCCTTCAGTACGGCCCCTCGACCGAACAGTTACCGTCCCAGGTCGCGATTTCGTAGTACCAGAGATCCCCGAGATCGCCGCTGGGGTCCACGTACTGGATGTCCGCTAGGCCGACGTCCATGTCCGTGACATTGGAGTCGATGAGAATCCATGGGCCCGTCCGCGCCGCGGCGCGGTAAACGTTGTACCCGGTAACGCAAGCGGGAGGTGTCGAATCCTGGAAGTGCAGCACCGGCTTCCCGTTGCCGTCGAGGCTCACCGACACGACGGCCACCTCCTGGGCCTGCGCCAGGCAGGTCGCCAGGGCGCCGTGGTAGGCGTAGGCCTTGCCGCCGAACAAGGCGCCGAACGCACCGATGATGACATCCGAGGCCCCATCGTCGTTCACGTCCCCCGCCGGCGCGATCGAATGGCCGAAGCGATCGTTCGACACACCGTCGTCTATCCAGGCGGGAGTCGTGGCCGGTCCGCCGGACTGTCCGAGGAACAGATGAGCCCGACCCGCAAAACTTCCGTTGAGGGGTGCGCCGACCAGCAGATCTGCGTAACCGTCGCCGTTGACATCCCCCGCTGCGGCAACTTCACTCCCAAAACTCCCGTCGGCTGAGGTCAGCGTCCAAGTCGCAATGGGGTCCGGTCCCGCAAGACTTCCTTGGTAGATATAAACGGTCCTGAGGTTGGACGATCCGGTCATGACATCCGCGAAACCGTCTCCGTCGAGATCACCTGCCGTTGAGACCGTATCCGCATAGAAGGTCTGCCCCTGCCCGGTCGGGCCGCTGGCGGTCCACACCGGAGTCGGCTCGAGCCCGGTTGCCGTGCCGAGGTACACGTAAGCTTTACCCGTGATCCCGAAATAAGCGTAGGCTCCGATCATCACATCGGAGTAACCGTCACCGTTCACATCGCCGGCCGTCTGCACCGAGGATCCGAACTCATCTCCGGGGTTTTCACCGGAGACGGTCCAGACCGGGGTCGACGCGAGACCTCCCGGACCGCCCAGATAGACGTAACTCTTGCCCGCGGTCGATGTGGGCCCGCCATGTCCGACCAGCAGATCCGAGTAGCCGTCATTGTTGACGTCCCCCGCGCCGGCGACCGACGAACCTGTTCTGTCGGTCGCGGTGCCATCGACCGTCCAACTCGCGCCGGCCGGGAGCCCCGCAGCGCTGCCGTAGTAGACGTAGACCTTGCCCAAGCCGCCGTTGACGAACGGCGTGCCCACGACGACGTCGCCAAACCCGTCGCCGTTCACGTCGCCCGCCGTGGAAACGGAATAACCCAAGCGGTCGTCCGAAGTCGCACCAGTCGCGGTCCAGGATGCGCTGCCCAGCAAACCGCCGGACGAACCCCGGAACACGTACACCTTGCCCTTGTTGGATGAAAACTGGTAAGCGCCGACGATCACGTCCGAGTAGCCGTCACCGTTGACATCACCCGCTGTTGATACGGAAACCCCGAAAAAGGTTTGCAGAAACTCCCCGCTCGCCGTCCAATCCGGAGTGGCGCTCAGCGGGTCCGGGTCGCTGGCCGACACGGGCAAGCCCATGAGTGCGACGCCGAGCGACGCAGCGGTAAGAACGGAACCGAAGACGTATCGTTTCACTTAGAACCCCGCTGCCCGAACTATACGCCGGAAGCGAGCTTTGCCAAGCGAAACTCTTAAACGCGCTGGTTGGCCATCCGGACCGAGCGTATCGCCTCGCCGGTCCCGGCGACCATCAGGTCGATCTCGTCCGAATCGACGGCAAAGTGCGGCGTGTAACGCAACGAGTTGGCGCCGCCGTGGATGACGCCGAGGCCGTTGAGGCGCATGCGTTCCTCGATGCTGCCGAAGCCGTGGCACGGCAGGTCGGGCGCGAGTTCCGCGCTGGCCAGTAGACCCGTCCCCTGCACGTCCACGATCCCGCCGTCGAGTTCGTTCGCCAACGCGCGCAGCTTGCTCACGAGTTCCCGGCCCCGCGCCTCGATGTTTTCGCGCACTTCGGGAGTGATCGATTCGAGCACTGCACAGGCGACATCCAGCGCACGGGGATTGGTCGTCATCGTGTTGCCGTAGACGCCGTGGCGGTAGATGTTGGTGGACTGCTCCGACAAGGCAAGCACGGACAGCGGATACTGCCCCGCATTCAACGCCTTGGAGTACGACTCGACGTCCGGTGCCGGCGCGTCTTCGAAACCGGGATAATCCACGATCGACAGACAGCCGTGCGCGCGCAGACCAGCCTGGATCGAGTCGACGATCAGCAGGCTGTCGTTCTCGGCGGTCAACTCCCGTGCCACGTCGTAGAACTCACGCTCGATCGCCAGACCCGGATTGCCCTCGCCCATCACCGGTTCCATCAGCAGCGCTTCGATGAACCAGCCCTCGCCCCCGGCGCGGGCAAAGACCCTTCGCAACTCGGCGACGTCGTTGGGCGCAACCGTCAGCAAATCGTCGCGATCTCGAAAGCTGGCGAGGTGGGTGGTGTAGGCCTTGCGCGTCGAATCCGAGAAACCGGCGGGTCGGTCGGTGCGCCCGTGAAAACCGCCGCGCAACGCAACGACCTTGATCGGGCGGCCGGCATGACGACCGCCGGGATCGGTGTGCTCCTTGGCGTTGATGTCCGACAATCGCGCGGCCAACGTCATCGCCTCCGAGCCGCTGTTGATGCAAACGAAACGTTCGAACGGGCAGCCACCCTTACGGCGTGAGCCGATCTCGCGGCGCAGAGCCTCGACGAAACGCGCCTGCGAGAAGCTGGCCGTCATCACGTTGGCCATCACCGCCGGACGCGCCATCGTGTCCAGGATGTTCTGTGGCCCGTGTCCGAGACCGAGCATGCCGTAGCCGCCGGAATCGTGGAGCACGGCGCCTTTCGATGTGACGATCCAGGGGCCGCGCGCCGCCAGCGGAACGTACGGGTTGATCAAGCCCTCCGGGTAGAGGTTCAGCACTCCACCCTGCAGCGCGACGATCTGTTCGGGCTCGTCCAGCGCCAACAGTCGCGGATCCGACGCGCGCAGTTCGCGGAAGAACTCCCCGGCCTCTTCTATGGCCAACCTCAAGGTGGCGTTCGTCGCGGCAAAGCGCTCGATGACGTCGTCGGGCAACCCGACGGTGCGGCCGGGAGCGCCGGCGGCACGAATTTCCTGCAACGTGGTTAGCGGCATGTTCTGGGACCCCTGGTTTGAACGGAACATCATAGTAATGTATGGATTTCGGGGCGAGTTTGCACGCCGGCCCTCAGAAGAGGGGGCCAAGTCGGGGCCCGTTTATGCTCCGGTCGAGAATCCATGAGCGATACCGGTTTCAAACACCCGACGGCGTGGCTCCCGCTGCTGATCGTGGCCGCCGTGCCGCCGATCCTTCACCTGCTGACGGCGGGCAACTACGGCATCTTCCGCGACGAGTATTACTACCTGGCTTGCGCGCGGCATCTGGATTGGGGCTACGTCGATCAACCGCCGCTGTCGATCGCCGTGCTCGCGCTGATGCGCTCGGTGCTGGGCGAAGGCATCCTGGCGCTACGTCTCGTACCGGCCCTTTGCGCATCGGCGCTCGTGATCCTGGCCGGCCTGATCGCCGGGCGACTCGGCGGGGACCGCTTTGCCCAGACCATGGCCGGCATCTCCACGGCCATCGTCGGCGTCGTGCAGGTCGTCACCGGCTTCTACTCGATGAATGCGCTGGATCTGGTCTTCTGGGCCGCGGCCTGGTATCTGCTGGCGAGCTGGGCCGCCGACCCGGTCCCGCGCCGCATGATTCAACTCGGCATCCTGCTGGGCTTCGCGTTGTTGAACAAGATCGGCGTCCTGGTCCTCGGCGCGGCGCTGGCCCTGGCTCTTCTGTTGACCCCGTTGCGCCGCAAGCTCCTGACGCGCGCCCCGTACCTCGGCGGCGCCCTGGCCCTGTTGCTGTTCCTGCCTCACCTACTGTGGCAGATGGCGCACGGCTGGCCGACGCTCGAGTTTATCGAGAACGCACGGCAGTTCAAGATCAGCCACATGTCCCCGTTCGATTTCATGGGCGAGATCGTGCTCGAGCAGCAACCGGCCAACCTCCTCGTCTGGACCGTCGGTCTCGGCTGGCTTTTGTTCGCCGCGCGCGCGCGCGCGTTCCGCTTGCTCGGCCTGACGTTCGCGATCGGTCTCGCCCTGTTGATGCTACAGGGCGCGAAACCGTACTACGCGGCGGGATTGTTCCCGGTGCTGTTCGCGGCGGGAGCCTGCGCCTGGGAAGGCATCACCGCGCGCGGCCGGCTGCGCTTGCTGCGCCCGGTCCTGCTCGTGCTGCTCATCGCCAGCGGCCTATTCTTCTTACCGCTGGGCATGCCCGTGCTGCCGGTGGAAACTTACGCGCGCTGGCAAACCTGGTCCGGAATCGCGCCCGCGGCCCAGGAGGTCGGACACACCAGCGAGTTGCCGCAGCACTACTCCGACCGCTTCGGCTGGGAGAACCTGGCCGCCGAGGTGTCGCGCATCGTCGAGGCGCTCCCGGCCGAAGAGCGTGCCGGTATCGTCATCATCGCACTCAACTACGGGCAAGCCGGGGCGCTCGAGTACTGGAGCGAAGAGTACCGGCTACCGCGGGTCGTGTCGGGGCACAACAGTTACTCGCTCTGGAGCCCTGAGGAACTGGTACTCGACACGGTCATCGTGGTGGGGGGTTCCGAGGAGGAGTTGCTCGGGGTGTTCGCCGAGGTCGAACGCGCGGGGACGCTGGAGCATCCGTGGGCGTTGGAGAATGGAAGGGCGATCTGGGTGGGCCGTGCGTCCAAGCTGACGTGGGCGGAATTGCGGCCGAGGATTCGGTCCTTCATTTAATAGTAAGAGCATCCCGGATGCAGCCCGGTGCCTCGGTTTTCTATTTCAGCAGCGGATCGTCTTGCGCTTCTTACCGACGCGACCCATTCCGTCGATCTTGGCGATGGCGTCCAACGCGACCGGCACCTTACAGGAAGTGCCGTGCATGTCCACGGACACCTCGCCCAACTTCTTGGCGGTGACCTTGGCCTGCTTCATCAGCGGTTTGACGTAGGCGCCCACGGCGATAACGAAGCCGTTCATCGTGTAGCGCACGCGATTCGGTGCGTCGTCGATCTCCTGTTCGACTCGCTTCAACAGCAGCTTGATCTCTTTGAGATGCAGGTCTTCATCCGCGGTGGTGGCGACGATACCGGCGTAAGTGCTCCAGCCGCAGGCCGCGACGTGGGCCTTTTTCGAGTCCAACCACTTCAGCGCCAGGTCGCGGGCGTGGGTGCTCTCCGACGCGACCCAGGGCACCGTGTACTCGGAGATCAGTTGCCAGTCCGCAGCGCCGGCCCAGGATTGCAGTTGCTTCTTCGTCATCTGCTTGCCGTCGGCGACCATGCCGGCCAGGTACATGGCGTCGTAGTTGCCCGTGCCGTAGAGCTCGGCGGCGAGGTCCTGCTCGCCCTTGATCTTCTTGGCGATGACCTTCATGTCGGCGACACTGACGCCGAAGAGCCTGTCGTTGGCCCCATGACGTTTGTAAAGCTCCCGCCGCTGCGGGTTGCCTTTCTTCTTTAAGGCGCTCATTACCTGGTTGATCGTTTTCATCGGGCTCTCCCTGTTCGGGTTGAAGGTGTCCCCGAAACCTCTCTTTGGTACACGTCCCCAGACAGTGAAGAGTGTCCATAATGCAAGTGACTCATTAGCTGAGTCAAATGACTCAGTTCGAGGGACGGAGCGGTCGGGCAACCGCCCCTTCGGGGGTGGCCCTTCGTCCCTTTCCAGGACAATCGGGAACCCGGAAGCGGAATCGCAAGAAAATCTCGCTCATGCCGACCCACGCTGCCCTTGGCGCGCTTTGTGCATTGTTCAAGCATTGTCGGCGCTTTCTGGAGGGAGGGTTCGCTCATGGAAATCATTTTTACGTATTTTGTCTTGGTCATAGCCGCGGACTTCGGTGTGATCACTCTGTGTGGATTCTGTAAGGAGTGACCGCGTTCTCCTGGCCTGAGCCCGGACTCCGAATAAACACGCTAGAGTCGTGTACCTAACACACAAGCGTAGCCATGAGTTCGGGAGAGGCCATGCCGGAACTGTTGATCCCCGTCATCGCAGTGTTGATCGTCGTGATCGGGGGCATCGCGCTCTATGTCGGCCGCGAAACCAGAGCGGAAACCAGGAAGACCGGGAACTTCCCCAAGGGCCACTACATGGGCCAAGGGATGGGCATCGGCATGGGGCTCGGAGTGGCGATCGGACTGGCCATGGGCACGATCGCGATCGGAATACCGATCGGCCTCGCCATCGGTGTCGCTATCGGTAAGGCCAGGGAAAAGCAACACGCCCACGAACTTCGGCCGATGACCGAAAAAGAAACGGAAATGAAACGACTGGACGTCATGCTCATGGGCGGTCTGATGTTCGCGACCCTCTTGATCGCCGTCGGTTTGTACTACAAGGGATAGGGGTCAAGTCTTGGCATGGGACTCCCCTCCTTGGCACCCGTCCCCTTTGCGGTACACTCGGATTGGTAGGTGTCCCCGAAACCTCGATTCGGTACACGTCCCCTGAGGAGTTCTCCCATTCGAACCCTGGCCCGTATCGTGACGCTCGTTGCGCTTCTGCTCGACGGCCCGCTTGTCGCACCGTGGGAGCCCGGTTACTTGCGTTGGGAGTTCGACACCGGCGGCTGAGTGTACGTCGAACCCGCGGTCGCGGAGGACACGGTTTTTGTCGGATCCTGCTCCGGGGTTTACTACGCCCTCGACGCGCACACCGGTGCGATTCGATGGAGCTTCGACATGTCGTTCGACGCCGCGGAGACCACGTTTCACACCAATCCAGTGCTGGTTGACGATCTCGTCATTACGGCGAGCGACGGCGGTTCTTTCGGCGACATCTACGCGTTCGATCGCAAGACCGGCGAGATCCGTTGGCAGCATCTCCCCCCCCATGGACAGGTCGCCGCCGATCTGATCCACGTCAAGGGCCTCTTACTCGCCCTCACGAAGAACGGTCACCTGGTAGCGCTCGACGCGAAAGACGGCAGCGAACGCTGGACGGTCGGGCCGGCCAAGGAAGCGGCGCCCGAAGGCGGCTCCGTGCTCGCCGACGGGAACACGATCTTCCTCGCGGGGCGGGACGAGCACGTCTACGCGATCCGTCCGACCGACGGCTCGATCCTCTGGACCCGCGATCTCGGCTCACCCGTAAGCACGTCGCTCGCCAAGTTCGACGATCACCTGTACGTCGGCTGCGACAGCAACCTCCTGTACCGGCTGGACGCCGAAAACGGAGAGATCACCGGCCTGTTCGAGACGGAAGAAGACCCCGGTGGAAAGCTACTCGCCTTTCCCGACGCCGTCGTGTTCCTCGGGCACGAGCCCAGCACGTTGATCGCTGCGGTCGATGCGAATTTGACCAAGATCCTCTGGACCGCCGAGGCGCGGGATTGGACCACCGTTCGTCCGGCGGTGTGGAGCGACCTGCTCTTGATCGGCGACAAGGGCGGCAACCTGTTCGCGCTGAATCCTCACGACGGAACAACGGCGTGGACGGACCTGCTGTCCGGCCAACTACGCGGAATCGGCGTCACCGAGCACACGATCTTCATCGGGACGATCGAGGGGAAGCTCTACGCGTACCAGGTCGCGGACCCGGAATCGGGTGTCGGCGAGAGTCGATAGGCGGCGGCTATATGAAGCTGCCCAAGAACCAGAGAAACCACAACACACCTGAAACGACGAGCACCAGGCCCAGTATCGGGACCACCCAGATGGGTCGCTCGGGCGGTTCGCGATCCTCGGCACCCGCCTTCCACTCCTCCCCGATGTCGACAACCCGCATTTCCGGGAGTGGACTCGCCAGGAGATGTTCCGGTGGCTTGGACCCGGCGCTCATCCAAGCGACCTGAAACGCCAACAATGGGATCAGGCTTAGCAGCCCAATGATTCCCGTCGTGGAGATCGCGACGAATGACATGAATGCTTGCAAGACAAAAGCCACGCCGAAAGCACGCCGCGGTTCCGTCATGGACCAAACCGCCAGTAGGAGAGGAATCATAAGAAGCGGCAGAGGGAACGAGAACACGGCTCCCGCGTACAGGAACCATCGAGCGATCCTGAAACGCCTCGACAAACGACGCGACCGCATGTCGTCCGGAGTGTCGAGGGGGGCTTCGCTCGGGTGCAAAGGGCCTTCTTCAAGCAACCTATTGGCCAAATCCCTGTCCCGCCGCGCGACCTGGAGTTGAACCCACGAC
>Ga0224508_10004179_pt1 | contig 11837 bp, 12 predicted proteins | sample SF_Jan12_sed_USG_4_FD_170157 | JGI IMG/M metagenome (GOLD analysis project Ga0224508, IMG submission 170157) | Sediment microbial communities from San Francisco Bay, California, United States - SF_Jan12_sed_USGS_21 | ecosystem: Environmental > Aquatic > Marine > Sediment | place: USA...
GCGACTTTAGCCGCAATCGCCATCGGCAATGTTCTAAATCAATATCCTAGGCAACGTCGGATTCAAGTGCATCAAGCGGTCGTACACCGATGTGCCGGTCGAATCTGCAAACTGATTGGGATGGATTGCGTCACGATCCGGCCCAAGCATCGTGGCGACATCGCCGATATTAACCCTGCGTTCTGCGCCCACTTCTATAATGCTATGGCTTGCGCTAACCGCACCGATGACCGGGTAGGTCGAGCCATTCACCAAAACATGTGCACCATTGACTGCCGTTCGCGGCATGCCATCCGTGTGACCGGCCGGAATCGTTGCAATCCAGGTGGGTTTTTCGGCGATGTAATTGCGACCATAACTTACACTGTCCCCAGCTCGCAGCTGCTCGACGCGTACGATTCGTGCCTTCAGTCGCATCGCAGGGTGAAGTTCCGCAATCGCTCTTTCGCTCGCGAAATCGGACGGATACGCACCGAAAAGTGCAATACCCGGTCGAACCTGGTCAAGGTGAGCATCTGCGTAGTTGAAAACAGCATGTGACGACGCGGCGTGCAGCGCACCGAGCTCGACACCGCTTGCGCGAGCAGCATCCGTGATTTGTACGAAGCGTCCCAGTTGCTCGCGATCAAAGTCACTTTCTTCAGTAAACCCGGTAAACGTGCTGGCAATATTGATGTCAAGCTCGCGCAGCTCACTTAGAATCGGCAATGCGCGATGATAAGGAATACCCATACGGCTCATGCCGGTATCGAGATAGATATGCGCAGTGGCCGGCCGTCCGGCATTCTTCGACGCACGGATAATCCTTGCCGCAGAATCATCAGTGCAAATACTCAACTGAATGTCCCGGCGTAATAGTGCTTCGCCATCCTTGTCCGAAAACAAGCCCATTAGTAGCACTGGTTTTTTGATTCCCGCATCGCGTAATGCGATTGCGGATTCAGCTTTGACGACTGCAAATCCGGCGACCTGGGGCATCGGCTCCAGAGTGGCAGCAACTGTCGTTAGCCCAAGACCGTACCCATCGTTTTTGATTACTGCGAGTATGGGGCGCTTGTTTGCGAGGCTCGATACGACCGCAACGTTTTTGCGCAGGGCGGCAGAATCAATTTCCAGCCAGGGATCGAAGCGATCCGGCGAGATTTCTGCAGTCGCGGCGCGAACAGATGATCCGATCGCGGACAAAACGGGTGCTGCTGCGAGGCCGGCTAAAACCAGGCGTCGTGAGACGGTCATAAAGAATCCCCGGGGCCTTAAATGCCCCTAAAGTCGGTAGCGGTTGCGATCCACGGGTTGACCCACACGGATTCCACCGGTGACCCTTCGTAAAACGCAGGTATGAAGCGAGAGCTTTTGGTGATTTCGCGTAACTGAACCTCGCATGTGTTGGGGATTCCCACTGAGTCCACGTGCAGATCAGACTCCTTGACTGCACCATCTGCGGTGACGACTGCGACCTCGAGAATCAGGAATGACAAGCGACGCTCTTTGCATACATCGGGAAGCTCGTAGGGTGAATATCGCTGTGCCGAAATATAGTCAGGTCCGAAACGATCAGTATTTTTCTGATTATTGACGTATACATCGATCGATTCTTCGCCGGCCGTTCTCGAAAAAACGACGGTGAACTGAAAATCCACTTTTTCCTTCCTGCCGTCGACAGTAGCAGGATTGATCCGGGCAGATTTGGCACGCCGGTTGACTGCTATGGCGAATTTCTGACTCGGGTCATTGGCCGCTGAGCACTTTGCTTCTCGGATTCGCCCATTGGCGGTTCCGATACTGGTGCAGGACACAGTGACGGAGACGTCACCGTCAATTTTGGGAAAATCCAGCAGATTTTTTAGCGACCGCTTGCCTTCCACAAAAGTGGCTGGTGTAAAAGTCGCTGCAAATACCGAATTGCTGGCATCAAGTGCACTCAAGACCAGGACAGTCGCGGTTAAAGCTGCGAATAAATTGAGAGATTTACTCTTCAACGACATCTGCCTCAGTAAATATATCGGTGCCGGCACCTTCTGCACGACCGACCGTGATTTGATCACCAATCGTCAAGGTCATTAGGTCATCGGCTACCATCATTTCACCGTCATAGTCCGTCAGTCCCAGCAATTCGTCTGAAGTGATCTCCGGCGGAATGATATGCGAGTAAACACCGAGGCGCGGGCGCGTTTTTTCAAAAACATAAGCTACCTGGGCCGGTGAGGAATGCACGGACAGGCTAACATTGGCCAGGATCGCTTCAGGAGAATCGCCTGGCGCCGGCACCTGGGTTTCATGTATTAACACGTCGACGCCTTTTCCCATTGGAATGATTTCGCTGGACGGCGTGGAACGCGTATCTCCGGAAAAGAGCACGGAGCGACCCCTGTAATCGATGCGATAACCCAGCGTCGCACCCTCCATACCGAGCGGTTCGCCGGTCTCTATATTGATCGGCAAATGTTCAACATTGAATGCCGTAATCTTGATCCCGTCCTTGTCGAAGAAGACGCCGGGCTCCACGTCGGTGGTATTGAGTTGCGATCCTTCCTTGTGCACGCCAACGATTGTCCGGTAACGAATATCCCAGTCATACGCAGCGACGAAATTGTCCATCATTGCTGACGTGCCAACCGGACCATAGACGTTCATCGGCGTCTTGCGTCCGAAAAGCCAACCGGTCAGCCAGAGTCCCGGGGCACTAATGGTGTGGTCGAAATGCAGGTGAGTGATGAGCAAATGGTCGACGGTTGTGAGCATTTCGAATCCGCCTGCCTGGAACAATCGTTCCCGCATGCCGGGACCAGCATCAACCATGATCTTGTAGTCCCCGGCTTCGACCAGGATAGCGGGGCCATAACGATCATGAGACGGACGCGGGGCGCCGGTACCAAGGAAAGTCAGCTTGATCTCGTCATCTGCCGCCAACGCAGAAGGCGTCGATGCGATGCATACCGCTATTGAAACTATCAAGAACACGGAACCGCGTTTCAACGTCATTGCTATCTCCCCCAAGTTTTCAGAATTACTATAACACTGAGTTCCGAATTTCGGGCAATCGCGGCCAAAGCCGCTCCCACGAAAACTATGAAGAACGTTGGAGCGGCTTAAGCCGCGATTGGACAATGCCATGCGGTATAGTTCGTGCATTCGGGCCGATAAAAAAATCAAGATAGCACAGCTAACTCGATTGAATGGTCACCGGGGAATCCACATGCCACGTGAAAAAAATCTCTCGCCCGGCGCAGCGCTGATTGCAGTCGTAACCGCCATCGTTGTCGGAATTCTTGCGTCGCTCGCCATTCGTCCTCCAGGTGCTGTTATAGACCCGGCGGCGTCAGCTTCGGATAGCGCGACACGCGAGCAGGTACGCTGGCGGGTGCAATCTGCATATGGCGTCAATTTACCGGTGATAGGAAAGAACCTGCCGCGATTGATTTCGGACCTTAAGGCGGTAAGTGCCAACAATATACAACTGGAGTTGTTTGAACCTGGCGAGCTCGTGCCCATACTCGAGATCACAGAAAGCGTCAAAGAGGCCAAGATCCAGGCCGGCTATGTCTGGGTCGGCTACGACCAGGGGCGCATTCCCGCGTCGACATTGATATCGGCCGTTCCGTTCGGCATGGAACCAACGGAATTCGCTTCGTGGTGGTATTACGGTGGTGGACGTGCGCTCGGCGAATCGCTGTATCACGAGCATAATGTGCAACCGATTCTCTGCGCTATCAGCGGACCGGAAACCGCCGGTTGGTTTCGCGAGCCGATCACGTCACTGGACGATCTGGTCGGACTCAAGATTCGTTTTGCCGGGTTGGGTGGCAAAGTGCTGCAACGACTCGGCGCTTCGGTAACGATAATTCCCGGCGGTGAAACATTCCAGGCACTCGAAAAGGGTGCGATCGACGCATCCGAGTTTTCGTTGCCCATAGTTGACGAGATGCTCGGTTTCGGCAAGGTTGCGAAGTTCAACTACTTCCCTGGCTGGCACCAGCCGTTCTCGGCCGTTCATTTGTTGGTGAATCTGCGGGTTTGGAATGACCTGACTCAGGAAACAAGGGATCTTTTTCACCTTGCATGCCGGGCCAGCGTGACCGACTCTATGGCGCATACAGGCGCGACGCAGGGTGAAGTCATAATGAATTTTGCAGATCACGGAATAGTCGCAAGCACCCTGCCCATGGAGATCCTGGAAGCCTTACGCGAAGTCGCAGAGGAAGTACTGGACGAGGAAGCAAGCAAGGACGAACACTTTTCGAAGATCCTCGCCTCGCAAAGAGCATTCTCTGAATCATACGGTCATTGGAAGCGCATGGGCTTTCTGCCGAGGGATTTTTGAGGTCGTCGATTGAGCATCGATACCGACAAGATCTCCGAGCTGTTGCCGCATAGGGAGCTGCTTCCGCATACGAGATTGTCTTTTACGATCAGCCGTCTATTTGCGTCACTCGCCGGTGTGTTGTCATGGGTCTGGCTCGTTCTGCTGAGTGTCATCGTCCTGAACGTAACGATGCGTTACGTGTTCGGCGAAGGCCGCATCGAATTCGAGGAAATCCAGTGGCATCTCTATGCCATCGGATTCCTGATCGGGCTCGCAACCTGCATGAGTACTGACGATCATATTCGAGTGAGCGTGTTTCACGACAGGATGAGACCACGGATGCAGGCGTGGATCGAGCTTTACGGCCTGCTGCTGCTGTTTTTTCCATTCATCGTGATGGTGCTTTGGTTCTCGGTCCCGTTTATCCAGTATTCGTTCCAGATCTCGGAAATTTCCGACGCGCCCGGTGGATTGCCCTATCGTTGGGCGATCAAGAGTGTATTGCCGATCAGTATGGTTCTACTGCTCGTCGCAGGAATTAGCCGACTGTTACGAGTGAGCTGCTTTTTGTTCGACCACCCGCGTTCGATCGATGCGAGTGAAGATGGCAATGTCGATTAACGACATCCTTTCTCTGTTGATGTTCGCTGCATTTATCGGCTTGATCATGACCGGCTTTCCGCTCGCCTGGGTACTTGGCGGTTTGTCGGTATTGTTTACTGCAATCGCACTCGTGCTGGACATCGATCTTGGTTTTGCCCTTGCCGTCGATTGGGCTTACACGTCACTAAGTGTCAATCGCATCTGGGATGTCATGAAGAACTGGGTGCTTGTGGCATTGCCGATGTTCATCTTCATGGGGCTGATGCTCGAACGTTCGGGTATCGCGAGTGACCTGATGACAAATCTCGGTCGCGTGTTCGGTCGGGTACGCGGTGGAATGGCAATTACGGTGACGATTATCGGTTTATTGCTGGCGGCGACCACCGGTATTATTGGTGCGTCGGTTGTCTTGCTTTCGCTACTGGGGTTGCCGGTCATGCTGGAACAGGGTTACCGCAAAGATCTTGCCGCAGGTACCGTCTGCGCCGTTGGCACACTCGGTATTCTCATACCGCCGAGCATCATGTTGGTGCTGATGGCAGATCGCCTTGCAATGCCAGTCGGTGATCTTTTCCTGGGCGCCGTGTTTCCAGGACTCGTGCTGGGTTTCTTTTACATCTTTTACTTGTTGTTTATCAGTTACTTCAGCAAAGAATCTGTGCCAATTCCTGAAGTGCAAGATCGTATCTCCGCAACTGTAATCCTGGGCCTGTTCCGGGCGATCCTTGTCCCGTTCGGTCTGATTATCGCTGTCCTCGGCAGTATCTTTTTTGGCATCGCTACACCCACCGAGGCAGCAGGTGTCGGCGCCTTCGGTGCGCTATTGCTGGCGTTCGCAAGACGAAAACTCGATCGAAGAGTGCTCAACGATGTCCTGGGACAGACCACGACGACAACCGCATTTATATTCGCGATATTTGTCGGTGCGACAGCTTATTCACTGGTCCTGCGAGGTCTGGGTGGCGATCAATTGATCGAAGGTGCACTGCTGGGATTACCGTTCGGCCCTACAGGTATTGTCATCACGATCCTCGCAGTTACATTTCTGCTCGGGTTTTTCCTCGATTGGATCGAAATCTCTCTCATCATCCTGCCGCTGGTTGCGCCGGTCGTGCAGAGTCTTGGTTTCGATCTCGTGTGGTTTACCGTGCTGTTTGCTGTCTGCCTGCAAACATCATTCCTGACTCCGCCAGTGGGCATGGCCATTTTCTATCTGAAAGGTGTCGCACCCGAAGGCATTGATATCCGCACTATCTATCGCGGTGTCATACCGTTCATCATTCTGCAGCTGCTTGGACTCGCGTTGATCTTTATTTGGGATCCGCTTGTTACATGGTTGCCGGCACAGGCTTACTAGAAATTACCAGCCTGTGACCGGCGGCGCTGGCTCGGTACAAACTCCTCCATAACCGCTCTCTTCAGGATGTGCGGCGGCCAACGTACTCTGCCACTGTTCATGTCCAGGCACGCCGCAAATGTCGACCGATAGACAAGCCATCAAGCGTGTAGCCCATGACCGAATGCACCTTGTATCCCCCGATAAGAATGGTCGTGGTGAGTGGTTCGGCAGGAAACACATCGACAAAATTCACCAATTGCCTGAAAATTAAGAGAAACAAAGCCTTCCATTTGTCTGAACTCCTGTTATAGTCCGCCTCGTCCTGGTGCCCATCGGTCGGCGCCACTCACTCCGATCCCGCAATTCCGCAGTTTTCGGAGTCATTTTAGAATATCCAGCCTGGGCCGAAACCTGCGCGGTTTACAGCCGCTATGGCGTCAGGCGATCTTGGAGTACACAAATCAATGTTATTTAATCAGCTCGGCCTGTCGGCCGAACTGCTGCGTGCGATCGATGAAAAGGGCTATCGCGAAGCGACCCCGATCCAGCAGCAATCCATTCCTCTCATTCTTGATGGCCGCGATATCCTCGCCGGCGCCCAGACGGGCACTGGCAAGACCGCGGGCTTCACATTACCGATGCTGCAGAAACTGCAGCATTCACAGAAAAACCGGCGCAGCATTCGGGCGCTCGTTCTTACGCCAACACGTGAGCTCGCTGCCCAAGTCGGCGAGAGCGTGCGTGACTATGGTCGCCACCTGCCTTTCAGGTCGGCGGTGATTTTCGGTGGCGTTAGTCCCAACACACAAATCTCGAAATTAAGAAAAGGAGTCGACGTTGTGGTCGCTACGCCAGGTCGTCTGCTTGACCACCTGCAGCAGGGAAACATCGACTTATCAAAAATAGAGTTTCTCGTGCTGGATGAAGCCGATCGCATGCTCGACATGGGTTTCATTCGCGACATTAAGAAGATTTTCAAGTTCCTGCCTAAGGAACGCCAAAACCTGTTGTTCTCGGCTACTTTCTCGGACGATATCAGGCGCCTTGCGGCCAATCTTTTGAACGCACCAACTGAAATCCAGGTTGCGGCACGTAACCAACCGGCCGATCGAGTTAGCCAAATCGTGTATCCAGTCGACAAAAGTCGCAAACGCGAATTGCTGTCGCATCGAATTGGCACAGAAAACTGGAAGCAGGTGCTGGTGTTTACGCGCACCAAGCACGGAGCCAATCGACTTGCTGAACAGCTGTCGACTGATGGACTTCGGGCCGACGCTATTCATGGCAACAAGTCACAAGCTGCGCGCACGCGTGCGCTCAGAGATTTCAAATCCGGCAAAGTCCGGATTTTGGTTGCAACGGACATCGCCGCACGTGGCCTCGACATCGACCGGTTACCGCATGTCGTTAACTATGAATTACCGCATGTGCCGGAAGATTATGTGCATCGCATCGGGCGTACAGCTCGTGCCGGCCAGGAAGGCTGTGCTGTATCACTGGTTTGTATCGATGAGCACAAACTATTGCGTGATATCGAACGTTTGCTAAACCGCGAGATTGAAAAGGAAGTTATTCCTGGCTATGAACCAAACCCCCGCATCAAGGCGGAGCCAATCTCTAAAGGTCGTGGACAACGACCGAGTGGTCAGCGTTCGGGCGGACAGCGTCCCGTTGCGGCAAAGAAACGCAGAAGCGGTCCGCCGAAGAAGCGCGGCGGGCAGCGACAGCGTTCGGGCGGTCGTCAGCGCCGCGCGGGATAGCTGGTTATTATTTGCCCGCTGAGGCGGGCTCCCACGTGAAAGTCAGCGCTCATTATCTAATTCAATTGGCTTTTGGGGACGGATACAGGGTCCGCCCCCGGCTCTGACCCCAAACCACCTAAAAACAATCGCTTATGGTGAGAATTCGGATCGAGTTCTCATTCTGAGCATGTCAGCTTGACTTAGTGTAAAAATAACACTATAGTTCGTGTCAATTTCACACGAAGAGCTGTCATGCCGTATACCTACCAGCACCCACACCCGGCCGTTACCACCGATATCGTGATCTTCACGATTCGTCAGGACGAGCTGAAAGTCCTGCTGGTCAAACGTGCTAATACGCCGTTCCAGGGTGAGTGGGCGTTGCCCGGTGGTTTTGTGGCCCTGGATGAAAGCCTGGAAGAGGGCGCTCGTCGCGAACTGCAGGAAGAGACCGGCGTCGCCGGTGTTTATCTCGAACAACTTTATACCTTCGGTAAGCCGGATCGTGACCCACGTGAACGGGTGATTACCGTTGCGTACTACGCCTTGATACCCACCGACGAAGTCGAGATTCGGGCAGCGACGGATGCAGAGGGTGTTAGTTGGTATGGCATGGAAGAACTGCCGAATCTGGCTTTCGATCATGCAGAGATTCTCGATGCCGCTCATGAACGCCTGGTCGCGAAGCTCGAGTACTCGACGATTGCGTTCCAGTTCATGCCCAAGGAATTCACGCTGACGGAATTGCAGACCGTTTACGAGCTGATTCTCAGGGAACCGGTGGACAAACGAAATTTCAGGAAACGCATCCTGAGTCTGAATCTGATCAAGGAAACCGGCAAGGAGCGCAAGTCAGGTGCTCACCGGCCAGCAAAATTGTATCGCGTCATCGACCGCACTCGTGTCGATGTCATCAAGTAGTGCAAGGAGGTGCATCATGTTAATCAACTACTACAAGGGCGAACCCAACATGTACGTACTCTGCCATCGGAACGGCGAGCTCGTGCAGCACGGCGCAGGTATCAATTTCTTTTATTTGCCGCAAACCACTTCAATCGCCGCCATTCCACTGGCGAGCCAGGAAAGCCAGTTCATCTTTAACGAGACCACTGCCAACTTTCAGGAAGTCTCGATCCAGGGTGCATTGACCTATCGGTTGACCGATCCACTGGAACTGGCGAAGCGACTCGACTTCACGGTTCATCCAAAAACACACTTTTACAAGAGCGAAGACCCCCAACAGCTCGTGCAGCGCGTTGTTAACAGTGTGCAGGCACATACCCGGACTGAAGTGAGTCAGCGATCGCTTGAAAAAGCGTTAACCGAAGTGAAGGACCTGGCATCCATTGTCTTCGAAAAAGTTGCCGAAGCGCCGGAATTAAAGGGCCTTGGCATCGAACTCGAAGGTCTGCATTTCACGGCAGTCAAAGCGACGCCCGAGATGCAGAAAGCTTTGGAAGCCGATTATCGCGAGAGCCTGCACAAGCGCGCCGACCAGGCAATTTATGACCGACGCAAGTCCGCCGTGGATGAGGAGCGCAAGATTCGCGAATCAGAGATGAATACCGATGTTGAGCTCGAAAACCGCAAGAAAGACCTCGTGGACATGCAGGCGAAAAACAGCCTGACGCTAGCCGAAGCCGAGGCGAAAGCCGATGAGCTGAAGCTCTCGCCCTACGGTGCATTGCCACCGCAGGCGCTGGTTGGACTGGCACTCAAGGAATGGGCCGCAAATGCCGGCACGATCAATAACCTGAGCATCACGCCAGACCTGCTGAGCAAAGTCGTGTCGTTCGTTTCGGAAGCCAGGGGATAAGGCAATGGCTGCGCCGCAGTACGAAAACGTGATCATCGTGACCCGCAAAACCGAGCTCGATGATCTCGTGGCGCGGTTCAATACCAAAGCGCAGGCGAAGTTCTACCTGGAGCAAGCCGGCCATTCATTTGAGCGGATCATGGAAGCGCACGAGAAGCACCAGCAGGTGCTGTCCAAGGTCAGGCAGGCAGTGCCAGGAACAATCAAGAGCCAGGTGATCGATCGTGAACTGGTGCCGCGATTCACGTTTGGCGAAGCGGACCTCGTGGTCACGGTGGGCCAGGACGGGCTGGTCTCAAACACGGCAAAGTACCTGACCGGCCAGCCGATTCTCGCGGTCAACCCGGATCCGGAACGATTCGACGGCGTGTTGTTGCCGTTCACCATCGAAAAAGTGGGCCAGCAACTGAACACGACGCTTTACGGCCCGTTGCAGGTAAAGAAAGTCACGCTTGCGAAGGCAGAGCTTTCAAACGGCCAGTCGTTGCTCGCATTCAATGATTTTTTCATCGGTGCTCGTTCGCACGTATCAGCACGATACAAGATCGCGATTGGCGATCGTGCAGAAACCCAGTCGTCGAGCGGCATCATCGTTTCAACGGGTGCGGGATCGACAGGATGGTTGCAATCGGTCTATGCAGGAGCAGCCGGTGTCATCGAAGCGCTGGGCGGACAGGTTATTCCACCCGTTAATGGCGGGCGACTGAACTGGGATACGGAACACCTGGTGTACTCGGTCAGAGAACCGTTCCCGAGTATCGCTACGCAGACCTCTATTGTTCATGGCGTTTTCACTGACGATGATCCGCTCAGGATTACCTCGCAAATGGCAAGCAATGGCGTGATATTCAGCGATGGCGTCGAGGCCGATTACCTGGAGTTCAATTCCGGCGCGGAGCTGACGATGTCTACCGCACCGAAGAAAGCCTCGCTCATAGTCCCTCCGGAACAGGTGGAACATTGAACGCAGATGCGATGATCGGTTGCCTGCTGGGCACTGCAGTCGGCGATTCGCTCGGACTGCCCTACGAGGGTATGTCTGCAGCACGAGGCACTAAAGTATTTCCCGATACTTCCCGTCACCACCTCTTATTTGGCAAAGGGATGGTTTCCGACGACACCGAGCATGCGTGTTTCGTCGCGCAGGCACTGATTCGGTCAAATGGGGAAGCAGACAAGTTTCAGCGGCAGCTTGCGCGTTCATTACGATGGTGGCTGGTAGCATTGCCGGCCGGCGTCGGCTTCGCAACATTGCGATCAACTATCAAACTCTGGTGCGGAATTTCGCCGCGTAACAGCGGTGTCTTTTCTGCCGGGAATGGTCCGTCCATGCGCAGTCCTGTCCTGGGTGTTGTATTTGGCGATGATCCGGAAAATTTGCGGATATACGTACAGAAATCTACTGAAATCACTCACTCGGACCCGAAGGCCTACTACGCTGCGCTCGCGATTGCCCTGGCTGCGCACCACAACACGCGAAGCGACTCGCCGTCGGCGATTGAATATCTGCAAGCATTGGAATTATTGCTACCCGACAACGCGAATGACTTTTTAGCGCTTGTACAAGGTGCGGCAGCATCAGCAACTATCGATGAGCCAGTTACACATTTTGCAAAGGAGATTGGATCGAAGAATGGAATCTCCGGATACAGTTATCATACGGTTCCCTGTGTGCTGCAGGTGTGGCTTCGATACCCGGATGACTTCGGTGCCGGACTACAGGAGATCATCCAGGCGGGCGGCGATACAGATACCGCCGGTGCTATCTACGGCGGCATTGTTGGGGCCCGGGTAGGGAGGCAAGGCATCCCGGAAGACTGGCTCAAAAATATTGTCGAATGGCCAAGATCGATCGAATGGATGGAAAAGCTGGGCCAGGCCGTTGCGGCCAACGCTGACGACAGCCCTCGCTATTTCAGGCCAGGGGTTTTGCTAAGGAATCTCCTGTTTCTGATCTTCGTTTTGGCGCACGGTGTCAGGAGACTGGCACCACCCTACTGATAATAATTACGGCTCAAGCCGCTGCCACAATCA
>Ga0224508_10004180_pt1 | contig 11835 bp, 11 predicted proteins | sample SF_Jan12_sed_USG_4_FD_170157 | JGI IMG/M metagenome (GOLD analysis project Ga0224508, IMG submission 170157) | Sediment microbial communities from San Francisco Bay, California, United States - SF_Jan12_sed_USGS_21 | ecosystem: Environmental > Aquatic > Marine > Sediment | place: USA...
GCCGAGGTCGGCCTGATTGCTGCCGCTGCAGAATCCGAGCAGGCAACGATCAATCGGCAGATGCAGCTCGCGCTGGACAGAATCGCCTTCTTGCCCTTTAGCAAGCTCATCGATGAATGGCGCTGGAACGTTTTCTCGGGTGAGATCCTGCCTGCAGATTACAACAGGGCATGGTGGTCACTCCGAACCCGCTACCAGGGCATTGCGGCGCCGGTCCAGCGCAGCGACGCCGATTTCGATCCGGGCGCCAAGTTCCATGTGCCGGCCAATCGATCCTATACGCCGTATTTCCTCGCCCACATATTGATGTTCCAGTTTCACCGCACATTATGCGAAACCGCTGGCTTTGACGGCGCACTGCATCAATGCTCGGTCTATGGCAGCGAGGCAGCCGGCGAGCGCCTGTGGGCCATGCTCGAGGCCGGTGCCAGCCAACCCTGGCAGGATACGCTCGAGGAGTTGACCGGTACCCGGAAAATGGACGCCGCCGCGATCATCGATTACTTCGCGCCCCTGATGCGTTATCTGCAAGAGCAGAATGCTGGCCGCAGCTGCGGCTGGTAAACGTCACTAGCCCGAGCGCTGCTGTTCTGGCGGCGCATCGCCTGGAGTCCTGCAAGCGCGACGCGGGTCGCTCGATTCAGTAAACTCTACCGCATATCCGGGCAGGGGTTTCACATGGCCGAAGAAAAACAAAAAGAAACGAAGGTCAAGCTCAGTACTCGCGTGCTTGCTTCCGTTGAGCGGGTTGGCAATAAACTGCCGGATCCCGCCGTGCTCTTTATTGTGCTGCTGTTTGTCGTGTGGGTGCTGTCATGGCTACTGTCCTACGTCAGCTTCAACGTGGTCGACCCGCGCACGCAAGAAGCGCTTGTAATAAACAATTTGTTGTCCGGCCGTGCGATGACTGAATTCCTGTCGGTGATGGTGACAAACTTTTCACACTTCCATCCGGTCGGCGTCGTCTTGGTTGCAATGCTCGGTATTGGCGTCGCGGAACACACCGGCTTCATCAACTCGGGACTCCGTGCGCTGCTCGGCGTAACGGCGAAGTGGCTGCTGACGCCGATGGTGATTCTCGTGGGCATCGTCAGCCATTCAGCCGTCGATGCAGGATATGTGCTCGTCATACCGTTGGGCGGCGTCATTTTCTACGCTGCGGGGAGACACCCTTTGGCGGGCATAGCGGCGGCATTCGCCGGCGTATCAGGCGGCTTCTCGGCGAACTTCGTGCCGTCGTCACTCGATCCCCTGCTGCAGGGCCTGTCGCAGGCCGGCGCCCAGATTCTCGATCCGGATATCGTCCTCAACCCGCTCAACAACTACTTTTTCACAACCGCGTCGTCTCTGCTGATCATCGGTTTCGGCTGGTATCTGACCGAAAAAGTCGTCGAGCCGCGATTGCAGGGAACCGAACTCGATGGGGATCTCGAGGACCTGCCGAAAATGCATGAGCTCGAGGACCATGAACGCAGGGGCTTGCGCGCGTCCGGTATCGCATTCCTGCTGGGCATCATCGTTATGGTCGTCACCGTCTGGCCGGTGGACTCCCCGTGGCGTGATTCGAGCGGCGACCTCACGACCGGCGCGGCACCCATGATGCGCTCGATCGTGTCGCTGATCTTCCTGATGTTTGTCGTGCCGGGCTATGTCTACGGCATCGCCGCGGGCACCGTGAAGAGCTCGAAAGATGTCATCGAGGGCATGACCAAGGCGATGCACCAGATGGCGTATTACCTCGTCATCATGTTTTTCATCGCACAGTTTGTATACGCATTCGGTGAATCGAACCTCGGCGTACTCCTTGCTCTCGAGGGTGCGGCCGGGCTCAAAGCGCTTGCGATGCCTTCTTTCGTCACGATTGTCGGTATCGTATTGCTGACCGCGTTCATCAATATCTTCGTCGGTTCGGCAAGTGGCAAGTGGGGCTTGCTTGCGCCGATATTCGTGCCGATGCTGATGACCCTGGGCATTTCACCGGACCTGACGCAGGCGGCCTATCGTGTTGGCGATTCGAGCACCAATATCATTACGCCGCTAATGCCGTATTTTCCACTCGTGGTCGTTTATTGTCAGCGCTACGTCACGACTACCGGCATTGGCACGGTAACCGCCATGATGTTGCCTTACTCGGTGACGTTTCTGATTATCTGGACGATCTTCCTGCTGTTATACACGCTGACAGGATTACCGCTTGGCATACAGTCGAGTTATACCTACCCCTAGCCCGGTTGCAGCAGCTCATTCGCCGAAACACGCGCCGGCGTATGCCATTTCTACCCCGGCATTGTCGAGCTGGCATTCATTATCGTAGGTGACGCCGTCGAGGCCGCAAACGGGCAGGTATTCGCGCGTGCAGTTGCGACCCTGATCCTCGCAGACGCCGGCATAATCGATACGGATGCCCTGGCGTTCAGAGTGACAGGCATTGGCATAGGTGCGCCCGTCGGAGCCGCATACAGGTACGAAAAGGGTCGGACAGCGGCGGACATCGCACGCGCCTTCGGTATAGGTCGCGATGCCCGCCCGGTCAGCGTGACAGGCATTGTCATAGGTCACTCCGTCGTCGCCACAAACCGGCGCGAAAACCAGCGGGCAGTTTTCGACATCGCAGATGCCCTTCCGCTGCACGGGCACGCGCTCGACATCCGCTTCGCAGCGGTTTAGAAACGTGCGCCCGTTCATGCCGCAAACCGGGTCATTGACACTCGGGCAGCCGCTCGCGGTGCAGGCACCCAGCCCGGCGATCTCGATCCCCGATTTGCCCGCAAAGCATTCGTTGATATAGGTGTTGCCATCGATGCCGCAAACGGGATCGAACGCCTCACTGCACCCCGAATCCGGCGACTGGCACCGACCTTCGCTCACGACCTCGACGCCAGCGGCGTCGGCGACACATTCGTTGCTATAGGTCTGGCCATCATCGCCGCAAACAGGGTCGTATTGCTGGGTACAGACGGTTTCATTCGCCTGTGCAAGACGCACGCCGTCAACGGTGTTGGCGAACAGCAGATAAGCATCGCGTTCGCTCGCAGGCAGCGGTGCCGCGACAAGCATCAGGAGCGCTGCGGCCAGCAAGCATGGAGACAGTCTGTTGAGCATCGTTATAATCGTGGTCAAATTCGAGCCGTTACGGTGTCGTTAGAGCGTGCTGGCAACGGCGGGTTCAACGAAACTCTGCAGAGCTTCGCTGACAGGCACCAGTCGGAATTCGTCTCTGTCAAGAATACGCAGCTCGCGCTCGAGGAAATCGAGCGTCTCCGGGTATGGGTGACCTATGCCAACCGCAATGCCGCGCTGCCGCGCCATGGTTTTCAGGCGTCTGAATTCTCGCGCCAGGGCCTCGGGCGATGGATCCGCATCGAGAAAAACGTCCCTCTTTGTCGCAACGACGCCCGCCTCTCGGGCAACCTGTAACGCGATGCTCTTATGCGTTGTATAGCTGTCAATAAAGAACAGGTCGTCGCGGGCCCGGATTTCCTGCATCAGCCAGAACATATGTCCGGGATGCCGGGTCAGTAAACTGCCGCGGTGGCTGCTCACACCGATCGCGAACGGCACCGACTCGAGCGCGGCGGCGAACGCATCACGCAGTGCCGTTTCGCTCATGTCGAGTGTAATGCCGCCAGGCTCGGTCCAGCGCGGCTGCTCGATTGCCTGTAGCGGCAGGTGCAGCAAGACTTCTTTGCCATTCCGGTGCGCGGCCTCGGCCAGCAGGCGGCCACGCGGCGTGCCGGGCAGAATCGCATACGCCAGCGGTCCGGGCAGCCCGATCGCGCGGTGGCCTGTTTCCAGGTGGTAACCAAGATCATCGATGATGATCGCAATACGGGGGGCCGTATCGGCCAGCGCCTGGGGGAGGGTTGCGAGCAGTGCCGCAAACAGCAGGTACTGCCGGAGAATCATTGTGCGCTGCTGTGCATCACCCGGCGATGTTGCAGGCGGTCCAGCGCCTCAAGCAACTGCGTATCGTTTTCGCGGTCGACCCCGCCACTCAGGCTCAGGTCCGGATAGCCTGGCGTGCCCGCAACAAAAATGTCAGGCGTTATACCGGTCTCATGAATCGAGTCTCCGGAAGGCGTGTAGTACCGCGACGTGGTCAATTTTATCGCGCGTCCACGCGATAGCGGCATCACGGTTTGTACAAGGCCCTTGCCGAACGTCGCCGTGCCAACGACGAGAGCGCGACCATGGTCTTGCAGCGCCCCCGCGACAATTTCCGATGCCGACGCGGAACCTTTATTGACGAGCACAATCAGCTCGGCGCCGTCGAGGACGTCACCGCGATGTGCCGATCGCGTAAATCGTGAGTCCATCGTCCGGCCCTGTGCCGAAACGATAACGCCGGTATCGAGAAAAAGGTCGGAAACGTCGACTGCTGCTTCGAGCACGCCGCCAGGATTATTGCGCAGATCGAGTACGAGGCCGTCCAGCATGCCGCCCTTGCTTTCCTGCAGCGAGTCAATCGCGCGGCTTAGCTCACGGGCAGTCGCCTCGCTGAACTGATTGACGCGTACATAACCGAATGACGGTTCGAGCGCCTCGTGATAAACGCTCGCGACCCGAATCACTTCACGGCGCATTTCATGAATAATGGCCTCTTCGTCTCGCAGCACCGTGATGCTGATCCTCGAGCCGCGGCGGCCACGCATGCGGCCAATGGTGTCCTGCAGATTGCCGGGCTCGACCGCGATGTTGTCAACGGCAATGATCTGGTCGCCGCTGCGAATTCCGGACCGGGCGGCCGGAGATCCCGCTATTGGCGTAATCACCCGAATAATTCCGTTGACGTCCGAGACCTCGATGCCGACTCCGGTGTAGCTGCCTGTCGTGCTGATGCGGATATCGCGATATTCGTCGGCGTCGAGGTACTGGGAGTGCGGATCAAGATCGGCAACCATGCCGCGAATGGCGCTCTCCAGCAGCACGGTGTCGTCAATCGGTTCAACGTAGTCGTGCTTGACGCGCTCCATGACCTCGGCGAGCAGGCGCGCCTGTTCCCAGGCAAGCTCTTTGCTTTGCGGCGCATCCCTGTGTGCCAGCAGGCTACCGCCAAGCGACAGGCTCAGGCCCATCACCGTGCCAATGACCAAAACCAGAATTGCCCTGGTTTTCAACGACATAAATGCTCCCTGGGCACCGGGCCACGAGTCAACACCATGGCCGATCAACGACGATAGCATAGCCCCAGGGCAGCGCCTATACGCCGCCGTCACGTTTTGCCGCCTGGCTTCCCGGACGACGTGTCACCCACCGGCGCGGATTGACGGGCTGCGTGCCGCGACGAATTTCAAAGTACAGCGCGTATTGCGCCTGGCCGCCGCTATCCCCGACCGTCGCGATCACATCACCCGGCGCGACCCAGTCGCCGGTATTTTTCAGGATCGTCTCGTTGTAGCCATACAGTGTCATGTATCCCTCGCCGTGATCCACGACAACGAGCAGCCCCATACCTGCAAGCCAGTCCGCGAAAACCACGCGGCCGTGATATACGGACCGCACCTCACGGCCCCTCGGGGCGGCCAGTACGACCCCGTTCCATTTGAGCTGGTCGCTGACCCGCGGCTGGCCGAAGTCGTGCAGCAGCGTGCCGGCCACGGGCCAGGTGAGGCGGCCCCGATGCTCGCTGAAGGGTTGCTCCGAACTGATGGGATAATCCGACAGGATGCTCGTCAGCTCTGCGAGCAGACGTGACAGGTCCGCCTCCTGCGCTGCAAGTCGCTCGATCTCGCGGCCTTCGTCGCTTATCCGGTTCTGCAAAGTGGCGAGCAGCTGCTTGCGTTTCTCCTGCGCCACGTTCAGCTCCGTCAATTCGGCGTAACGCTGCCGTGCAAGCTCAGCGATACGCACCTCTTCCGCGGCTACCTCGCTCTGAACGTTCGCCAGCTCGCGGATATGCTTGCTGACCGCGTCGATGTTCTCTGCGCGATGCTCGTTCAGATAGGCGTAGTAGGCCATCAGGCGCCCGAGCGTCGCTGGGTCGCGCTGGTTCAGCAGTAGCCTGATGCGCTCCTGGCTGCCGCTCATGTACGCCGCGCGGACCTGGGACGCGAGCCGCTGTGATTCAAGGTCCAGCTCAGCCTCGCGGGCGGCGAGCTCGGCATCCAGTTCCGCCTTACGCTTGGCGCGGTAATCGCGCTCGCGCTCGAGCTCCTTGAGCCGCAGGCGTTGCGTCGATATCTCCACCTCAGCCTCCTGCAGCTCGCTGGTGAGTCGATCGCGAGCCGCCGCGCTGTCGTCCATGCTGCTCTTTAGCTCGCTGATGCGGCTGCGCACCTCTTCGAGCTGCCGTTCCTTGATCTTGGCCAGGTCGCCATCGGCATTTTGCGCCCATACGGGTGCAAACGCTGCAAGAGTCAGCAACAAGAGGTTCTTCCCGGGCTTCATGGTTGAGCAGTTTGGTATAATGTGTGCTTTGCCACAAGCCGGGCACCGTATCTCCCGCCCTCGATAACAACAATGGAAAAAATTCTCGAATTCACCGGTCAACATCCGCTGCTGGTGGTCGCTCTTATGATCAGTTTCTTTTTGCTGGTCTTCACGGAATTGCGGCGCAAAGCGAGCGGCCTGACGTCGGTAGACCCCAACGACGCCGTTGCTTTGATCAATAATGACGCTGTTGTTCTCGACCTGCGGAATGCCGAGGCTTTTGGGCGCGGCCATATCGTTAATGCAAGAAATATCCCTGCCGACGAGCTGGATGCAACCAGCAGCAAGATTGCCAAACTTAAGAACAAGCCGATTGTCACGGTATGTGATGCTGGTGTCGCGTCGACAAAGGCTGCAGACTCCCTGCGAAAGTCCGGGTTCGAGAGCGTTTACGGTCTCAAGGGCGGCATGTCCGCCTGGACTCAGGCAGGTCTGCCCGTCGTTACCGGCAAGAAGACCAAGAGCAAACGCCAGACCAAGAACAAGTAGCCGATTGGCGGATTCGGAGTAGCACGCGGCTTTCGGCCCAAATTTACTGAACCCAGGAAAACAACATGACAGACGAGCAAGCAACAGACGGCGACAAGCGCCTTTCCATCGCAAAGATCTACATCAAGGATTTTTCATTCGAATCGCCGCAGACGCCAAAGATTTTCAAGGCCGGTGAATGGTCTCCGCAAACGAACCTGAACCTGCGCAGCAGCCATAGTGCCGTTGATGACAATCTTCACGAGGTCGTGCTGACCATTACGGTCGATGCGAAGGAGGGCGACAACACGGTTTTTCTCATTGAGCTGCATCAGGCCGGCCTGTTCGAAGTGTCGGGCTACGGGCAGGACGAGTTTGGCGCGATCATCGGCAGCTTTTGCCCGAACATTCTGTTTCCCTACGCACGCGAGTCGATTGCCGGCATCATTCAGAAAGGCGGGTTCCCCGAGTTCGTTCTACAGCCGATCAACTTCGATGCGCTATACCTGCAGGCGCAGGCGCAAAAAGCACAGGGCGAAGTGACAGCCGAGGAGAAACACTGATCGGCAGATCGGCCGCAACGAAGATCGCGGTCGTCGGCGCTGGCTCATGGGGCACCGCCCTGGCGCTGCAGCTCGCGCGCGGCGGGAGCAACGTCCACCTCGGTGGCTTATTCGAACTCGATCTCCTCGAGGCTATGGCAAGCGACGGCGAGAATGCCCGCTATCTGCCGGGCGCGCGCTTTCCTGGCAACCTGGTTGCCAACCCTGACCTCGCGGCCTGCCTCGAAGGGGCAAGTATCGTCCTCGTTGCTGTGCCCAGCCACGGCCTGCGGGATACGCTGACGACGATAAAGCCAATGCTCGGTACTGAATCACGGATTTGCTGGGCGACAAAAGGTTTCGAGCTGCACACGGGCAAGCTGCCGCATGAGGTAGCGGCCGAAGTGCTCGGCATCGATCGGCCGATGGCCGTCCTGTCCGGTCCGACCTTCGCGAAAGAAGTTGCGGCCGGTCTGCCGACGGCGATGACCATAGCGGCCAACGATGCCGATTTTGCAGCGGCCCTGGCCAAAGCGCTGTCCAGTGACAAGTTTCGTGCCTATACATCGGATGACATGGTCGGCGTCGAAGTCGGTGCCGCAATCAAGAACGTTCTCGCCATCGGCGCAGGCATGTGTGACGGTCTCGGCTTCGGCGCCAACTCCCGAGTCGCGCTGATTACTCGCGGACTCAATGAGATGACGCGACTCGGAGTCGCTCTTGGCGCCAAAAAGGAAACCTTCATGGGGCTCGCCGGCATGGGCGATCTCGTGCTGACCTGTACGGACGACCAATCGCGAAACCGGCGCATGGGCCTCGCGCTGGCGGCCGGCAAGACGACCGCTGAAGCGCAAGAGGAAATCCAGCAGGTGGTCGAGGGCGTTCTGGCGGCCGAAGCCGTGCATGAAGTCGCCATGAAACTCGGCATCGAGATGCCGATCTGTCACCAGATCTACAGAATCCTGTACCAGGGCGTGCCGCCAATCGAGGCCGTCGGCGCATTGATGAGTCGTGAGCTGACCGCTGAATGATGCCAGCGATGCGCTGCCGGCCCTGAGCTTTCGGCTTGCAGAGCCGCCAGTATCTTCTAAGCTTGCAACAACAAGCAAAAATCAGGGGAACCATCATGAATCGACGTAGCTTTTGCCGCACGGCTATTGCGGCCAGTGTCGCGGCTGCCATTCCAATATTGCCTGGTTGCAGCAAGAAAGCGCCGGTTGCTACCGGGGCCGACACGAGCATTCGGGCCATTTCACTGGACGGCGCCGAACTGGAGCTCGAGAAGGCTGCCGTTCGGGAACTCGGCGAGAGTATGACCGGTCCCGTGCTGCTCTCGGGGCACCCCGAATACGACGGTGCGCGCATGGTCTGGAACGGCATGCACGACAGGCGCCCGGCGCTGATTGCCCGCTGCATGAGCACAGAGGACGTCAGCAACGCGGTGACGTTCGCACGCGAGCGCGAGCTGCTGACAGCGGTTCGCGGCGGCGGTCACAGCTGGCCGGGCAAGTCCGTCTGCGATGACGGCATCATGATCGATCTGTCGCTGATGAACACAGTGAGTGCGGACGCAGACGCGCGCCGCGCGCATGCGCGCGGCGGCGCTTTGTTGAACGCGCTCGACACGGCAGCGCTCGAAAAGGGTCTCGTAACGACGGCCGGCGTTGTATCGCACACCGGCGTGGGTGGTTTCACTCTGGGCGGCGGCATGGGCCGGCTTAATCGCAAGTATGGCCTTGCGATCGATAACCTGAGGTCTGCCCAGATCGTCACCGCCGATGGCATAGTCCGTCGTATCAGCGACCAGGACGAGGCGGATCTGTTCTGGGCGGTTCGTGGCGGCGGCGGTAACTTCGGCGTCGTCACCGAGTTCGAATTCGAGCTCCACCCGTTCGATCGCAATGTGTTCTCGGGCAGCATCATCTGGCCAATCGCAGAGGCCAAAGACGTACTCGAGTTCTATGGCGGCTGGTATCAGGACTTGTCGGATGCAATGTATGTCGGGCCGGCGATGGCAACGATGCCCGACGGCACCGGCATTGTCATTATGGAGGTCGTCTACAACGGGGATCCCGCGATTGGCGAGAAAGAGCTCGAGCCATTACGCAAACTCGGCACGCCAATCGATGACGGTGTCAAGATGCAGGACTACATGGTCATGCAAACCCAGGAAGACGTCGCATTCGGCCACGGTGTGCGCTCTTACATCAAGAACGGAATGGTCAGCGAGATCACCCAGGACCTCGTCGATGCGATGATCGATGCCTATATCGACGACCCGCGACTCGCGATGTTCACACACACCCTGGGCGGCGCGGCGAAACGTGTGGGCGAACTCGATACCGCGTTTCCGCATCGCAATGCCGAGACGATGCTGGGTGTCGGCGGTGGCTGGATGGATCCTGCGGATGACGAGTCAGGTATCGCGAAATCGCGCGAGTGGTATTACAAGCTCGAGCCGTTCATGGGCGGCTATTACGACAACATCGATTTCGATGGGGCGGCGGCCGCCGGCAACTACGGCCCGGCTTACGATCGTCTGCGCACGATCAAGGCTCAGTACGATCCCGGCAATCTCTTTCGACTCAACAGCAACATCGAGCCGGCGTAGTTATATGCCGCCGGCGAAGTCCAGCTGCCGCCAGGCCTCGTAGACGATAACGGCCGCAGCGTTCGACAGGTTCAGGCTGCGGCTGCCGGCACGCATGGGCAGCCGCAGCCGCCGTTCGGGCGGCAGCGCCTCGAGAATGTCGCCGGGCAGACCGCGCGTCTCGGGGCCCAGCAGAAATGCGTCGCCGCGCGCGAACGTCACCGAATCCGGCCGCGAGGTGCCGCGCGTACTCAATGCGAACAGCCGCGGCGCCTTGAGTGCTGCCAGGCAATGCTCGAGTGATGCATGCGTCGTGACGCTGACGAACTCGCGGTAGTCGAGGCCGGCGCGGCGGAGTTTCTTCTCCTCGAGATCGAAGCCGAGCGGTTCGATCAGGTGCAGGGCGACTCCCGTGTTGGCGCACAGGCGTATGACGTTGCCGGTATTCGGCGGTATTTCCGGTTCGTAAAGAATCAGGCTGAACATCACGGCCCTTATGCGAGTGGCAGTTATCGCCACCGGGATGGCACTGTACCGCCGCGCTGCAAGCAGCGCCCCAACAACGTAGAATGCCGCATCCAATGGCTGCCTCACAAACGAATTCTCTGCACGTCGAATTTTGCGGCATGTCGCTGGACTCGCCGATCGTACTGCTGTCGGGCTGTGTTGGTTTCGGCGAAGAGTACACGCGCGTCGAGGGCTTCTCGAATCGCGACGTCGGCGCAGTCGTGCTCAAAGGCACGACTCTGGAACCACGCCTCGGCAATCCGCCGCACCGCATCTGGGAAACGCCGATGGGCATGCTCAACGCAATCGGCCTGCAAAATCCCGGTGTCGACAAGGTGGTCGAAGACATTCTTCCCGGGCTCGATTTCACCGAGACCCGATTCATCGCCAACGTCTGTGGCTCGACAATCGAAGACTATGCCGAGGTCACGAAGCGATTCGACGACTCGCCGATCGACGCCATCGAAATCAATATCTCCTGCCCGAACATCAAGGAAGGCGGCGTGCAGTTCGGCAATGTACCGGAGATGTCGGCGCGCGTCGTCGCCGCCTGTCGCAAAGAAACAAAGAAGCCGATCATCACCAAACTGTCGCCCAACCAGACCGACATTCGCGAGAACGCGAGGCTCTGTATCGAGGCAGGATCAGACGGCTTTGCCGTTATCAATACGATCATGGGTATGGCGATCGACATCGAAACGCGCACGCCGATCATCGGCAACGTGCAGGGCGGCCTGTCGGGTCCCGCGATCAAACCGATCGCGCTGCTCAAGACGAGACAGGTCTACGAAGTCGCAGCGCCGCACAATGTACCCATAATCGGTCAGGGCGGTATTACAACACCTGAAGATGCGATCGAATTTATTATCGCCGGTGCAGCCACCGTCGGTATCGGCACGTCGCTTTTTTACGATCCGCTGCTGTGCACAAAAATCAATGCCGGCATTGTCGACTATTTACAGCGGCACGACATGAACTCGGTAACCGCGCTGGTCGGATCCTTAAGGGTGTAGGCGGCCGTCACGCGGCCGACTTCCCGCCCGTGGGAGCGGTATCTTGCCGCGATACGATCACCCTTGGGCGGGCCGCGACCGGCATATTCCTCTCCCTCATGGCTCGCTTCGCTGCGCGCAACGATGGTCAAGGAACATCCCGCCCGCGGCCCGCCCCGTGCTGCCGGAGGAACGTGCTATCGGGTGCCGCTGGAGGGGCGTGGTGTCGGGTGGTTGCTCGCGCGTCGTGCCGAGCCGAGCGACGCAGGACGCCGAAGCCGGCGAGGCCCGATCTGAGCTCGCCAGG
>Ga0224508_10004181_pt1 | contig 11835 bp, 10 predicted proteins | sample SF_Jan12_sed_USG_4_FD_170157 | JGI IMG/M metagenome (GOLD analysis project Ga0224508, IMG submission 170157) | Sediment microbial communities from San Francisco Bay, California, United States - SF_Jan12_sed_USGS_21 | ecosystem: Environmental > Aquatic > Marine > Sediment | place: USA...
CGTTGAAGGACGCGGTCGTGACCGACTTCAACGCCGACGACCTCTCGGACATCCTGTGGCGCAATACCAGCACCGGCGGCACTGTCATCTGGCAGATGGACGGTTTCGCCGTGAGCGACGCAGCCTCGATCGGGGCGCCAGAGAACGCCTGGGTGATTGCGGACGTCGGCGACTTCAATGGCGATCTCCGGTCCGACATTCTCTGGCGTAACCTCCTCACAAGCGCCGTTACCATCTGGTTGATGGATGGATTCACCCAGACGTCCTCAGGTTTTCTCGATCCCGTCAACGGCGCTTGGGATGTGGCGGGCCTTGGCGACTTCGACGGCGACCGTAATTTGGACATACTGTGGCGCAACAATACCACCGGAAACACCGTCATCTGGCGGATGGACGGCTTAACCCAATTGGACGCCTCGGTGATCGGTGTGGTCGGTCTCAACTGGCAGATCGAGGGCGTAGCCGATTTCAACGGCGACAATCAGTCCGACATCCTTTGGCGCAACCCGATCACCGGAGCCAATCTCGTCTGGCAGATGGAAGCGGCTGTTCAGACCGGCGCTTTTTCGATCGACCCGGTATCCTTCCCCTGGATGATCGAGGGCCTGGGCGATTTCAACGCCGATGGCCAGGACGATATCCTATGGCGCCACTACAGCAGCGCGAATCTCGTGATTTGGCAGATGGACGGTTATGCCACGGCGGCCGCGACATCGATCGGGGCCGTCAACACTTCCTGGGAGGTCGCCCGCCTCGGCGACTTCAATGGCGGCGGCCAGGCGGACATCCTGTGGCGGCGGCCTAGCAATGGAAGCACGGTGATTTGGCAGATGAACGGTTTTGCCATGGAGGCCGCCGAGATGATCGGGACCATTGGCGGCGTATGGGAAGTGCAATAAGAGCGCACCAACCAGCCAGGTATCCGCCAGCTTCGGGGGCGGCGGCGCGGACCGCCGCCCCCGGTCGTCTGCGGCAACGGACAGAGGCGCGCCGGTTCCGCCGACACTGAAAACCCTCTAGTTCGACCAGCAGTCCCGCGATATGGTGACTGGGCCGGGACCGGCACGGGAAGAACGCTCGCGGCTCTTGTTGATGGGCCGCGACAGGCGCCGGGACACGAGTTCGTTCGATTGCGAAAAGGCGGGAGGATGAGGGCAAGCGGCCTGGTCAGCGCGGTGATGGTGACCTACCGGACCGGCCCTGCTCTATTCGGGGCGATCGATGCCGTGCGCGGCCAGGCCGGCTTGGCCGAACTGGTGCTCGTCGACAACGGCAATCCGGAGCCGGTCCGCGCGACCCTGAAACGGCTCGAGGCTTCCGAGGACCGGGTCAGGCTCCTGACGGGTCACGGCAACGTCGGCTACGCCGCGGCCTGCAATCTGGGTGCCGGCGCGGCCCGTGGCGACTATCTGCTTTTCGTGAATCCCGATTGTCTGCTGCCGGCCGGTGCCATAGCGCAGTTCCTCGCCGTCGCGCGGCGCACCCCACGGCCGGCCGTTCTGGGCTGCCGGCTGAGCAATCCCGACGGTACCGAGCAGCGCGGATCCCGGCGCGAGGCCCTGACGCCCCGGACCGGCTTGGTCGAGGCCCTGCGCCTCGACCGCCTGGCGCCGGACAATCCGCGTATCGTCCGGCTCAACCAGCATGACCGGCCGGCCCCCGAGGAGGTCGCGGATGTCCCCGTCGTCAGCGGCGCCTGCCTGTTCCTGGCCGCCCGCGATTTCCAGGCGCTAGACGGCTTCGACGAAGGGTATTTCCTGCACGTCGACGACATCGATTTCTGCTTTCGGATGCGCAAGGCCGGGGGCCGTGTGCTCTTCCTACCGCAGGTCCGGCCGGTGCATTACCGGAGCACGAGCCGGGCCCACCCGGTCTTCGTCGAATGGTGCAAGACGCGCGGCTTCCTGCGCTACTTCCGGAAGAACTTCTCCGACAGCCATTCGCGATTCGTGATTCTGCTTACAAACCTTGCCGTCTGCCTCAGGTTCGTTGTCAGGGCCGGTTGGCTCACGCTGCGGGGACTGCTGCGCAGGGATGTACCAGGAGATTCGCAGAGGAGGGCGCGGGGCCAGGGTCTCAAGGCGCCTGGCGTGGCGGGCGACGGGGTTTCGGGCAAGGACCTCGTGGGGCCGAGCTCCACCACCGGCCGGTCGGTCTGAGCCTCGGCGTCCGATCGCCGGACGGCAAGGGGAGAGGCAGACCGCCCAGGTTGCGAATCACAGCCGTTTGCGTCACACCGGGTCTTGAAACGGCTCCGGGGATCCGGACCATGACGAAGGCAGACCTCAGCCGAACCCTCCAACTCGTCACGAGCGCGGCACTGCTGCCCTTGGCCGTGGTATCTGGTCCCTCGGTGGCCCTGTTGTTGGCACTTCTGGCGGCAGCACGCCTCCTTGGCTCCGGCACGCCATCGCAGATCGGCGTCTTCCAGCAGAGCCCGCTCCTGCTTGTCGGGCTGGCCTGTCTGGCCTGGGCCGGGTCCACGGTCCTCTGGTCGCTCTCGCCTCAGGAGAGCCTGGTGCGGCTGGCCAAGCTCGCCTGGATCCTGGCGGCGGCCTGGATTCTGCTGGGCGCCGAGACCGAGGCCGTCGCGCCGGCACCGCAAAGCCTGTTCCGCGCCCTCGTCCTCGGCACGGCCGTGGCCGCGGTGCTCGTTGCCGTGGAGCGCGTCAGCACGGGCTGGTTTTTCGAGGCCCTGGGGCTGCGCCAAGCCCATCTCGACCCCGACATCGAGGCGACCCGCGTCTTCAAGGGCATCGTGGTTCTGCTCGTCGTGACCTGGTGCCTGACGCCGGGGCTGTTGGCGCGCCATGGGCGGACCGTCTGCCTGGCCGCCATGGCGATATTGGGGGGGCTGGCCCTCTGGGCTGGGAGCCTTTCCGCCACCCTGGCCTTCGGCGCGGCGGGTCTGGCCTACCTGCTGTCCTGGGTCTTCGGTGACCGCTTTCTGGCCGTGTTGAGGGTCACGATCGTAAGCTTGGTGCTCCTCTTACCAGCCGCTGGGCTGTTCCGGACCGCGCCTTTCGTGGACGCGGTGTCCGCCGCGCGATCGGCCGGCCTGGCGGTGCCCGATTCCGGCCTGCACCGGGCCTACATATACGATTTCGTGCTGGAGCGGATCTGGCAGCGTCCCCTGCTGGGCTGGGGCCTCGAGGCGTCCAGCCTGCTGCCGGGTGCGGAGACCATCATCCCCGCCTTGCAGCGGGGCCTGCTGCCCTCCCACCCGCACAATGCGGTGCTGGAAATCTGGGTCGAGTTGGGAGCGATCGGCGCAGGTCTCGCCGCGGCGCTCCTGTGGCTCGGCCTGCGGGGCATCGAAGGACGCATCACGGCACGACCGGAACGCGCCGCCGCGCTGGCGGCCGTCACGGCGTTTCTCGCCGTCAGCATGTTGTCCTTCAGCCTTTGGGCGACCTGGTGGTTGAGCACTGCCGTCGTTGCGGCCTTTCTGGTCCGGGCCCTTGCCGCCGGCGGTACCGCGACATGACAGAGGAAAGGCACGCGGTCGTTCTGGGCGCTCGAAGCCTCATCGGCCCCTATCTCGTGGGGCGCCTGGTCGGACTCGGCTACACGATCGAGTGTATCACGCGACGTAGAGAGGAGACTGGCCCTTCCCCCGGCTTGCGCTGGACGACGCTCGACGCGAGCGCGCCGGGCGACTGGGCTCCACGCCGGGATACGGTGGTCTTTTCCCTCCTGCCGCTCTGGCTGCTGTCGCCGGTCCTTCCGAACCTGCAGCCGGCCCGTCAGATCGTCGCCTTCGGGTCGACCTCCGCGACCGTCAAGGCGACCAGTTCGGATCCCGGCGAACGCGATCTTGCCGAAAGCCTGCAGTCGGCGGAGCGCGTCTTGGCCGAGTCTTGCAGGCGCATGAACATTTCCTGGACCCTGTTGCGGCCGACCCTGGTCTATGGCGGCGGGCGGGACCGCAACATCAGCTCGATCGCCGGCTTTATCCGCCGCTTCGGCTTCTTTCCGCTGGCCGCGCCGGGACGCGGCCTGCGCCAGCCGGTCCACGCGGACGATCTAGCGAGTGCCGCGCTCTCGGCGGTCGACAACCCCGCCGCACGCGACACCGGCTTCGACCTGCCCGGCGGCGAGACGTTGACCTACCGCGAAATGGTGGAGCGAATCTTCGAGGCCTTGAACCGGCGTCCCCTGATCCTGCCGCTCCCTGAGCTGGCGCTGGCCGCCGCCGTCGGCGGGGCCCGGCGCCTGGGGTTGCTCGGCGTAACGGCCGAGGCGGTCAGGCGGATCAACCGGGATCTGACGTTCGATAGCGCGCCGGCGCGCTCGTGCCTTGATTTTGCGCCGCGAGGCTTTGCGCCGGAACTGCCGGCCGAGCGCTGACACCAGAGGTCGCTATCGATGACCTTTGGTATTACTTGGTGAGAGTGACGCCGGCACGGCCTTCCTCGATGCCGTGCAACAGGTAATGCTGCCACCCGGATTCGAACTTGCCGCTGCGCACCGCCGCGGCTACGTCCGGATTCTTGTCCAGGTAAGCCCGCTCGACCCAGCCAGGCGGGGGGGTCATGCTTTGCTTCATGCCTGCTTCGAGGTCCGTCGAAAGGCGAAAGCCGACAACCAATGCCACGACCATGAGACAGGAGATTGCAAAGAACAGACCTTTTAGAGCCCTGTCCTGCTTGCGAAATAGGTTTAGTTGCTTTTCTACGTTGATCATGAGCAAAACCTTACGCCCCGCTTCGCACGGCGGTCAAGGCGTTGGCCGTAGGTGACGCGGTTCGAGGGCCGCGCTCTTGCTTGCTCCGCCACGCGAAAACAGCGCGCCTGTGGTGCCGGCCGGACGAATCGGCGGACGGCGCCACTTCGGTTTTGACCCGGGGCGCTGTATCGCGCATGGTTCGACAGACGAGCTGGCCGGCACGGCAGAGCGGTCTTCGATCCGGGGCCGGCGAACGGCCGGGATCCCGGCAGTCCAGGGGGGCGGCGTGGGCTCGGTTCTGTTGCTTGGCTTCCTGATCGGCATGCAGCATGCGCTCGAGGCCGATCATGTCGCCGCGGTGGCCTCGATTGCGACGCGAGGCGGCTCGGTCGGACGCATCGTGCGGCAGGGCGCGGCCTGGGGGCTCGGCCACAGCGTGACCCTGCTGATCGTCGGCGCTGCGGTGCTGAGCTTCGACGCGGCGGTGCCCGAGAGCTTGGCCCGGATCCTGGAGCTTGCGGTCGGTGTCATGCTGCTCTTGCTCGGCCTGGGCGTCCTGCGCCGCGTGCTGCGCCGGGGGATCCACTTCCACCGGCATCGGCACGGCGACGGGATCGTGCATATCCATGCCCATTCTCACGCCGGCGAGCGGGGACAGCATGATCCCCGGCTGCACCGGCACGACCATCCGCGCGACCTGCCGCTGCGCGCGCTGCTGATCGGCACGATGCATGGCATGGCGGGCTCGGCGGCCCTCTTGGTCCTGGCGCTGGCCTCGGTTCAATCGGCGCTCACCGGCCTGCTCTATGTCGTGATCTTCGGTTTCGGCTCGATTGTCGGCATGGCGGCGCTCTCGGCCGTCATTGCCGTGCCGCTCAGCTGGTCCGCGCGCCTGCTCACCCGGCTGAACCAGGCACTCCAGGCGGCGATCGGCTGTGCCACACTGGTGCTTGGCGTCGTGATCGTCTACGAGAGCGCTTTCGCCGCTTGGACGGGGGGTTGAGCGGTCCGGGTGTGAAGGGGCAAATAGTCGACCTTTCGGTCATGGTGGTCTCTTGTGCTGCCTGTCAATACCAAAGTCGAGCCCGGTCCATACAGCAATGTTCTGGTGCCGAACTGAAAACTCCGCCATAATAATCTGGCTCTGGTCGTCGATATTGTATTTGGCTAGGTAGGTCACATCATGGCGGTCATGAAGAGGGTGAGACAGTTTTGCCGGCTCGGTCTCGTGTTGTCTTTGACAATGCTGGCCGCCTGCGCAACCGGCACAGGACCCGAGACAGAATCGGCATCCGCCGCCCTCGTGGCGCGGGTCCAGGCGCTCTTGGCCGAGATAGATTATCGGCCGGGCGTGGTCGACGGGATCGAGGGGCCGCTGACCGGTGAAGCGGTTCGCGCCTACCAGACCGCGGCCGGCCTGGAGGTCGACGGCCGGGTCAGCGAGTCTCTCGTTGCCCGGCTCGAGCGCGACAAACAGATGCGCCTGGTGGTCGAGGTACAGGGGCACTTGGCGGCTCTCGGCTATGAGTTGGGGCCCGCCGACGGCAAGGTGGGCGCGCGGACCCGCCGCGCGGTCGAGGCCTTTCAAGAAGCCCAGGGTCTGCCGCAGGACGGCCGGGTGACGGCGCGGTTGCGCGACCAACTGGCCGCGGCCCGGGACGCGCCCGAGGGCCGGATCAGCGACACGCAACCCGGGCCCCCGATGGAGGCATCTGCCGGGACCGGGGACAAGTCGGCCGAGATCGCGGCCACGGACCCGCAAAATCTCATTCTTGGGCCCGGCGATCGTGTTCTGCTCAGCTATTCCGGCACGGAGACGGCGCCCGCGGAGGTCGAGATCGGTCCCGATGGGCGAGTCGCGCTGCCCGAGGCGGGCAGCGTGCAGGCGGCTGGCCTCGACCTCAAGCAACTGCGGGACCAAGTGACCGTCAGGCTGATCGAGAGCTACCTGGGCAAGCTCGATGTCAGGGTGATCTTGATCGAGGCGCACGGGGAGCCAGGCGCCGACGCGGGTGAGACGCCCGACTCCAAAACGCATGTCCTTGCGCCCGGCGACCGCCTTTCCGTGAGCCTTGCCGCGGAGGCGGCAAATCCGGCCGACCTCGAGGTCGGGCCGGACGGATCGCTGGCGCTGCCCGAGACGGGCCGCGTCCCGGCCGCCGGCCTCGGCCTCGCGGAGCTGCGCGACAGCATCACGGTGAAGCTGCTCGAAACCTACATGGGCAATCTCAGGGTGAAGGTCGACTTGGCCGACGCTGGCGATTCGCTCCCCTCGGCCGAGTGACGGTTACCAGCGCCGGCCTTTGTGCTCGACCACGCCGTCGGGGGTCAGCCTTTGATTGGCGAGCGTGCGCTCGTCGTGGTTCATGCGCCAGGACAGCAGTTTCTGGGCATAGGCGAGCATCGGCTCCTGGTGGGCGGGGTCCCCGGCCAGGTCGCGCAGCTCCATGGGGTCCGCTTCCAGGTCGAAGAACAGCGGCGGCAGGGCGGTGAAGTGGACATACTTGTAACGCGCGCCGCGGATGACGTTCATCGCGCACTGGTCGGGGGCGAGGCCGAGCGCCTGCTCCGTCTTGCGGCCGAGGATATCCCGAAAATCGTATTCCCAGTGCGCCTCCCGCCGCCAGTCGGCCGGCTGCTCGCCATGACAGAAGGGCAGTAACGACAGGCCGTCGCACTGGACGGGCGTCTCGAGTCCGAGCCACTCCACGATGCTCGGCAGGACGTCGACGTTCTCGGTGAAGTCCATGACGTGGCGGCCGCGCGCCCGGTCCGCTTCGGGACGCGGGTCGCGCAGGATGAGCGGGATGTGGAAGGACTGGTCGAAGTAGCCGTACTTGCCGAAGAGCCAGTGGTCGCCGAGCTGCTCGCCGTGGTCCGAGGCGAAGACGATCAGGGTCCGCTCGTAGGCCTTCTCGGCCTTGAGGAAATCGATCAGGCGGCCGATCTGGGCGTCGACCTCCGACATCATGGCGTAATAGGTGGCGCGCGCCTGGCGCAGCTCCCGCTCGCCGAAACCGATCGTGTCCGTGACCGGCACGCCGAGCGAGGGGCCGGTGCCCTTCTGGTTGAAGAGGTAATGGGCGAGCCAAGGGTGCTGGGCCGCCTCCGCCTCGGGGCTCTCCGCGCGGACCGGAAGCGGAACCCCGGGCGGATCGTAGAGCTCGTGGTAGGGCTCGGGCACGATGAAGGGCGGGTGCGGCGCGAGATAAGAGAGGTGCACGAACCAGGGCCGGTCGTGGCGCACCGAGATGTACTTCATCGCCTCGCCGGTCAGGAAGGCGGTGTTGCTGTCCTCGGCCTTGTAGAGCGCCGGCGAGAAGGTCGGGCCGCGCCCGGCCGCCCCCGGCACGTTCGCCTTTGGCCGAAACACCTCGTAGTGGCCGGAGGGGATGTCGTAGCCCTTGGCCCTGAGGTCGGCCAGCCAGGGGAGCTGGTCGTCCTTCAGCCAGACGACCGGCGTCATGCCGGGCAGCAGGCCCTCGTAGGTGGTGAGCGCCGGGTCGTCCGGGTGATGGGCGCGGGGATCGGCGCTGACGTCGGTGTAGCCGAGTAGCGTCGGCTCGTAGCCGGCCTTGCGCGCCTCGAGGGCGACGTTGCCGTGGCGCGCGTCGAGCGGGGCGCCGTTCACCACCGAGCGGTGGTTCATCAGGTAGAGGCCGGTATAGAGCGAGGCGCGGCCCGGCCCGCAGGGCGTCGCCTGGCTGTAGTGCCGGGCGAACAGCGTGCCCTCGGCGGCGAGCCGGTCCAGGTTCGGTGTCCTGAGGCAGGGATGGCCCAGCGCCGAGAGGCAGTCGCCGCGCCACTGGTCGGCCGTGATGAAGAGAACGTTCAAAGGCTGGGTCACGGGCGGGGAGTCGTCCCTCTGGCTAAAGGTCCTCGACGCACTGTAGGTCCAAACCGCGCGAGGCGCTATCTCGGACCGGGCGCGTTGACCGGCCGCCGTGCCGATGTGCTTGCCCTCGAGCAGGACGAAGGTTCTTGGCTCCGGGGTCAGCTTCCTGAGCAGCTCGAACGAGGGCCGGGGAACCAGCCGGTCTTCGGAGGCGCCGATCGCCAGGAACCGCCCGGACAGCCGTGGCAGGTCCTCGGCCGATTCGATGGGCCGCAACAGCAGGTTCGCTGCTGCGGCGCATCACCCCGAATGGGTAGAAAGCGATGGTATGGCGATGATGACATCGGACTGCAGGGGACGAACCCGGCGACGCACGCTCAAGCTGTTTGTTCTAATGGAATGAGAAATTGGTGTTATTCATCAGCCTCTTGTTCCGTATCGCCTGCTCCGCGGCTAGTGTCGTCTGCCCCACACGGCGAAGACCGGATCGCTCAGCTGCTCGTCTGGAAAGTAGGCGTCCTTCTCGGGTCTCGGCAGGCCGCGCAGCGAGACTGTTTCCAGCCTCTCGAACAGGCCCGAGCGGTGAAAACATTCGAGGACGAACCCCATGCGCTCGAAGGGATGGATCTCGGTCCAGAGCTTCACCACCTTGGGCGGAAACCATCGGTGCGAGAATGTCACCGCGAAGGGCGCGCCCGGCCTCAGCACCCGTGCGACCTCGGCGAAGACCTCCACCGGCCTCGTCAGGTATTCGACGGAGACGGTGCAGACCGCCGCGTCGAAGCAGCCGTCGCCGAAGGGCAGGCGTGGCTCCAGGTTCAGGTCGTGAACGACGGCCGCCGAAAGCTGCTCGTTTTGCGCCATCTCGTCGCGATTGAGACCGAGGCCCGTCACGCAGGCAGGCTCGAGATCTCCAGGCAGATGGCTTTTCCAGCTGCTCATCAGGTCGAGAACACGCGATCCCCGCGGCAGAATCCGGCCGTACAGCTCCGCGACGCCGCCGAGCGCGCGCGAATCGAGATGCACGGTCATGCGGGGCTGCGCATAGAACGCGCCGTCGGCGCTCTCGTCGGCGCGTGCGAAGGCGCCGTCCTGGAAGAATTCCGTCGGCCGTCCCCGCCAGCGGGCCTGCAGGCCCGGACCGTCGGTCAGGCTTTGCGCCCAGTCGGTGCAGCGCCCGCCCAGGTCGTCGCCGAGCCGCATGACCTCGCGGACCTCAGCCTTGACGCGCGCCGCGACGCCGGACAGGGGGTGGTTGAGGTCGACGCGGAGGATGCCGCCGTCACCGCCGACGCATCGGAAGGGGCGCATGTCCGCCTTGAAGATCCCGGGAACGGCCGAGGTCAGCATCCCGAGAGGAAAGAACCGGCCGCAATCGGGTGCGATGCGATGTCCCGCCGGCCCCCGCCCATCGAAGTGTGTCCGCTTGATCTCGCGTATCTTGCCTTCGTCGTAATGGGTGACCAGCTCGCCCGGCGCATAGGAAATGGTCTCGCAGTCGCCGGCTGTCTTCCCGTGGAGCGCTTCGGCCAGCCCGCCGGGCAGGATATCCCTCCAGAAGTTCACCTTCTGGCATGCCAGGCGATCCCGGTGGGCGACCTCACCGCTCTTCCAGGTCACCTCGAAATCGATCACCGCGAGCGAATTCTCGCCGATCGCTTGAGGGGGATTCGTCATCGGCGCATCAGACGCGCGGCGAAGGCGGCGGGGTCGAGCCGCGGCCTCAGGACCGGGTCGCCCCGCCGCCAGGTACCTCCGGCAGGTGCTCTTCGATCGTGCGCATGACCTTCGTGGAGGTCGGCGAGGTGGTCGTCGCGAACCAGTCCACGAGCCGGCCGTCGGGCGCAATCAGATACTTGTGAAAATTCCAGCGGGGCTTTGCCATGGCGCCCAGCTCCCGTGCCGCCCAGCTGTAGAAAGGGTGGGCCCCGTCGCCCTTGACGTGGACCTTCGTGGTCATCGGAAAATCGACGTCGAAGTTGACCTCGCAGAACTGCTTGATCTCGGCCTCCGTGCCGGGCTCCTGCGCCCCGAAATCGTTCGAGGGCACGCCGAGCACGACCAGGCCGCGGTCCCGATAGCGCTCCCAGACGGTCTGGAGATCGGCATACTGGTGCGTAAAGCCGCAGCGCGAGGCGGTGTTGACGACGAGCACGGCCTTGCCCTTGAAGCTCTCCAGAGGCAGGGCCTCGCCCTCGATCGAGGTGAAGCCGAAGTGGTATGCCGTCGCTACCGTCTTCTCGGCAGCCGATGCAAGCGAAGGCACCATGATCATCGAAGCGAGCAGCGCGACCTTGAAACCCATCGAAACCTCCCTTCGCAGCGGGCGTTCGAAAGACTATACGCCAAAAGCGCACGAACGGTTCACTGCCGCGGAAGGCGATCACAGGACTTCCCGTTGCGGCACTCGTCGCTACGAGCCGCAACCGCCGCCGTCGCCGCCGCCGCAGCCGGCGTCGAATCCGCCGAGTTCGAGCATCCCCGATCCGTCAGGACCGTCCGATCCGTCAGGACCGTCCGGTCCGTCCTTACCGCCGGACTTGCCCCGAGTGCGCTGGAGCGACCCCAGGCCCGGCTTGGGCTGCTGGATCGGCACGAGCACAAGCCCCACAACGACCGCGACCAGGATGACCGGAATCCACAAGAGTATGCCCAAGGTCTCGCCGAGCCAGGCGAGCGGCCCTTCCGAGGAGGTCTCCGCGCAGGCGGCGAGCGCCAGGGTCCGTCCGCCAAAGCCCGCCCGGCTCGGACCACCAAGCGACATGCCGTCCGCCGGGGCCCGAGGCGCAGCGATACCGGGAAAATCACCGGTCTGGCATAGCGGCCAGAAGCTTAGGTTTTGATTAACCACGTTGCGCGCAGGGCGCCGCTGGGCGATCTCGCGATGGGGGAGGGAGTTGGCTGGGGGACCTGGATTCGAACCAGGGCTGCGCGGGTCAGAGCCGCGAGTTCTACCGCTAAACTATCCCCCAGCAACGGGGCCGAACGGGCCGTAGGCGCCCCGCAGAGTGCCGAGCAGGGCCGTCCGTGCCCTTATGTAGTCCGACGAAGGGGCTGATTTCAACCGCCTTGGGCGGGTTCCGTGGTGCGCCTGGCGGCTCCGAGCGGACCATGAAGGTGAGCGGATTGGCCAGGGAAGCCGACGTTTCTATGTGATAATCGCGTAAAGAGAGAATAATATCGTATTTTTTGAAACTCAAAGTCGACATGTTGTTGCGGTACTGGTGCCGGAAGAATACACGGCAATTGACACAACGCAATAACCATGAATAAAATATGGATATTAACCTCTAGCGTGTGGTAGTGGCACAAGACGGCGGAGAAGCCGTCC
>Ga0224508_10004182_pt1 | contig 11835 bp, 12 predicted proteins | sample SF_Jan12_sed_USG_4_FD_170157 | JGI IMG/M metagenome (GOLD analysis project Ga0224508, IMG submission 170157) | Sediment microbial communities from San Francisco Bay, California, United States - SF_Jan12_sed_USGS_21 | ecosystem: Environmental > Aquatic > Marine > Sediment | place: USA...
CAGGGTGGGAGGCGCAATGCGTCGGCGGCCACTTCGAGTTTACGGTCGATCTCCCAGCCGCCCGCCGAGTCGATCGCGTCCTGCAGTTTGCCCTGTTCCTCGAGCAGCGCGTTCATCTCGTCGTCCGACATGGGCTCGGCGAACTTCTCGCTGATCTCGTTGAAGCGGTGCAGGTGATCGATAACATCACCAAGGCCTTCCTCGACATTGCCTCGCACATCCTTGTCCGGGTCGAGTTCCGGCTCCTGCGGCAGGTAGCCGATCTTGATGCCGGGCTGCGGTCGCGCTTCACCGTCAATCTCGGTGTCGAGGCCGGCCATGATGCGCATGAGTGTCGACTTACCCGAACCATTGAGTCCGAGCACGCCGATCTTGGCGCCCGGGAAGAACGAGAGGGAGATGTCGTGAATGATGTGCCGCTTCGGCGGGACAACCTTCGCAACGCGATTCATCGTGTATATGTATTGAGCCATGGTGGGACCGTGTGTTGAGAAGCGCGCATTATCCGGTATGCTGCCGCACAAGCAAATAATATAAGGCGCCAATGAGCCAAACTGTGCTCGTCTACAAGGGACCCGAGATCGCGGCTTACGGCTTTGGTGATCCGCATCCCTTCGGCACCGATCGCCACGACGTGTTTCACGCCGAACTCGATAAGGCCGGGCTGGAAGCCCAGATCGACTTCGGGCACCCGCGGCCGGCCCTGGTCGACGAGCTTGCGCTGTTTCACACGGCCGAATACATCGACAAGGTCTCGCGCCTGTCCGCCACGGGCAAAGGCTGGCTGGATGACGGCGACACCCCGGCTGTCAAAGGTATCTACGATGCGGCCTCGGCTGTGGTCGGCGCGGTTCTCTGCGCGGTCGATGAAGTTATGCACGACAACTACCGGCGGGCGTTTGTGCCGATCGCGGGCCTGCATCACGCGGCACGCGATCGCGCGGCCGGATTCTGCGTCTTCAACGATTGCGGTATCGCGGCCGAATACCTGCGGCGGGAATTCGGCCTGAAGCGTATTGCCTACGTCGATATCGACGCACATCACGGGGACGGTGTCTTCTACGGCTTCGAAGACGATCCCGACCTGATCTTTGCCGATATCCACGAGGACGGGCGTTACCTGTACCCGGGCACGGGCCACGCCCACGAAACCGGCAAGGGCAGGGCAAAAGGCACCAAGCTCAATGTCCCGGTCCCGCCCGGCGCCGACGATATCGAGTTCCGCCGTGCCTGGGACAAGGTGGAGGCCTACATTGACGCGCAACAGCCCGAGTTCATCCTGATGCAGTGCGGGGCTGACAGTCTCGAGGGTGATCCGATCACGCACATGGCATGGACCGAGGACGCACACGCCTATGCCGCATCGGCGCTGTGTCGACTCGCTGACAAGCACTGCCAGGGCCGCATCATCGGGACAGGTGGTGGTGGCTACAACCGCCGCAATCTCGCCCGTGCGTGGACTCGGGTCGTCCAGTCCTTCGTCGAATCCTGATGCCGGATCTTTAGAATGGAAATAAGGTGTCCGGTACCCTAATATGCCGGTCTCGTTAAGCCCCGCCCCCGGAGAATTCCCGAAATGTTCGACACCTCGACGACGATCGAGTCCTTCGATCCTGAAGTAGCTAAAGCCATTGAACTCGAGAACCAGCGTCAGGAAGAGCACATCGAGCTGATCGCCTCGGAGAACTACACGAGCCCGCGAGTGATGGCGGCGCAGGGCAGCAAGCTGACCAACAAGTACGCTGAAGGTTACCCGGGCAAGCGGTACTACGGCGGCTGCGAGTTCGTCGATGATGTCGAGACACTCGCCATCGAACGCGCCAAGGAGTTGTTTGGCGCCGATTACGCCAACGTGCAGCCGCATTCGGGTTCGCAGGCCAACGGCGCCGTTTACCATGCGTTGGTGGAACCGGGCGACACGATCCTCGGCATGAGCCTCAATGAGGGCGGCCACCTGACGCATGGTTCCCCGGTCAACTTCTCGGGCAAGCTGTTCAATGTCATACCGTACGGCCTGGATCCCGAGACCAGCCTGATCGATTACGACCAGGTGCAGGCGCTGGCGAACGAGCACAATCCAAAGATGATCATCGCCGGCTTTTCGGCCTACTCGCAGGTTGCCGACTGGGCGCGTTTCCGCGAAATCGCCGATAGTGTCGGTGCCTACCTGTTCGTCGACATGGCGCACGTGGCCGGTCTTGTAGCTGCGGGTCTCTACCCGAGCCCCATACCGCATGCCGACGTCTGCACGACAACGACCCATAAGACGCTGCGCGGTCCGCGCGGCGGCATGATTCTCGCGCGCAAGAACGACGATCTGACCAAGCGCTTTAACTCGCTGGTATTCCCGGGTACGCAGGGCGGCCCGCTCATGCATGTGATCGCCGCCAAGGCCATCGCCCTTAAGGAAGCGCTCGAGCCCGGGTTCAAGGACTACCAGGCCAGGGTGATCGAGAATGCGAAGGTGATGGCCGCTGTACTTAACGAACGCGGCTACCCGATCGTCTCGGGCGGCACCGAGAATCACCTGATGCTCGTGAGCCTGATCGAGCAGGGCATCACCGGAAAGGCGGCTGACGCCGCGCTGGGTCGCGCCTACATCACTGTGAACAAGAACTCGGTCCCGAACGATCCCCAGTCGCCGTTTGTCACGAGCGGCCTGCGCCTCGGCACTCCGGCAATTACAACGCGCGGCTTCGGCGTCGAGGAAACGCGACAGCTCACAGGCTGGATAGCGGATATACTGGACGATCTTGAGAACGAGGAGACGATCGAAAGTGTCCGACAGCAGGTACTCGAGCTCTGCGCGAGATTTCCTGTCTACGGCTGATCGTACTGGCGAATGCACTGTCCGTTTTGTGCCCACGATGAAACCAAGGTCATCGACTCGCGTCTTGCGGGCGAGGGCCGGCAGATTCGCAGGCGCAGGCAATGCCTGGCATGCAACGAGCGCTTTACGACGTTCGAGACCGCCGAACTCGTCATGCCACGGCTGATCAAGAACGACAACAGCCGCCAGCCTTTCGATGAAAACAAACTCCGCAACAGCATGGTGCGCGCACTCGAGAAGCGCCCGGTGCCCAGCGACGAACTCGAACAGGCCGTCGGACACCTGATTCACAAACTTCGGACGATGGGTGAGCGTGAGGTCCCGTCGCGACTGGTCGGCGAATTTGTCATGGAAGAACTGCGTGCGCTGGACGAAGTAGCCTACGTTCGCTTTGCGTCTGTTTACCGGCGCTTCCAGGACATCACCGAATTTGAAGACGAGATCAAGCGACTGCAGAAGATCTCCGAGACAGCCGCCAGTCGTGAGCAAATGTCCTTGCTGCCGGAACTACTCGGCAAGAAGAAGAACTGAGCGTGCACTCCACAGACGACTGCGTGCATATGGCGCGCGCGCTGCAACTCGCAGCTCGCGGTCGGTTTTCGGCGCATCCCAATCCGATGGTGGGTTGCGTCCTGGTCCGCGACGGGGAGGTCGTCGGCGAAGGCTGGCACGAGAAGACAGGCGCGGCACATGCCGAAATCAACGCACTGCTGTCGGCCGGCGACAAGGCGCAAGGCGCGACAGCGTATGTCTCGCTCGAGCCCTGCGCTCACACTGGCAAGACGCCGCCCTGTGCAACGGCGCTAATTGAGGCGGGAATCAGCAAAGTCGTTGCTGCCATGCAGGATCCTTTCGAGGAAGTGTCCGGAAGCGGGCTGGAAATGCTGCGCGAGGCCGGGGTCGAAGTGGAAGCCGGCCTTATGCAATCTGCGGCCGAATCCCTGAATGCCGGGTTTATTCGTCGCGTTACTGACGGCCGCCCGAACGTGCGACTCAAGATTGCTGCGAGCATCGACGGTGCGATCGCGATGACCAGCGGCGAGAGCCAGTGGATTACCGGGGAAGAAGCGCGGCACGACGTGCAGAAGCTCCGGGCAATGTCCGGAGCTGTAATGACTGGCATCGGTACCGTCCTGGCGGACGACCCGTCACTCAATGTACGCGCCCGTGATGTGGATACGCGTGGACTTCAACCGTTGCGCGTCGTTCTCGACAGCAGGCTGCGCATGCCACCGACGGCCGCCATGCTCTCGTTGCCCGGCGATACGCTCGTCTGTTGCACGGGCGAACACGATGTCGTGCAACTTGAGGGTGCCGGCGCCGAGGTGCGGAATTTCGGCGCGCACGGGGAGGTTGTCAATGTCTTCGAAGTGCTGGCCGCATTGGGCGAACGCGAGATTAATGACGTTCTGGTTGAGGCGGGGCCGCGGCTCGCGGGCTACCTGCTCGAAAAAGAGCTCGTCGATGAGCTTGTGATTTACCAGTCACCCCACATAATGGGCTCCAATACACGCGGCATGTTCGATACACCGGCCTGGGCGGCACTCGCGGATCGCAAGACGCTCGATATTTCCGATGTGCGTCGCGTGGGCATCGACACAAAGATAACAGCAAGAATAAAGGGCTGATGTTTACAGGAATCATCAAAGCCAAGGGCACCATCAGGGCGCTGGAAAAGCGCGGCGGCGACGTGCGCCTGTGCGTTCGCTCCGAGGGTTTGCCATGGTCAGACTACGAACTCGGCGAAAGCATCGCGGTTAACGGCGTGTGCCTGACCGCGGTCGCATTGCACGAGGACGGCTTCGATACCGATGTCTCGGTCGAGACGCTCGACGTCACGGCACTCGGCGGACTTGAGATTGGATCACCAGTCAATCTCGAACCGGCGATCAGCCTGGGTGAACGACTCGGCGGTCATCTCGTCAGCGGTCACGTCGATTGCACGGGCAAGATCAGCTCGCGCTCGGCGGACGCGCGTTCGATACGCCTGTCCGTCGAAATACCGCGAGAATATGCCCGCTACGTGGCCAAAAAGGGCTCGGTTTGTGTTGACGGTGTCAGTCTTACCGTTAACGAGGTATCGGGAAGTACCTTTGAATTGAATATCATCCCGCACACTGCCGATGTCACAATCATCGACGACTACGCCCCTGGCACGGTCGTCAATGTCGAGGTCGATCTACTGGCACGCTATCTGGAGCGGCTGTTGGACAAGGACGGCGACGGCGTTTCCCTGGAATTCTTAAAGGCTCATGGCTATGCCTGATAACACTACTACGCATCCAAGTGCGGCGAACGCGCCGTTCAGCGACATCGAGGACATCATTGCCGATATTGCAGCCGGCAAGATGGTCGTCATGGTCGACGACGAGAATCGCGAGAACGAAGGCGACCTGATCATGGCCGCCGCCAAGGTGCGGCCCGAGGATATCAACTACATGGCCATGCACGGTCGTGGGCTGATTTGCCTGACCATGACACGCGCGCGTTGCAAACAGCTGCGCCTGCCGCTGATGGTCAGCGACACGGACGAGCATCATGCGACCAACTTCACGATCTCGATCGAGGCTGCCGAGGGCATCACGACCGGTATTTCTGCGCACGATCGGGCCATGACAATACAGGCCGCAGTCGCAGAAGGAGCCAGGCCTGGACACCTGAGCCAGCCCGGACACATCTTTCCGGTGATGGCACAGCCTGGCGGTGTGCTGACGCGAGCCGGGCATACGGAAGCCGGCTGTGACCTCGCGCGCCTTGCCGGCCTGGAGCCGGCGGCGGCGATCGTCGAGATTCTCAACGATGACGGTACCATGGCGCGCAGGCCCGACCTTGAGAAGTTCGCTCTCGCTCACGGCATTCGCATCGGCACGATCGCGGACCTGATTCGCTACCGTCTCGAGAAAGAACGTAACGTCGAGCGTATTGCTGAAAAGCCCATCAACACCGAGCACGGTGAATTCACCTTGTACTGCTATGACGATCACGTGAATCGATCGGTGCATGTGGCGCTCGTGAAGGGCGATCTGCAGAAGGTTGAGGCCCCGTTGGTGCGCGTGCATCTCCAGGATACGCTGGGCGATGTCGTAGGCGTGCAGAGCGAATCGCTGGGTTGGCCGATACACAACGCCATTGAGCGCATCGGCGGTGAAGAGGCTGGCGTCATCGTGCTGCTTCGTGACCAGGAATCGGCGCGCGATTTCATCGATGCCGTCGAGAATCTCGGCACACACCGCGATGACCTCGAGAAGCAGCGTACAGGCGACGCCGTATTACGGACCTATGGCATTGGCGCCCAGATATTGCGTGACCTCGGTCTTAGCAAAATCCGTGTATTATCAGCGCCTAAACAAATGTACGCGATCTCGGGCTTCGACCTCGAAATCACCGAGTACGTCTGACACTACGGCTCAACATGGACAAAATAAAAACTACAGAAGGCGACCTGATCGTTCGCGACGGACGATTTGCGATCGTTGCCGCACGCTTTAACGACTTCATTGTGGAATCGTTGATTAAAGGTGCCCTGCATTGCCTGCGCCAGCATGGCGCGGATGATGGCAACGTCGAGATCGTTCGCGTACCTGGCGCCTTCGAGATGCCGATTGCGGTCGACAAGGTTGCAGCGACGCGCCGCTTTGACGGCATCGTTGCACTGGGTGCCGTCATTCGTGGTGGCACGCCGCACTTCGACTATGTTGCCGGGGAATGTGTCAAAGGCATCACGGCGGCCGGTCAGCGTCATGGTGTGCCGATCGGTAACGGCGTGTTAACCGTTGATACGATCGAGCAGGCAATCGAGCGCGCCGGTACCAAGGCCGGCAACAAGGGTGAGGAAGCCACACTCGCTGTTATCGAGATGGTCAATCTGCTCCGAAAAATCGACTGATGAGTAAGTCGTCCCAGGGCGGGGCAGGCGCCCGCACGCGCGCCCGCGAGTTGATGGTGCAGGCGCTTTACCAAAAACAAATCGCCGGCCACACGACGGCGGAACTCGTTGCGCAATTCCGGGAAGACACAGCCTATGGTCGCGTCGACCAGGAGTTTTTTGACGAGTTGTTCCCGGCCATCAGTAATGGCCAGGAAGAGATCGAACAGAAGATCGATAGCCTCATCGACCGCCCGCTGGCGCAACTCGATCCTATCGAACTGTCGATCCTCCTTATCGGTGTGCACGAACTCGAGACGCGTATCGATATTCCGTACAAGGTTGTGATCAACGAAGGTGTGAACCTCGCCAAGCGCTTCGGGTCGACCGACGGGCACAAGTACATCAACGCCTGCCTGGACGCCGCCGCACAGTCCCTGCGTGAAGTCGAGGTCTCCGCAAAGACCGGTGGATGAATTTGAACTGATTCGTCGCTTCTTCTCACGCGACGCACAGGCAGCCGACGTCGGTGTCGGCGACGACGGCGCAGTGATAACGCCAACGGCCGGCCTGCAACAGGTTCAGGTCATAGACACGCTGGTCGAAGGCGTGCACTTTCCCGCAAACATTTCAGCTGCCGATATCGGCTACCGTGCCGTCGCCGTGAATCTCTCGGACGTCGCGGCGATGGGTGCCCGACCTCGCTGGATGACGCTCGCACTGACCCTGTGGGACAAGGATGAGTTGTGGGTAGAAGATTTCGCTGCCGGCCTGTTTGCGGCGGCGGACGAGCATGGCGTCGTCCTCGTTGGCGGTGACACGACCCAGGGTGATTCGGTTGTCGTGTCGGTTAACGTCAGTGCCGAAGTGGAAAAAGACGCAGCACTGCTCCGCAGTGGCGCGAAGGTCGGTGACAGCATATTCGTGACCGGCACAGTCGGTGACGCGGCGGCCGGTCTCGAGCTGCTGCAGCAGGAAGCACACGACGAGTTTCTGGTCTGGCGCTTTCTGCGACCGACTGCAAGAGTCGCAACGGGCAGGGCGCTCGTGGGCAAAGCGCATGCGGCAATCGATCTATCGGACGGCCTGGTCGCCGACCTTTCGAAGTTGCTCGCCGCCAGCGGACTGGGCGCGGAAATCAATATAGAAGATGTGCCGCTATCGACCGCGCTGCTGGAACGCTTCGATCGCGACAGCGCCCGGCAGTTTGCATTGTCGGGTGGCGACGACTACGAGCTCTGCTTTACGGCGCCGGCGGATGCGGTCGCCGGAATCGACGGCATTACTGCGATCGGAACAGTGACGGCGAACAGGGGATTGGTTTGTCGTCTGGAGGGCGAGATTGTGGAAGTCGACGACAGCGGGTACCGTCACTTCACATGAGTGACGGTCCCGACAAGCTCGCAAGCACGGTTCTGCGCGATCCGGTGCATATCCTGGCGTTTGGTTTCGGGACCGGGTTGATGCCGTTCGCGCCCGGCACCTTTGGCTCGATCCCGGGCGTGCTTCTCTTCTGGCTAACTCTCGATCTCGGACTTTATGTTCAATTGGGCATCGCCGGAGTGATGGCGGTTGTCGGCATCTGGATCTGCGGGGAGAGCGCCAGGCGCATCGGTGTACACGATCATGGGGGCATCGTCTGGGACGAGATTGTAGGGATGTACATTACGCTGCTGGTGGCACCCGTCACGGTCGTCGGGTTCGTACTGGCATTCGTCTTTTTTCGAGTAATGGATATTGTCAAACCGTGGCCGATTCGGGACCTGGATCACAGTATCCATGGGGGGCTGGGAATTATGCTGGACGACCTCGTAGCCGCCCTCTACGCCGCACTATTGCTGGTTTTGTATGGGTGGCTTATGACCTGAACTGTGAGACAACATGGCCAGCAAGGTATCTGAAATCACGCGCCCGGCGGACGTGCCCGAGAAGATCGGTAAGTACGTCATCATCAACAAGATCGGCAAGGGCAGCACCGGTACCGTTTACCTGTCTCACGACCCGTACTACCGTCGCGACGTAGCGATCAAGGTCTACAACCTCGAAGAAGACGCCGACGCCGAGCGCGCCAAGGTGTCTCGCAAGATGTTCTTTAACGAAGCGCACATGGTCGGCATGCTGCAGCATCCGAATATCATGCCGATCTACGACGCGGGCGAGGAAGACGGCAGCTACTACGTCGTTACCGAACACATTCAGGGCGCACGCACACTGGCCGCCTATTGCCGCCCCGACAACCTGCTGCGCGTCGACGACGTTGTCGAGATCATCTACAAGTGCGCCAAGGCGCTGCACTACGCTCACGGCCGTGGTGTGATCCATCGCGACATCAAACCGTCGAATGTCATGCTCACGATCGACAACGACGTGCGCATCATCGACTTCGGTATCGCCATCGTCAGCGACTCGGAAGTGTCACGCATCGAAGGCATCGCAGGCTCGCCAAGCTACATGTCGCCGGAGCAGGTGCAGTCGGAAGAACTGACGCCGCGCTCGGACCTGTATTCACTGGGCGCTGTCATGTACGAATTGTTAACCGGGTTCCGGCCGTTCCGCGCCGATAACCTGTCGAAATTGCTGCACCAGATCGTGTACGCGACACCGCCCCCGATCCACACCTACCGGGACGACCTTCCGGAAGAACTCGAGCACGTCGTTATGACGACGATGCAAAAAGAACCAAACAAGCGCCTTACCACGGGTAACGCGATGGCGGCTGAGCTGACGCGCGTCTACAAGGACCTGCGCCAGAAATACGACAGTCTCGATAACCAGGAACATTTCGACTTGCTGCGCACGCTGCATTTCTTCCACGAGTTTTCGCATGCCGAAATCTGGGAAGTCCTGCGTGCATCGGACTGGCACGAATACAAGGATAGCGAAGACATTGTTCGCGAAGGCGAAGTGGACGATCGCTTCTACATTATCGTGGCCGGCTCGGTCGATGTGCAGGCCAACGGCAACAGCATCGGCACACTGACGAACGGTGACTGCTTCGGCGAGACGAGTTACGTCCGTGGCGCCAAACGCCAGGCGTCGATTCGGGCGCAAGGCCAGGTGACCATCCTGCGTGTGAGCTCAACGCTCATGGAACAGGTTTCCTCCGCGTGCCAGCTGCGTTTCAACAAGGTTTTCCTGCGCTCGCTGATCACCCGACTGCAAGGCAGCGGTGGCCCCAACACTTGATGCCCAGGCAGCCCACTAGCAAAGGGCGTTACACGCTTAGGTATAAACAGCAATTTTCCCAGGAGCGGTGAGGCGTACTCTTGCGCGCATGCGCAGGATAACTGTTATCACAGTGCTCTTTTTGTGTTGCCCGTTACTGGTCTGCGCCGAGGAGCCGGTACCCGACGCGTTTCCTCTCCGCAATCACAATCCCTTCCTGCAGATTTATGGCTTGCCGGCGTTCCAGACGCACCATCTGATTGCCCCCGGGAAGACAGATTTTGGCATCAGCTACGACGTGGCCAACGATGCCGACGAGGCGGATCGCCTGGACGAGCGCCTGATCATCGATGCGGAAAGCCAGGTCGTCAATATTTCGCTGCGTCGCCGCTTTGGCGAACGCTTCGAGTTCGGTATCGATGTGCCCTGGGTGCGGCACTCGGAGGGCTACCTGGACAGTCTCATCTACAACTTCCACGATGCCGTCGGGTTGCCCAACTCCAACCGCGACGGCCCGGATGACCAGTTCCGGCTCCTGTTTGAGCAACAAGGCGAGGTATTGTTCGACACCGATGTGCCGACCTCCGGTATTGGTGACGTTCAGATATCTGCTGCGATGAGCCTCGGCAAAGCAACCCTGCGCGCCGGCATCAAGGCACCCACCGGCGATCCGGATAAGCTGACGGGCAGCGGAGCGGCAGACCTGTCGTTGGGAATCTACGGTGGCAGTTCGACGATGCTGTTCGACCGCGAGCTGACCTGGTCGGGGTTCATCGGCGTTCTTGCACTTGGCGACGGGGACATCATGCCGGAGCTGCAGCGCAGCGCCGTCCCATATGGCGGAGCAGCGCTCAGGTGGCAGGCAACGCCGCGCTTCGCTCTCGCAACGCAACTGTACGTTCAGGGTCCGTATTTCGAAGCCGAGCTCGACGAGCTTGGCGGCAATACCTTCCAGCTCGCCTTTGGTGCCGATTTTCGCCTGAAACGCTCTCTGCTGCGTTTTGCCATCGTCGAGGACATCGCTGCAGCGGCTGCCCCCGATTTCGCCCTGCACCTGTCGTTCCGTAGTTTCGGCGGCTGATTTCCGGTTACACTCGGGCCCTGACATTTTCAGGGGCTCCCCATGACCAAACGTGCCATCTGCCTGCTGGCAGTGCTCTTTTCATTGCCGGTTTTCGCCAGCGACCTTAGCGAGAAGGTTCAAGCTGACTACAATGAACATCTCGCCGATCTTTTCGATCACTTCCATCGCAATCCTGAATTGTCGACGGTCGAAACCGAAACAGCGCGGCGCATGGCGATGGAGCTTAGCCTGGCTGGCTTCGACGTAGCTGAAGGTGTTGGTGGCACCGGCGTGGTTGCGACCATGAAGAATGGGGATGGTCCGCTCGTCATGATGCGTGCCGACATGGATGGTCTGCCGGTCGAAGAGAAGTCTGGTCTTGAGAACGCCTCTCGCGCGAAGCAGAAAGACCCGATCACCGGGAACGAAGTGTTTGTCATGCATGCCTGCGGGCACGACGTGCACATCACGAGTCTCGTTGGGACCGCGCGCCATATGGCAGCGCACAAGGATGAGTGGACCGGTACCTTGATGCTCGTCGTCCAGCCTGCCGAAGAGCGCGTACTTGGTGCGCGCGCCATGCGCGACGACGATATCTGGGAGCGTTTCGGCAAGCCGGATTACGCGCTGGCGTTTCACGTTTCGTCAGCGGGCACGGCCGGGGTCATAAATGTGCAGGAAGGCAGCCCTTACGCGGGTGCCGATACGGTCGATATCATTGTTCACGGCGTCGGCGCGCACGGTGCGAGTCCGCATCGTGGCAAGGACCCGATTGTCCTCGGCAGCCAGATCGTGCTTGCGTTGCAAACGCTCGTCGCACGCGAGTTATCACCGCGTGATCCGGGTGTTGTGACGGTAGGCTCATTTCACTCCGGCACGAAACACAACATTATCTCCGACCGTGCACATCTC
>Ga0224508_10004183_pt1 | contig 11835 bp, 12 predicted proteins | sample SF_Jan12_sed_USG_4_FD_170157 | JGI IMG/M metagenome (GOLD analysis project Ga0224508, IMG submission 170157) | Sediment microbial communities from San Francisco Bay, California, United States - SF_Jan12_sed_USGS_21 | ecosystem: Environmental > Aquatic > Marine > Sediment | place: USA...
GCCGGTGAACGGCACCAGGGCGTCGGGGATCTTGATGGTGCCGTCAGCCTGCTGGTGGTTCTCCATGATGGCTATGAGGGTGCGGCTGGAGGTGACCACGGTGCCGTTGAGGGTGTGGGCGGTCTCGGTCCCAGAGTCGGTCCGCGACCGGATCTTGAGGCGACGAGCCTGGTAATCGGTCGTGTTGGAACACGACGTCAGCTCCCGGTATGCCCCCTGGCCCGGCAGCCAGACCTCGATGTCGTACTTCTTGGCGGCGGGAGCCCCGAGGTCGCCGAGGCAGACGTTGACGACTCTGTAGGGGAGCTCCAGTTCCTGGACGAGGGCCTCCTCTTGGGAGAGAAGGAAGTCATGCTCTTCCCACGAGTTCTCGGGCGAGGCGAACGAGAACATCTCCACCTTGTCGAACTGGTGGGTGCGGAAGATGCCGCGGGTGTCCTTGCCATACGTCCCCGCCTCGCGGCGGAAGCATGTTGAGAACCCGACGTAGCGCATCGGCAGCATGGCGGGGTCGAGGATCTCGTCGCCGTGAAGGGCGGCCAGGGGGATCTCGGCGGTGCCGGCGAGAAACAGATCATCCTCGGGAATCGCGTACACCTGATCCCGCGCCTCTGGGAAGAAGCCTGTGCCGAACAGAGCCTCCTCGCGCACGAGGACCGGCGGCACGACGGGCGTGAAGCCGTGCGGCATCAACCGATCCATGGCCCATCGCACCAGGGCGAACTCGAGGAGGGCCAGGCGGCCCTTCAGGTAGGCGAACCGAGAACCGGAGACCTTGGCTGCCCTCTCCACATCGATGACCCCAAGCGCCTCGCCGAGATCGAGATGGTCTTTGGCCTCGAAATCGAAGCCCGAGGCGTCGCCCCACTTCTTGATCTCGACGTTGCCCTCCTCGCCCTCGCCGGCGGGGACGGAGGGGTGGGCGAAGTTGGGCAGGCGCACCCACAGGTCGAGGAACTCGCGATCGAGATCGTCGGCCTTGGAAAGAGCGGTCTTGTAATCATCGGCGAGGGAGCCGGCCTGGGCGATCGCCTCTTCCTTGGCCTCCCCTTCGAGCGTCGAGATGGCCTGGCCGCGCTTCTTCTGCTCCGCTCTCATCTCCTCGGACGAGGTCCGCAGCCGGCGGCGCTCGTCGTCGAGGCTCACCAGCGCGTCCAAATCGACGGTGAGCCCACGCCGCTCCAATTCTGTCACGAGCTTGTCGCGATCTGAGCGGAGGACGGCCGGATCGATCATCGCGGCATCGTACCCAGGGCTTGTCGCACCGCTTCCGCTTCCTCCGGCGACAGCTCCTCGGAGCCGACGCCACCAGTGACCTCCTTGGTGAACCAACGAGTTTCGTTCCTGCTGACGAGCAACGTGACGACGATGCCGGTGCCGAGCTGATCGAGGAGGGCAAGACAGCGCGACAGCCTGCCGCCGATGTCTTCATATGCGTCGAACGAAACGACCGCCGTGTGCTGGATGGCGTGAGGTAGATGGCTCTCGACCGAGCGCAGGCGGGGGACCATGTCGGCGACGGTCTCCTCGATCGAGCCAAGGTCGCGATCGAGCCGCCGCAGCGACTCAAAGACGCCTCCCTCTTCGGGCACCCTGTCCACGACACCACGAAGCTTCATCACTTGGTAAGTCAACCATCCGAAGGCGATGGAGAAGGCGACGAGCCCGATGACTACGGGGACGATGTCGATCATGCGGAGTCGTTTCTGTAGAAGGACCTCGAGACCACATTGGACTCCTGATCCTCATCGTTGTCCAAATCGGCGGCGATGATGAGTTCATAGAACTCGCCAGGCTGGACGGGCAGGTCGGAGAACAACAGATTGGCCGCTGCTCCCGGCAAGAGGGAGCCGATCGTCTGCGAGTCCTCGTAGATGATGTCTCCCAAGCGACCGACGAGGCGGAGCCGCACCGGAATGTCCGATTCGGGCTCGTTGCCACGATTGACGACGCTCACCTCGAGATTGAGGGTGGCACTGAAGGGGATGACGGCTCGACCTTCACGGTCGCCTGTTGGTTCGGGGTCGAAGCGCACATCGGCGACCGCTATGTCGTGGTCGGCCGCGAGGGATGCCACTGCCGCTAGCCGGAGGACCACCAGATCGGCGTCGTAGCGGAGGTCGCGCTCCGCGGTGACGAAAGCCACATCGGGGAACGGTCTCTCACCGGCGTGTTCCGCGATGAGAACCGCGAACTGCTCGTAGGCGCGGTCTCCCACCCGAAAGTCGAGGAACGACGCCTTGAGAGCAGTACCGCCGTTGACATCACCGGGGTCCTCCAACAGCAAGCCGACCCCCATCTCGAGTTCGCCGATTCCGTCGCGCCAGGCGGCCACGGCTGTGGTGAGGAATCCACCAGCCGTACCGACATCGTTGGGAATGTGGACGTCGAGCAAGGACCTCTCGGCGGCCGCAGCCTCGACCGAAGTCTCCTCGAGCACACCTAGCAGCGCAGGCCGGTCGGCAGCTTCGAGTCCGGCGATGAGGGCGTCTGCGCGAACGGCGAGGCCTTCGTAAACCGAAGCGGTGTCCCGAGCGGCGTCTAGGTAGGTCCGGAGCCGGGTGCGGTCGTCGATGAAACGGAAGGCCAAGAGCCCCAGCAGCACGATGACGGAGCCGACCGCCGCCACCCAGATGGCCCGTCGTCGTTTGCGTTTTCGGACTACCGGGAGGGAATAGGACATGTCCGGGTGCTAACGCACACCGTTGTGGTGTGAGCCGCGCAGAGTGCATCGACCAACCGCATTATCCATGTGGGCGAGGGGGGACTTGAACCCCCACGAGCGTAATGCTCACAGGATCCTGAATCCTGCGCGTCTACCAATTCCGCCACTCGCCCGGGGCGGGAAGGTTAGCAGTGGGCCCGCCAACAGTCCGGTGCGACTCCCCGTACACTGCAGCCTTCATGAACCTGGCGCGAAGCCTGGAGCGGCGTCTGGAACGCCTCATCGAGGGGTTCGCCTCCAAATTGTTCCCCGGCGCCGTTTCCGCTCCCGAACTCGCACAACGCTTGATACGCGAGGCCGACCTCTCCGTGACGGAGGGGCCGGCGGGACCTGTCGTGCCCAATGTCTACGGCGTCCGCATCCATCCCGACGACCTCGGTTCGGCACAGGCGCCAAACGAGCTCACGGGCGAGCTGGCAGCGCTGATCGACGAACACGTACTGAGCAACGGTTGGAGGCTCGAAGGCGATGTCCATGTGCAAGTCGTCGCCGACTCCTCCATGTCGCCGGGCGCCGTTCATATCGCCGCCAACGTCGTCAAGGGAGCGCTACCGCGCTGGGCGTACCTCGTCCTGCGAGCAACCGGCGACGAGATATCTCTCGATTCCAATCGGACCCTGATCGGCCGCGACGTCGATGCGGATGTGAGGCTCGACGCCGAGGAGGTATCGCGGAGACATGCCCTCATCTGGCGCGAGGGGCCGGATGTCTGGATCGCCGACCTCGGTTCGTCGAACGGCTCGCTGGTCAACGGTGGTCGGGCCGCCGGCCCGATGCTGATAGCCAATGGCGATTCGATCATCTTCGGGTCGGTCGAAACCACGTTCCGGATGGTGTGACCGTGCCGGCCCTCTTCCTCAACATCCTCAAGCTGGTCTTCTTGGCGATGCTCTACCTGTTCCTGTGGCAGGTGGCACGCGCCATATGGGCTCACGTCGGATCTGGAGCGGAGGTAGACCGGCGCCGCCGCACCGGCGCCGACATCGTTGTCGTGCACTCCGACGGACAGGCCGGCCTCCGTTTCGCAGTCCGCGGCGGTGTTGTTCTCGGCAGATCCGATGACGCCGACGTCATGCTGGACGATCCGTACGCATCGGACTTCCATTTGCGTTTCGGCACGGAAAACGGCCAGGTTGTGGTCAACGACCTCGGCAGCACCAACGGCACCTATGTCAACGGCCGACGTATCTCTTCTCCGGTCTCGCTGAGCCAGGGTGATGCTGTGCAAGTCGGCAAGACCATCATGGAGGTCAGATGAACTACGCCTGGGCAGGAGCAACCCACCTCGGTCGCGTCAGGACCAACAACGAGGACGCTTTCGAGCCAACGGCAGATGGCGTCAGTTCCGGTCCCGTCGTCCTCGCCGTTGCCGACGGCATGGGCGGCCATGTCGCAGGCGAGGTGGCCTCGCGGCTCGCCATTGACGCCGCCATGAGCGCAAAAGGCAGTGCCCGCGAGCGCATCCTGGCGGGCAACGATCGTGTCGTAGAGGCAGTCGTTGCCGACCCGTCACTGGCCGGCATGGGAACGACCCTGACGCTCGTCGTATTGGGAGCCGACGGCGAGCTCGATCTCGCCCACATCGGCGATAGCAGGGCCTACCAGCTGCGCGCTGGCGACCTCCTCCAGATCACAAGCGACCACACCCTCGTCGCAGAGCTTGTCGCCGAAGGCCGCCTCGATCCCAAGGAGGTTCGGGCTCATCCGCAACGCAACCTGCTGACGAGGGTGATCGGCATGGGCAAGCAGATCGAGGTAGAGGAGTTCTCCGATAGCGCTCACGACGGGGATCGACTGCTGCTGTGCTCGGATGGACTGAGTGCCATGGTGGACGATCCTGAGATCGCGGAGCTGCTGGCGGCGGCTACGCCCGAAGAGGCCGTGTGGACTCTGGTCGAGGCCGCCAACAGAGCCGGCGGTGAGGACAACGTCACCGTGATCGTCGTCGACGTCACCGCGTGACCAGGCGCGGCGAGGCTGCCCTCGTTGGGTTCGCGGCCGTCATCGCGGCCCTTGGAGTGACGGCGGTCAACTTCTCGAGATCCGTTGGAGTCGATGCGACCGCGGTCCTGACCCTCGTCGTGTTCGTGGTCGCCTTCGGGAGCCTCCACCTGGCAGTCCGTGAGTGGGCTCCGTCGGCCATCCCCTACCTGGTACCGCTCGCCGCCTTCCTCTCGGCGGTCGGCTACGCAGAGGTGTATCGAATCGACAGTTCCCTTGGCTCCAGGCAGCTGTGGTGGCTCATTGCCTCCGCGGGGATCGCATCGGCGGTGCTCTTCCTCCTGCGGGGGCGCGGGGTGTCGGTGCTGCGTCGCTACCGCTACATCTTCCTGGCGTCGGGTCTCGGGCTACTGCTGTTGCCGCTGCTTCCAGAGAGCTGGCCGCTGCGGGGAGCCATCGTCAATAGTTCTCGCTTGTGGGTGCGACTCGACCTGCCTTTCGGGGGGACGCTCAGCTTCCAGCCGGGCGAGGTCGCCAAGATCGCCATCGTCGTGTTCCTGGCGTCCTACCTGGCAGAGCGAGGCAGTCAGCTGGCGGCCATGACGAGCCGCCTGGGACCCGTCCACATGCCCGAACCTCGCCAACTCGTGCCCCTCGGGCTGGCTTTCCTGATCGCCTTCGCCGTCCTCATCTACCAACGCGACCTGGGCGCGTCCCTTCTGCTGTTCGCTCTCTTCGTCACCATGCTGTTCGCCGCGACCGGCCGCCATATCTACCTTGGCGCAGGCACGCTCATGATCGCGGGTGGCGGCTTGGTGGCCTGGAGGGCCTTCGACCATGTGCAAACCAGGGTCACCGCATGGCTTCACCCCTTCGATGACTACCTCGGCAGTGGCTATCAAGTCGCCCAGGGACTGTTCGCACTCGGCAGCGGATCCCTGACCGGATCCGGTCTCGGGGTGGGGAGGCCCGACCTCATCCCGGCGGCAGCTACCGATTACATCTTCGCTGCGGTCGCCGAGGAGCTGGGACTGGCGGGAGCGTTCGCCGTCATCGCCGCCTTTGCCCTCTTCACGGCCGCTGGGCTTGGCATAGCTCTGCGATCTCGAGATCTCTTCCGCAAGCTCCTCGCTGGGGGCCTGACCCTGGTGCTCGCCATCCAGACCATCCTCATCCTGGCCGGCATCCTGCGCCTCTTCCCCGTTACCGGCATCACGCTGCCCTTCATGAGCTACGGCGGCTCATCTCTGTTGGCCAACATGGTCTTGCTGGCATTGCTGCTTCGCATCTCCCACGAGGAGCGAACGTGAACCGCCCCCTCCGCAGGCTTGCCTCCGTAGTCTTTGTCGCCTTCGCCATCTTGGCGGCGGGCACAACCTACGCCCAGGTGCTGGCGGGGCCCGGGTATCGAGACGACAACCGAAACACCAGGGCCATTCTCGACGAGGCGAGGCGAGAACGGGGGGTCATCCTCAGCGCCGACGGTGCGCTTCTGGCCGAGTCCATCTCGGACCCCTCCGACCCCAGGTCGTTCCGAAGACGTTACCCGCAGGGGCCGACCTACGCCCATGTTGTGGGTGTGGCGGCGACCATCCTGGCGGACCGTGGGCTCGAGGCCGAACTTGCCGACACGCTCGAGTCTGGCCGCGACGCCACCATTTCCGGCCTGTTCTCGGCGCTCACGGGCGACGACCTGCGAGCACACAGCGTGCGCCTCACGATCGACGACCGGCTGCAACACGCCGCCGTCGAGGGGCTCGGGGGTCAGAGGGGTGCGATCGTCGCTCTCGATCCGACCACCGGGGCGGTGCTGGCGATGGTGTCGGCGCCTACCTTCGACCCCAACGGTCTCATCGGTCTGACTACGGATCTCGGTGACGCCCTCGAGAACGACCCGAGCCGTCCACTGCTCAACCGAGCGATCCAGGAGACCTATGCACCAGGATCGACCTTCAAGACGGTGACGGCTGCCGCGGCCATCGAGGTCGGAGGCGCCACCGCCGACTCGCTATTCCCCAACCCCGCCCAGCTGGCTCTTCCAGGGACAACGGCGACCATCAGCAACTTCGACGGTGAAACGTGCGGTCCTGGTGACGAGGTGACGCTGGCGGTTGCCTTGATTCGATCGTGCAACACCATCTTTGGAGTGATCGGGATGGATGCCGGCGCGGAAGATCTCATCGCAACGGCTGAGGCCTTTGGATTCAACGACGCCATACCGTTCGCACTGCGCGGCGCCACATCTGCGGTGCCCGACGCCGAGTCGTTGGTGGGTGACCTGGCCGCGGTTGCCCAAACGGCCCTTGGTCAGCGAGACGTACGAGCGACTCCGCTGCAGATGGCTCTGGTCGCATCGGCCATCGCCAATGGCGGGGTGATCATGACCCCGTACCTCGTCGACGAGATCATCGATGCCGATGGCGATGTGGTTGACAAGACGGCGCCAACCGAGTGGAGGAGGGCTACCAGCCCGGCGACGGCCCGCGTGATCGGTGACCTGATGCGAGAGGCAGTCGACTCGGGTACCGGCCGCAATGCTGCCATCCGTGACCTCGCGGTGTCTGGCAAGACCGGAACCGCTGAGGTTCCCGACGGCCCGCCCCACGCTTGGTTCATAGGGTTCGCGCTTATGGACACGACATCGCCCCTAGCGCTGGCCGTTGTTATCGAGTCTGGAGGCGATCTCGGCGATGATGCCACGGGCGGAGGAGTAGCGGCCCCCATCGCCCGCCAGCTCATCGAAACCTGGGTGGCGCTTATCTCGTGACCTCCCTAGATAGCATCCACACATTGTGAGCGACTCGGGACGCACCCTCGCCGAGCGTTATCGCCTCACCTCCCACCTGGCCCGCGGCGGTATGGCTGACGTATTCGAGGCAGAAGACACCCTGCTGCGACGCCGCGTCGCCGTGAAGGTCCTTCACGCCCAATACGCCACCGACGCCGCCTTCGTTGCGAGGTTCCAGCGGGAGGCGCAGGCCGCCGCCAACCTCAGCCATCCCAACATCGTCGCCATCTTCGACTCGGGCAAGGACGAGCAGACCCACTTCATCGTGATGGAGCTCATCGAGGGCAGGACGCTTCGTGACATCCTCAAGGGCGGCGAGCACTTGCTGCCGAGAAGGTGTGCCGAGATCGGAGCAGAGGTGGCAGCTGCGCTCGAGGTAGCTCACCGATCTTCGCTCATCCATCGCGACCTGAAACCGGGCAACATCATGCTCAGCGGCGACGGCAGTGTGAAGGTCACCGACTTCGGCATCGCCAGAGCGCTCGACGATTCGGAGGAGCTCACTAAGACCGGCGCGGTCATCGGAACTGCCACCTACTTCAGCCCCGAGCAAGCTCAGGGCCTGCCCGCCGACGAACGCTCGGACGTATACGCCCTCGGCATCGTTCTATACGAGATGCTCACCGGCATCCCGCCGTTCAGTGGAGAGAGCCCGGTGGCTGTTGCCTACCAGCACGTGTCCGAGTTCGCAGAATCGCCGTCGGAACTGAACCACGACGTCCCCTCCGGCCTCGATGCCATCGTCATGCGGGCGATGGAGAAGGACCCCGACGAGCGCTACCAGAGCGCAGCAGAGATCCGCGCCGACCTCCTTCTCTTCCTCAGTGGGAATGAACCGGCAGCCACGATGCCGGTGGCGGCCGCACCGGACGCCGCCACCCGCCTCATGGATGCCCCCCCTGCCACCGTTCCCCCTGCGGAGACAGCAAGAGCCGTCGCCACCGCCTCGCAGCCTCGGGAGCACAACCAGAACCTGTTCCTCCTCGGAGTCGTCGCGGCCGCGGTGACCCTCCTCCTTGGAGCCTTCTTCTTGGTAAGCATTTTCAACGGCAACGGCGGAAGTGACCTCGTTGCGGTACCCCGGGTCGCAGGGATGTCCCAGGAAGACGCCCGCGAGGCCATCCAGGCCGTCAACCTCAGGGTGCAGACCGTCTTTCGGTCGAGCGACACCGTGGAGCGAGATTTCGTCATCGAAACGGATCCGCCGGAGGGAACGGAACTCAGATCCGACAGCACCGTGCGACTCGTGGTGTCGTCAGGCCCCGACACGTTCCCCCTCCTCAACCTGGTGGGCGAGACGGAGGAACGAGCACGCCAGCTTCTCGAGGACAACGATCTCATCGTCAACGTGACCTACACCGCGACCACCGAGGAGCGCGACATCGTTCTCTCCCAGGACCCCCAAGCCGGCAGTGACGTTGCGCCGGGGTCGGTCGTGACTCTCGAGGTGTCGGCGTCGCCGGACAACATCGTGATCCCCGACCTCAGCGGCTCGACCGAGGCCAACGCCAAGTTCCAGATCTCCGTCGCCGGTCTCGAGGAGGATGAAGTCACCTATCTCGTCGAGGAGGAATTCTCCGACGAGATCCCCGAGGGCTTCGTGACGCGGACAGACCCGCCAGCCGGTGAGCTCCTACCCAAGGGCGGCACCCTGACTCTGTTCGTCTCGAAGGGACCGGGGTTGGCAGTTGTTCCGCTGCTTGTCGGCAAGACCGTGGCGGAGGCACAGGCCATAGTTGCCGAACTGGGGATAACCCTCGTGGTTTCCACCGAGTCGGTCCCCGTCCTGCCGGGGTCCCCGCTGGAGAACCTCATAGCCACCCAGAACCCACAACCCGACATCGAGGTCGACATCGGGTCGGCGATCACCGTGGCCCTCGGAGAGGTCCCGAAGGCGACGGTCCCCGACCTGTCTGGCAGGTCAGAGGCAGATGCCAGGGCAGCCGTTGAGGTACTTGGGCTCGTGTTCGAGGTCGTTGGTACGACACCGGTACCCGCCGAGCAGGTCGGAACAGTTCTCAGCCAATCACCCGCCGCCGGCGTCGAGCTGGTCACGGGAGAGAAGGTCACAGTCATCATCGGGGCACCGATCGCTACCACCACGACTGTTGCCCCCACCACGACTGTTGCCCCCACCACCACCGTCCCCTAAAGCCTCCTTCAGGCGACTTCCATCCTCCCCGGTTGACGAGCCGTCAGGCAATCTCCATCCTCCGCCGTCTTACGGGGGAGGTGCCCGCAGGGCGGAGGGGGACCGATAGCAAGCAACGTTGTTCGGACCTCTCCCACCCCCTAACTCCCTCCCACCAGCGGGAGGGGGATCAAATAGTCGAGGAACCCCAGCCGGGCGAGGCCATGTCGGAGGGGAAGAAGGTGTAGACCCGCTCCCCCTTGAAGAGCCGGGCCTTGGGGTCCCACGGGAAGAAGATGATTACGCGAAAGGCGAATTCCTGCCCGGTCGGCTCCATGCCGAGCCATTCCGCCTGGTGGGTCCCCAGCACCACGGCTTCTTCGCAGACGCCCTGGGGGCCGATGAAGATGTTGGTCAGGTTGAAGTCGACATCGGGGAACGCCTCAAGCAGCCCCGTGTAGAAACGAGTGGCGCCGTCGTGACCTTCCCAGCGGGCACCGCTTCCCATCACCTCATAGACGCAGTCCTCGGTGAGAGTTGCCATCAGACCTGCGATGTCGCGATCGTCTTCGGCCAGGGAGTGCTGCTTCCAGAGTGACCGAATTGCCTCCAGTTCGGCGTCGTCGAATGGCCGGGCCAGTAGCTCGCGAACATGAGGTCGCTGCTCGACGGCTTCACGGCGAAGGTCGGCTGCGGTGGCGATAGTCATGTCGCTCAAGCTACCTGCTATTCGACCGCGCCGCCGGGGTCGAGGAACGTATCCCCTACCCACGAGTAGAAGAAGTGCAGGAGGACCAAGAAGATCAAAGTGATCAAGACGAACAACGACATCCTGAGGGCCGTCGGCCCCGGCAACGAGCGATAGACCCAGCGGATCACGTCGGCTCTCCGAACAGCCCGAAGTTGGGCCCGCCGACCATCTCTGAGACGACGATGAGCCTCTCTGTGGCCGACCACTTGGGATGGCAAGTTGTCAACGTCAGCCAGGCACCATCGCGGTTGTCCAGCACCCACAGTTCTGACGGCCTGACAACGAACACCTCTCGGACCTCATACTCGTGAGTTCCGGTCGCCGAGTCCCAGAAGACGCGATCGCCAGGGTTCAGCTCTCCGAGATCGTGGAACGGCTGTCCGTAGGTGGTGCGGTGGCCGGCGATGCCGGCGTTGCCAGCTTGGCCGGGAATCGGCGTGTCCGGGTAGTGACCGGCTCCCTTCTTGAGGTCGGGAGACAGCCGCACACCCTCGACGATCGTCCAGTCGAGGCCGATGTCGGGAATGCGAATGGTCCCCAGCGCCTCACCGAGATCGGGGGCGCTCTCGTAGGCGAAGAGGCGGTCCTCGAATTCTCCGAGGTCGACGCCGCCGCCGCTCGAGCCGCCGCCGACGGTGGGATCGAACTCGGGCACCTCGACGACATCGCCGGTAGCGGGGTCAACGTATGCGAAGGTTTGAGCACCGTCGTCGATGCGTACGGCCAGCTCAGACTCCAGCGTGTCCTGGGCTCGCTGAGCGAAGATGTTGGTGATGAAGAGCTGATGGACGACGAAGCCGAGAATCAGAAACCCCGCGTAGATGAGGGTCCACCCGACCCCACGCATCACTGTGACACCCTTTGAGTCGTGCCACGGACGCGACAGCCTGGCTACTGCCGAATTGGATTCGTCGGGATCGACGAGCTGCTCGATGGTCATGGCCTGGCTCCTGCGAGCGAGAATACCGGGGCATCCCATTTGGCGGCGTTGCCCGCTACGATTCTCAACATGCCAAAGTCCAAAGTTCGAAAGAAGGCAAAGGCCAAGGCGCAACGCAAGAGCGCCCTGCCGCCAACTGTCAAGAAGGAATACAAGGACACATCCTCACCGCTTTGGTACGTCGTCATCATGTTCGGCTTGATGGCTATCGGCGTTCTGGTGATCGTCCTGAACTACGTGGGTCTCACCCCCGAGACCAACAACACCTACCTGATCGGTGGTCTGGCCGCCATCGCGGTCGGGTTCATGATGACCCTGAATTACCACTAGGAGAGAGCGTCGCCGCAGGCGACTCTCTGTCTAATAACAAACTTGTAATTCTCCTCAGGTTTGTCCACACCTGTGGATAAGTCAGACGGGCACCATTTCCTCACGGCAATGCTTGGGAGCAGCCACATCACCGCGTTGGGCGAATGTCACGACCAGTTGCAGGCCGCAAACGGTGCAGCCGTAGTTCTGATCGACGGGCTCGACGGCATCTAGATCGGGTTCGGCCGGA
>Ga0224508_10004184_pt1 | contig 11834 bp, 7 predicted proteins | sample SF_Jan12_sed_USG_4_FD_170157 | JGI IMG/M metagenome (GOLD analysis project Ga0224508, IMG submission 170157) | Sediment microbial communities from San Francisco Bay, California, United States - SF_Jan12_sed_USGS_21 | ecosystem: Environmental > Aquatic > Marine > Sediment | place: USA: California...
TTCTTCCAACGGTGACACTCGCACTGACCATGGCGAGCAAGCGCATGGCGCGCAAGAACGCGCTAATCAAGAACTTGGAAAGCGTCGAGACATTGGGCAGCACGACCGTGATCTGTTCGGACAAGACTGGCACGCTGACCCAGAACCGGCTTAGCGTGAACACGCTGGTCATCGGCGACAACGACTACGCCGCGAGCGACCGCGGTGTACTCGGCGATCCCGGGCTCGCGCCGGCGTGGCGGGCAATGACGCTTTGCAACAACGCCCACGTCATCGACGGCGGCTTCTCGGGCGATGCTACCGAGGCGGCGCTGCTACGCTATGCCGACGGCATGCGACCGGTCGACGACCTTGAGGGCTATCGGCGGATCGACGAGCGGCCTTTCGATTCGACGCGCAAGCACATGATCACGCTGCATGAGGGTCCAGACGGCGCGAGCCGTGAGGCCTATCTCAAGGGCGCGCCCGAGGTCGTACTCGAAATGTGCGATCGCGTATTGTTCGACGGCGAGGTGCTGCCACTGACTGCGGTACGCCGTGGTCACGTCCTCGACGGTTACCGCCAGTTGGCAGGACGCGGCGAACGCGGACTCGCTCTCGCCTGGCAAGAGGTCTTGAGCGGTATCATTCCTGAGGATGGCTATGTTTTTGCCGGTATCGTCGGCATGCTTGATCCACCGCGTCCCGAGGTCCCCGATGCGATCGAGCGATGCCATACCGCCGGCATCCGTGTCGTCATGCTGACCGGCGACTACGGCCTGACAGCGGAATCGATTAGCCGCCAAATTGGATTGATTCGAGGCCACGGCACTGTGGTTCACGGCGACGAGCTGGCAGCGATGAGTGACGATCTACTCGACAAAACGTTAGAGTCCCAGGAGCTGATATTTGCCCGCATCTCCCCGGCCCAGAAACTCCGTATCGTGCGTGCCTTTCAGGCGCGCGGCGAGGTAGTGACCGTGACCGGTGATGGCGTCAACGATGCGCCTGCGCTCAAGAATGCCGATATGGGCGTCGCCATGGGGCTCAACGGCACCGAAGTCGCGCGCGAGGCGTCCAACATGGTGTTGCTCGACGACAACTTCGCGACCATTGTTGCCGCAGTGGAGGAAGGGCGAACGATCTTCGAGAACATCAAGAAGTTCATCGCCTACATCCTGACCAGCAATATACCCCAGATCCTGCCCTTCATCGCGTTCGTGCTGCTGGACATCCCGCTGCCGCTGACCGTCGTTCTGATTCTTGCCATTGACCTTGGTACCGACATCCTTCCGGCGATTGGCCTCGGTGCCGAACGGCCCGAGACCGACGTGATGAGAAAACCGCCACGCGCGCGCTCGGAGCGTCTTCTGACCCGAAACATGCTTGGCATGAGCTACGGCATCGTTGGAATGATCCAGGCGGCCGCCGGCTTTTTCACTTACTTCGTGATCCTGCATGCGGGCGGCTGGCAGTGGGGCGAGAACCTCGCATCCACCGACACGCTCTACCGAACTGCGATCACCGGTTTCTTTGCCTCAATCGTCATATGCCAGGTCGCCGACGTGATCATCTGCCGCACGCGGCGCCAAAGTCTGTTCACCGTCGGTTTGCTCAGCAACCGCCTGGTGCTGTTGGGCATCGCAGCCGAGCTCGGGCTACTCGCCCTGATCGCTTATGTTCCCGTTTGTAACACCTTCTTTGGTACCGCGCCGTTGGAAACCTGGCAGCTCGCCCTCAGTATTCCTTTCGCTATCCTGATCTTGGTTGGCGACGAGATCCGTCGTGTTTTCGTCCGCCGCGAGAACCCATTCGTACTCCAATGGTTGACATGGTAGTGGCGTGCACTTGTTATCGTTGAAATTATTATCGAGGGCTTTGTCAGAAAAAATCGTACTAGTCGCAACAGTGCGCACTGCCGGCGTTTTTGTGCAGCTAGTTGACGCCATTCAGCCAGAGCAGCGATGCGGCCCTGTTTGAAAATGTCACGGCGGTTGAGGCGGCAACCCAGGTTGAAGTGGTTGTGGATCGAGGCATGGACGGAGGCAAGTTTCTGCGGAGTTTTTAATGTCTCTGATGACGGACACACTCGGCAAACCCAGACTGCCGCTAATCATCAAAACCACTTGCAATCAGGGGGCGTCCGTAGAGGACAGTGCCCGCGAACCACCTTTGCCGGTTGATACAGGTCATTTCGCCCCGCCCCGGACACCGCCATCTTGATCTTGTAAACCAATTTGGCGAGGCGGTGCCCAATGGCCCGCACAAAATATTACATTCGGTTCTTCGACGCGTTGACTATCGACGATGTCCCACTGGTCGGCGGCAAGAATGCGTCCCTCGGTGAAATGTACCGCGAGTTGTCGCCAAACGGCGTACCGGTTCCAAACGGATTTGCAACGACGGTAGAAGCCTATTGGGACGTCCTCGACCGCGCCGGCGGCCGTACTGCGCTGCGGAAAATTTTAGACGGTCTCGATCCGCAGAATGTCGATGATCTCTCGCGCCGGGCAAGGGTGGCGCGCGATCTCGTCTACGGTGCCGGCCTCCCGGAGGGTCTGGAACAACAGATCCTTGCCGCCTACGCTAAGCTTGCGGGTCAATATGGCGGCGATATCAGCGTGGCGGTGCGCAGTTCGGCGACGGCCGAAGACCTGCCCACCGCGAGTTTCGCCGGCCAACAGGATACCTATTTGAATATTCGCGGCGAAACGATGCTGCTGGAGGCGATCCGGCGGTGCTTCGCCAGCCTGTTCACGGACCGCGCCATTCACTATCGCCTCGATCAAGGCTTCGACCACCTGCAAGTCGCCTTGTCAGTTGGCGTCATGAAGATGATTCGCTCCGACCTTGCCGCGAGCGGAGTTATTTTCACGCTCGATACGGAGTCGGGCTTTCGCGACGTCGTCTTCATCACCGCCGCCTACGGGCTTGGCGAAAACGTCGTGCAGGGAACCGTTGATCCGGACGAGTTCCTCGTTCACAAGCCGACGTACGAACAAGGTCACCCCGCGATTCTCCGCCGGTCGCTGGGGTCAAAGAAAATCAGAATGGTCTATGCCTCGGGACGGACCCGTGAGCCCGTTCGCAACCTGCCGACGCCGCGCGCCGACAGAGACCGGTACTGCATCACAGACGCAGAGGCCCTCGAACTCGCCGGGTATGCGATCGAAATCGAACGGCACTATTCCGCCCGATTGGGCAGGCCGACTCCGATGGACATCGAATGGGCCAAGGATGGAGAGGACGGAAAACTCTATATCCTGCAGGCCCGGCCCGAAACGGTCACATCGCAGAACACTTCAGGCGTGCTTCGGGACTACGTGCTGGAGGAAAAGGGCGACGTGCGCGTGACTGGGCGTGCTGTGGGGGCGAAAATCGCCGCCGGACCCGTTCGGCTGGTACGCGACACCACCGATTTGGCCGCATTTCCCCCCGGTGCGGTGCTGGTCTCCGAGACAACGGCGCCGGATTGGGAGCCTGTGATGAAAACCGCGGCGGCGATCGTGACCAACCGCGGCGGCCGGACCTGTCACGCCGCGATCGTCGCCCGCGAGCTCGGTATCCCAGCGGTGGTCGGAACGAATGACGCCACCGAGACGCTCGCAGACCGCGACGCCGTCACCGTTTCCTGCGCCGAGGGCGAAACCGGGCGTGTCTACGCCGGCAGTCTGCCGTTCACCGTGCACGAGATCGATGTGGCGAACATCGAGCGGCCTCGCACGAAAATTATGGTCAATCTTGGCAATCCCGAGATCGCGTTCAAGACGAGTTTTATCCCGAACGACGGCGTCGGCCTTGCGCGTATGGAGTTCATCATCAACGAATACGTCAAGGTCCACCCGATGGCGCTGATTCACCCGGATCGAATCGACGAGCCGAACGATCGCAAGGAAATTGAAAGGCTGACGCGACACTACGCCACAACGGCAGATTACTTCATTGAACGCCTGTCGGAAGGGGTCGGCACCATCGCCGCCGCGTTTTGGCCGAAACCCGTGATCGTCCGGCTGTCCGATTTCAAGACCAATGAGTATGCGCAGCTCATTGGCGGACGGGCATTCGAGCCGGTAGAGGCAAACCCGATGATCGGGTTCCGCGGCGCCGCGCGCTACGCCCATCCCGCCTACGCCGATGGGTTTGGTCTGGAATGCAAGGCGATGAAGCGCGTGCGCGACGATATGGGCCTCACCAATATGCGGCTCATGATCCCGTTCTGCCGCCGTGTCGAAGAGGGCAGGCGCGTTCTCGATGAGATGCAAAAACACGGGCTGACGCAAGGCGAGAACGGACTGGAAGTCTACGTGATGTGTGAGATTCCCAATAATGTCATCCTGATCGACGCCTTTGCGGAGCTATTCGACGGCTTTTCCATCGGCTCCAATGACTTGACCCAGCTCCATTTGGGGGTCGACAGGGATTCCGAAATCGTCGCCTTTGATTTCGATGAACGGGATCCCGGGGTCATGGAAATGCTGCGGCTTGCCGTGGTCGGCGCGAAGCGCAATGGACGTCATTCCGGTATTTGTGGACAAGCCCCATCCGACTACCCGGAAGTCGCGGAGTTCCTCGTGAAACAGGGTATCGACTCGATTAGCCTCACGCCCGATACGGTGGTGAAGACGACCTTGCGCATTCTCGACCTGGAAAAATCGTTGGCAAAAGTGGGATAAGACGCGGCACACCTTTTGATGGCATTGTCAGACTAAACTCATCTGGTAGTCTGATCTCGTGAGTTTTCGCCGTTGTGAGCCGCGCCCTGCTTGGTCAACGCCAAGCAAACTGTTGTTTATTGCCTGAACCCAACGAGGTAAGGGCAGCGAAGGCTGACGCGATCGGTTTACTCTGACAATGCCGTGGTAAGGGGTATGGCGGGCGTTAATCTACATCAACACAGGGTGAGCACGTGCCATTATCATCGTTCGTGGAAGTGCCAACGCTAAGGAAAAGCCCGTGAATACCTTTATGCTGCTGACAGCCGCGGGGCCGCTCGTGGTCCTGACCTCATACGACTCGGTCACTGCGCCGGACCTTTTGCGCAAACTCAAGTCCAAGGGAGTTACTAAGTTCGTCGCCTATGAGATACCGCTTGCGCTCGCCCAGGAGCGCTACGGCGGGCATTTCTTCGTGGTCGAGCATGACCTGCATGAAACCGATGATCTGCGCGTACTCGACGAAGATGGCGCGCGTGCCTTCTCACTGTTCCATTTCCACGAACTCCACCCACCCGAGACCTACGAAGGCCAAGGGGAGGAAACCTCCTGATGAAAACGACGGCAGTGTCAGACCAAATCGGCTTGAGGTGGGCAAGGGCGTTCATTAGCGTCCGACGATGCAGGATCCCTTCCGTTATTTCAACGGTTCACCAGAGGTAATCCGCCTCGCGGTGATGATGTACATCCGCTATCCGCTGTCACTGCGGCAGGTCGAGGATCTGCTTTTCGAGCGTGGCATCGACATATGCCATGAGACGGTGCGATTCTGGTGGAACAGGTTCGGTCCGATGTTCGCGGCGGAGATTAGAAATCGGCGTATCCGCCATCGATCATTTTCGCGCTGGCGCTGGCACCTGGACGAGGTGTTCGTCCGGATTAATGGGGAGACGCATTACCTGTGGCGCGCCGTGGATCACGAAGGCGAAGTGCTCGAGGTCTTCGCCACGAAACGCCGGGATCGCAAGGCTGCGCTGAAGTTTATCAAGCGTGCGATGAAACGCTATGGCCGGCCAGGGACCATCGTGACGGACCGGCTCCGATCTTACGGCGCCGCGATGAAGGTGATTGGCAATGTAGAGCGTCAGCAGTGCGGACGTTGGCTCAATAACCGGGCCGACAACTCGCACCAGCCGTTTCGACGAAGAGAGAGTGCCATGGCCAAGTTCAGGGACATCAAAACCCTGCAGAAGTTCGCTGCCGCCCATGCCTCGATCCATAATCACTTCAATCTCGACCGCCACCTCAACCGAGGCGATGTCTTCAAGCAGAACCGCTCCGCGGCGCTGGCCGAGTGGCGTCAAATGGCAGCCTGAGCGTCGCGACTTCGGGTGCTTTGCTGACGGTTCGCATTAGGCTGACAACACCCGGGTTGCTTATGATTCGCTGAGAGGAGCCTTCCACGCTCGTAAAGCCGTTTCTTTCGCGTCGGTTTCGATTAAGTCCCCATGGGCTAAGATGATCTTATCGAAGTCCCACTGTAGGATTTTCTGTAGCGAAGTACTTGCAGCCACCTTGTCTTTCCAGCCCATCTGATACTCTGGTGCCGGCTTCGGGTTATCCCACATATGGAAGACCGCCTTCCACCAAAGCTTCAACAGCCAGTTTACGTCGGGGGTCTGGTCAGTAAAGTTCTCGATGAGATCAACCAACATTAGTGTCTTACTTGGCCTGTGGAAAAAGGCCACCTCCCATATGTATTTGTTGCCCCTGACTAGTACCTGATCGAGCGTTCCCATCCAGAGTTCCGGGGGCCGGTCCCCAAGGAACCAATCAAAATCTATATCGGGACGCTTTCTCTCGATACCGGGACAGATGTAGGTATCTGCATCAGGGAAGGCAGCTTGAGCGGAGGCGATATGAAAATAGTGATATGAGCCCGGAGCAACGATGCACGCCACATCGCCCAGCGCCAAAATGGCCTCCTTCGTCGCCGAGTCGATCTCGCAAGGTGAATGAAGCATGAGCTTCGTGTCGGAAATCCGTATTACGGTCATACGGGCGTTGAAATCGCAGCCTGCGAAGTGAATCGGGTACTCCTGCAACCACATCTGTCCGGCAACAAATTCGGCTAACGGCATGACCGAAACTCCTGATCCGATGCGACAAAAGTGTTCTTGAATCGTTTTATGTCGCAATGGGAAGATAGCGACAATTCGGGGATATACCTAGCGACGAATGTCCGCTTGTGGCCGGAAGCAGTCCCTCACAGGATAGCCAGCGAACGGCTGCTATTGGTGAAAGCAGACGCTCAGAATTGTCGTTTTCTAAATGTTGCCTCTGAGTGGTTGGTAAGCACCCGAAAGCAGCCGTTCATTTGACATAGTTTGGGCGAGGCTTTGTCAGACCAAACTAGCTTGAGGCGGGAACGGGAGTTCCATAGCCTCAGCGGATGAACAACCCCTTCCGCTATTTCAACAGTTCGCCGGAAATCATCCGCCTCACGGTGATGATGTACATCCATTATCCGCTGTCGCTCCGTCAGGTCGAGGATCTGCTGTTTGAACGTGGTATCGACATCTGCCACGAGACGGTGCGCTTCTGGTGGAACCGGTTTGGTCCGATGTTCGCCGCGGAGATCCGGAAGCGGCGCGTTAATCACCGGTCATATTCGAACTGGCGCTGGCACCTGGACGAGGTGTTCGTGCGGCATTGTCAGAGCAAATTTGAATACTTTGCCCGAACGTCAGCGTCGTATTTCGCACGCATTGATTTTGTAAGATTTCTACGGATGGATCAGAGCGGTTCGACGGCTACCTTAAGTATTCAAAGATTTGCTCTGACACTGCCCACCACCGAGAAGTTGCGGCGCCTGCCGCAGCTGCCGGCGGACCGGGGAAGCCAGCGCCGCCTGCTCGGCTTCATCGCCCGATAGGCCTTCCTAACACCGGAATCGGTCTCGCATAGTCTGAGCGCCGAAATCGGCCTTTGGAGACGCCTGCCCAATTCCAGCCCTATCGTCTCCATAATGTGGTCTCCGCGCGGCCCCCACCCGTGCGAAACGCCTAGAAACCGGCTATTTTCCGGCGATCTGGGTCTGGAGACCTAAAACTACGGGACTGGGTGGTGGTGGAGCCAGTCTTGAGCGAACGCGTCTCTGCTCTATTTCCCTGTTAAACAGGGAAAATACAGGGAATTTTCCCAATATTGGAGGATTTGGTTACCTCGACCCCTCGTAATGCACTGGAACTAGGCCAAATTTTGATCAATTTCCCTACGAATAAGAACAGGGAATTTAAAACATTGAACAGGGAAATTTTCTGAAGGTACAGGGAAACTGAACCGAATTTCAGGGAAGCCCCAATACCGGAGTTTTGTAGGTTCAAATCCCGGGCCGGGGCACTGTCAGAGCAAATTTGGTTGAGGGCGGCGGCGGCGACCCGTAGCTTCGGCGGATGAAAAACCCGTTCCGCTATTTCAACAGTTCGCCCGAGATCATCCGGCTCACGATGATGATGTACATCCGTTATCCCCTTTCGCTGCGCCAGGTCGAGGACCTGCTGTTCGAGCGCAGCATCGACATCTGTCATGAGACGGTGCGGTTCTGGTGGAACCGGTTTGGTCCATTGTTTGCCGCCGAGATCAGAAAGCGACGTGTTCGTCATCGATCGTATTCATGCTGGCGTTGGCACCTGGGCGAGGTTTTCTTGCGGACCAATGGCGAGATGCATTACCTATGGCGCGCGGTTGATCATGAAGGCGAAGTGCTCGAGGTTTTCACGACGAAACGCCGGGATCGCAAGGCGGCACTAAAGTTTATCAAGCGTGCAATGAAGCGATATGGCCGGCCGGGGACCATCGTGACGGACCGGCTTCGCTCCTACGGTGCCGCATTGATGGTGATTGGAATTGTGGAGCGTCAGGAGCGCGGTCGCTGGCTTAACAACCGGGCCGAAAACTCACATCAGCCGTTCCGCCGAAGAGAGGGTGCAATGGCGAAATTCAGGGACGTGAAGACCCTGCAGAAATTCGCCGCCGTTCACGCCTCGATCCACAACCATTTCAACATGGACCGCCACCTCAATCGCCGTGATATCTTCAAGCAGAACCGCGTCGCCGCTCTGACCGAATGGCGTCAGCTGGCGGCCTGAGGACACCGCTGCCTAGCATTTGAAGACCGGTTCGCATTAGACTGACAGCACCAACCTGCCTACTCCTTCAACCCATAGGCGTTGCGTGCGGTATCCGAGCTGATATAGCCATAGGCGAGATCACGCTGGACGAGATCACGGGAGCGGTCGCGTGGGTCACCGCAGCCCCCGCCTCCGGCTGCACGATGAACAATCAGATCCCCCGGTTGGATTGGCGTATCGTTGCTGCGACCGTTCAGTTCGATCTTTTCGTTGCCCCGCTCGATCCAGATTATGTGGGGACTACCCTCGCCACCGCCACCCATGCCAAAGGGCGCAACGACAGTGCCTTCTCCCGCGATGTTGAGAACCGCAGGACCGGTGCCACGGTATCGCAATGCGACCACGCCCCCCGCGCCGCCCCGCTGCCTTCCAGCGCCGCCGCTATCCTGAGTCAGCGCATATTCCTCGATTTGAAACGGATAGGAGGCTTCGACCCGTTCGACGCTGGCACTCGGCGTGCCGCCGGGGTTTTGCATGCCGCCAACATTGACCCAGCCGTCTTCCCCATGGTTGGCGCCGAAGCCGCCCTTGTTGGAGAAGTAATGATAAATGTATGAACCCGAGTTGGGTTCAGCCCCGGCAACGACGTACCGGAACCGGCGTGCCGCGCCCGCCACGACCGCATCCGGTGCGGCACCTTGCATCGCCCGCATGACGGATTCGATAATCACCGCAGCGGTGAAAGTGGTGCACCCGGTAACCGGCGCCGGCGAAACGGAGTCCACGAGGCTTCCCTTGCGGGTAAGAATCTTGATGGCGCGCGTGCTGCCTTCGTTCAAGACCTGCTGGTCGTTGCTGATGTAGAAAAACGCGATATAGACGCAGGCGCTTGTGTTCGCGATCGGACTGTTGAAGTAAGACGCGACCTGGTCGCCGACGTCACGAAAATCGACCTCGACCTCATCCTCGCGAACGGTAACCGTGACCGGCACTGGATAGCGTTCGGTCGAGACGCCGTCATCGTCCAGATAGCTGACGCTCTTGTAAACGCCGGGCTTCCAGCGGCGAATATGGGCACGCATCGCCGCCTCGCCCGCGTCCAGGATCGCCGCGCTGCAGCTGTCGATACGGTCCGTGCCGTACCGGTCCAGCAGCGCTTCCAAACGTTCGGCGCCGACGTCGACAGACGACAGCATGGCCAAGATATCGCCATGCGTGTCCTCAGGCTTGCGCGTATTTTCGCAGACCAGCCGCAGCAAATCGCCCCGAAGGTCACCCGCTGCGGCGAGCTTGACCGGCGGAATGCGGATGCCCTCATGGAATATTTCGCGAGCGCTCGGGCTATAACCGCCAGCAGAAATGCCGCCAGTGTCACTCTGGTGGGCGCGGATCGCGACCCAGAAGCGCAGCCGGCCATGCCGGAACACCGGCTTGACCAGCGTGATATCGGGAAGATGGCTGCCGCCCCAATACGGATCGTTCGCCATCAGGACGTCGCCGGGACGGAGATCGTCGCAAAAATCCTCCGCCATCGATCGCACGGCGAAAGGCATCGCCCCCATGTGGATCGGCGTGCGCTCAGCCTGCGCCACGACCTGTGCTGCGCCGTCGAGGACAACCGCCGATAGATCCCGCGATTGGTTCAAGAGCGGCGAGAAGCAGGTGCGTACCATCGTTTCGACGGTCTCCTCGGCGACCGCCAGGAGCTTCTGGCGGACGACCGCGAGCGTGAGCGGGTCGACTTCCAATTCTGTGTCTTCACGTTCAGCGTCCGTCATGCGTTGTCTCCTGATTGCGTAATGACGAGGCTGCCATAGGTGTCGATTTCCGCAACGGCCTCTTTCGGAAGCACCACCGTCGTCGAATCGGAGTCGACCATCGCCGGCCCTTCGAGCAGCATCCCCGGCGCGAGACGATCGAACCAGTAACACGGGACATCGACCCATGCGCCGGAATAGACTCGGCGTTCCGCGTGTTGCGCCGCGGACGGGTCCACGCCGCCCACGTCCGATTGCATAAGAGATAGCAAAGGCAGAATGCCGTAGGCGACAAGACGGCAGGCATCGATGACGATGGCTTCCCGTTCATGGACGTGCCGGTACAGCGCGGCATAGACCGTTTCGAACGCTTCCGCGAGCCAGTCGGTACTCTCCCCTTCTCCAAGCTGTTCGCGGCCAATCTCGACCGGGACGGTGTAGACCTGCCGCAGGTAGCGGCAATCGAGAACGCGCGTAAAGCGAATCTGATCCGAGCCGAAGCCCTGCTCGCCCAAGGCGGCCGTTGCCTCAGCTTCCAATTCCGCGAACTGGTCCCGTAACGCGCCTGTCGCCAGCTCCGGGAGGCGGCGGCCGACGACGCGCTGGTAATCATGGCGCACATCGGACGCCAGAAAACCGAGCGCAGACAACACCGACGCTTCACGCGGTATGACCGCCCGGGGAATCTCAAGTTCCCGGGCGACCGCCGCCGCGTGCAATCCGCCGGCGCCGCCAAAGGAGAAAATCGTGAACTCGCGCGGGTCGAGTCCCCGATGCACGGTGTTCGCCCGAATACCTTCGGCGATTCGAACGCTAGCCAGGGTATTGATGGCAAGCGCCGCCTCGGGAACCGACAGGCCCAACGGACTCGCTATGTGGGTCTCGACCGCTTTCTCGGCCTGCTCACGGTTTACGGTCAGGCGGCCACCGAGAAACGTCTCGGGCGCGATCAAGCCTAGGACGAGATTGGCGTCGGTCAAGGTCGGCTCCGTGCCACCTTGATCGTAGCAGGCGGGACCCGGCACCGCGCCGGCGCTATGCGGGCCGAGATCGAGAATTCCACCGGGATCGATCCACGCGATACTGCCGCCTCCGGCGCCCAGCGCGGAGATATCGAGCGCCGGCACCGCAATTTTGACTTCGCCCAATTGCGTCGCTTGGCGCTCCAGCGGCTTACCATCCTCGATCAGACAGATGTCGGTGCTGGTTCCCCCCATGTCGTAAGTAACTAAATGCGGCTCCTGACGCAGTCGCGCGAACAATGCACCCGCCATGGCGCCGCCCGCGGGACCGCTCGTAACGGAGCAACCGCG
>Ga0224508_10004185_pt1 | contig 11833 bp, 11 predicted proteins | sample SF_Jan12_sed_USG_4_FD_170157 | JGI IMG/M metagenome (GOLD analysis project Ga0224508, IMG submission 170157) | Sediment microbial communities from San Francisco Bay, California, United States - SF_Jan12_sed_USGS_21 | ecosystem: Environmental > Aquatic > Marine > Sediment | place: USA...
CGCCGTAGATCGCCCGGCGAAGCGCCAACACTTCCGCCGCGGAAGTGTTGGCGCTTCGCCGGGCGATCTACGGCGGCGGCAACCTGGATGCGGGACATGTGGATGCAATATTCCGGCTCGACCAGCGCATCCGCGAGAAATGCGAGCCCTGGAATGAATTCTACGTCGATTCACTGACCGATTTCTTCATCTGGCGTAGCGACCCGCCGAACTATATCTCTGAAGATCAAGGTGAATACCTGATCCGCAATCTGCTCCGCGATAACAAGATTGCCGGCATCACCGAACTGGAACTGCTGGTAAATTTGACCCATTGGGCGGTCTCTACCCCGGATCAACTGAAGGCGCTGGTGCTGGAAGCGGTCCGGGACAGCGTGCTCACGCCGGATGATGCGCTCTATGCGACCGACCGGAAAGCCGGCGTCATCACGCCGGTCGATGTGGGCATGATCCGGCGGACAATTTATGGCCGCGGCGGCTTCGGCGACTACACGGTGAGCCTCGCGGAAGCCGAACTCATCTTCGAACTCGAGGACGCGACCGCCGGTGCGGATAATGCCGACGGCTGGCAGGATTTGTTCGTCAAGGCGATTGCCAATTACCTGATGTTCCCGCGCAGCGCGCCGGTTGTTCCGGCGGCCGTGGAATACAAACGGCGCGAAAAATGGCTGGAGGAACAGCGCGGCGTCGGAAACCTGCTGAAGGAAATCAGCAAGAACGCCGTCTCGCTCGACAAATTGAAAGACGGCTGGGCGAACATGGATACCTTCGGCAGCAAGGACCGTCGTGCGGAAGCGGAACGGGAAGAGCAACGAATAGGCGAAGCGCTTTCCCGCGAAAGCATCGATGCGCGCGAAGCACGCTGGCTCACCGACAAGATCAGCGCCAACAAAACGGTGACCGAGAACGAGCGCGCGCTGCTGCGCTTCATTCGCAAAAATGCGCCGCAAATCGATCCGAATCTGAAAAGTCTGATGGATACGCTCGATATTTGAGGGCGATCCGGCCCCTGCGGCAATTTCCTCCTTTACCTCGCGGCGATTCCTTTAGACACTCGCGCTTCAGCACAGCGTGGCACCCGCCATTGCACTGCGTGGCAAAGGTTAAGCAAAATGGCAAAAAAGGCGTCCGCGGCGAAGGGCCGGAAGACCGCCGGCAAGAAACGCACGGCACCGCAAAAGCAGCGTCCGGTATCCAATGCAAGCGTATCGTTGAGCGTTACCGACGGCGCGATGAAATCCGTCATACGATCGGCGTTCTTGCGGCGCGACCGGTAGTCAACACCGAGAACGAGACGCACCCGAATTGACCTGCCTGCTCTTGCGCGACACTGCAGGCCGGATCGCGGCGGCGGCCACCGGGGGCCGATCGTAGCGCCGGTATATCCACGATCGCAATCAGATGCGCGGTAGCGAACTGGGTCCATCCCTTTCCCGTCCCTGAAGGCCCGCCGTAATCCGGGTTCCGCTGGCAATACATCTCTTAACTCTACGAACCGGTAGCGGGCTGAGCTATAGTCCGGGCAGTGGCCGTCCTCCTCTGGGCCGTCCGGAATGCTTGCAAAAGGAGCCCGTCCATGCGCGAAGCCGTCATCGTCTCCACCGCCCGCACGCCGATCGGCAAGGCCTATCGCGGTGCGTTCAACAACACCCATGGGGCCGAACTCGGCGCGCATGCGCTCGCGCAGGCCCTGTCGCGGGCCAAGCTGGAACCGGACGAGGTCGAAGACGTCCTGATGGGGTGCGCGATGCCCGAAGGCGCGACCGGCGGCAATATCGCCCGGCAGATCGCCATTCGCGCCGGCTGTCCGGTGACGGTGTCCGGCGCCACGGTCAATCGATTCTGCTCGTCCGGCATGCAGACCATCGCCATGGCGGCGCAGCGGGTGATCGTCGACAACGTGCCGGTCATGGCGGCGGGCGGTCTCGAATCGGTCAGCCTCGTGCAAAACGAACACAAGAACGAATTTCGCGCTAACGATACCTGGATCGAGCAAAACAAGCCGGCGCTCTATGACTCCATGCTGCAAACCGCCGAAACGGTCGCCGCACGCTACGGCATCGACCGCGAGACCCAGGATGAATACGCCGCGCTCAGCCAGCAGCGCACCGCGATCGCCCAGCAGGCGGGCCGGTTCGACGATGAGATCGTGCCGATGACCTCGACCAAGATCGTCACGGACCGGGAAACCGGCGCGACCCACGAGGAAGACGTCACCCTGGAGCGCGACGAAGGCAATCGCCCCGGCACCACCGTCGACGACCTCGCCAAGTTGAAGCCGGTCATGGGCGACGACGCGATCATCACGGCGGGCAATGCCTGCCAGCTTTCCGACGGCGCATCCGCCGCCATCGTCATGGAGGCAAAGGAGGCCGAAAAGCGCGGCCTTGAACCGCTCGGCTATTTTCGCGGATTGGCCGTCGCGGGATGTGAGCCGGATGAAATGGGCATCGGTCCGGTCTATGCGGTGCCGCGCCTGCTGGAACGGCACGGCCTCAAGATGGACGATATCGATCTGTGGGAACTAAACGAGGCCTTCGCCGTACAGGTACTCTATTGCCAAGATAAACTCGGCATTCCCGGTGAGATCCTCAATGTCGACGGCGGGGCGATCTCGATCGGCCATCCCTATGGCATGAGCGGCGCCCGTATGGTCGGGCACGCGTTGATCGAGGGCCGCCGCCGCGGCGCAAAACGCGTCGTTTGCACCATGTGTATCGGCGGCGGCATGGGGGCCGCGGGACTGTTCGAAATCGTCTGACGGCCCGCTTGCCGCGGATCCTCGGCGGCACGGCCCGCCCGGCGTCAACCTTTTATTCATGGTTGCCCTGTAAGTCCTTAAGGGAGCCCCGATTAAACGGGGACGCCAAGGGATTCAGGAGGATCTGCCATGCCCGCGCCAGCAATCGAACAATCCTACGCGGTACACCGCCAAGACAGCACGCCCATCGATCGATTCTGGGCCTGGTTCAAGGAAAACACCGACCTTCTCGCCGCATTCGAAGACCGCGGGGAGCAAGTGGTCGAGGAAGTCGAAACCTATCTTAAGGCGGTGCACGAGGATTTGACGTTCGAACTTGGCCAGGACGACGACGGTACCTTCGAATTCGTCATCAGTGCCGATGGCGTTCGCCGGGTCTTTCCCGAGGTCACCAAACTGGCGAAATGCGCCCCCGCGATCGAAGGGTGGCGCGTCACCGCATTCCGTCCGCGCCGCGACCTGAAGGTCGCCGTCCGCTTCATGGATCAGGAATTGAAGGGCGACAACATCTGGTACGCCATCGAATACGACGACGAGGTTCCGGTTCTCTGCCTGCTGATCGATGGCATGACGGAAGAGAACAGCCGGCAGATGATCGCCGCATCCTTCGTTCTTCTCGACATGGCGCTGGGCGAATACGACGTTGCGACAAAATTCGGTGTCATCGAACACTATCCGCTGCCGCCGCAGCCGAAGAAAAACGGCCTCAAGCCCTTTCAGATGCTGCCGTCGGACGTGGACATGCAATTTCGCACCGTGCTGCACTAAGGAACAATACCCGCCATCGCCAGGCTGGCGACACAACCTCGGCGTCAGCGTTTACCGAAAAAGAGCCGCGCTTGCCCGTCCGACCGGCAGACAACCAAGCGCGGCTCTAATTTTTCACGATTGACCGGACGGAGACGGCCGAACAATAGGGCCGGCACGGCGGCATTCGTCCGAAGGCAATCCGAATTTCTAGTGTGTAATGATCGGTGGCAGGTCTTTCGCCTGCTCGACCCATTTTGTGACTTGGCTTGCCGACGGAACGGTGCGCGTCAGTTTCTTGGCTGCGTTGACCTCCGCCATTTTAGTGGCCAGATTGTCGGCGTTGCGGTTGCGCAATTCCTTCACAGTATCGACGCCGGCGGCTTCCAGCAGTTCGGAATACTCTTCGCCAACACCGGAAATACGCATCAAATCGGCCATGTTCGCCCATTTGAGCAACTGCGATTCGCTCAGGCCCGTTTCGCCCGCGATCTCCGAGCGGCCGGGACGGCTGCCGCATCGTTCCAATAAGATTTCAGTGTTGGTGATTCCCACCGCACTCAATTTCTTGCCGAACGCCGGACCGATTCCCTCGATGTCCTCGATTTGATATTTCACGCTAAATCCCTCTTCACATTCACTGCGTTGAACGGCGTTATTGCCGGAGTCCCCTGCTCCCAACGAATGCCAGTCTTGCACAGCTTCTACGCTTTGGAAATTGTCTAAATCCAACGCATCGACGCAAACGAAAACCGCCGACCATCGCAATGGCCGGCGGCGTCTCAAGGCGATACTTCCTATTTCTTGATCTTCTTGTCGGCGCTGAGCACCTTGCTTTTCACTTTTTCTTTAGCGGCCTTCGTCGCCGTCTTGGCCTTCTTCAATTTCTTCGCGGCATCAGCTTTCGCGGACTTCTTCTTCGCGGTGCTTTTCACCTTGGCTTTCTTAACCTTCGCGGCGCCCGATTTTTTCGCGGCGCCCTTTGATGTGCTGCGGCAATAGGATTTGACCGCTTTGCCCGCCTTAGTCTGATATCCGCCGACCCAACTACAGGAGGAATTGCTCGTGCACTTTCCTTTCGCCAACCCCTTGCATGCGCTCTGCGCGCTTACCGGCGCGGTCTGCGACAAGATCGCCCCCACTCCAAACGCCAAAGCAATCGTCATCAATTTGATAATGTGAATTCTCATCTTTCTTGTCCTCTGGTTTTAACGGCTGGGGTCATTGCTCCGTGTTCGCCCCATACCGCGACGTTATTTCGCGCAGGTACGTTGGACCCGTGCAATCAAATCCAAGCCGAAATCTCGAATGGCGTTGCGATGACTGCTTACGTCCCGACACTGAACTACGCGTCCAAATTCGGGCGATTGTATGGCGATTGACGGCACAATCCACATCTACGCAGCCGTGGCGGCCGCCGTGCCGAATTGCACTTTATCGACGCTGAGCCGCTCGACCACGTCGTGGTCGAACCGGGCCTGGAAGCCGGGCTGCAGGACGATCGCGCCGTCTTCGAAGGTGAGCGGCGTCTCGAGAAGCTGCTCGCGGATTTTCAGGAAGCCGCAATTCTCCCCCGCATTGTCGATGGTATCGTGTGCCACGCATGCCTCGATCCAGCATCCGGCGTCGGGTCCCGCGCCATTGCCGAGCACCGGCGTCAGGCCGAGTTCGCGAATCCGCCGCAACCCATCGGCCAGCATGTCGAGGCCGGTCATCTTGGCGATCTTGAGCTTGACGAAGCCGCAGCCCTTCATCGCCGCCGCGCGGTCGATGTCGTCGACACCATAGATCGATTCATCCATCATCACCGGCACCGGCGACATGGCCGCAACGGCCGCGTTGGCGTCCCAGTCCTTGCTGTTGCAGGGCTGCTCGAACAGTTGCAGTGAATCGGGATCGAGTTTGTCGGCGAAGCGGATCGCCTGTTCCTGCGAGAACCCCTGGTTCGCATCGACCCGCAGTTTCGCCCGGCCGGCGTTCGCCTGTTGGATCACCGCAAGCCGCTGCAGATCCTTGTCCACGTCCCAGCCGACCTTGATCTTGAGCGTCCCGAATCCGTCGGCAATATGGCTGTCGATCTCGCCGGGGATGACATCCAGATCCTTCGAATTGACGGTATTCAGGATCGGCACGCGGACCGGCGCCTTTGGCGCGGCCAGGATCGGGTTGCCTTCGATCATCTCCATGGCGACCTGCAGCACACTGACCGCGTGGGGATCGGACAGGCGATAGGGATCGAGGCGCGCCTTCCCGTCCGATGTATCGACCCCGACAAGCTGTTCCGCCTGCGCCCGGCAGAAGGCCCAGCCGCCGTCGCCGTTCTCATGGGTATACCCGGGCACGATGGTGCATTCGCCGATGCCGATCTGGCCGTCGGCGCCGCGCATTTCCGTGATGATGGTGTCGAAGGTGTCCATCGCGCCGAGCGCGGTATTGTAGGCTTCGTAGAGTGGCACCGCCACGCGCCAGAGCGAAATGCTGTCGATCTTCAATGCCGTGCTCCCCGTCGTGCTCCCTGTATGGTCCGTGCCTTCAGTCGGCGTAGTACGGCGCCTCTCCCTTGAGCTGGGTGCGGTGCATGATGCGCCGGTCGCCGGGATCGAAGGCTTCCCGCCGGTGCATGGCGCAGCGGTTGTCCCACAGCAGCAGGTCGCCCTTCCGCCATTGGTGGGTCCAGACGAAACGGTCCTGCACCGTATGGGCCCAGACCGCGTCCAGCAGCGCCTCGCTCTCCTCGACCGGCAGGCCAAGAATATAGGCGTTCACGCGGCGGCCGAGAAACAGCGCCGTCCGCCCGGTCGTCGGATGGGTGCGCAGGATCGGGTGATGCGCCCCCGGCGCCTCGCGGACATCCGTCACCTCCTCGATACCCTTCCGGAGCCCGCCAGCGCTCGTGTAGGTCGCGTCGTGGATCGCCTTCTTGCCGACGAGCTGCTTCTTTAGGCCTTCCGGCAAGGTCTCGCAAGCCCGGTACATATTGAGAAAACTGGTATCCCCGGCCGATACCGGCACTTCGATCGCATAGAGCGCGCTCGCATCCGCCGGCTCGGGCATATAGGACATGTCGGTGTGCCAGGCGCACTCGCTCGCGCCGAGCGAACCGATTGAAATCCCGTCGACCACCACATTGGAAATTATCGTCACCTCCGGTGCATCGGGAACGTAACCGTCGCTCGTGGTATTCGACGCCTCGTTCGGTGGCGCATGGTCGCATTTGCCGAAATGATTGCTGAAGCGGACCAAATCCGCATCGCTCAGCTCCTGATCCCGGAACAGCAGCACGAGATGCGCGTCCCAAGCGTCCTTCAACACGCCGACCGTGGCGTCGTCGAGCGGCTGGCTCACATCGACCCCCCGGATCTCGGCACCCAACGCGGGGGAACAGGCAACGACGTCTATGGGCATTCCGGCATCCCTCACTGTGACGAACCCGATCCGACGATACGGGCAACCGCACGTTCCGGTTTCATAACAAAATCCAATGAGGACCAAAATACAAGTGCGATTGCAAGAAATTGTCGGCTGCTCACAAACTTGCCCGCTGGACGGCGCGTGGTGGCGGGGGGCAAATCGGCGGCGTCGGTGATTGGCTTGATACCCGCTTTCGCGGGGATGGCGAGTGAGTTGATTCGGGTATGGCAGGAAACAGAACCGAGAATTCATAGGCCGGTCGTGGTGAGAATTCGTACCCAGTGAAATATTCAGCCAATATGATCGAAATGCTGGCGCTTTATGGTAAATGGTTAACGCCCGCCGGCCCAACCGGCGGTCGGCATCGCCACGGCGCCGGCCGTCCGGAGGCCGAGACGACAAGACGGAAATGCGCCGCCATGGCATTGGAAATCGCCGCTCTCGTCTTGCTATCCGCGGTGCTGCATCCGCTCTGGAACGCATTCATCAAGAAAACCGGACGGCCCGAAGGCGGGTTCCTGATCCTGACGCTGTTGATGGTCGTCCTGGCCGCCACCCATTCGATGATCCTGGGGCACGACCTGCGCGCCGCGTCGGCGGTCTGGCCGCTCGTCCTGATATCGTGGGGCGGCCAATTGCTCTACGGCACGTGTCTGGTCGCGACCCTACGGCGAGGCGACCTCTCCGCCTATTACCCGATCGTCCGGTCTTCGCCGGCCCTGATCGTCCTGATCGGCGTCGCGTTCCTCGGCAAGAGTTACGGGCCGGTGCTGCTCGCGGGGATCGCGCTGGTGCTGATCGGCGGCTATGCGCTGCAACACCAGCGCGGCACGAACCTGCTTAACGACATTCGGACGCTGTCGCTCGCGGTCCTGGCGATGAGCGGAACGGCGGTCTATTCGCTTTCCGACTCCCACGCCATGCGAACCGTATCGCCGTCGGTCATGTTCTTCTGGGTCGAGGCGCTGTGCCTGCCGAGCTACATCGTCCTGTTTCGCTTCCTGGGGCCGGCGAAGGTTCCGTGGACGGCCGTCTTCACCTGGCTGCGTGCGCCGGTCCCGCACCTCATCGCCGGCGGCATGTGCTATGCCTCCTACTGGCTGATCCTCGCCGCCTATAGCGCGGGCGGCGACGTTGCGGCCGTGACCTCGGTCCGGCAGGCATCGATCCCCTTTTCGATCTTGATCGGCGGGCTGTATCTCAAGGAAGGCCGGTTGTGGCAGCGGCTCGCCGCCTCGCTGATCCTCGCCGCCGGTATCGTGATGATCGTGTCCGGCTGAGCCGGCGTTAGTTCCGCTTGAAATGTTTGCTGAGCGCGAGCCCCTGGCCCTGGTAGGACGAGCCGATGTCACCGCCGTAGAGCTTGTCCGGGGTGGCCACCAGTTTCTCGTACATCAGGCGGCCGACGATCTGGCCGTCCTCGATCAGGAACGGCACCTCGTGCGAGCGCACTTCGAGCACCGCCCGCGTGCCGCCATGACCGTGCGGCGAGTAGCCGAAACCGGGGTCGAAGAAGCCAGCGTAGTGGACGCGGAATTCGCCCATCAGCGTGTCGTAGGCGACCATCTCGGCGGCGTAGTCCGGCGGCACCGGCACCGATTCCTTCGACGCGAGGATGTAGAAATCGTCCGGGTCGAGGATGATCCCGTCGCCCTTGACCGGTGAAATGACCTCCCAGTAGTCGAGCGGGTCGTAGTGATCCGGCTTGTCCACGTCGACCAACGGGGCGTGCTTGCGCGCCTTGTAGCCGATGATGCCGGGCGCCGCCTCGCCTTTCAGCTCGACCGAGATGGGAAAGCCGCCGCGATAGACTTCTTCCGGCGGCGGCATGTGCTCCGGGTCGCGCAACTCCTCGAACAGCCGGCGGAACGCCATCTCGCTCAAGGCGGGCGAGCCGCGCTGCAGCCGCAACTGGTTCAAGCGCGAGCCCTTGCGCACCACGATGCTGAAGGCGAGCGGCGAAATCTCCGCATAAAGCGGGCCGTCATAGCCCGCCGGGACCCGGTCGAATTCGGCCGCATTGTCGGCAATCAGGCGGGTAAAGACGTCGAGCCGTCCGATCGAGCTTTTCGGGTTGGCGGTGCCTTCCAGATCGTCCGGCAGGCGTACCCGCTCCGCCAGTTCGACGATATAGACGCAGTTCTTTTCCAGGATGGTGTCGTCGTTCAGGTCGAAGCGGTGCGTCGCAAAGGCCTCGATCCGTTCCGCAACCGTATTGCGCTTGCCCGGCAGGAAACTGGTGCGAATACGATACCCGTTGACGCCGAGCCGGAGGTCGAGGCTGGCCGGCTGGATCTGCGCCTCGGGGATGGCGTCCTCGGCCTGGATCGCACCCTCGGCGATCAGCGCGCGCAGATCCTGCGACGGCAGAATGCCGGTCACCGAATCCGGATCTTCCGCGTCGTCGGGGAACAGGGGTCGTACACTATCCGCCATCGTCACTCAGCCGCAATTGTCGGGGACACCGCAAAGCAGCCGGCATCCGCAGGATAAAGCCTGGGTCTACGGCTCCAGAAAACAATCCGCAACGGGAAAGATAAAGCGGTTTGTTTTCCACAGGATTCACATTTCATCCACAGAGATTTCATATGAACAAACGGATACAATAGTCTGTATATACGTGTTGTTCTGAATTGTACCCGCTATCCACAGGATGGCTGATCGCCGGGAACAATGGATCGATCCCGCGCGCGAGCGCCGCGATGCACAGACTCGGGCGGCTACGCCATCCGCATCACCCGCAGCGCGTTAAGGCCCAGCACCTTCGCCTTCACGCCCTCCGCAAAGGTCCATTCGTCGAAGGCCTGCACGCTTTCGATCAACGGCCGCGACGGATAGGCGGTGCCGAACAGCATGCGGTCGCCCATATACATGTTGGCGGCTTTCACGTACTCGTCCGCGCCCGGCAGGTTGACGCCGACCATGTAGAGGTCCGGCGACACGTAGATGTTGGGCAGCACGAAGCAGATGCCAAGCAGCTCGCGCACCCAGGGCCAGGCGCCGTGCGAGATGACGAAATCAAGCGTTGGGAAATCCTTGGCCGCGGTGTAGAGCGGCATCGGCGAGCCGTATTCGTAGGGCACGCCGGCCATATGGCTGAGCAGGCCGCTGAGCGTGATCGAAATCGGCACGTCGCGGCCGACGCAGCGCTCATAGATCGGATAGAGCCGCTCGTCATCCGCCATCATCGGCGTCGGCGACGCGCCCGGCTCTAAGGACACGCCCTTGAAACCCGGCAGGGCGAGACAACGGTCGATCTCGGCCAGGCACCAATCGGTCTCGCGGCTGATATCGATCCCGGCAAACGAGACGAAGCGGTCCGGATAATCCGCGATCACCGCCGCGATGTCGTCGTTCGGGATGACCCCGTGCGGTTCCGCCGATTGCCGCCCCATGACGACGCCCAAGGTGATCCCCGCTTTGTCCATCTCCTCCAGCAGCAGCGGCATGGAGCGTTGCTCGGCCGAGGGCGGCCGGGGAAACCCGATGCGCGACGGATAGAACTCCGCGCCCTTGCGGAATTGCGGCTTATCGGTCCAGCTCGCCAGCGGCGGCCGCAGGCGCATATCGACGATGGTCATGATCCCTCCCCGATGTGATTACAGGCCCAGCAAGCGTTGCGCGTTGAGGCCGAGCGCCTTGGTCAGCGCGTCGGGCTCGAACGGCAGCGCCTTGAAGTCCTCGACCGTCTGTTTCAACGGCCGGATCGGATAGGCGGTGCCGAACAAAAGCTGGTCCGCCATGAACCCGTTGGCCGCGGTCACGTAGCCTTCCGATCCCGGCACGAAGTGATAGATGTCCGGCGACACATAGACATTGGGATGTTTGAAGGCGACGGCGATGATCTCGGTCACATAAGGCCAGGCGCCATGGCCCGCGATGATGTTGAGGTCCGGGTACCGGGTCGCCACCGCATCGATATGGCGCGGATCGGTGTATCCGATGTCCGGGCCGGCGAACGGGCCGGACATGATCGAGACCGGGACGCCGTATTCCAGGCATTTCTCGTAGACCGGCATCACGGCCGCATCGTCGGGCTGCCCCGGCAGGGCGCGCTGCGGCTCGACAAACACGCCCTTGAGGCCGCACTGGCCGACGAATTCGTCGATTTCCGCGACCGCATCATGGATTTGATTGGAAACGTCGACGCCAGCCATACCGACGACCCGGTCCGGATAGCGCGTCTGAAGAACCAGGACATGCTTGTTCGGGATGATACCGGCCGGAAACCGCCGCTCACCAAGCAGCATTTCGGGGCTGTTGCGGCCGAGCGCGACCGTGTAATCGATCCCCGCCTCGTTCATTTCCTCGAAGAACAGCTCCAGCGAGCCTTCGAGAAAAGCCTGCGACATCGATCTTGCGCCCACACGCTCGCCGATCCAGCGGGTGCGATCCGGCCCGAAATAGGTCAGATACTCCGGCGTCGGCGGCCGCCCCCGGAAATCGACAATCATTGGCCGCTCCCTCTCAAGTATGCGTTTGCAGGACCTGGCGGATGACCGAGCCGTCGGCCAGGCGGTCGAAGCCCTCGTTGATTTGATCGAGCCGCAGATTGGCGCTGCGCAGGCGGTCGACCGGCAGACGGCCCTGCGTGTAGAGCGCGAGCAGGCGGGGAATGTCCCGCGCGGCGACGCAGCTGCCCATATAACTGCCCTTCAGGGTCTTTTCCCCCTGCACCAGGGCGGCGACGTCGATCGTCAGGCCGCTTTCCGAACTGGGCAGCCCGGCGGTCGTGGTGGTGCCGCCGGTGCGGGTGATCGCATAGGCGGTTTCCAGCGCCGGCACGCTGCCGGCCATCTCGAAGCCGTAATCGACACCACCCTTGGTCGCCTCGATGATCTGCTGCACGCAATCCGCATCGCTGGCGTTAAAGGTGTCGGTCGCGCCAAGCTGACGCGCGAGCGCCAGTTTCTC
>Ga0224508_10004186_pt1 | contig 11832 bp, 10 predicted proteins | sample SF_Jan12_sed_USG_4_FD_170157 | JGI IMG/M metagenome (GOLD analysis project Ga0224508, IMG submission 170157) | Sediment microbial communities from San Francisco Bay, California, United States - SF_Jan12_sed_USGS_21 | ecosystem: Environmental > Aquatic > Marine > Sediment | place: USA...
CAGCGCCAGCGCGACGAAGACCGTGTCCAGGGCGATCGCTGAGCCGAAGTAGATGCCTCCGAGCCCACCGGAGGCCACCGGCAGCAGGGAGACCCCCACCATCACCAGGCTCCACAGGACGACCTGAAGCCGCGTCTCGGCGTCACCGGCGACCACCGGCAACATCGGCACGCGCACCGAGGCGTAGTCCTTGGAGAGGATCAGCGCCAAGGCCCAGAAGTGCGGCGGCGTCCAGAAGAAGACGATCGCGAACAGCAGCCACGCCTCGAGAGAGAGGCTGCCGGTCGCGGCGGCCCAGCCGACGAGCGGGGGCACTGCCCCGGCGGCGCCACCGATCACGATGTTGTGGGGCGTGCTCCGCTTCAGCCAGATGGTGTAGACGCCCACGTAGACCAGCAGTCCGACCATCGCGAGCATGGCCGCGAGCCAATTCACCAACAGCCCCAGCAGCAGGGCGCTCCCCACCCCCAGGGCGAGCCCGAAGATCAGTGCCTGAGCAGGAGAGACGCGGCCGGACACGACAGGGCGGTCGGTCGTGCGCGACATCGTCGCGTCGATGTCCCGGTCGACGAACTGGTTGATGGCATTGGCTCCGGCGGCCGCGAGATAGCCGCCGATCATCGTCCAGAGCAGGTCCCACCCATTGGGTCGCCCGTCCGCAGCGACGAACATTGCCGCCGCGGTCGTGACCAGCAACAGCACGATGATGCGTGGCTTGGTCAGGCGCACGTAGTCGGCTATTAGCCCCAGCGCGGTTGCGCTCGGACTGACCCGGCCGTCGGTCCCGGCGGTACCGACGCCCGTGGTCACGGAGCCCCGAGCGTCAGCGCGATGAGCACGACGAGCAGCACAGGAGGCACTACCGTCCACAGGGCGTCGAGGGCGCGCGCCCACCTCCACGCACCCTCGCGGGGCCAGATTCGCCATGATGCGACCAGAGCCGCAGGCACGGCGAGGACGATGGCGAGAATGAGCGCGATCGAGCTCAGGCTCATCGCTCAGAGAGGTTCGGGAACACCGCGGCGAGCATAACCGAGGCCGAATCCCGCCAAGCCGGTCCGTACGTACCGGGTTCGGAGCCCCCGACCAGGACTAAACTCTGTGCATGGAGCGGGTTGACGCGGTCGTTCTGGGCGCCGGACCGAGTGGCCTCGGCGCCGGCCTCGCCTTGGCGCGAGGCGGTGCGACGGTAGTCGTTATGGAGGCCGCCCGGCGGGTCGGGGGGCTGTGCGTGACCCGGCGCGCCAACGGCTTCGCATACGACGTGGGCGGCCACATCCCGTTCGTACGCAGCGAAGCGCGGCGTGCGTGGCTGGAGGAGGTTCTCGCCGGCGAGCTCCACTGGGTGGACCGCCCGGTCTCGTGCGTCATCGACGGCGCCATCGCGAAGGGCCGCTACCTCGACCAGCGGCCGTCAGCGCCCCTCGAGGCTGGCGCCCACGACGAAACGGCGCTCGGGGAGCTGGGCAGCCGCTTCGGCCAGAGCTTCGTCGATGAGGCGATGCGGCCCTACCTGGAGAAGATCGACGGCGTTCCCCTCGAGCGCATTCCCGGCAGCCGCGCGATCAAGCTGATGGTCGATCAGGCCGCCCCCGAGGGCTTCTGGTTCCCGAACGAGGGCATCGGCCAGCTGATGGACGCGATGGCCGATGCCATCAGCCAGGCGGGCGGCGAGGTTGCGCTCTGCCACCAAGCCCGAGCGATCGAGGTCTCCGCCGGACGAGTGACGGGCGTCGCGGCCGACAGCTTGAGTGATCTGCGGCGCATCGCGACCGATTCGATCGTGGTCGGCATACCTGCCGGGCTCGCTGCGCGCCTCGTTCAGCCGGCTGCACCTGCGGCGGCCACTCCCCACGTGGCGATGCGGGCCGTCTGCCTCGTCTACCTCGCCATCGATCAGCCCGCGGTCACCCACGAGGCCTGGATCCAGGTCGACCACCCCGAGGTGCCCTTCTCGCGCGCCTTCGAGCCGCGTAACTGGAGCGAGCGCCTGTCCCCTCCGAATGAGACCATGCTCGGCCTGGAGTGCTACTGCCAGGCCGACCCCGATGACCCGGTGTGGGCGCTCGACGATGAGAAGCTCGCGCGTGCCTGCGCCGCGGCGGCAGCGGATCCCCTGGGCTGGATCGACAGCCCAGCGCGAGCCTCTCTCATCGAGGTGGTCCGAATGCCCCGCGCATACCCGGTCCCCGATCTGCGTCAGGTGTCGCAGATCTCGGCTCCGGTCCAGTGGCTGGGCCAGATCGACGGGATCCATGTCGCACCCGGGGCGGCGGTCATCGAGGCGATCGAGGCGGGTGAGCGCGCGGCGGCTCGCCTCACGGGCGCGGCTCACGTCGCCGTCTAGGAGAGGCCCAGTGCCGATCGCACCCGCAACGGCGAGCGCGGCACGATTCCGCGAGCTGCTCGACCCCGAGCGGGTGATCGAGCATCCTCTCGAGCGAAAGCTCTATGCGAGGGACGGCTCCATCACCGAAGGCAAGTGCGGCCTCGTGGTGCTCCCGGAGACGCGTGACGAGGTATGTCGCTGCGTGCAGATGGCCTCCGAGCTGCGACTGGCGGTGGTGCCCCGAGGCTCAGGGACCGGGCTCGCCGGTGGCGCGGTTCCCCTCGACGATGCCGTGGTCATCTCGCTCGCGCGAATGAACCGGATCCTGGACATCGAGCCCGAGGTGCCCTGCGCCTCGGTAGAGCCCGGTGTCCTGAACCTGGACATCAGCATGGCCGTCTCGCACCTCGGGCTGCACTACGCGCCGGATCCGTCCAGTCAGGCGGCCTGCTCGATCGGGGGAAACGTCGCGACCAACTCCGGCGGGCCGCATTGTCTTGCCTACGGAGTGACCGCCCAGCACGTGCTCGGGCTGGAGATGGTCACCGCCGACGGAGAGGTGCTCGAGCTCGGAGGGCCCGCGCCCGATCCGCCGGGGTTCGACCTGCGGGGGCTCGCCGTCGGCGGCGAGGGAACCCTGGGCCTCGTCACCAAGGTCTGCGTGCGGCTGACGCGCAACCCGCCCGAGGTGCGTACGATGCTGCTGGACTTTGATTCGGTCACCGCTGGCGCCGCCACGGTGGGGGGCATCATCGCGGCAGGGGTCGTGCCGGCGGCGATGGAGATGATGGACCAGAAGATGAACGTCGCTGTCGAGGCGTTCGTCGGCGCCGGTCTGCCCGTGGACGCGGCCACGGTCCTGTTGGTCGAGGTCGACGGCACGCCCGCGCAAATCGCCGCCGAGGCCGCGCTCGTCGATGCGGTGGGCCGCAAGCATGGGGCGCGAGAGGTCCGGGTCGCCGCCGACGAGGCCGAGCGCCAGTTGCTGTGGAAGGCTCGCAAGAGCGCGTTCGGAGCCGTGGCGAGGGTGGCGCCCAACTACTACCTGCACGACTGTGTCGTGCCCAGAACCCACCTGGTCGGTGTGCTCGAGGAGATCGGCAACATTGCCGAGCGCCACGACCTCGTGATCATGAACGTCTTCCACGCGGGCGACGGCAACCTGCATCCGCTGATCGCCTTCGACCGGCGCGACGTGAAGCAAGTCGAGCGCGTCCACGCCGCAGGCAAGGAGATCATCGAGGCCTGCATGGCGGTCGGCGGAGTGTTGAGCGGAGAGCACGGGATCGGCCTGGAGAAGCGCGACTTCATGTCGCTGCAGTTCGGCGAGGTCGATCTGCGCGCTCAAGCCGACGCGCGCTGCGCCTTCGATCCCGAAGGCCTGCTGAACCCCCTCAAGGTCCTCCCCGCCGGTAGCCGTTGCGGCGAGGTCGCGCTCAGCCGAGACAGCCTGCCGCCGGGCACGTGGCTGTGAGCGAGGCGCCACCCAGCCGCAGCGAGGTGGCTGAGAAGCTCGCCGAGGCGAGCGCCGCCGGCTCGCCGCTCTCCCCGCGTGGCGGCGGCACACATTCTCGTGTCGGCCATCCCGGAGGCCGTCCTGCGGAGTTCCTCTCCACCGCACGACTCGATGGGCTGATCGACTACACGCCTCAGGACCTGACCATCACCGTCGAAGGGGGCATGCCCGTTGATCGACTGAGCGACATCGCGGCGGATCAGGGGCAGTTCTGGCCTCAGGTCGGCGCCGGCAACGGAGCTTCCGTGGGAGGGGTCCTCGCGTCAGCAGCCTCGGGGCTCTCGCGCCTCCGCTTCGGTCCGATTCGAGACTCGCTCCTGCAGGTCGTGGTCGCGACCGGCGACGGTCGGCTGGTGACCGCGGGAGGCCGGACGGTCAAGGGGGTCTCGGGTTACGACCTGCCGAGGCTCATGACCGGCTCGTTCGGCAGCCTGGGCGTAATCGTGGAGGCAACCTTGAAGCTCTGGCCGCGTCCGCCTGCACGCCAGTGGTACGTGCGGCCCGGCGCCGATGCGCTGGCCGGCGGCCGCGCGCTGTTGAGGGAGCTCTACCGACCAGGGGCGGTGATCGTGACGCCAGAAGCGACCCACCTGGAGCTGGTCGGGCAGCCCGAGGACGTCGTCGCGCCCCAGGGCTTCCTGCCGGCCGACCCCCCCGATCGGCCCACCGGCGACGCCCTCGTCCGGGCGGCGGTCTCGCCCGCGCGCCTGCCGGAACTGATCCAGGCACTCGGTGCGCTGGAGCTGTCTTTTGCGGCGCAACTCGGCGTGGGTACCTGCGCCGTCGGAGTGGAGTCCGCGCACCAGATCCAGAAGGTGCGCGAGCACGCCCTCGCGCTCGCCGGCCACGCGGTCGTCGAGGACGCGCCGGCCGAGTTGCGCAGGGACCCGTGGGGTCCACCGCCACCCGGCCTGAGGATCATGCGGCGGTTGAAGGCCGCCTTCGATCCGGCCGGGGTACTCAATCCCGGGCTCATGCCCGGAGGTATCTGATGGGCTGGGATCCCGCCCTCCCGGCGCCGGACGCCGAGGACATCGTCAAGTGCGTGTCGTGCGGCCTCTGCCTGCCCCACTGCCCCACCTTCCGGATCACGGGCCGGGAGACCGCGAGCCCAAGGGGCCGTATTGCAGCGATGCGTGCCGTCGAGGAGGACGGTGCTCCGGTTGATGCGGCATTCGGCACCATGATGGACGAGTGCCTGGCCTGTCGGGCGTGCGAGACAGCCTGCCCGAGCGGAGTTCCCTTCGGGCGAATGATCGAGGCTGCGCGGGCGCAGGTCGAGCCACGGCGACCGGCTCCCCTTCGCGGGCTCAAACGTCTCGCTCTCGCGGGCGTGCTACCGCGGCAATCGGTGGTGCGTGTGCTGGGGTTGGGCCTGGCGATGGCGCAGGCGACCGGGCTCGACCGCCTGGTGCCGCGGGCGCTTGCCGCGAGCGCGCCGAGGGTGCGGCTGACCGACGCGCTCCGGCCGTTGCCGCGACGGCATGGTGATGGACCTGCTGCGGCGTTGATGACCGGCTGCGTGATGGACGTGGCCTTCCGTGAGGTCCATGCCGCGACCATGGAGGTCATCGCCGCCGCCGGATACACCGCGGTACGGCCTCACGGAGGGGGCTGCTGTGGCGCGCTCGCCGCCCACTATGGCCATCCCGAGGCTGCCCGACGAATGGCGCGCAGGCGCATCGCCGAGCTCGAGCTGTACGAGCTGGTGGTCGTGAACAGCGCCGGTTGCAGCGGCCATATGAAGCACTACGGCGAGTTGCTCGCAGATGATCCGGCGTGGGCCGATCGAGCGGAGGCCGTCGCATCGCGAACCGTCGACGTCCTCGAGTTGCGGCCGCAGGTAGCGAGCTCCGCACGAGGAGACGTCGCGATGCACGATGCCTGCCATCACCTCAACGGCCAGCTGATCGCCGACCAACCGCGGCGCACCCTTCGCGAGGCCGGTGCCACCATTTGCGAGCTCGGGGACGGCGGTCGCTGCTGCGGCGCCGCGGGCGCCTACGCGATGGCCCAGCCGGAGCTTTCGGCCGAGCTTCGTCGGCAGAAGACCGACGCGATTGTCGCTACCGGGGCGCCGATCGTCGCCGTAGCGAACCCGGGATGTGCGATTCAGATCGCCAAGGGGCTGAGAGATGCGGGCTCGTCGGTGCGCGTCGCGCACCCGGCTCAGCTGATCAGCGGAGGCTAGGACACGACATCGACCGGGGTGCCCGGAGGCACTCGCCTGCCGATGTAGTTGATAGCGCCGTTGCCGAAGCGCACGCAGCCGTGACTAGCGGCGCTGCCGAGCAGGCTCGGCCGGTTGGTGCCGTGTAGGGCAACACGGCCCCGGCCGCCATCGAAGAAGTTGAGCCGCTCGGAATGCGCGGACAGCGTGATGATGTAGGGGCCGAAGAAGCCGCCTGCGGAGCGCTGCTTGACGACCTCGCTGATCGCGAAGCGGCCCGTCGGAGTGGGGAACGCAGAGCGGCCCACGACCACCCGGAAGCTGCGCGTGCGGCGACCGTTGCGGAAGACCCAGGCGCGGCGCTGGCCGGTGTCGACCTTGACGCGCCAGGGCGTCGAGGAGACCTTGAGAGCCTCACCGGGTACCCAGCCGGTGGACGCGTTGGGCCGGAACGGCAGCCGGACCTTGTACCACACGCCGTGCTTCACGCTCGTGCGCGCCGCGAGCACCAGAAGGGTCTGGGATCCGCGGTTGTAGGGGGCGAACGCGGAGAGCTTGCGCTTGCGCTTGGCGTTCTTGCGTGGGGCCGTGCGTGACCAGACGGGATAGAGCACCCGGGCCGTCCACGCCGTCTTGGTCGTCGGCCGAGATGCAATCGGTCGCGGTGCTCTCGCGTGAGAGACCTTCGCTTCGGACGATGAGTCAGGCTCCGCCCCCCATGAGCCGGCCGCGCCCGCGAGCAATGCGACGCCGGCACCGGCAAGGACAAGGGTGGTCAGGGAACGCCTCGGGAGACTCACGGCGGTCACCTTTTCACCGCCCGAGATCGGGATCCTTCGGCTCTGGTTCGCGCAGAACAGATCTGTATGGCCAACCTAAGTTCCACTTCAAAGAGCTCCCAAGTTCGGGTTCCCGGGTGGTCTACGCCGATCGTTTCTGGTGGATCGGCACCGGCGGCGGGACGCATCCCGCCGCCGGGGGAGGACTGCTCGCGCGTCAGCCGGTCACGCCGCCGCTACGCGGAGGACGCGGCGGGTCGGTGACCCTCACGATCGCCCTGTCGGTCTCGGGCGGCACACCCTGGGCCGTCACGATCGCCGTGTTCACCTTGCGACCGGCGGGCACCCCGGGAAGGATGCGCACGCGCATTCGCACGGTCTTCGAGCGGCCGGCTCGGATCGTTCCGAGGTTCCACCTGAGCACACCGTTTTCCACTCTCGCGCGGCTGGGCCTGCGCACCAGCACCATAGAGTCCGGCACCGGGTCGATCAGCACGACCTGGCGCGCGATGAAGCGGCTGGTGTTGCTGACCCGAATCGTGAAGTCGAAGGGCACATTGCGGCGTCGGGTCGCGGGGCCGCGCTTGTCGATGTCCAGATCGGGCGGGGGCGTGCCTGTGATCCTCGTCGGCGGGCCGCCCTGCACGATGCCGAAGTTGTGGTTCGGGCTCGGGGTCCCGGAGGTGATCGGAATGTTGGAGATCACCTGGGCGGTGGTAAGGCTGAAGCCACCCGGCTTGGCGACCTTCACCTGGTATCGGCCCGGTAGCAGGCCCGGGAACTCATACGTGCCACGCGCGGCACTGAACGTGGTGCCGGTCACGGACTGGCCGGTACCCGTCCTGCCCGTCAGCTCCAGCTTGATGCCGCCGGCGCCGATCTCTCCCACGTCGATCTGCTGGTTGCGATTCTGATCGATCCAGACGGTGCCGCTGAGCGGCGCCGGCCGGACATTGCCGACCTGGAACGTGCCCGTGCCGCCCGCAGGAACCAGCACACTGCCACTTGACGGAGTCACGGGTACCCAGCCTGGCTCAGGGACCTCGGCCACGTTCCACGTTCCGGCGGGAACGTTCGACAGCAGGACGGAGCCTTCGGTTCCGGTCGCTGCGCTACTGGGGTTCCCTGACGGGTTCGTCAAGTTGAAGTTCCAGGAGGGTAGGCCGGAGTCGGCGGCGTCGCGCCGGCCGTCGCCGTTGACGTCCTCGAACTTGATCAGCTGAAGGTTCCCGAGCGCGGCGGCGACATCGAAGATCGTCGTGGCGGTGCTCTCCGGAATCGTCCGGCCGGCGGCGTTACTGAAGAACTGCAGCGACACCTGGTATCGGCCGACCGGGCCCCCGACGCCGGGAGTGAACGCCGTGCTGGCGTTGGCCGGGCTGGGCTGACCCGTGAGGTCGGTCGACTGACTCAGCTGGACGAGGCCAGTGGGCGCCCGGACCTCGAGCAGCCTGCTGATCGGGTTCGAGGTGTAGGAGATCGAGTGCTGAATCTGCTCAGCCTGGCCCGGCGTGATCGCCTGTGGCGGCGACGGCACGCGGTCGAGTGTGATTCCGGCGCCCACGGCGACAGCGGGCAGGACGAGTGCCGTACCGGCGGCGAGTGCGAGCACGCCGAGCCGGCGGCGGGCGGATCGGGATGGCATAAGCAGGGCCCCCTCGAGACCAGAGGATCGGAGAACAACCAGGGGAGTTATGCGCGATCCTAGGTCCCGCTCCTCCCCCGGTCACCCCGTGGCGGGTCTCGCAACTGTTGCGAAAGCTCTCGCAACGCAGAAAAGCAGGATTCGGGCAGTTTTCTCGCTGTCGAAGGGGCCAGGGCTCAGGCTGCGCCGGGCGTGTCAACACCCCGAATCTTCCAGGCGGCCTGCCGAGGGCGACCGAGGGCGAGGACCAGGCCGGCAAGCGAGAGAAGCCCCAAAGCGGCGGCCACGAGCCAGACGGTGAGCTCACGCAGACGCTGCACGGGGGTGAGCGTCTTGCCGATGTCCTCGAATACTCGCGCCAGGTCGGCATCGTCGGTGGTCTGGGTGTAGGTGCCGCCGGTCTGGGTGGCCAGCAACGCGAGGGTCTCGCGTGGGTCGCCGAAGCGGGGGTGCGGGGGGTCGTCCCCCACCAGGATGGTGAAGACCGGAACCTGCACCGCCTGAGCCCGGGCGGCTGCGGCCGAAGGTTCGAGGCCGAGGGTGCGGGCGCCATCGGTGAGTAGCACGATCCGCGCGGGAGAGTCCTGAGAGTTGGCCGGGATCTCCTCCAGCACTCCTGCCCCACTGAGAAGGGAGAGCGAGGTCGCGACGGCATCGCCCAGAGCAGTGCCTTCCCGAGGCTCGGGCAGGTCGTCGAGAGCAGCGGCGACGACCGCGCGCTCGACGGTCGGGGTCACCAAGGTACGCGCCCGGTCGGCGAAGTTGACCAGCCCGATCGCCGTCGAGTCGGGTGCCTCCCCCAGCAGGCGCTTGGCTGCATCGGACGCGGCCACGAGTCGCGAGGGCTGTAGATCGTCCTTACGCATCGACAGAGAGGTATCGATTGCGAGAATCACCGTGCCGCGCTCCTCTTCGCGCGTCACGTCGACCGAAGGCCGGGCCGCGCCCACCGCAAGGGCGGTGATCGCCAGCAGACCGAGCAGCCCGCCGAGCAGCTGTGCATTCCGGGACCACCTCGGAGAGCGGACGTCCACGAGGCGGGGATCAGCGTATGCCGCCGCGGCCCGGCCCGCGCGACGCCACCAGAGCAGGCCGAGAACGCCCAGCACGGGCACCAGCAGGACCGCGAGCAGCCACTCCGGCGCCTGAAAGACGATTGGGCCGATCTCGGTCACGACAGCCTCGGAGCGAGTCGCCAGGCGCCGATGCCCGCCAGCAGCAGCAAAAGGGCCCCGGCCACCGCAGGCCACGCCGTGATCTCGTCCTTGACACGGACCGTGCCGATGAACGAGCCGAGCCGCTCGTACACTTGGCTGACCGACCCGGCGTCGCGCGACTCGAAGGCCTGACCTTCGGTGATCTCCGCCAGCCGCGAGAGCGCCTCGGGGGCGGGCGGAACACGGCGTCCGTCAGGCAGCACGCCCTCGTTCGTGCCGAGGGCGACCGTGAACACGGGCACTCCGGCGGCCCGCGCATCGCGCGCCGCCAGATCGACCGGCAGGCCCGTGGTGCTGGCGCCGTCGCTGAGCAGCAGGATCCGGGACGCCACCAACTCCTCGGCTCCCCCTTGGCCCTCGCGTAGAGCCGCGAGCGAGGTATCGACCGCGTCTCCGATCGCCGTCGCTCCGTCGGCGACAAGGCTGTCGAGTGCGCCGTTCAACGCCGCTCGATCCGTCGTCGGGGGAAGGACGATCGTTGCGACCCCGGAGAAGCTCACGAGCCCCACTTGGTACTGACGAGGCACCGTGTCCGCGAACCGCTTCGCGGCGTCTTGGGCGGCACGCAGTCGGTACGGTGCCACATCGTCGGCGGCCATGGATCCCGACACGTCGATCGCAAGCATGATCGACGCTTGCTCACGCGGCTGATCCCGGTCGACCTGAGGGCGCCCCAGCGCGAATGCCAGCAGGGCGACGCCGAGCAGGGCGAGCGCGGCCGGCAGGTACCGCAGCTTCGAGGGTGCGGCTGCGGCCGCCTCGATGTGCGTCAGGTCCGGATGCGGCACGCCGCTCGGCGGCCGGAGCCGCCGGAACAGTAGCCACGCGCCGACGGCGACCGGCACCAGCATGAGGGCCAGCAGGCCCCATGGCGCGATGAAGGTCATCCGACGCGCCGCCTGGGCGTCGGGCGACGCAGGCCGTAGACCACCGGCGTCAGCCAGTCGGTGTCGGGCTGTACGACGATGTGGCGCGCGCCGGCCCGACGGAGCATGGACTGGCGGCCGTTCGCCGCCCGTTCGACCTCTTGCCGAAAGCGCTGACGGAACCTGGGATCCGCCGTGTCGATCAGGCGTTGCCGACCGGTCTCCATGTCTTGCAGGCGAATCGGGCCGATCTCCGGGAGCTCGTGCTCTCGTCGATCGCGCACCTCGATCGCCAGTACCTCGTGGCGGCGACTTAAGACACCGATCGCCTCCTCGATCCTCCGCTCCGCTGGGAAGTCGCTGATGATCGCGACCAGCCCGCGATGGCGGGCGATGCGTCCGAGCGCCGTTATCGCCTTCGAGAGGTTGGTCTCACCGCTGGAGATCCTCGGCTCGACGCGCTCGGTTGCCGCCAGGGCCTCGATGAGGGCGCGCCGGTCGCCGCGGGGCGGCCGAACGAGATCGAGCTCGCCATTGCGAGTCGCAACGACACCGAGCCGGTCGCCGCGGCGACGCAGCACCGCGCCGATGCCCGCCACGATCTCCTGACCGACCTCGGCTTTGGTGCGCACGGCGCTCCCGAAGGCCATCGACGCGGACCGATCTAGCAAGATCCAGGCCGTCAGGACCGGCTCGATCTCGGGAACGCGGACCATCGGCTCCCCGGTGCGCGCGGACAGTGGCCAGTCCACCCAGCGAACGTCGTCGCCGGGTTCGTAGGCGCGAGTCACGGCAGGCTCGTCGCCGGGGCCCGGCCGACGGCCGCGCCGCTCGCCCTGCAGCACCCCGTCGAGGCGCCGGGCGACCTTGATCTCCGCGTGACGGAGAAGCCTCTCAGGCGACTGCACGGCCCCCGCCGAGGTCCACCTCGGGCTGAGGAATGGCCTCGATGATCGCGTCGAGCACCTGGTCGGGCGCCACGTCGGCGGCGAGTGCCTCGTAGCTCAGCACCACGCGATGGCGGAGGGCATCGTGGAACAGGCTGGCGATGTCCTCGGGCATGACGTAGCTGCGCCCACGAAGCACCGCGAGGGCCCGGCCGCCGCGAATCAGCGACAGCGACGCACGAGGCGATCCCCCCAAGTCGAGGTACGGCTCGAGGTGCGGCAGTCCTTCGGTGGTGGGCTCGCGAGTCGCGTTGACCAGCCGGACCGCGTACGAGCGCACCCGGTGGTCCACGAACACCGAGTCGGTGAGGTCCTGGAGCTCGCGCAGGCGCTCGGGGTAGAGCAGCTGTCGGGGCTGGGGCG
>Ga0224508_10004187_pt1 | contig 11826 bp, 10 predicted proteins | sample SF_Jan12_sed_USG_4_FD_170157 | JGI IMG/M metagenome (GOLD analysis project Ga0224508, IMG submission 170157) | Sediment microbial communities from San Francisco Bay, California, United States - SF_Jan12_sed_USGS_21 | ecosystem: Environmental > Aquatic > Marine > Sediment | place: USA...
ATGTGCAGGTGACCATTCTCCTCGGTGATGATCCCGGCGGCGTCCTGCCCCCGGTGCTGCAGGACGGTCAACGCATCGTAAATCTGCTGATTGACGGGTGCCTGTCCTACGATGCCTACGATTCCGCACATTCGCTGGTCCCTACAAAATGTCGGCGACGACCGGTTCCGCGTTTTCAAGGTAGCGGCGGCCGAGGCCGGCATAGTAAATGATTCCTTCGGCTACCTGTTCACTAAAAGTGCGCAATCTCGCATCGGCCCACCAGGACTCAGTTTCGAGATCGGCCAGGTCGATGACGATGGCAAGCAAGCCAACGAGTAGCGCGCCGCGAGCCAACCCGAAGAACGCGCCAAGTGAGCGGTCTGTGCTGCTTAAACCCGTCTTGCGGATCAGAGCGCGCATCAGCCAGGCGATCAGCCCGCCGACGATCAGAACTGCGCCGAAAATAATTGCCCTGGCCGCCCAGATGCGAAGCTCAGGCGCAGCGCTCCAATCACCCAGCCTTTCTTCAATCATCCACGCCGCCTGCCACGCCAGCATGATGGCAACCAGCCAGGTCACCAGAGCGATCGCCTCTTTAACAAATCCGCGCCAAAAGCCAAATGCGGCTGACGCGACGCAGATCGTAATGATCGCGTAATCGATCCACGACATGTAGGGATTACTCCGGCGGAATCACTTGCACGGTAATATTGTGGGCCGACAATGAGCTTGCCGCGACTTGGGCTTCGTTTTCGGTATCGAAGCCACCGACGCGAACTCGATGCATCATTCGGTTGCCGGACCGAAACTCCGAAACGTCAGCTGAATAGCCATAGCGCGAAACCCGGCTCGCCAGTTGATTGGCATTGGCGACATCTCCGAAGGCCCCAACCTGTACCGCCCAGCCGCTGACTTGCGACGGCGGTTCAGCTGGTTTGGGCGTATCGACCGGTGCGCGCGATGCTTCGGGCGCCGGCGCAGGCGCAGCCGAAACGGCCGGCGAATCGTCCGCTGGATCCGGCGTCGCGGTCCGAACGGGTGCCGTGTCGGCAACCGCGAGTTGAGCGGGCACAGTGTCGGTCACCGGTTCGCCCGGCGGCGCATTGCCGGGCGAAGGATTGGCGCGCCTCGCGCTCTGCTGGAGTTCGATCGTTTCGGTACGCCTGGGCGCGGCTTCGTCGGGGGATTGCAGGATCAGCGCGGGCGTGAGTTCCGGCTCGGCAATCGGTTCGTCCGGGCCGTCAAGCACCCACGGGATCAGCCAGACGCCAAGCGCAACCAAAACGACTGCGCCAACTATCCGTTCCTTTACGTGTGGTTCCACCGGGTTTCGGGGTAGCCGAAGGGGCAGTCAGTATAGCTCAATGACATCGAAGGCGGGACCAACCGTATAAAAGGAACCGAAGACCAACACGCGGTCGGCCGGCCGTTCGCGCGCCGCGCGTGCCGCTTGAGCGACGTCTGCAAAGATCGAAACATCGCGAGCCCCAAGCCGGTTTAGAAGCAAAGCCAGGTCTTCGGGATTCGCACCGCGTTCGGAATCGATCCCACCGACGAACCAGGCGTCGACCGAGGGCACGAAACGCCCGACGACGGCCTCGAGATCCTTGTCCCCCATCGCGCCAAAAACGGCAATCGTGCGCGAAACAGGTTTCAGCTCGTCAAGTGCCGCTCGGAACAGCAACGCCGATGCCGGATTGTGTGCGACATCAAAAATCCATTGCGTCTCACCCACGCTCACGCATTCAAAACGACCTTTGAGCCGGGCCGACGCCAGCCCGGTAGCGATTTCCGCCTCTGCGACTGGCAATGCGGCGCGCATCGAGTCGACAATCGCGATGGACGCCGCCGCGTTGACCAGCTGAATCGGGCCACCGAAGGCCGGACGCGGAAACCGGCGAGGCGTCTGGGTGCGACCTCGATAGCTGAGTTCATCGCCAACCGGCTCGACGTTGAAGTCGGCCCCAATCATCAACGCCCTGCCGCCACGCAGGCGGATCTCATCAATGAGGCCCTCAGGCGGATCGGGATCAGCGACGACAACCGGCTGGCCATCCCGGACGATGCCGGCCTTTTCGCGACCGATGGCATCTCGGTCGGGTCCGAGCCAGTCCATGTGGTCGAGATCGATGCTGACAATCAACGCCGCGTCGGCATCGACCGCATTGACGGCATCGAGTCGGCCGCCCATACCAACTTCGAGCAGCGCAACGTCAACGCCGGCCCGCGCGAAGTGAAGCATCGCGGCCACAGCCGATGCCTCGAAATACGACAGCGTCAACTCGCCGCGAGCCAAATCGATCAACTCGAAAACCTCGATCAGCGACTCGTCGTCGACGTCCCGACCGCCGCAGCGGATTCTCTCGTTGAAGCGGGTCAGATGCGGCGATGTGAAGGCGCCGACCGAATAGCCGGCCGCGAGATAAATCGCCTCAAGCAAGGCAACACAGGATCCCTTGCCATTGGTGCCGGCGACGGTAATGACGCGATAGGGTGGATCTTCGATTCCGAGGGCAGCGAGCACTCCGTTGACCCGACCCAGGCTCATGTCGATCTGTTTGGGATGCAGCGTCGCAAGCCACTGAAGCCATCCGTCGAGCGATTCGAATCGTCGCGACTCGGACATTAGATTGAGAAGTCTTTCAGTCGCTGATGCCTTGCGGCAAGAACTTGGTCAACAGCGACGCAATTTCGTCGCGCATCTTGCGCCGATCGATGATCATGTCCAGCGCTCCTTTTTCGAGCAGAAATTCGGCCCGCTGAAAGCCCTCGGGCAAAGTCTGACCGACGGTCTGTTCGATGACACGCGGGCCGGCAAACCCGACCAGCGAACCGGGCTCGGCCACATTGACATCGCCGAGCATTGCCAGTGAAGCAGACACGCCACCAAGGGTTGGGTCGGTCAAGACCGAAATATACGGCAAACCGGCCTCACCCAATGTGGCAATCGCTGCGCTGGTCTTGCTCATTTGCATCAATGACAACAGCGCCTCCTGCATCCTCGCACCGCCGCTTGCAGAAAATGAAATGAATGGGCGCCGCTCGTCGATGGCTCGTTTGATCCCGCGCACAAAACGTTCGCCGACGACCGAGCCCATGGAGCCGCCCATGAAACCGAATTCAAAAGCAGCGGCAACGACCGGAATCGATTTGAGCTCACCGGCCATGACAACCAGCGCGTCCTTTTCGCCCGTCTTGCGCTGATAGTCGGTCAATCGATCGCGGTAACGCCGTACGTCCTTGAACTTGAGCGGGTCGCGCGGCGCGAGCGAAGCGCCGATTTCTTCACCGGTGCCCTCATCGAGAAAGAGCCCTAAGCGCTCGCGCGCCTGCATCCTCAAATGGTGATCGCATTTTGGGCAGACATACAGGTTTCGGGAGAGCTCGGCGGTGTACAACTGGGCCGCACAATCAGGACACTTGACCCAAAGCCCCTCCGGTACCGAGCGGCTGCGTTGTTCCGTCCGGATACGCGACGGCATCAATTTATCGAACCAGCTCATCTATTGCCTTCGCAACTCCGGTACAAAATGATACCGCGAAACGCGACTTAGGCTTCAGCCCCAGGCAGACCGAATTCTTTCGCGTAAGCGATGGACGACAGCGCTAGTCCCTGCGCCGGCGCCGTTGCCGCCCCTTTACGCCGGTCACGGCCAGCAATCAACTCGCGTGCCCAGCCCACCGGGGCATCGCCGCGACCGATCGCGACCAGCGCGCCGACCAGGTTGCGCACCATGTGATAAAGAAAAGCGTTCGCCCTGAACCTCATTTCAATCCGACTCGGCGCTTCAGAAACCTGAATACGAAGCATGCGGCGCATTGGCGTCGTCGACTGGCAGTGCGCGGCGCGAAACGCGGAAAAGTCGCGCTCCCCTAGCCACGCGGACGCGGCAGCGGTCATCGCACCGCAATCCAAGTGATCGCGAAGCCACCAGACAAAGCGGCGCTCGCGCGCAGGCCGCGTCGCTTGATTCGAAATCGTGTAACGATACTCGCGCCATAAAGCGCTGCGTCTTGCATCGAAGTTTGCCGGCACCGTCTGAATCCAACGCAAGGAAACATCTGCCGGCAGATTCGAGTTAATGCCGAGCAACCATTGGCGTGAAGTGCGGGAAGCTTCAGTATCAAAATGTGCGATCTGGTTTTCGGCGTGGACACCGGTATCGGTACGTCCGGCACCGTGAACCGAAACTGACTCGGCGGCCACGGCTTCGATGGCGTCGCTGAGCACCGCCTGCACGGTGCGACCACTTGCCTGCGCTTGCCAACCCACGAAGTCCGTGCCGTCGTACTCGCAGGCGAGCGCCAGTCTTGGCATCGAGAAGGGCCTCGGCTGGTTTTGCGCGCGGTTATCCCGGCAACGCGTCGATCAGCGCTTGCGCCTCACTGCGCTGACCGGTATCGCCTTCACCGAGCACCTCCTCGAGAATGCTCTTGGCGCCCTCCGGGTCACCCATGTCGATATAGGCGCGCGCCAAATCGAGTTTGGTACCCACCTCGGTCATGGTCTGCGGATCGAGCGGACTGACTTCTTCCGTGCCGGTTGGTTCATCGTCAGCCGTAACGTCTGCGCCGACATCGAGATCGAGTCCGCCAACGCCAGATGCCATCGGCTGTTCGACCGTATCGGCACCCTCGAGCGCACTCGAGACGTCATCGAGATTCAAATCGAGATTGTCTTCGGTCTGGACTGGGTCTGGATCGAACTGAGACGCCGGTTGCTTGAGAACCTCGGTAGACGTGCCGTTCGCCTCCAGATCGACAATTTCCGGCGCCGCCATCATCATCGCTTCCTGGCCGCCAATAATCGCCGTCGCCGTATGCTCGATGTCAGTATCCCGCTGATCCAGAACCTGGGTCACGCCGGTCGCCGACAAGAGATCTTCGTCGGGTTCGACATTTTCAGGGTGAATGGTTGGTTCGTCGGCCGGATCGCCGCTGGCAGCGAGACCGTCATCCGGTAGATCGACGATGTCTTGCGGCAAGTCGCCGAGATCACCGATATCCAGTCCGAGATCGTCGATCTCGAGCTCAGCCGTCATCTCAATCGTACCGCTGCCCGCAGCCGCGGAACGGACATGTTCGAGCGTATCTCCGGCTTCAACTTTCTCGGGCGCCGGCGCTTCGATTGTCGGCGTCTCGACGGTCGGGGCATCGGCAAAATCCGCTGGCTCGGTCGAAACCGTCGGTGATTCCATCGTCGCATCAAGATCGCCAATTTCGGCGCCAGGCGTCGTTTGCTCGCCCTCGTCGTCGGTGCCTTCGAACAAGGCGGCTTCGAGGCCGGCCTGGGTCCGCTCACCAATGTCGAGCATTGCGTCATCGACAGCGCCACTGGCGGCTTGCGGGTCGTCGACGAATTCCAGGTCGACGCTATCGTCTTCTTCGGCATCGAAAGCGAAATCTAGGCCGGCAGAACTGCTGCTCGATTCGAGGTCGAGATCGACTTCGGCCGCACCCGCCGTTGCTTCGGCAAACATCGTCTCGTCCGGGCAGATCTGCTTGCCCATAATGACGACTTTGTCCCAGTCGGGATTACCACCCTGGCCGATTTCATCGCGCAAACCGTTGGCGGATTCGAGAAACAGTTCTTTGTTACCCCAGACGAAGTAGACCTCCAGTAACTTGAGCTTCAGCTCACGATTACCCGGGTCCGCGCTGAGCGACTTCGAAATGAGATCGGCAGCCTGGTCGTAAAGTCCGTAAGCCATGTGGAAGTCGGCTTCGGCAATCGGATCGGCCTGATCGAGATTGATAACCGTCTGGCTCGATAATGTCTGGTCGGACATTGCGGCCGGGGCCGCAGGCTCAGGTGCCGGCGTCGGATCTGGCTCGGCGAATGCGTCACCCAGACCGAGCAAATCGTCGCCGGGTTCCGGCAATGACTCGACCTCAGCCGTGCCGCGATCCAGCGATTCGATTTCAGCTGTGCCGCGGTCAAGGGCCTCGATCTCCGCTGTGCCGCGATCAAGTGCCTCAATTTCGGCTGTACCGTCTATCTGCCGTTCTTCGGCCGTGACCTCTGCGTCGTGGCCCTCGACCACGACGATGTCGGATTCCTGGGCATGGGCGCGAAGCCGCGCGGTGGCCGCATGATCTGCCTCTTCATCGATCTCTGCTTCGAGAGCCTCCCACTGTCCGGTCACGTCGTCCGCGTCACCGCCGCGGCGCCGTAGGAAAGCGAGCAGGGCCAACACGAGGATGAACGCGCCGCCTCCCATCAAAACGAAGCGATTCGTGACCAGCTCTATGCCGCGATCGGCGAGCGCTTTGGCGCGATCGACGAGCGACGGCTCCGCCGGTTGTGCGACGATCGGCGGCGGCGTGGTTTCAGACGCTTGAACCGGTTCGACCTCATCCGCCGCAGGGGGAACTTCGTCCGCCGCGGGTTCGACGTCATCTACGAAAAGTGGCTCCGATCCCAGGTCATCGGCCGGCGCTACGTCCGGCGCTGCACCGGTATCCGTAGCCGATGCATCATTTAACTGCTGCTGCAGGTCGGCGAGCTCCTGACTTCTAACCGCCAGCAGCCGCTCCGCTTCGGCCAACTCGGCTGCGGTATCGGTCAAGTTTGAACCCAGGCGAGTCACCTCGCTCTCGAGCGCAGTCACGCGTCCAGCAGACGCGGCATCCGCGGCGCTGGCAGCGCCACCACCGGCAGCTGGCTGATCGCTCGGCGGCAAAAGCACCAGCTGAGGCGTCGTATCGACATTGTTTCGCCAGGCGTCGATCTGACGCTGAACTTCAGTTGTTGCTGCAGTAGCCCCAACCGCGCTCAAAGCAGTGGCCGGCGGAATTCTGAGAATCGAACCGCGCCTGAGCCGATTGATATTCCCTTCAAACGCACCGGGATTGGATTCGAAAATCGAAATCATCGCCTGGTTGGTCGATACGCCGGCCGGGCGAACCTGGTTGGCAATACCCCAGAGCGTATCGCCGCCTTGGACCGTGTAGTTGCCACTCGCCTGCGCCGAAACGCCGGGCTGCGGCTGAGCCTGGGGCGGAGATTGGGGTTGGGGGCCGGGCGCGGGTTGCGGTGTGACCGGGGTGCGCTGGACCTGTCCTCCGGCCACGGCCGGTTCAGGCGCGCGAACCACTGGCGCCGCAATCGGCGCCGCTTGGACCTCGGCCGGCAGGAACAACGGTGGGTCGAGCAGCACAGAATATTCGCGCTGCGTCGTGCCGCGCGCGTGACTGACTCGAACCAGCACCGTGACAAACGGCTCCGCGATCACTTCGGTCGAACGAACGGTAATGACGTTCTGCCCGATCTCAAACTCGATCGAACTCAAGAACGCGGGATATTCCAGCCCTGCCTGCACGAAAGCATCGACAGGCGCCAGCGAAACGCTGAGCGAAGTGCGCTCCTCCGGGGTCGCCGTGTACGGAATCTCGGCGTTCAAGGGCTGATTCAAATAGGAGTTGAGCTCGATCTCGTCGAGCCCTAGCGCCCACGAACCCAGGGGTAAACCCAAGAGCGGCAATGAGCCCCAACGTGCCAGTGACTTCATTAAATCTCCCCGGTCCAAACGATACCTTACATAAGCTGGTTTACCAAAATCTCGGCAATCTGAATACTGTTCAGTGCCGCACCCTTGCGCACGTTGTCCGACACGACCCAAAGGTCGATGCCGCGCGGATGGGACGGGTCCTCACGAACCCTGCCGACGAATACGCCGTCGCGCCCAGCCGCATCTGTCGCCGCCGTTGGATAGGCACCAGCCTCTTGGCCATCCAACAATACGACTCCAGCGGCGGAATTTAACAATTTCTGGACCTCAGCTGCTGTGACTTTCGTTCGAGTTTCGATATGCACTGCCTCGGAATGCCCGAAGTAGACCGGAACCCGCGCAACTGTAGGATTTACCATAATATTCGGATCCTCGAGTATCTTACGCGTCTCCCAGACGATCTTCATCTCTTCCTTGGTAAATCCATTGTCCAAAAACTCATCTATATGGGGCACCACGTTGAAGGCAACGGGCTTGTCGGCCCCGTCAGTGACCGGTTCCAGGCCGTTCAGAATCTGACGCGCGTGCTCGTTCATCTGTTCGAGCGCCTGGCGGCCCGCGCCAGAGATCGCCTGGTAAGTCGCGATATTGATTCGCTCGATCCCGACCGCGTCGTAAATTGGCTTCAGTGCGACCAGCAACTGAATCGTCGAGCAATTCGGATTCGCGATGATGCCGCGGCCGGCGTAATCCCGAATTCGGTGCGCGTTGACTTCGGGCACGATCAGCGGAATGTCGTCTTCGTATCGAAAATATGACGTGTTGTCGATGACAACGCATCCGGCCTCGGCTGCCAGCGGCGCATATTCGGCCGAGATCGATCCGCCGGCAGAGAACAATCCAATCTCAGCTTGTTGAAAATCGAAATCGGATAAGTTCTCGACGACGACGGTTTCACCGCGAAATTTGATTTCTCGTCCAACCGAACGCTCACTCGCGAGCGCAAACAATCGCCCGACCGGAAACTCCCGCTCTTCGAGAATCCGGATCATGACTTCGCCAACCAGCCCGGTGGCGCCAACTATTGCAACATCGTAGGTCTTGGACATTTTCGGAATCTCTATATAAAACTCGCGCGCGATCGGCGCGCCAGGAATCGTCTGAAATTATTGGGTGGACGTTTTAGCGCTGTCGCGCTGATCAGCACTGGCCGCGCGATCGACATCTATATTCTGAGCGCGATCGCGCAGGTAATGATCCATCAGCGTCAATGCAACCATCGCTTCGGCAATCGGCGTCGCACGCAAACCGACACAGGGATCGTGGCGCCCCGTGGTCACGATATCCGTCGCCTTGCCTTCGGTATCCACGGTAGCACCGGGCACTTGAATACTCGATGTCGGTTTTAACGCGATACTGACCAGAATATCCTGGCCACTGGAAATTCCGCCCAGTGTGCCGCCCGACGAATTCTTGGCGAAACCATCCGGCCGAATTTCATCGCGATGTTCGCTGCCGCGTTGCTGAACGACGCGGAAGCCATCGCCGAACTCGACACCTTTGACCGCATTGATACTCATCAGAGCATGCGCGAGATCCGCTTCGAGCTTGTCGAACACCGGCTCGCCGAGGCCGACCGGCATGCCGGAAGCAACGACATTGATACGCGCTCCAATCGAATCGCCTTCGCGCCTGAGCGCAATCATGAATGCTTCGAGCGCATCCAACTGGCCGGGATCAGGACAGAAAAACGGATTCTCGTTGACTGTATCGAGCGCAACCGGTTCCAGCCGATGCGGGCCGAGTTCAGCCAGATAACCGCGAATTGAAATACCGACCCGCTCCGCGAGGAATTTCCGAGCAATTGCACCAGCTGCCACGCGCATGACCGTTTCGCGCGCAGATGCGCGTCCGCCACCACGATAATCGCGCCGGCCGTACTTTTTAAAATAGGTCAGGTCGGCATGGCCTGGCCTGAACTTATCTTTGATCTTGCTGTAGTCGCGCGAGCGCTGATCTTCATTTCGGACTAACAGCCCGATCGCCGTACCGGTTGTCTCACCCTCGAATACACCCGACAGAATTTCAACCGTATCGGATTCTTTTCGCTGCGTGACATGCCGAGAACGTCCCGGTCTGCGCAGATCGAGATCCGTTTGAATGTCAGCCTCGGTCAGCGCAAGGCCGGGCGGGCAACCATCGACGACACAGCCGAGCGCCGGGCCGTGGCTTTCGCCAAAGCTCGTCACCGTAAACAGTTTGCCGAAGCTATCCCCAGCCATCGTTCAACTCATCTGCAGTCAACAAAAAAACGCCTTCGCCACCGTGCTCGAATTCAAGCCAGGTCCACGGCACTCGCGGATATTCCGCAACCAGCGCGTCGGCCGACAGCCCGACTTCGACAATCAAAAGCCCATCGCTCGTCAATCTTCGGCCGGCGCCCTCGAGTATTCGCCGCACCTCTCGAAGACCATCCGCCCCACCGTCCAGCGCCTGGGCCGGCTCGTGCCCGTACTCAGGCGGTAGAGCCGCCACTTCAGCCGTCGGCACATAAGGCGGGTTCGATATGATAACGCGATAGCGCGTGTCCCCGACCGGAAACAGATCCGCTTCTATTAATTGCAGACGGTCACCGACGCCATACCTCGACACATTGGCTCGCGCGATTTGAAGTGCGTCGGAATCGATCTCGGTCGCGTCAAGCGGAAGGTCCGGCTGATGCACCGCAGTCGCGATGGCGATGCAGCCGGAGCCGGTGCCGATTTCGAGGATTCGATCGCCTCTGGCGATCTCGCACCAGGGCGCGAATCGACGCTCGAGGAGCTCGGCAAACGGCGATCGTGGAATCAGCACGTTTGGACTGACTTCAAATTCGAGTCCAGCGAACCAGGCCACGCCGAGCAAATAGGCGAGCGGGATACGGTCGCGCACACGTCTGACCGCGAGCTCGACGATGCGGCCAATCAGCTGTGCATCCGGCGGTAGATCAGCGAGATTCTCGGGTGTCCCGCTGAGCTGCCAGATGAGCCAGAAGGCCTCATCTTCGGCGGTAGTCGTACCGTGACCAAAATGCAGTTCGTGAGCGGAAAAATACCGGCCCACCGTTTCGACCCAGTTCAGGCGGGAATCGGCGCGCTCGAGCGCAGCTTTTAAATCTCCAGGCTCCATCGGCGGCGCATCATAACCGGATTCTCCGAAACGATATGCCCCGAATCGATATGCGATAATCCGCCGCGTGGTCGGCGGCATGCTCAGAATTCTAATCATTGCCCTAGTTACGCTGGTGGTTGCGCAGATGATGCTCAACCGAATCAGCGACCGGGGGCTGACCAACGATGTTGCGAGCCCGCTCGATGGATCGCGGCCCTTCCAGGTATTGACCGCGCTCGACGCACCTCGCCCCTTGCCCGCCGTCGATCTGATCGACCAGCAAGGCGAACCGTTTTCGATCAACGACCTTGCCGGACGCCACGCCCTGCTGTTCTTCGGCTTCACCAATTGCCCGGACATCTGCCCGCTGACCCTGGCGGTCATCGCCGATGCCGTTCGCGCAATTCGCACCGGCTCGCCCGAACTCGCGCCCGACGTGTTGTTCGTCAGCGTTGACCCTGGGCGCGATTCGCCGTCGCGAATCGGTTTCTATGTCGACGCTTTCGATGATGAGTTCATCGGCGCAACCGCGGACGACGCGACCCTGGCACCATTGTTAGAGGCGTTGAGTGTGACGGTCCATCGGGAGGCCGTTGGAGACGAAACTTACAACGTCGTGCATAACGGCACGATTTATGTGCTCGACGATGCGGGTCGCTGGATTGCGTTATTTGGCGGCTCAACCCATCGCGCGGCCGAGATCGTCAACGACTACCTGTCACTCAGGGCGCAAGATCCCGGAGAATGAGCGGACGCCTCAGCGCCGTCGCGCAGGCCCTGCTACCGCAGAAGCTGTCCGGACGGTTCGTCTATCGATTAGCGCGAAGCAAAATACCGTGGCTGAAGAATCTGCTGATCAGCGGTTTTTGCCGGATCTACGGCATCGATTTAGACGAGGCCGAAACAACCGACAAGACGGCCTACCCGAGCTTCAACGAGTTTTTTACCCGCGAGCTTAAGGCGGGCGCAAGGCCGCTTGCGGGCGATGACCAGATCATCGCCAGCCCGGCCGACGGCAATCTGACCGAATTCGGGCAACTCGACGGCGATCGACTGCTGCAGGCGAAGGGCAAGGACTACACGCTGGAGGCGCTGCTCGCCGAGCAACCTGAATTAGTCGAATCGTTTCTGGGCGGCAGCTTTCTGACCATCTATCTGGCGCCGCATAACTATCACCGCATTCATGCGCCGATTGCAGGGCAGCTTGATCGAGGGCGCTATATACCCGGCAAACGGTTCAGCG
>Ga0224508_10004188_pt1 | contig 11825 bp, 13 predicted proteins | sample SF_Jan12_sed_USG_4_FD_170157 | JGI IMG/M metagenome (GOLD analysis project Ga0224508, IMG submission 170157) | Sediment microbial communities from San Francisco Bay, California, United States - SF_Jan12_sed_USGS_21 | ecosystem: Environmental > Aquatic > Marine > Sediment | place: USA...
CCAGCGGCTCTGGGCGGATGTGTGCTTATGGCCAGCTGATAAGCAAGATCAGCGCTCTGATATCGGATATCAGGCGGTTTCTGCCGCTTCCCATGCGAGCATTGCGCGCTTGATCGGCAGTCCCCAATGGTAGCCCCCAAGCCCGCCGGACTTGCGAAGCGCCCGATGGCAGGGAATTAGCCACGAGATTGGGTTTCGTCCCACAGCGGTGCCAACGGCGCGGACCGCTTTGGGATGACCAATGACGTGTGCAATATCTGAATATGTGGTGACGTGTCCGGTGGGGATACTCAGAAGCGCCTCCCAGACTTTTATCTGAAACGGCGCACCAATCAGAAAAAGTTTGGCTTGTGCGTCGTCCGAAGGGTCACTTGGGAAAGCCTGCTCCACAAGCGGCGCGAGCACCGACGGGTCTTCGATAAATCTCGCATTTGGCCACCGCGCCAAAAGGTCTGCCATCGTGGCCTCGGCTCCTGCCTCGGCGGCGAATCCAATGCCGCAGATGCCTTTCTCGGTGCCCATGACCAGAGCGGGGCCAAACGGGCTTTCAAACCAACCCCAAAGGATCTCCAATCCCTCGCCACCCTTTGCATACTCGCCCGGCGACATTGCTTCCCAGCGAACAAAGAGGTCATGCAGGCGACCCGATCCGGAAAGCCCGACCGTGTCTGCCGTGTCGAGAGTCGTGTGCCGGTCGGCAAGTAGTGCCTTGGCGTGATCAAGCATTAGCCACTGTTGGTATCGCTTGGGTGAAACACCGGCCCAACGCGAAAATATCCGTTGGAAATGCGCCGGCGACATGTGCATGTCTGCGGCGATGTCCTCAAGCGATTTCTGGCGGCCGTTTTCACTGTCGATAAGATCGATAGCGCGGCGCATAAGCTGATAGTGGTAGCCGGTATCGATTTCGGTCATGTGCGTCATGGGTCGTATCCTTTGCGTTGATCCAGACTTAGGCAAGGGCCGAACGCAAAGCGACCCGGATATTGCGGGAAGTGGCACCGGGACCATTGATACTTGTGGTTGTCGTTGCGTTTCGCCAAAACACCCCGGATGGCCAAGCAACTGCCCTATTCAGCGATCCACGAGATATTCACCCGTTTTCGCGAAGCCGAGGCGGAACCCAAGGGCGAGTTGGAGCATTTGAACGCTTACACGTTGGTTGTTGCGGTCGCGCTGTCGGCTCAGGCAACGGATGTGGGAGTGAACAAGGCGACGCGTGAGTTGTTCAAGATCGCCGATACGCCGGAGAAGATGCTCGCGCTGGGTGAAGACCGTTTGATCGAGCATATCAAATCGATAGGTCTATTTCGCAACAAGGCGAAGAACGTCATCAGACTCTCGCGCATCCTTGTCGACGAATACGGTGGCGAAGTGCCCGCGAGCCGCGCGGCGCTTCAATCGCTGCCGGGGGTCGGGCGAAAGACCGCGAACGTTGTTTTGAACATGTGGTTCAGACATCCCGCGCAGGCCGTCGACACCCACATTTTCCGGGTCTGCAACCGAACGGGCATTGCGCCGGGGAAGGATGTCGATGCCGTTGAGCGCGCGATCGAGGACCAAGTGCCTGCCGAATTCCAGCAGCACGCACATCACTGGTTGATATTGCATGGGCGATATACCTGCGTTGCGCGCAAGCCTAAATGCAACGCATGCCTGATCCGCGACCTTTGCCAGTTTGAGGACAAGACCGAATGAATAAACGCTTTGATGTGGTCGGTATCGGAAATGCGATGGTCGACGTCCTGGCTCGTTGCGACGACGATTTCCTTCTGGAAGCAGGTGTCGAGAAAGGGATCATGCAGCTGATCGACATGGACCGCGCCGTCGATCTTTATGCGCGCGTTGGTCCGGCGCGAGAAATCTCGGGTGGATCGGCCGCAAACACGATTGCCGCCATTGCTTCACTTGGCGGCTCGACGGCTTATGTCGGCAAGGTCAAGGACGATCAGCTGGGCACAATCTTTGCACATGATCTGCGCGCTCAAGGGGCGGTTTACGAGACAGAACTCGCGCCTGCGACGGAAGCAGCGGAAACGGGCCGTTGCATCGTATTGGTAACACCGGATGGCGAACGGTCGATGAACACCTATCTCGGCGTCACTGAGTTTCTGAAGCCATCTGATATCGACACCGATCAGATCGCTTCGGCCCATGCGATTTATCTGGAAGGGTATCGTTTCGACGGGCCCGAAAGCCATGCCGCTTTTGCCAAGGCGATTGACGCCGCAAAAGCTTCGGGCGGGCAGGTGTCACTGACGCTGAGTGATCCGTTTTGTGTCGAGCGGCACCGAGATGCGTTTCGATCGATGTTGCGCGACCACGTTGATTTGCTTTTTGCAAATCGTGACGAAATTTGCTCGATGTATCAAACAGATGACTTCGACGCGGCGCTGGCTGCTGCTGGGACCGAAATCGACGTCGTTGCCTGCACCGAAGGGGAAAAGGGCGCGCATATCCTGTCCGGTGGTCAACGATGGCATGCTCCAGCTAGGGAAGTTCAAATCGTTGACGCGACTGGCGCGGGCGATGCGTTTTCAGGTGCTTTTCTGTGGGCGCTGTCGCTGGGGTATCCGTTGGAGCTTAGCGGACGAATGGGCTGCGTCGCGGCTTCCGAGGTGATTACGCACATAGGTGCGCGGCCCGAGGCCGATCTGAAGGCCTTGTTTCGAGCCGAAGGATTGCTCTGAGAGTGTTCAAAGCGTAGGGCAGCACGTTCGGATTCAGTGAGATGCCTAATTTTTGAAATGTGATGGAGCTAGCTTCTGTCCAAAAATCGTTGATGATGCGGCTAATATTTGTGTCCTGCTTGACGGTCCCGGCCTCGCGCCGCACAAACAGAGAATGCTTGCATACGTAATTCGCCGTGTTGCACAGTCGATCCTTGTTCTGCTGGTCGTCGGGCTAGTGGCATTTTCGATGTTCCGTTTTGTCGGCGATCCGATCGACAATATGCTTGGGCAAGAACGCACGCAGGCTGATATCGACAGGCTGCGCACCCAACTTGGGCTCGATCGTCCATTTGCGGTTCAATATTACAAATTCCTCGAAGGGGCGGTGCAGGGCAATTTCGGGGTAAGCTACCGGCAAGGCCGCCCGGTGGGAAAAATCATCTCGGAGCGGGCGCCGGCGACATTGGAATTAGCAGCGGTATCTGGTTTCCTGGCGATCTCGATCGGAATTGCGCTCGGTGTGTTCACCGCAATCCGCCGCGATGGTTGGGCGTCCAATGTGATTATGACTTTGTCCCTCGTCGGGGTCAGTCTGCCGACCTTCCTGATCGGGATCCTGTTGATTTATTTGTTTTCGGTCGAATTGGACATGTTACCCAGTTTTGGGCGTGGTGAGGTCACCAAATTGGGGTGGTGGACGACCGGCTTGCTCACGTCCAGCGGGCTAAAGGCGCTGATCCTTCCGTCGATCACCTTGGGGCTTTACCAGATGACCTTGATTATGCGGCTCGTCCGTTCAGAGATGCTCGAGGTGCTGCGTCAGGATTACATTCGGTTCGCCCGGGCCAGGGGATTGAAGGACCGTGTGGTGAATTTCCGTCATGCGCTGAAGAACACGCTCGTGCCCGTCATCACCGTAACCGGGCTTCAGCTGGGATCGATTATTGCCTTCGCGATTATCACCGAAACGGTATTTCAATGGCCGGGCGTTGGGCTGCTGTTTATCAATGCGATCCAGTTTGTGGATATCCCAGTGATGGCGGCCTATCTGATGCTGATCTCTGTAATGTTCGTCGGCATTAACCTGGTGGTGGATCTGCTGTATTTTTGGGTTGATCCGCGGCTTCGTGCTGATCGGACGGGGGCGCACTGATGGCGGATATTGGTGCGGGGCAATTAGCAAAACCCAAGGAAATCGGGCGTTGGGAGCGGTTTCGCCAATCTGACTTCTTCTGGAAGTTCAAACGCTCGCCAGTCGCGGTTGCGTCTTTTGTCGTAACAGTGGTGCTGGTCCTGAGTGCGGTCCTGGCACCATTGATCGCGCCCCATAATCCGTTCGATCCGGCAACCCTGAACTTGATGAATGGCTTCACGGCGCCGGGCGAGCCAAATGCGTTCACGGGCGACGAATTTTTTCTAGGGACGGATGATCAAGGGCGGGACGTCTTTTCGACAATCTTATACGGAATGCGGATATCGCTGTTTGTCGGATTTTCAGCGGTTCTGTTCGCGATGATCCTGGGCGTCGCGTTGGGTCTGATCGCCGGTTATATCGGCGGTTGGACCGAGACGATCATCATGCGGATCGCCGATATTCAGCTGACATTCCCGTCGATTTTGGTCGCAATGCTCATCTTCGGGGTCGCCAAGGGGTTTACTCCGGTTGAATACCGCGACCAGATGGCGATCTGGGTGTTAATCATCGCAATTGGATTGTCGGACTGGGTGCAGTTTGCCCGCGTGGTGCGTGGTGCGACTTTGGTTGAGCGCGGCAAGGAATACGTTCAGGCGGCCAAGTTGATCGGCCGGACGAGCCCGGCGATAATGGTCAAACATATCCTTCCAAATGTGCTGTCGCCGGTGTTGGTCATCGCGACCATCTCGTTGGCGCTGGCAATCATAGCCGAAGCAACGCTGTCGTTCCTGGGCGTCGGAGCGCCGCCAACGCAGCCCTCGTTGGGCACGCTCATTCGGATTGGGCAGGGGTTCTTGTTCTCCGGCGAGTGGTGGATATTGTTCTTCCCGTCCTGCACGTTGCTGGCGCTGGCGCTGTCGGTGAATTTGCTTGGCGATTGGCTCAGGGATGCGTTGAACCCGCGGTTGAAGTGAACGCATGTCGGAAGACTGGTATCGAAATACCGAATGGGGCGATCACACGCGAGAGGCGTTCTTTTCCAAGCTTAAACGCTCGCGGTCGCAGCGCGATCAATATCTTGCAATACAGGCGCTGACACTCGCGCCACACGTGCCGGATGCGGCGTTGGAGCTTGCAGCGCACTACTTTGAAACGCGGACAGGCGATTTCGATGACAACCGAGTGCGATTGGCGCAGGCCCGTGCATATTGCGCAGCCGGAAGACTGGACGATGCGGCCGACACTTATCGTCAGGCTGCTTTGGCGGATGCGGCCAATCCGACGTTCAAAACAAACAGCGCGGTGGAGTATGCCCGGTTTGTTGTTGAGAATGCCTTAAGCCAGCGATACCGCGAAGTTGCCCACTGGATGGGCGACACTGAGGCAGAGTTTTTATTGCCGCGCGAGGGCTATCTCTGGCACGGAATCAAGGCAGCAGTTGCTGCCGATGCAGGAAATTCGAATGAGGCGCGGCGTCACGCAGTTCTTGCGCTTGATTATGCAGCTCGCAAGAAGTCATCCATTGCCAACCATCCCGGCTTGGGTATTGTTTCAGCGCAAGAACTCGACACGAATTTTCATCGACAGATCAAAGACCTGTTGGGCAACAATACTTAATTTGGGAGTCAAGAATGTCAAAACCAGTGGCGATTGTAATCGGCGGCGGGTCGGGCATCGGCGCGGATGCGGCGCGTCTTCTTTCCAAGCAGGGATTTGACGTCGCGGTCATGTCATTGTCGGGAAAGGGCGAGGCGCTGGGCGAGGAATTGGGCGGGCTGGGATTTACTGGATCAAACCTAATTCCCGATGACCTCAGCGCATTTGTCGATGCCACGATGGATCGCTTCGGACGTATCGATGGGGTGGTCAATAACACCGGCCACGGCCCGAAGGGTGCGGTCGAGGATATTAGCGACGACGAATGGCATCTTGGCCTAGACTACTACTTCCTGAACGCCGTGCGCATGACGCGGCTCGTTCTGCCGATAATGAAAAATCAAGGCGCGGGGTCCATCGTCAACGTTTCGACATTCGCTGCCTTTGAGCCAGATCCCGATTTTCCGACAAGCGCCGTTTTCCGTGCAAGCCTTGCAGGATATTCCAAGCTGTTTTCCGACAAATTCGCTGCTCAGGGCATTCGAATGAACAACGTGTTGCCCGGGTTTATAGACAGTCTGCCGGAAAAAGAGGAACGGGTCGCGCGCATCCCGGCAGGCCGCTATGCCAAAGTGCGCGAGCTTAGTGAAGTCATTGCTTTTCTGATCTCAGATAAATCGAGCTACATCACTGGGCAAAACTTGCGCGTCGACGGGGGGCTGACGCGATCAGTTTAGGCAGTTCCTTACGAACTTTCGGCGTCGATCATCGGCGCTTCGACAAGTTCGTCGACGAATAGACTGAGAAGTTGAAGCCGTCCGGTGACGCCCGCCTTGCGATAGACCGCGGCGCTGTGAGCCTTGATGGTTCCCTCGGCAGAGCCGCGCGCCTCGGCGATTTCGGCCACGGAAAGGCCCTTGATGGATAGAATTGCAACGTCCCGCTCAGAGGCAGTAAGTCCCCAATTGGCGAACTGATCATCCATCAGTTTGGTGAATTCGCCGGATGCCGCACGAACTTGATCTGAAAGCTTATTGTTCAACCGCATAATGCGGCCAATCTCGCGTCCGGTAATCAATACGCCGATCAGCAACGCGGCGGCTATGAAGTATTCGAAAGTATCAAGCGCGCGGACGCCGGTGCCGCCCTCTATTCCAATAAAATCCAGAACAGCGTCCAAGAGAAAGAACGTGGCGCAAAATAGTTGCAGCGCGAAGAGCGCCCAGAGAACGTGAACGCGCGCCATCACCCGGCGCGCGTTTCGACGATAAGATCAGTCGTCGTCGTCTTCGAGTTCGACCTCAAGGACCATACCGGTGTCGGGGGCGATGGTGACTTCGTATTCCTGACCATCCAGCACATATTCGACCTCAATTTCACCGTGCTCAACTTCAATCTCGGTCACGGTATAACCTTGGGCTTCGAATTTGGCACGAATTTCATCGAGATCGGTTCCGACCGTGTCGCCGACTGCAAAATTTGCGAAGGCGGCCGCGGGGATCAGGCCCAGAAGTATTCCGGTCGAGATCATCCGATAGTTTTTGAGTGACATGGTTTATCTCCTTACTGAGTTAATATTTCGCAGTTGGTTGCGATGACAAGCAGATCGGATCTGTTGGCGGCGATTGGCATTCGTTTTTGGTTTGGATCTATCGGACTACGACCAAGGTTTAGGCAATGGGCTACTTGCTCTTACATAAGTTAGCTGCCCATAAGGGTTGAAAATTCAAGGAGTAACGCGGTTGTCCGACGCCGTTCTTTCGGTTCGCAGCCTTGTTGTCGAAATTCCGACGCGCCAAGCTGTGCTAAGGCCGGTGGACGGCGTGGCCTATGAAATCGAGGCCGGAGAAATACTGGGCGTAGTTGGCGAAAGTGGCGCCGGAAAGTCGATGGCCGGAAACGCCGTGATCGGCCTTCTGGACAGCCCTGCACGAATTTCGGGCGGAGAAATTCATCTCAAGGGACAGCGCATTGACAACCTGAGCCGAGAAGCGATGCGCAAGTTGCGAGGAAAAGAAATCGGCATGGTCTTTCAAGACCCGCTTACGTCGCTAAATCCTCTGCTGCAAATCGGCGACCAGCTGACCGAAACGATGCTGGAGCATCTGGATATCTCGGAGACTGAGGCACGAAAACGGGCCATTGCCGCGCTGGAAGAGGTGGGGATCCCCGCAGCCGCAAGCCGGATTGACAGCTATCCGCACGAATTCTCCGGCGGGATGCGTCAGCGGGTCGTGATTGCGCTGGCTTTGTGCGCCGAACCGTCACTTGTGATCGCTGACGAACCGACGACGGCGCTGGACGTCAGCGTGCAAGCACAGATTATCGCCTTGCTGAAGCGGCTTTGCCGTGACCGGGGCACGGCGGTGATGCTTATTACGCACGATATGGGTGTGATCGCTGAAGCGGCCGACCGCGTTGCGGTCATGTATGCGGGTCGGCTGGCTGAATTAGGCCCGGTGCGCGAAGTTGTTCAACGCCCACGCCATCCCTACACGGATGGATTGATGGGCTCGACACCGCTCGCGTCGCATGGACAAAAACGCCTGACACAAATCCCGGGAGCCATGCCCCGGCTGGGCAACTTGCCCGAGGGCTGCGCGTTTCATCCTCGGTGTCCGAAGGCAAAGGACCAATGCCGCGTAAGTCCTTGGCCAACGCTTGAGGCTGATGGCGGCCGCGCCGCCTGCTGGTATCCGGTCGCTCACCTTGAGGTCGCGGAATGACGGCACCGCTCGTCTCTGTTCGCCATCTGACCCGCGTCTTCGATGTCTCGAAACCGTGGCTGAACCGTCTGATCGAGCGGCTACCCAAGGCGTTGTTGACGGCGGTCAGCGATGTCAGTTTTGACATCCCTGAACGCCAAGTCTACGCGCTCGTTGGTGAAAGCGGGTCAGGTAAATCGACGATCGGCAAGATGGTTGTCGGGCTTTTGAAGCCATCGGACGGCGCTGTTGAGATCGAGGGTGTTGATCTCTCGCGCGAGACCGATGACGAAAAGATCGAAAGAGTCCGCTCGGACATCCAAATGATTTTTCAAGACCCTTTTGCAAGCCTCAATCCGCGCTGGAAAGTGCGCGATATCATTGCCGAGCCAGTGTCCGCAAAGGGCGGAAAAACGGACGGATTGGCAGAGCGCCTGTTAGAGCAAGTTGGATTGTCGGCCGAGGATGCGGGAAAGTTTCCGCACGAGTTTTCCGGCGGACAGCGCCAGCGTATCTGCATCGCCCGCGCCTTGGCCAGCGAACCTAAATTAATCGTTTGCGATGAACCAACCAGCGCGCTTGATGTCAGCGTTCAAGCGCAGGTTCTGAACCTGATGAGCGATCTGAAAGATGAATTCGGCCTAACCTATTTGTTCATCAGCCACGATCTGACGGTTGTTCAGCACATGGCCGACCGGATCGGCGTTCTTTATCTGGGCCGACTGGTCGAAGAAGCTGACCCCGCAACGCTGTTTCGGCGGCCAGCACATCCCTACAGCCAGATGTTGCTGGCGGCAGCGCCCAAGATGGATGGATTTGGGCGCGAGGCCGATCCGCCACAGGGTGAGATTCCGGACCCGATCAACCCGCCGCCGGGGTGCGCCTTTAATCCGCGCTGCCCGCTGGCCATTGACCTGTGCCGCAAGGAAAGACCCGAGCTTCGCGATGTTGGGCGAGCGCGAGTGGCGTGCCATCGGGTTGAGGAAGCATTGGCTGCCGCGACAGAGACGGTGACCGCCTGATACTGCGAAAAGTTACGGAACTTGCGTCGTAAGTTCGGGATTGCGTGCGTCGGCTTTTGGCAAGTTGTCGGTGATCTCGTAGTAGTCGCCTTTGTCGGCGCAATAGATGTGGCCGACGAGCTTCAATCCAGTCGGCGCATCTAATGTGCCGGCGAAGATCGACAGGTTTTTTCCCGGTCCGTCCCAAAATAAGTTGGACCCGCAAATGCCGCAGAAACCACGTTTCGAAGTTTCCGAAGATCGAAACCAGGACACATCGCCTACAATCACAACGGATTCTCTTGGCGCACTTGTGGCCGCGACATGAAAGCCGCTGGTTCGTCTGCACTGTTGGCAATGACATGCGATAACGGGCCGAAGCGAGCCTGAGACCGTGTATCTTACTTTTCCACAGAGGCATCCGCCGGTGTTCATCGGTTCGACCTCTCGAGCCTTGCGCCGAGACCTGACATCAAAGTCTGGAACGTCGGGAATGACGTTTGAATCGGCGATGCGTCGTCGACTTTGACCGGCTCGCGTGCAGCCATGCCAAGGCAGAGGAACGACATTGCGATCCGATGATCCAGGCGCGCCGCAACACTCGCGCCACCTTTCACGCCGCCCGGTCCGGCCCCTTGGATTTCCCACCAGTCTTCGCCTTCGTTGACGTCGACGCCGCTGGCGCGAAGCCCAACCGCCATCGCATCGATCCGGTCGCTTTCCTTAACACGTAACTCCTTAACTCCGCGCATTGACGTTTGTCCTTCGGCAAATGAGGCCACGACGGACAGGATTGGATACTCGTCGATCATGCTAGCCGCGCGATCGGGGGGCACTTCGATACCTTTCATGTCAGGCGAGAAACGCGCCCGAATATCAGCGACAGGTTCACCGCCTTCCTCGCGTTGGTTCTCGAAATCCAAGTCGGCACCCATGTCGCGCAGGGTTTCAAAAAGCCCGCTTCGCGTCGGGTTCAGGCCGATATTGGGCACAAGTAAGTCGGAACCTTCCACAATCAGCGCGGCGCACACAGGGAACGCCGCCGACGACGGGTCGCGGGGCACGTCGATGGCTTGCGGTGACAGTTCGGGATAGCCCTTTAGGGTAATGACCCTGCCGTCGGCGCCGTCTTCAACCGCGACCTTGGCGCCAAAGGCGCGCAGCATCCTTTCGGTGTGATCCCGCGTCGCCTCGGCTTCGATTACCACCGTTTCGCCCGGCGCATTCAAACCCGCGAACAACACGGCGGATTTAACCTGGGCGGAGGCAATCGGCAGCGTGTAGCGCACCGGTATCGGCGTTTTGGCCCCTAGAATAGTCAGCGGCAACCGGCCACCTTTGCGCCCGTACGCCTCAGCCCCGAATTGTGCGAGCGGGCCGGTGATACGACCCATGGGTCGCGATCTAAGCGACGCGTCGCCGGTAAACGTGGCCGCGATGGGTGTGGTTGCCATGGCCCCCATGATAAGGCGGACGCCAGTTCCGGCATTGCCGCAGTCAATGACGTCTTCCGGCTCTGCAAATCCGCCGACGCCGACGCCGTGGATCACCCACTCATCTCCGTCGCGGTCAACCTCTGCGCCGAAGGCCCGCATGGCTGCGGCCGTCGCCAGCACGTCTTCGCCTTCCAGCAATCCGCGCACGCGCGTTTCGCCAACCGATAGCGCGCCCAGGATCAGCGACCGGTGAGAGATCGATTTATCACCCGGCACATGCGCTTCGCCGGTCAGCGGAGTCGCACGGCGCGAGATCATCGGAATTTGTCGTCCTTGGCCGGACATCGGTCTTCCCTTAACGTCTTCGCGCCCTCGTTAGCGCAGACGTCTGATCGCGTCCATTGTTGGCCACTTCAAACCGCGGAATTGGATCGGATCAGTCTTTTAGAAATGTCAGATAATGCGGCATGCGGTGCTCGCGCACGGCTTTTGCTTCGTACCGGGTCCGGGTCCAGTCCGGCCAGGGGACGCGCCAGTCGGATGCGCGCTCAGCGGTCCAGCGAAAGCCTGCTTTGGGAACTTCGACCAGCGCCTGCCGGACATAGTCAGGGATATCGGTCGCAATCCGCAATTCGGCCCCCTGCGCCATCGCCCGATGGAGCGGCTCAAGATGTTCCTGCGTCACGAACCGACGCCGGTGGTGCCGTTTCTTTGGCCAAGGGTCGGGATAAAGCAGGAACGTCCTTGCAATGGACGAGGCGGGCAGGACATCCAAAAGGTCGCGTGCGTCGCCGGCGTGAACCCGGATGTTATCCGCCTCAAGTGCCTGGATTTTACCCAATAGCGTCGCGACACCATTGATATACGGTTCAGCACCGATAATTCCGACGTCCGGATTACTTGCCGCCTGATGCACCAGATGCTCGCCGCCGCCGAACCCGATCTCGAGCCAGACGGGGCGGCCACCAAACAGTGGTTCAAGATCAAGCGCGGTTCGGTTGGGGTTATCCTCCCAGCTAACGGGTCCGGGCGAAAAATCGGCCAGATCTTTCAAATATCGCTTTTGACTGTCGCGCAGGCCTTTGCCACGGATGCGGCCATAAAAATTGCGCCAGGGTGCGCCGGAAGGGGAACGTTCGGTCATTGCGCCGGGCCTGCCAAGGCTCGGGCCGAAGGTCAAGCGCGGGTCAGTCGTATTGAACCACCTCAACTTCGATTCCGTCGCCATCGTGGAAATAAAATCGGCGGCCGGGCTCGTAATTTTGATGCGCGCCCGCGAT
>Ga0224508_10004189_pt1 | contig 11824 bp, 10 predicted proteins | sample SF_Jan12_sed_USG_4_FD_170157 | JGI IMG/M metagenome (GOLD analysis project Ga0224508, IMG submission 170157) | Sediment microbial communities from San Francisco Bay, California, United States - SF_Jan12_sed_USGS_21 | ecosystem: Environmental > Aquatic > Marine > Sediment | place: USA...
TTCAGTCAAAATTCCGGTAGGCATATTATTCGGATCCAGGATCAATACAGATCCAACTCGTTTTTGAGACATCACGCGGGCGGCCTCGCGTAACGATGCCTGTGGTGATACGCTAATTGGTGGTTGCATAACATCTTGCAAGCGTTTGGCGTAGATGTGACTATCAATACGAGAAATCGCTGGAGGAGCAACGATTGTTTTCCTCTCTCCAGGCGTGGTGTTCCACCCCGCTTGTTCGTGTTGTAGTAGAAGATCGTTTCGGCGCTGGGAAAACGTACGTGCTTCGCCTAAGGTGCGAACATCCACCTCAAGTAGACGTGGTATCAATTGCGCGAAGGTTTTAGCAGTCGACAAACAATCGCCCAACGCATTATGTCGATCTGTCACATCGATACCCAACCAGGCAGCGATGTTTTCGAGATCCAAATTCCCAAGCTGCGGTTCAAGTGCTCCGGTGAGCAATGCCAGGTCCAAGCTTGGAGGGTCTTGCCATTCCACGTCATGACGCGTGCTCTCATGACGCAATATCGCTAAATCGAAGGCAACATGGTGGCCGGTAACAACGCGCTCGCTGAATAGGCTTCTTAATTCTTCAATGCAATCGATAAAATTTCCCGCATCGGCAACATCTGTATCTTTTAGCCCATGAATGCGAGTTGATGCAGGCGGAATAGGAACACCGGGATCAACCAGCCGGTCAATACGCGGCGATTCGAGTATACTCGTTCCCTGCATTGCTACCGCGCCGATTTGAATAATTCGATCCTGCTTTACATCAAGACCGGTAGTTTCAAAGTCCAATACTACGATGGGTAACGCTGCGAGTGGCGTAGCGTTCGAAGGTGACTTACGTCCTGGCATTTACGATGTTTGGATAGAGTTACGATGAATTATTTGAGTTTCTTTCGAAGAATTCTTGATAAATACCAAAAACTCCCAAAGACAATTATACAAAACATCAATTTTCGAATGTCGCGGGCGATAAGCTGGAATAAAACCAGTTAACAAACGTATAAGGGTCATATATCGGCAGTTGTTGTTCCCGCCGTAATTCCGCGCTGTAAGGCGGCATATTGGCGCACTCGATGACGATAGCACCTACTTCCGGGTGATTGTTGACAAGTGTTTTGCCTGCTTGAATGACATCACGTTTTGCTTGACCGGTATCGATTTCTTTATGACCCTCGATAATCATTCGATAGAACGCGCTGTGTTTGGATAAACCTTGCCGTGGCGTATCTCCCGGTGCGCCAACTCCTTCGAAGTGACTATTGGTTAAAAACTCCGATGAAAAAGTCACCACACCGGCGCGTTTGCCGGGTGGCAACAGGGCATTGATGCTGGGAATCTGTAATAAACTTGACGTGGCAACAGGTACGGAACAGTGTTCGGCCAGTGGTTTTTGTAGCCAGGCCAGAAATCCGCAGGTGGTTGTAATGCCATCGACTCCTTCGTTCACCAATTCGTTTGCTGCATCAATGAATGCGTCGAGTAGCGAATCGACCTCCGATCCTGTGACTTGTGTAGGCGTTGCGCCCTTCACGGTTTTCATAGTTACCGGGAAACACCATGTATCAGGATTACCGACGTCACCAATAATTCGCGGGAATCCCGTATCCAACACCAGGATACCAAGTTTAGCGGTTCCATTTTTTGTTGGCTTTATCACGCCTTACAAAATATCTAGAGGTTGCGCTGAGCCGGGCGGTGGGAATGCACGGTCGAGTTCGGCCAAGTCTTCCGGGTCGAGTTCTATATTCAGAGCCGCATAATTTTGATTGACGTGCTCTACGTTTGCAGATTTGGGAATGACGATGACATTGTTTTGATGTAACACCCAGCCTAAAGCAATTTGCATGGGTTCGACATCATATTGATCGGCAATCTTTTTAAGTGCCGCGTGATTGTTTAAGGCTCCTTGGTCGAGGGGTGAATAAGCCATGATGGGGATGCCTTTTTCTTCGCACCAGGGCAGCAAATCCCATTCGATGCCACGGCGATTGAGGTTGTAAATGACTTGATTAGTTGTGGTTTTCTCGCCGCCGTTGAGTGCCCACCATTTGTCCATATCATCCGTGTCAAAATTGCTAACACCAAAGTGGCGAATCTTTCCGGCATCGACGAGTTGTTGAAATGCTTCCAATGTCTCGTTTAGGGGTATTTGTCCGCGCCAGTGTAATAAATAAAGATTGATACAATCCGTACGCAGTCGTTTCAATGATCGTTCGCATGCTTTGACTACGCCTTCGCGAGATGCATTGTGTGGATAAACTTTGCTGACCAGAAACACGTCGTCACGGCGTCCGTCAATAGCTTTGGCAATCACTTCTTCTGCACCGCCTTCACCATACATTTCCGCGGTGTCGATCAAGTTCATACCCAGATCCAGCCCCGTTTGTAACGCCTTTACTTCCTGGTCACGGGAACGTGGGTTTTCACCCATACGCCACGTGCCAAGGCCAAGATTGGAAACAGTTTCACCGGCGGGTAGTGTGATGAGTTTTTGCATAGATTCGCGTCTATTTCATAGAAGATTCAATTCGACCATACCAAAACCCCAAAGTGACTGCACGCAAGATCATAAATACCATGAGCGCAAACCAGAGGCCATGGTTGTGCCACCAATCGAGGAAGAACCAGGTGCATAGCAGATAAACAAGAGTGGAAATGATCATACCATTGCGCATTTCTCTGGTATGGGTCGCGCCAATAAAAATACCATCGAGTTGATAGCTCCATACCGAGATCATCGGTAACAAGATAACCCAAGGCATATATTGATGTGCGGTCGTTTTCACATCATCGATATTCGTGATCAAGGCCACAATGCTATCGCCCCAAAAGTAAAAGCCCGTGGTAAACAATAACCCAGTAATCAGTGCCCATAGAGTCGATAGCTTGACCGCCAACCGAAAACCCGGCCGGTTACGCTTGCCGTATTCACTGCCTACCAGTGCCTCGGCTGCGTGTGCGAATCCATCCAGTCCATATGCCGTCAGGCTGTTTAGATGTAGCAACACGGCATTGGCAGCCAACAAAATACTTCCCAGTTTGGTGCTGAGTGCGGTGAAGTAAGAAAATGCAAAGATTAATAAAATAGTGCGAATAAAAATGTTGATGTTAACTTGCAGTAAAGATTTGATTCTGGAGAAGGCGAGCGCATGTCTTAAATTCACGACCCCTCGAACACGGTGATCGAATAGCAACCAAAGCCCTACCGTCATGGCTAAATATTCGCTAATCAATGTTGCCCAAGCGACACCCGCGACATTCCAATGAAAAACAGTGACGAACAAAATATCCAGTAAGATATTCGTGCCGTTCAATATTAGTTGTAAGATCAAAGTCGCACGGGCGTTGTGCATCCCAATCAGTGCGCCCAGGATAACGTAGGTGGAGAGTGCCGCAGGCGCACCCCATACGCGAATTTTAAAATACTGCGAAGCATAGCTTTCGACTTCGATTGATCCTTCGAGCAACCAGAATGCTATTCCGTCAATGGGGAATTGCAACACAATGATCGCTAAACCAAGAACACCCGATAGAAAAAAGGCACGGCTTAGCAGGTTGCGAATTTCAGTATAGTCTCCCCGGCCAAAACACTGGGCAATAAAACCCGTCGTGCCCATGCGCAAGAAGCCGAATCCCCAGTACACGAAATTAAAAATCACCGCACCCAGAGCGACCGCACCAATATAATCGGGGTTGGGCAAGTGACCGACTACCGCCGTGTCCACAATCCCGACTAACGGCACTGACAGGTTAGAGAGGATGATCGGGCCTGCCATGCGCCAGACTTTTCGATTCCATTCGGCGGCTTGCGGCATGTTAGGATTACTTGTTGATTAATTTAACTTGAAGTTCACGCTTTATAGCATTTTGCGGATAGATGAAGAAAAAATTTTGGAGTTGAAGATTTGAGTCAAGCGAGTCGGCGTGTTGCCATTGTAGGTGGATCGCGCATTCCATTTTGCCGCGCTAATACCGCTTATGCCGAAGTGGGGAATCAGGAAATGATGACTGCGGCGGTGGATCATTTGATTGATCGCTTTGGTTTGTATGGGCGTCAACTGGGAGAAGTCGCCGTCGGTGCGGTGATTAAGCATTCGGCGGACTGGAATTTCGCGCGGGAAGTTGTGCTGGGCGCGGAGTTATCGCCCAAGACGCCAGGTGTTACATTGCAACGCGCATGTTCAACCAGTCTGGATGCGACAATTCTGATTGCCAATAAAATCGCAATGGGTCAGATCGATTGCGGTATAGCGGGTGGTGCGGATACCACAAGCGATGTACCCATAGTTTATGGCCAACGTTTAACCCGGCGCCTGCTTGCTACGCGGCGTGGCCGGACTATGGCGGCAAAACTAAAATCCTGGAAGGGATTTCGACCGCGCGAGCTCAAACCCTGGTTTCCGCAGGTGGCGGAACCTCGTACGGGACTATCCATGGGTGAGCATACGGAACAAATGGTGGATATGTGGAATGTTACGCGGCTCGAACAAGATGAACTTGCGTTGGCCAGTCATCGAAATGCCGCTAAAGGCTATCAGGATGGGTTTTACGACGACATTGTTACGGAGTTTCGTGGTGTAAGTCAGGACAACAACATTCGCTCCGATACCAGTCTGGAAAAGTTGACCCAGTTGTTACCGGTGTTCGATAAGTCGATGCACGGTTCGTTGACCGCTGGCAACAGTTCGCCGCTGACGGATGGTGCGAGTTGTGTTTTGTTGGCAAGTGAGGAGTGGGCGGATGAGAATAATCTGCCCATTCAAGCCTATTTTGGAGATTCGCGTTCGGTAGCGGTTGATTTTATTGATGGCCAGGAAGGGTTGTTGATGGCGCCGGCTACGGCAGTATCGAATTTGTTAAGTTCGTTGCAAATGAGTTTACAGGATTTCGATTTTTACGAAATACACGAAGCGTTTGCTGCGCAGGTGTTAAGTACATTGAAGGCCTGGGAGAATGAAGTCTATTGCAAAGACGTTTTGGGTCGAGACCAGCCTATGGGTAGCATTGATCGGTCACGACTGAATACGGTTGGCAGCAGTATTGCCGTCGGTCACCCGTTTGCTGCTACCGGTACACGTATTGTTTCCACTTTGGCAAAACTGCTCGAGCAAAAAGGGTCGGGCAGGGGTTTAATATCTATTTGTACCGCGGGTGGGATGGGTGTTGCGGCTGTATTGGAAAAACTTTAACGATTGGTTTTGTTATTTTGTGGCAGTGAACTGCGCTCGCAAATTGTCCTGAGCGGATTCCTATCTGCAAATTGATAACATTATGAAAGGCTTCATGGGCGCGCTCTTCGAGCGCGGTATTCTTAACTGGACTCCCGCCTTCGCGGGAGTGACTTTAGGTCGGAGGGTTGCTCTACTGTAGAAGAAGACTCATATGATCCTTTTGTACATACTACTAATGTACTCATTGATTTCACGGAAGAGTGCACTCCTACAACTTTCCGTGGAATTCTGACTTATTCAATCAAGAATAAAAACTAACAACTAAAAACCAATAGCTGGTTCTTACACCACATACCCCAATTTTTTATCGACAACGTTGATCAATGGTTCATCGGATTGATAACGTTTGAAATTATCTATAAATATTCGCGCTAACTCCGCAAGGTGTCCATCGAAATCTCCGGACATGTGAGGCGAAACAATGACATTGGGCATGGTCCACAACGGACCACTCTCGGGTAGAGGTTCTACTTCAAATACATCCAGTGCGGCGCCCGCGATGTCGTCATTGTTTAGAGCGGCAATCAATGCGGTCTCGTCAACCGACGCACCGCGGCCAACATTGACAAATCGTGCCGTACTTTTCATTGCCTTAAACTGTTTCGCGCCGAACAAGTGTGTCGTATCGGGTGTTAGCGGAACGATATTGATTACATAATCCGCACCAAGAAGTAGCGCATCTAAATCATCGACGCCACGTATAGCGCCAAAATCAGGATCGCCATCACGTGCCCGGGTTCCAATACCACCCACGTTCAACCCGACGGCAGATAACAATCGGGCAATAGTGCGGCCAATGCTGCCAACACCGACAATCAAAGCAGTTCGCCCGGAAATACATTCGGTGAATCTGTGTTGCCACTGACGCTGGCGCTGGAATTCCAGCGTCTGTGGAAACTGTTTGGTCATCGCAATGATCAGGCCGAGGACATATTCCGCCATGGCCTGGTCAAATACACCACGGGAATTGGTCAACACCACATCGCTATCGCGCAGTTCGGGAAACAACACCGCATCGACACCTGCGCCACACCAGTGAATCCAACGCAACGTTTTTGTACTGTTCCATGCGTCGCGAAGACTACCGGCTTTGAAGTCCCAGCCTAGCAGTATTTCAGCGTCGTCCAAGGCCTCGCGCAATTGTTGGGTATCGTTCGCACACATCAGTTCGGCTTGATTGGTAATCGCGTCGATACCAGGTATTTCGGAGATGGAAGCAGCGCCCTGGATAGCTATTTTCGTTTTCATTTTAATTATTACTTTTGTTACGGAAAACGCCGTCGCGCCCGTTATCTCAAACTCGTGGCTAACTGGCTTCGATAAACAATACCATCCTAATCAAATGCGCGAGTGAGCGGGCCTGCATTTTCCTCATAATATTTGATCGATGAACCTCCACCGTCCGTGGGCTTAGGTCGAGATCGATGGCTATGGCTTTGTTCGCGTGTCCATCGACAATTCGATGCATGATTTCGCTCTCCCGATCACTGAGTTCATCCAACCGTTGTCGGACTGCGTGCTCTTCAGTGTGATTCGACCGTTTGTCGATGGCTTTCTCGCAGAGTTTGTTTACATGTTCGATCAGTTCCTGATCTCTAAATGGTTTTTGCAGAAACTCGGCAGCGCCGTGTTTCATGGCCTGCACAGCCATAGGAACATCTCCATGACCCGTGATAAATACAACTTCCAATTGTGATCCTCGTTCATTTAATTTTTCCTGTAACTCAAGCCCACTTATTCCGGGCATGCGTATATCAAGAATGACACAACCACGCCAGGATGCGTCAAATGCATTCAGAAACTCATCGCCGGAGGCAAATGTTCTGGCCGGTCTCCCAACCGACTTCATTAACAGTTTTATGGCGTTGCGCACTGCATCATCGTCATCGACGATAAATACGGTAGTGTCTGTATCAGTTGTCATCTGGTATTAGCGCGCAGGGTAGAGACATGAAAAACGAAGTACCTTTGCCGGGTTTTGACTCAAACCACAGTTTACCACCATGGGCGTTAACAATTGATTGCGATATGGATAACCCAATACCCATACCTTTTGCTTTGGTGGTAAAAAAAGGATGAAATAAATGCCGCGCAATTTCTTGTGGGATGCCTTGACCATTGTCGGTCACCACAACTTCAATTTTGTCGTCATCGCCTGGTCGTGTTTGCACAGCGACAAATTCCCCTGCTTTCGGGTCATCGGACAAGGCATCAATGGCATTTCGAATGAGATTTAGAACAACCTGTTGAATTTGTATGGCATCTATTTCTACTTTCGGCAAATTTTCTTGTAGTTTGAGACGCATGTTGAGTCCTAGGGTCCGGGGATCCAGTTTTGCCAGGCGGAATACCTCTTTAACCAGGGCGTTGATGTTCTGAGTTTCTCGCTCGCTATCGGTGCGTTTAACCATGCTGCGTAAACGCCGTATGACTTCACCGGCCCGTTCGGCCTGTTGGTTGATGGTTGTCAGGGCCTCCGTCACTTCTTGTTTGTCGTCTTGATTGGATTCGACGAGACGGCGACAAGCCTGTGCATAGGTGGCGATAGCGGTCAGCGGCTGGTTAATCTCATGCGCGATACCGGCTGCAATCTCTCCCATCATATAAACCCGGTCATAATGAGCCAGTTGCTCGGAATTTTGTCGCAAGGTTGATTCCATTTGCTTGCGCTCGGTGATATCCCGCAATATCCCCGCGAAACTTCGTTTACCATCGACGTTAACTTCCACGACTGACAGGTCCAGAGGAAATACAGAGCCATCCTTACGTTTGCCGAACACCTCACGACCGATACCGATAATTCGTTTCTCGCCGGTATCGAGATAGCGATTTATATACCCGTCATGCTGTTCGTGATAAGGCTCGGGCATAAGCATATTGACATTTTCGCCGAGTACTTCATTGGCTTCGTAGCCAAACATGCTTTCCGCAGCCGGATTGAACAGGTGTAGGATGCCTTTCGGGTCGATGGTGACAATGCCTTCGACCGCTGTTTCGAGTATCGCTATACTCTCTTCGGTGGAAACAGTGAAGTGCTTGTTGTTCTTTTGTTGTTGCAGTTTCCCCATTTACGAGGCGATGTATGATAATTGTTGTTTATAGCGGGTTATTCTATCGATTAGTGGGCTTTACGTCATGACCCACTCTATCGAACGCTATCTAGCGCAACACATGACAACCAGTACAACTTCCCGACAGACGCCCGACCAGGTAAAAATTGGGTGGTTCTGCCTCAGCGGAACGGCGTGCGGTAATAACATCAGATTTAAATTGATCGATGTGTTCGTCGAGCAATAGATGATTGGTGGTTTGAGTCCCGGCACCTAGATTGTCCGCGATTGACTCCATAGTGTTCAATTGGCTGATAACACGTTCCTGTTCCGAAGCAGATATATTGCTGCCGATTTCCCGCAGTACGCTGTCCAGCTTTTCGATACTCACTGCCAGTTGATGCATGGACGAGGTCACGGTTTTCTTTTCAAGGTAAGTAAAGTTGGGCGGATAAGTGACTTTGCGAATCGCAGCGCAGCCACTAAGAACCAGAACACTAACCATAAAAAGAACGAATGTTCGATTGGAAAAATATTTCAAGCGATTTCTCCTTGGCTTGGTCTTCAGTGAGACATGAATACAGGTATCTTCAAGTCTATGAGTAATTCTCTTGTAACGCCACCGAATACTATCTCGCGTATGCGTCGGTGGGCATAGGCACCGATTACAATAAGATCGGTCTTCTGTTCGTCAGCAAGTTCCAGCAATTTCGCCCCGGTCTCCCGCGAGCTATCCAGAATATGATTTTCCGACACGGCCTCGATACCATGTTTTGCCAAGTGCGCGCATAATTTGGCGGCTTGATCGGTATCAACGGTTTGTGGCGTGTGAATCGAAGTTACCCTGATTTGCTCTGCTGATTTGATAAACGGGATCGCGTCGTGCACAGCCCGCGCTGCCTCGCGGCTGCCATCCCAACCGATAAGTACATGTTTGCCGGGTATGGTGCCCATTTCATTTGGCAGGGCGAGTACAGGGCCACCCGTATTTAAAACCACTGAATCGGCGATGTCTGTGTCAGCCGAGTTTTTGCCCGGTGATCCGACGATTAACAAGTCCGTATAACGTGCCTGGTTTTCTAATGCTTCGTTTCGCGGGCCATCGAGTACGCGCCATTCGGTTACTAGTTCAGGGTTCGTGTTATTTACTGTGTTATCAAATCGTGACGATGCGGTGGCTTCGAGTTCTTCGATCATGGATTGTTGGGTTTCAATCAAACCCGTACCGCTCTCTATTTGCGCTACCGTTGGAATTTGCAGGCTGCGGCGAACATAAAGCCCCGTAAGATGCGCCTGGAAGCGTTGCGCAATAGCCAGCGCAACCCGAATTTGGTCTATGCAGTCATCGTGATCGTCAACGTAAACGGCTATGGTTTTGAATGTCATACTGGATCCTGGTCAAAAAAGCGCTCACTATTGATTGTAGACAGGGCGAATCGCGAATGCATGACTAGGATCAATATTTATGCGTGTGACGATTGTGAGATGGTGTTTGTTGGCTCAAAGTAAAACGACCGCCTTGTGGCGGTCGTCCTACTACCCGTTTGTAGATGGTCAGATTGTAGATAGTCAGATTATAGATGGTTAGAAAGTCATTGAATCTGAATATCGACTTTCTTGGGTTTTGCTTCCTCTACTTTAGGCAGTTCGAGTTCCAATACACCATCTTTGTAGTTCGCCTTGACGGCGGATTCGTCGATTACGCCTCCCAGTTGCATACTGCGCACATACTTCCCAAACCGGCGCTCGCGACGAATAATACGGCCTTCCTTGTCCTTTTCCTCTTCATCGACACGGGTTTCACCGTTGATGGTGAGAACGCCATTGTTGATTGAAACATCGATATCTTCCTTTTTAACACCTGGCAGTTCAGCTTTCACGGTGTATTTGGTTTCGTTTTCAACTACATCTACCACCGGGACAAAACTGCCATCCGTTTCTTCCGTTACACGACGCATCGGGCGAAAGAAACCCTCGAACATGTTGTCAAGATCATCACCAAAAATACCCCATTTGGGTTGAGCCTCTTTTGATCGTACTAACTCTGCCATTTCTATACTCCTTAACACGCTAAAAATAGCTTAATAACTCAATACAGTTATTTTGCACAAACCCTAAATAACAAGTTTTGACCCATGTCAAAAAACCTAAGTTAAGTTAACCCAAACTAGCGGCAGGAGACAAAATCATTTGCCAGGGCCTATGTTTTGACTTTCGATTACCAGGAAACTGAAAACATGCGAAAATTAGTTGAGGCGTTAGGCGGACTCGATCAATTTGGCCATGAATCTCCGGCTGTCCAAATCCTGGAGACGCACATTTCCTATGTGCTGTTAACGGGATCGTTTGTCTACAAGATCAAAAAACCAGTCGATCTGGGTTTTGTAGATTTCAGTTCTCTGGAAAAACGAAAATTTTATTGTGAAGAAGAAGTGCGTTTGAATCAACGGTTGACACCTGAACTCTATGTAGGAGTTGTTTCGATAACAGGAACGCATGATCAACCAGAAATGGAAGGCAAGGGCGAGGTGATTGAATATGCGGTCAAAATGCAGCAGTTCGAGCAAAATCAACAGCTAGATCGTTACCTCAAGCAGGCCGAATTATCATCGCATCAAATAGATAGATTCGCGGCCGATATTGCCGGGTTTCATGGCAGCTTAAAATCCATAACGTATTCCAGTCGATTCGCCACCTACGAATCCATTACGAAACATGCATTGGATAATTTTGCATTTTGTGGGCCGTGTGCGAAAACCATTAATCAGCGGGAAAATCTGAAAACACTCAAAGAATGGACCCAGGAATCGCTGCAAAAAAATAAATCCCACTTTGAACAGCGTAAACGCGATGGATTTGTGCGTGAATGTCATGGCGACTTGCATCTCGCTAATCTGACCTTGTTGGATGGCCGGATTGTGGCTTTCGACTGTCTTGAATTTAATGCGGATTTGCGTTGCATCGATACGATTTGTGAGATCGCGTTTTTCCTCATGGATATTGACTATCACAATCGCTCGCATCAGGGTCGCCGATTTTTAAACAAATACCTTGAAGCTTTGGGTGACTACGAGGGTTTACGCTTGTTAAGACACTATCTCACCTATCGCGCGATGGTGCGCGCAAAAGTCGCTTGTATCAAGTTGCAACAGCTGAGTGGCAAGGCAGGTGCGAACAACGACGTTCAAGCAGAGTTTGACAGGCATATTGTTCTGGCTAACCACTATACAAAACCCGTCAGTGATACAGCGATAATTATCACTCATGGTTTTTCCGGGTGCGGCAAGACTTACCTGACTGATCGACTTTTAGAGTCTGTCGACGTGATTCGTATACGTTCGGATATCGAACGCAAACGCTTTGCAGGATTATCAGGGCAAGAAGCAAATCACGGTGAAATCGGGCAGGACTCGTACACAAAAGCTGCCAGGCAAAAGGTATATTGTCGTTTGCGCGAACTGGCCCAAGAGATCGTTGCGGCTGGCTATCCGGTTATTGTGGACGCGACCTTTCTGCAATTAGATGACCGTC
>Ga0224508_10004190_pt1 | contig 11820 bp, 9 predicted proteins | sample SF_Jan12_sed_USG_4_FD_170157 | JGI IMG/M metagenome (GOLD analysis project Ga0224508, IMG submission 170157) | Sediment microbial communities from San Francisco Bay, California, United States - SF_Jan12_sed_USGS_21 | ecosystem: Environmental > Aquatic > Marine > Sediment | place: USA: California...
GTAGGCGCCGAGCAGTCCGTCGCCCAGTTCCAGCACGATAACGTCCGGTTTGTTTTTTGCGAGTCCCGTAAGCAAGGCGCGCGTCAACTCGGGTCCATTGGCTTCCGTGGTTGTGACAATGCCAAAGTCGGAGAAGATCATCGTCTCGCTCGCTCCGGCATCTTCCATGGCCAGCACATCACGCCGCAGCGACACGCCTGTTGCCTTGCAAGCGGATACATTGAAGCCGAGGTGCCGCAGGCGCCCGACAATAGCGCAGGCGGCAGCGGTTTTGCCGGAGTCCATGCAGGTGCCCGCGAGAGCAACGACCGGCACGCCGTTCGCATCGAGAATGCCGGCCTCGTCCAGCGAATCGGACCCGGCCCGCGCCGGTACGCCGATACGCTCACCGAGGTACGGGAAGCTCAGTACCGTGCCGAGGACTTCGCAGTCAAACGGGGGGCCGACGTCCGGGTTGGCGGAGTCGCACATGCCGAGTACACCGCCGATGTTCAGAATCTGGATCGTGTCGCCGGGCTTGAGCGAGGTTGGCAGGTGTCCCGAGTAGCCGCGCAATGCCTTGCGATGGCCTAACGCGCCCACGATGACGTCGCCCTGGTTGACCGTCGCCATGCGACCGGACGTCAGTTCGAGCTGGTTATAGCGCGACTTGTTGTTCAGGATGCGCGCGGCGATGAGAACCCCTTCCTCGCATGGGATGTCTTTGGACAGGCGCAGTTCCGACGCCAGGTCATTGTGCTGGGCGACGGATGCGATCTTGTCGACGACGACGCTCTTCACGCTCAGTTCCCGGCCGCGCGGGTCTGCAGCGAACCCGGCAGGGACAGCACGCGGGCGTAGCCGAGAGCATCGGCGGGAGTCCATTCCCCGGCGGACTCGCCGTACACGCCCTTGGTCGCGGCAAGCAACGAGTGATCGGATTCCACGCCGTCGATGAAGAGCTGGCCCGGCCGCAGGGTGAACTTGACCGTACCGCTCACGCGCCGTTGCGAGGACGCGAGTAGCGCCTCGATGTCGTCGCAGGCGAGATCGAGCTGTTTGCCCTCATGCACGAGGTCGCCATATACAGCGGCAACGCTATCCTTGATACGCATCTGCTGGGCACTCAATACCAGTTTCTCCAGTTCGCGGTGCGCGGTGATCAGCGTAATCGCGGCAGGGGCCTCGAAGGCCACGCGACCCTTGGTGCCGAGCACGGTATCGCCGAGATGAATGCCGCGCCCGACGCCGTAACTACCGGCAAGCTGTTCGAGCGCCTCGATCAGGTTGACGGGCGGCAGTGCTTTGCCATCGAGTGCAGCCGGCACGCCTTTGCTGAATCGCAGCGTGTGCGTTGCCGATTCCTTCGGTTCAGCGAAGGCATTGGCCGACAGGACCCAGGCGGATTCGGGAATCGAATTCTCGGAAGTCAGCGTTTCCTGGCCGCCAATCGTAATGCCCCAGAGGCCGCGATTGATCGAGTAGGCTGACCCCTGCGCCGGCAGCGGCAGGTTGTGCTTTTCGAGGTACGCGAGCTGTTCGTCGCGGACCCAGCTGTTGTCGCGTACCGGTGCCAGAACTTCGAGGCCGGGATTCAGGGTGCGCAGCGCAACCTCGAAGCGCACCTGGTCGTTGCCGGCCGCCGTGCAGCCATGGGCTACGGTTGTTGCGCCACGTTCCTTCGCGAGCATCGCGAGTTTTTCGGCCTGAAGCCCACGCTCGGCGCCGACGCACAAGGGGTACGCGTTGCCGCGAAGCACGTTGCCGGCAATCAGGTACCTGATGACGGTTTCGAAGAACTCCTGCTTGGCGTCGATCAGAAGGTGCTCAACAGCGCCAAGTGCCATTGCCCGTTTCTCGAGAGCAATTGCCGCTTCCGCGTCGATGCCGCCGGTATCGACGCAGGCCGTGATGACCTCACGGCCATGATTCTCCTTGAGCCACGGCACGCAAAACGAAGTATCGAGCCCGCCCGAGAAGGCGAGGATGATAGGGGACTTGTCCTGTTTCACTGGTTTCTCCGAAGTCAGGAGCGAGCTGCGTGCTCGATCCTTGTAATCAGGTTCTTTTGTGCCGCGGCGGAAGCCGTTGCGATGAATACGGTATCGTCGCCCGCGATCGTGCCGGCAATGCCTGGCCAGCCGCAGCGATCGAGAGCGAGGCCGACGCGCTGTGCCGCGCCGACCGCGGTGTGCAGGACCAGCAGGTTCGGACCGGCGGGCGTTGTTGACCGCAGCAGGTCAGCGACGTCGGCGACGTGATCATCCCCGGGGTCGTTCGCGGCGGGCAGTTCGTAGCCTTGCGCGGTCTTGATCGCGCCAATTTCCCGGAGGTCGCGGCTGACACTCGATTGCGTCGCCACGAAGCCGCGGTCTTGCAACGCACTAACGAGTGAGGCCTGCGTTGCGGCAGGCCCCTGGCTGAGCAGCTCGCGGATCGCTGAGCGCCGCTGGATCTGTTCTTCCGATGTCGGGGGCATGAGGTTGTATCATATGGATTGAATAATTATGCGCATATTAGATTACTAATGCGCATAATATGCAACCCCCGGGTGCACATTTTTTTGCCTTGAATTAGGTTACACTGCGCCGCTTCCGGACTATTGGAGCTCATTGGTGGCCCTACCTGAATGCGTAGAAGTGACTACGGGCGAGAATCCCGTCGGCAGCGTTATCTGGCTGCACGGGCTGGGCGCCGACGGCCACGACTTCGAGCCGATCGTGCCGGAATTGCGCCTGCCGGCTGACTTGCCGCTGCGGTTTATCTTCCCGCATGCGCCGATGAGGCCGGTCACGATCAACGGCGGGATGGTCATGCGCGCGTGGTACGACATCGTGAGTCTCGACACGGAAGGGCGAGCCGATGCCGCCGGCGTGCATGAGAGTACGGCAATTCTCGAGGAACTGATTGCTCGCGAGATGGAGCGCGGCATCGCCGCAGACCGAATCGTAATAGCAGGGTTCTCGATGGGCGGAGCGATCGCGATCAACACTGCCCTGCATACCCGGGAGACGCTGGCCGGCATGATGGCCCTCTCGACCTACTTGCCGCTACCCGGGGAGATTGATGACACGCAGGACCATCGTGATCTTCCGGTGTTCATGGCGCATGGCAGCTTCGACCCGATGCTGCCGATGCAGTGGGGTCAGCTATCCGCGGAGAAACTGGGGGAAGCCGGTTTCACGGTCGAATGGCACGACTACCCGATGGCGCATGCCGTATGCCCCGAGGAGATCCGGGATATTCGTGAGTGGTTGCTCAAGGTCTACGCCTGACGATACTCGTTTCAGAACGTCAGGCTGAAGGTGGCGCCGCCTGTATCGTTATTTCTCACGCGGATGAACCCGCCGTGCGCGATCATGACCTGGCGCGCCAATGCGAGCCCGACGCCCGAGCCGCTGTCCTTGGTCGTATAGAAAGGCACGAAAATCTTGTTCGCGACATCGGCGGGTACGCCGTCGCCGTTATCCGCGACCTCGACCACGATGTTGTGGCGGCGATTCAAGCGTCCGTTGATCGCAATTTCGGCAGCATCGACCGACGCAGTCGCCTGCCATGCATTACGTAGCAAGTTGATCAAAACGGGTTCCAGCAGGTCCCGGTCCGCGTAGACATCGAGTTCGCTCGGCACGACATTAACCAGGAACTCAACGTCATCACGCGGGCACTCTGCCCTGGCGAGCCTGACGACCGTGTCGAACAGGTCCGCGAGGCGAATGCGCTTCTTCTCGGGTGGCGCGAGACGGGTTACCTGGCGGTAGCTATCGACAAATTGCATGAGGCTGTCCGAGCGCCGCGCGACTGTCCCGATCGCGTCCTGGAGATCGTCGAGATCATCCTCAACTATCTCGCCATCGCGAACTTTCTCGACGACATCGCCAACCACATCGGCCGCGGTCTTCGCCAGCGATGTGACGGGCGTGATTGAGTTCATGATCTCGTGCGTCAGGACGCGTACCAGGTCTTCCCACGCTTCGGCCTGGGTCGCATCGAGCTCCGACTGGATGTCCTGCAGCGAAATCAGCCTTTCCCTCTCGCCCGCGATGACAAGTTCAGTTGTCGCGAGCGTCAGCTTGTACTCGATGCCTTCCACGGAAAACGTGACGAGCTGGCGCACGCCCGGCACCGCCGTCGACACCGACTCGGCAAAACTGAAACCGAAACGCCGCAGGTCCTTGAGTTGGGTCACGTGTTCCGCGCCAAACAGGCGGCGTGCCGCGTTGTTCCGCAGCGTGATGGACTCGTCCGAGTGCAGCGTCAGCAGCGGTACCGGAATGTGATCGATCAGTGCAGTCGCGTGCCGCATCGCAGATTCCTGCTCGCTACTGCGCTCACGCATTCGCCCGAGGATGTCCGTAAATGCCTCCCCCAGCGGCTGAAACCCGGAGCCATCCGCCGAGAAGTCGAAGCGTTGTGAATAGTCGGCGTAGCGTGCCGCATCCAGGAAACGAGCCACCTCACGATTGGTTCGACTGACATACCGCCACAATTCGGCGACCAGCAATGCGAGCACAATCGCCGCGATGGTCATCGAGACGTGGTACTGCGGGATGAGCAGCAGCCAGACCACGAGAGCCATTGCTGCCCCGGTAAGAACCAGCCGGACGATCAGTGCGACAACGAAGCGTCTAAAGATCATGTTTTTCCATGCGGCGATACAGCGATGCGCGCGTCAGCCCGAGCTCCGCGGCTGCGCGCGAAATGTTGAAGCCGTGCTTGCGCAGCGCCTTGGAAATCGTTTCCTTCTCCAGGTGATCGAGATTGAAAATGGTCGGCATGACCCGGGTATCGGCCTGTGTCGTCTCCCCGGTGTAGTCGAGTTGCAGGTCGTGAGGACCAATCACATCGTCTTCGGCGAGGATGACAGCTCGCTCAACGGCATGTCGCAGTGCGCGGACATTGCCGGGCCACGCGTAGTCGAGAAGGGCGGCCTCGGCTGCCGGAGAAAAAGACCGCGTCCTGCCGCCGTATTTGCGTGAGAAACGATCGAGATAATGTTCTGCAATTGGCATGATGTCGTCGACTCGATCGCGCAACGGCGGTATCTCGATCTCGACGGTATTGAGCCGAAACAACAGGTCGTTACGAAAATGATCCGGGTTCCGCAGCCTGTCTGCCGGCAGGTTTGTCGCCGCAATGATGCGTACATCGAACGGCTGTGCCTGGTTCGAGCCGACCGCGGTCACTTCGCGTTGCTCGAGAACGCTCAGCAACTTCGCCTGGAGGTGCAGCGGCAGATTGCCGATCTCATCGAGAAACAGCGTGCCGCCGTTGGCGGCCTGGATGCGGCCGATGCGGTCCTCGTTTGCGTTGGTAAACGCCCCCTTGCGATGGCCGAACAGTTCGGACTCGAACAGCGACTCGCTGATCGAACCCATGTCGATAGAGAGGAATACCTGGCGCGCACGCGAGGAGTGCTGATGCAGCTCCCGTGCGATGAGTTCCTTGCCGGTGCCGTTCTCGCCGAGAATAAGCACGTTGGCGTCGGTCGGTCCCGCACGGCGCACGATATCCAGGACGTTTTTCAACTCGGCGGACTCGCCGATGATGTCACTGTCCTGGACGGCAGCGTCGCGCACGAGCGCTTCGTTGGTTTGCCGCAATGCCTTTGTCTCGACGCGACTCTGTCGCAGCTTGAGCGCTGCGGAAATCGTCGCGACGACCTTTTCGTTCTGCCAGGGCTTGGCGATGAAATCGGTCGCGCCCCATTTCATGGCATCGACCGCCGTACTGACGCTGCCGTGTGCGGTGATCATCACGACGACGGCCTCGGGGTCGATATCGAGAATCGTCTTCAGCCAGTGCAGTCCCTGTTCGCCGCTCGACTCCCCGGGTCCGAAATTCATGTCCAGCAGAACGACGTCAATGTCATTGCCCGCCAGCAGGTCCGGCACCTGCTCGGGATTCTTGCAGGTCGTGATCTGCCCGAACTGGCGCCTCAGGAGCAGACGGCCCGCGGTCAGGATGTCGTCGTCGTCATCGACGATGAGAATATTGCCTGTTGTGCTCATGGTGCCCCGCCTGTAGTGTTCGAAATCGTACACTTACTGTCCGCCAGCGTACAGTTCCGGCCGTGCCCCACGAGCCTCAGTTAGCAAAAACAATAACTTACGACTTGGCATGCTCCTTGCTCTCTCTACAGGTAATCGCAAAGAGCGAGCGAGGACGAAAACGACGTAGTGGACAAGATCAGGAAAATTCGGGAATCCAGCACGCCAGCAGGCATGGGAATTTCCGGGCAGGCCATGGACCGGCGCGTCGCCAGGAAGGCGTCATACGGCCGCTATGCTGCCTACGCCGCCGGCGGTATCGCTGTGCTGGCGTTTGCGTGGTGGTTTGTGGACGCACTCATGGGCGGTCGCAGCCTGAGCGTCGACTCGCAACGCGTCGCCGTATCGGACGTGACAGTGGGTACCTTTGAGGACTTCATCCCCTTGCGCGGGCGGCTCGTTCCACGCAGGACGGTGTTTCTCGATGCCATCGAAGGCGGGCGAGTTGAGCAGATCCTCGTCGAAGATGGTGCGCTGGTCGAAGCCGGCGACATGATCGCCGTACTGTCGAACACGAATCTGCAACTCGAAGTACTTGGACGTGAAGCGGCAGTGACCGAGCAGCTCAACAACATGCGCACCATCGAATTGCAGCTCGAGCAGAACCGTCTCGCACACAAGCGTAATCTCGTCGAAATTGACTACCAGATCACGCGCCTCACTCGCGAGATTACAAGGCAACGCGAGCTGATTACGAAAAACCTCGTGTCGCAGTCGACGGTTGACCAGCTCGAGGACGAGCTCACGTATTTCCGCAATCGCCGCGAGGTAACGCTCGAAAGCCAGGCAACCGATGCGCGTATGCAGGAACAGCAACTCAGGCAGTTGCGCGTTGCCGGCACCCAGCTTGAGGAGGGGCTCGCGCTTGCGCGGGCGAACCTCGAGGACCTCAGCGTGCGTGCGCCGGTCGCGGGCAAGCTGTCCGGATTCAACATCGAGATCGGTCAGTCGATCACGCGAGGCGGCCGGCTCGGCCAGGTAGACGACCCGGATGCCTACAAGTTGAACGTGGAGATTAACGAGTACTACCTGGGTCGTGTCGATTTGCAGCAAGAGGCTGTCGCCGAACACAACGGCAGGAACCTCGGTTTGCAGATTTCCAAGATCTATCCCGACGTCAGTGAAGGACAGTTCCAGGTCGACATGCTCTTTGACAAGGACCCGGAAGGCTTGCGTCGCGGACAGACGTTACAGGTTCGCCTAACTTTGGGTGACGATGCCGATGCTGTTCTTATCCCGAACGGATCCTTCTACCAGGATACGGGAGGCAACTGGATATTCGTTGTCTCGCCGGATGGCAGCGAAGCGATCAAGCGCAGCGTCAGCATGGGACGCCGCAACGAAAACTTCATCGAAGTGCTCGATGGCCTCGAGCCTGGCGAGCAGGTCATCACTTCACCTTACACGAGCTTTGTCGGCATGGATCGGCTCAGCCTCAACGACGATTAATGAATTCTTATCAAGGGAAACAGACATGTTGAAGCTCCATAATATGTACAAGGTTTATCGCACCGATGAAGTCGAAACCGTCGCGCTGAACGGCGTTAACCTCGAGATCGAGCAGGGCGACTTCGTGGCCATCATGGGCCCGTCTGGCTGTGGAAAATCGACGCTGCTGAATGTCATCGGCATGCTGGATAACCCGACCGATGGCGATTACTTCTTCTTTGATGAGAATGTCGCCCCGTACTCGGAATCGAAGCGCAGCGACATTCGCAAGCAGAATATCGGTTTCATCTTCCAGAGCTTCAACCTGATCGACGAACTCAACGTCGCTGAGAACATCGAGCTTGCACTCCTGTATCACAACATGCCTTCTGCCGAGCGCAAGCGTCGCGTGGAAGAGGTCATGGACCGGATGGGCATAGCCCACCGAGCCAACCATATGCCCGGCCAGCTTTCCGGCGGACAACAGCAGCGCGTTGCGGTGGCCCGCGCGGTCGTTGGCGACCAGCCCCTGATCCTGGCCGATGAGCCGACAGGCAACCTCGATTCGGTGCACGGCCAGGAAGTCATGGAGCTGCTGAGGTCGCTGAACAAGGAAGGAACAACGATCGTGATGGTGACGCATTCGCCGTCACACGCGGATTATGCGCACCGTACCGTCAACCTGTTCGACGGCCACATCGTCACCGAGAATACGCGCGCAGCCTGATCTGCAGCGGACGAATTCCAACGGGGAATACCATGTTTTGGAACAACGTAAAAATCGCCCTCCGGAACCTGCGCAAGAACAAGCTCTTTGCGCTGGTCAATATCCTGGGTCTCGCACTGGGCCTGACGATCTACGTATTCGGTGGTTTGCTCGTCAAGTACGAAAGCACTCACGATATGTTCTTCGAGAATGCCGCCAACACGTACACGATTGGCTCCATTGCAGCACCAGACCTCAATGTGGGCGTCGACAAATTCAATGCCACGTTTACAACGGTCGGTCCGATCATCGAAGCAGAGTTACAAGACGTTGAGTTCACGGCCCGAACAGTAACCAGTGAATACCTGTTGTCGGTCGAGGACAAGAGCTTCTACGAAGGCATCAGTTTTGCGGATGCTGCGCTCCTGGAGATATTTGACTTCGAGTATATCCATGGTGATGCCACTGCGCTGCAGGACCCGTCAGGTCTGTTGCTGACCGAATCCTCAGCGATCAAGTACTTTGGTCGCACCGACGTCATGGGTGAGACCATTACTTTCGACAATGAATTCGACTTCCACGTTACGGCAGTCATCGAAGACATTCCTCTTAACTCGCACTTTGCCTCCTCGGTCATAAGCGACAGCGCGGCGGGTTTCCTCGTTCCCATCAACGGACTCAACCGCATGCGGGACTGGGACCTTGCCGGCAACTGGAACAACCTGTCAATCGGCAACATGACCTATGTATTGCTGCCGGACTCACTCGACGAAGCCTGGTTGAATACCCAGGTCGACAGCATCTACGAGCGGATGGTCCCGGACGACCAGAAGCAAGTCATCGCGGACCTGACCGTGGCGCCTCTGCAACGCGCCAATCTTGCGGTTTGGGACATGATCGGGATGCCGGTTATTACCGTCGTATCGCTCCTGAGCTTCCTCGTTCTGGTCGTCGCGTGCGTTAACTATACGAACCTGGCGACCGCCCAGTCACTGGGTCGCAGTCGTGAAGTCGGTATGCGCAAGACAATGGGTGCCAGCCGGCGTCAATTGCTCGCGCAATTCCTGATCGAGAGCCTCGTGATCGCAGGCATCGCGATGCTCGTCGCGATTGCAGCACTCGAGATGATCATCCCGTTGTTCAACAATGCCGCGAGCAAAAGCCTCACGCTCAACTACCTGAGCACGCTGCCGTGGCTGGTAGTGACGACCGTACTCGTGGGTCTGTTCGCCGGCATGTACCCGGCGTGGTTAATTACGCGGGCCAGCCCGATCGAGGCACTGCGGGAATCAGCGCGCAAGGGCAAGAAAGGTGCGCGCATGCGTTCGATCATGATCGGTGCGCAGTTCGCAATCTCGGCGTTCATGCTGGCCATCGTGTCGATCGTTTTCATGCAGAACGAAAAGGTAAAGGAGTCGAGCTACATCTTTCCACGTTCGGAAATTTACACGATGGATCGCTTGTTCGTGGAAGGCATCAAGGATCGGCTCGATACGCTGAAGTTCGAGTTGGAAGCTCTGCCCAACGTGTCTGCGGTGTCGTATTCGTCGCAGGTGCCTTTTGAGCAAAACAACTCTCAGAGCGCCGTCTCTCTGCAACCCGGCGATGAGGCCGGGCAGGTGAATCTGCACACCATGGATATGTCGCCGGACTTCTTCTCAGCCTACGACATTCCTTTGCTTGCCGGACGCCAATTGGACAAGAACATCACGAGCGATATCCAAACGGAAGAATCCGAGAGCATCAATGTCGTCATTAACGAACTGGCTGTCGAAAAGTTGCAGTTTGGTACACCGGAGAACGCCGTCAATCAGCGATTCTTCCGCCTGGACGATGATGGTGTGGCTACCGAGTATGTCGTCGTTGGCGTCGTGCCAACACAGAACATCGTGGGCCTATTCAATGAAGTGAAGCCCTGGATGTTTTCTTACGATCCCAGCAACTTGCGAATCGGTTCGATTCGCATCACCGGCGGCAGCATCATGGGCACGGTCGAGCAGATTGAAGGTGTGTGGGACCGCGTTATTCCAGAGTACCCTCTCCAGGGCCGTTTCCTCGACGAAGTATTCAACGACGTTTATCAAATTTTGAAATTCATGAACATGGCACTTGCGGGCTTCGCATTCATCGCGTTGGCGCTGGCCATGGTCGGTTTATTCGGACTGGCCGCGTTCATGGCCGCGCAACGCACCAAGGAAATCGGCATGCGCAAGGTTCTCGGGGCCAGTACCATGCAGATAGCGCGCCTGCTGGTATGGCAGTTCTCGACACCCGTGCTGTGGGCTCTTGCCATCGCATTGCCGGCCGCCTACTTCGCGACTACAACGTACCTGAACTTCTTCGCGGAACGCATCGAGTCGCCGGTGGTGATACTGGTTGTCGCAGGTGCACTAGCAGTGATGCTGGCATGGGGGACTGTTGCGGGTCATGCGATTCGCATCGCTCGCTCAAACCCGATCCTGGCTCTGCGCTACGAGTAAGGCCTGCTGCGCAAATGAGAACTTCGACTCACCGGTCTGCCGGCCGGTGGGGTCGAAGCGCCTCTCGACGAAGCGCCAGTTGCCCTTGTTGTCGGCGAGCACCACTGTCGTGCAGCGCGTGCCGTAGTCAGGCATGACAATAAACGGCGCCGTGATCGCGTGAGCCGTTTCGAAGTCGAGACGACCCGTCTCGACCTCGGCAACCGGCGCCTTTCCCCGGTCGTTCATCATGCGCATCAGGCGCGTTTCATTGATCCTGCGATCCGCGACCAGTGAGGCCATTTCGTTCTTGCTGCGTTCGACCTTGTGCCACGGACCGTCCAGCAGGGCGTTGCTGAGTCCGTACGTTCCTGCCCGCAACTGACGCGTCCCGTCCTCACGATTCGAGAGATAGGCAATGTCCTCGCGCGTGCCGACAATCAGGTTGAAACCGGCATAGCGATCTTCGTCGATGGTTTCGAGATATGCGGCTGGGGACAGGTCGCCTTCCAGGAAGCCCGTAACGAGATGACCGCGCGAGCGGTGGCCTGCCTCAGCGGGCTGGGCGTCGCGAAAATTGGTGACTGTCGCGAAGCGACCGGTCCGGTGTAATGCCAGCCAGGTGCCGCCCGCCTGCAGGTCGCGGCCGCCGACCACGTCGGGCTGGTCGGGCCACCAGTGCGCTGCCTTTGTGGGGCGCGCATGAAACTCATCACGGTTGGCGGCGAGGATCAGTGGGTAGTCGGGATGCTGGCCGACGTTCAGGGCGATCAGGCACATGCCGAGCCAGCCTCAGCTTGTGCCGAGCCAGTGATCGACAAGGCGGCGTGCGATAGAGATGCGAAACGGCAGCCCCGTATTCCCCGAGAGCAGGTCGTCGCGCGAAAACCAGCGTGCATCGTCGAGTTCACCGTCATTGAGATGAATGTCTGTCGAAACGGCCTCGGCAACGAAGCCCAGCATCAGCGACGACGGGAAAGGCCACGGCTGTGAGCTGTGGTAGCTGACGCTGCCGACACGAATATTGGTTTCTTCGTATACCTCGCGCCGAACGGCATCTTCAAGGCTCTCGCCCGGCTCCACGAATCCTGCGATCGTGGAGTAACGTCCTTCTGGCCAGTCGACCTGCCGACCAAGCAGGCACCGGTCGCCGTCGGTGACCAGGACGATGATTGCCGGGTCGGTTCGCGGAAACAGT
>Ga0224508_10004191_pt1 | contig 11820 bp, 10 predicted proteins | sample SF_Jan12_sed_USG_4_FD_170157 | JGI IMG/M metagenome (GOLD analysis project Ga0224508, IMG submission 170157) | Sediment microbial communities from San Francisco Bay, California, United States - SF_Jan12_sed_USGS_21 | ecosystem: Environmental > Aquatic > Marine > Sediment | place: USA...
TGCCGTGATCGAGATCACGGGAATCTCGAAGGGATAACCCATGTCGAAGACCAAAGGAGGCGGGTCCACCCGCAACGGGCGCGACTCGCAGTCGAAGCGTCTCGGTGTGAAGGTGTTCGACGGCACCGCCATACATGCCGGCACCATCATCCTCCGGCAACGTGGCACCCGGATCCATCCCGGCGAGAACGTCGGCAAGGGTGGCGACGACACGCTGTTCGCAACCTCCAACGGCACGGTCAAGTTCGCGCAGCGCCACGGCCGCAAGCTCGTCGACGTGATCCCTGGCGACATCGTCACGATAGACAGCTGAGACAACCGATCTGCCGGTGATCCCGAGCCATTCCGGCTCGGGATCTTCCGCGTCGGGCCGAGGACCGATGACGCGAACTCCACCGGCACCGAGGGTCGAGTCCCTACCCTGTCGGGGTGTCCCAGTTCGTCGACGAATGCAACCTCAACGTCCGCGGTGGCGATGGCGGCGCCGGCTGCGTGTCGTTCCGGCGTGAGGCACACACGCCCCGCGGCGGGCCCGACGGCGGCGACGGCGGCAAGGGCGGCGACGTCTGGATGGTCGCGGACCACAACGTGTCGTCGTTGCTGGCCTTTCGTGACCATCCACACCGGCGGGCGGGGAAGGGCTCGCACGGTCAGGGCAAGAAGAAGCACGGGCAGATGGGAGACGATCTCGTGGTGGCGGTCCCGGAGGGAACCGTGGTGCGCGACTTCGACGGCAGTCTGTTGGCCGACCTGACCCACTCGGGCGATCGATGGTTGGCGGCGCGCGGCGGCGCCGGCGGGCGCGGCAATGCCCGCTTCCTCACCAATCGCCGCCGAGCCCCGACCTTCGCCGAACAGGGCGAAGAGGGCGAGGAACGATGGCTTCGCCTCGAGCTGAAGCTGCTGGCCGATGTCGCGCTCGTCGGCTTCCCGAACGTGGGGAAGAGCACGCTGATCTCCCGGATCTCGGCTGCGAGACCCAAGATCGCCGACTACCCGTTCACGACGCTCGAACCCAACCTCGGTGTGGTGCGGGTCGACGACAGGACCGATCTGGTCGTTGCCGACATCCCCGGCCTGATCGAAGGTGCCAGTGAGGGCCGAGGGCTCGGAGACCGGTTCCTGCGTCACATCGAGCGGGCGCGCGTGTTGTGCGTGCTCGTCGATCTCGCGCCGGTCGACGGCACCGCGCCCGAAGAGCAACTGCGTGTGGTGCTCGACGAGCTGGGCGCCTATCAGCCGAACCTGCTCGAGCGGCCGCGGCTCATCGTCGGCTCGAAGACAGACGTCGAGATGCTCGAACCACCGGACGGCGCGCTCCGAATCTCGGCGGTGACCGGCGACGGGCTGACCGAGCTCGTGGGGGCGATGGCGCAGCTGGTCGCCGAGGCAAGAGCACGCGTCCAGCACGACTCCCGGTCCGTCATCCACCGCCCGGAGCCCGCGGGGGTCAGGGTCGAGCGCATCGACGGTGGATTCATCGTGATCGGTCGCCCGGCAGAGCGGACGGTCGCGCTCTCCGACACGACAACGCCGGACGCGCTCGACTACATCCGGCACCGGCTCACGTCGCTCGGCGTCGACAAGGCGCTACGTCGCGCCGGCGCGCAGCCCGGCGACCTGGTCCAGATCGGCGCCGCGGAATTCGAATACGAAGAGGACATCTGGACATGACCGTGGTCGTCAAGATCGGAACGTCGTCGCTCACCGACCAGGACGGGTCCATCGCAACCGATGCCATCGAGCGCCTCTGCGCGCAGGTCGCCGAGCTCCGATCCGATGGGCGCGATGTGGTCATCGTGACATCGGGAGCGATCGAGTCCGGACGCGCCGTACTCGGGCTCGAGCAGGACCGAGCTCGCGATTCGGTCACGCTCCAGGCCGTATCGGCAGTCGGCCAGACCCGCCTCATGCGTGTGTACGAAGGCGCGCTGGCCGAACAGGGCCTCGTCGGCGGACAGGTGCTCCTCGCCCCCCTCGACTTCTTCGAGCGAAGCCAGTACCTCCATGCACGGGGCACGCTCGGGCGACTGCTCGAGCTCGGCGTCGTGCCGATCGTGAACGAGAACGATGTCATCGCCGACGATGCCATTCGTTTCGGCGACAACGATCGCATCGCCGCCCTCGTCGCGAACCTCTTGAAAGCCGAGGTGCTCGTCTTGCTCACCGACACTCCGGGCGTGCTCACCGCCGATCCGCGGATCGACCAGTCGGCGTCGCTCATCCAGGAGATCCTCGAGATCGACCGGGAGCTCGAAGCGGTCGTGACCGGGCCGGGCCGGCGGGGGAGCGGCGGCATGGCGTCGAAGCTGTCGGCAGCCCGTATCGCCGCGTGGTCCGGTGTCCGGACCGTGATCGCCGCCGCGAACCGCGATCAGGTCCTGATCGACGCCGTCGCCGCGAAACCCGGCGTCGGCACCTCCGTCGTCGCTCGCGACGTCACGTTGCCCGCGAAGAAGCTGTGGATCGCGTTCGCCGTGCGAGCTGAAGGTATCCTCTCCGTCGATGCCGGCGCGCAGCGGGCGCTGATCGAGCGGGGTACGAGCCTGCTGGCCGTCGGTATCGCCGACGTTCAGGGCGACTTCGCGCCCGGCGATGCTGTCGAGATCGCCGGCCCCGACGGCCAGGTCTTCGCCAAGGGTCTGGTCGCGATGCAGGCCGACGAGGTCCGCGGCGCGGCCGGTCAGCGCAGCGCCGATCGACCCGGCAACGGACCCGACGAGGTCATCCACCGAGACGACATGGTCATCCTGCCCTGACCGTCGTTGCGGATCAGCGCGAGATGCGCCGCAGGATCGGCGACATGAGCTCGACCGCGGCACGGTTTCCCGACACGTTCGCGATCGCGAGGTAGATGAGGCCGGCAACGGCCAGGACGACCGGGGCGACGAGTATCGGAGCGACCGAGTCGAGCGTGAGCCGGCCGACGATACAGATCACGGCGGCGGCGGCCCCCGCCGGAGCGAGACGCCACAGCGACCATCTGACGAGCGGCGCCATCGGAAGCCCACGGCGAACGCGGCGCTGCAACCAGACCAGCTCCACCCATGCCGCCACCGAGGCGCCCACCGCGAGGCCCACCGCGCCCATGCGCAGGGTGCCGTCGGTCCGGACGTCCTTGGCGACAGGTGTGAACGCCGGGAGATCACCCATTCGTTGGATCTCGCCCCCGACGATCGCGTACCTGTCGAGCTGGAACATGACGACGACGCCGACGACAGCCGCGATCGCGACGCGTAGTGCCGCGATGCGAGCCGGGCCGCTGACGTCGCCCTCGGCGTACCTGGCGTTCTGCAGGAGCCGTGACGCACCGGACGCGGGCATGCCGAGCGAGTAGGCGGCCAGCACGAGCCAGATCAGCATCACGTCGTCGGCGTTGGTGCTCCCCCGTTCGTAGAGAGCGGCAACGACCGTCTCGCCGATGGCAAGGAAGGCAACCGCGGAGAAGACGAGGAAGAGTGAGATGCGCTCGAGGCCGAGCCGGAGCTGGATGGCGGCTCGTCGTTCGGTATCCATCCCTCTCGACAGCTCGGGCAGCTCGGCCGCCGCGACCGACAGCGCGAACGCACTGATGGGCATCAGGTAGAGGACCTGCGCCGAGCTGAGCGCGGCGATCGCGCCGGTGGCCAGCAGCGAGGCCAGCGCGACATCGAGGTAGGTGCTGAGCGTGACCACGCCGCGGCCGCTGACGGCAGGAACGAACCGACGGAGTACGGCCCGGAAGTGCATGCTCCCGCGACCGAACCCGAGGCGGAGGGACGGGACGAGCCGCAGCACCAACGGGAGCTGAACGAGGAATTGGAGCAGTCCGCCGACGAGCACGCCCCACGCTGCTGCTTCGGCGATGTCGGCCTGCACCCAGTCCTGCACCGACGCGACGATGAGCCCGGCGATGATCGCGGCATTCCAAAGCACGGGTGCGATGTAGCTGAGGAAGAACCGCCGGTGGGCGTTGAGCACACCGAGACACCACGCCGCCAACACGATGAACCCGATGCCGGTCGACATGATTCGCAGCAGATCGACGATGAGATCGCGCTCGTCGCCGCTGATCCCAGGCGCCACGATCGTGGCCAACGGACGGGCCAGGAACAGTCCGACCAGCACCAGCGCGGCGGTGAGAACCGCGAGGACCGAGAACACCGCGCCGGCGACCCTCCCTGCCTCCTTCTCCTCGCCGTCTTCCAGCAGTCGTGCGTAGACGGGGATGAACGACGCTGACAACGAGCCCTCGCCCAAGAGGTTCTGGAGGAGCTTGGGGATGATCAGGGCGGCGGCGAACGCATCGGCGGCGGCAGTGCCGGTTCCGAGGCCGGCGCGGAGGCCGATTTCGCGTCCGACGCCGGAGATCCGTGACAACAAGATGCCCGACGCGACCAGCGCCGCCGAGCGTCCGCTGCGGCGGGCTCGTTCGTCGCGTCGAGAGGTGCGGAGATGCCGATCGTCGCTCATGGGCGTTCGCACGAGGCTAGTCCCGGCATGAGGCCGGATTGCTCGATGGACCGGCGTTCGGCGGGTGCGATGACGGCAGCGAAGGCGGCGGTCGAACCGATTCGAGCGAGGGCTGCCCACGCCGTACGCTGCATGGATGGAACCTCGCTTCGCAGATGTCGCCGGTGTTCGCACGTCGTTGCACGATGTCGGCTATCTGGCTGACGACGGCATTGCGGGGGTCGTGTATCTCGCCGATCGGCTGCAGAAGCCGGTATTGGTCGAGGGCCCGGCCGGAACCGGGAAGACGCAGCTGGCGAAGAGCGTCGCAGAGATGTCGGGCGCCAGGCTCATCCGGCTCCAGTGCTACGAGGGCCTCGACGAGTCCAAGGCGCTGTACGAGTGGAACTACAAGAAACAGCTGCTCCGCATCCAGGCCGAGCGCGGCAATGACGTCGCCTGGGACGAGATCGAGGACAACATCTTCTCCGACGAGTTCCTGCTCACCCGTCCGCTGCTCGAGGCCATTCGGGCCGACGAACCGGTGGTGCTCCTCATCGACGAGGTCGACCGTGTCGAGGTCGAGACCGAGGCGTTGCTCCTCGAGATCCTCTCCGACTACCAGGTGTCGATTCCCGAGCTCGGCACCGTGGAGGCCACGCAGATTCCGCTCGTGTTCCTCACGTCGAACAACACGAGGGAGCTGTCAGAGGCGCTGAAGCGGCGCTGTCTGTACCTGCACGTCGACTACCCCGACATGGACCGCGAGAAACAGATCGTGCTCAGGAAGGTCGAGGGCATCACCGACAGCCTCGCCGATCAGATCGCCCGTGTCGTGCGGTCGATCCGCCAGATCGAGCTGAAGAAGGCGCCATCGGTCTCCGAGACGCTCGACTGGGCTCGCACGCTCGTGTTGTTGGGGGTCGAACACATCGAGGCCGACACCGCGATCGAGACCGTCAACATCTTGTTGAAGTACCGCACCGACATCGAGCGGGCCATCAAGGAGTTCAGCGCCAACGGCGACGCCTTCGCCCCGGCCAACGTCTGACGCTCCGTGACTGTCACCGACTCGCCGCTGCTCGAGCTCCTCACCGGGTTCATCTCCGAGCTCCGAGCCGCTGGGCTCCCCGTGAGCCTCACCGAGAACCTCGACGCCATGGAGGCGGTCACTCACATCCCGCTCGAGGATCGAGATGCGTTCAAGTACGCGCTCGGCGCCACGCTGGTCAAGAACCATGCCCACTGGCGAGCGTTCGAGACGGTCTTCGAGGTGTACTTCTCGCTGCGCGGCAGGGAGTACGATCTCGTCGACGGCGATTGGGACGCCGACGGGTTGGCCGACGACGACGAGCGCGACGCCGACGGTCAGGGCGAGGGTCACGGCGAGGGACGTGGCGGAGGCGGCGGGGATGGCCTGTCTCCCGAGGAGCTCGCCGAGCTGTTGTACCAGTCGCTGCTACGCGGCGATCAGACGATGATGCGGGCGATCGCCCGCCAGGCCGTCAAGCGGTTCGCCGGTATGGAACCGGGCCGCCCGGTCGGGGGGACCTACTACCTCTACCGGACCCTGCGGAATCTCGATCTCGACGGTGTTCTGGAACGCCTGATGCAGCAGACGAGGCAGGAGTCGCCCGATCCGCTCACCTCGTTCGAGGAGCGGCTGGAGCAGGACGAGTTCGAGACGCGCATCGACAAGCTGAAGAAGGAGATCGAGGCCGAGATCCGGCGCCACCTCGTGGCGGACCGTGGTGTCGAGGCGATGGCGAAGACGCTGAGGAAGCCGCTTCCCGAAGACGTCGACTTCATGCACGCGACCCGCGAGGAGATGTTGTCGCTGCGCAAGGCCATCCAGCCGCTCACCCGGAAGCTGGCGGTCCGGCTCGCCCGCAAGCGCCGTCACGGCCGCAAGGGTGCGCTCGACTTCCGCAACACCGTGCGCCACTCGTTGAGCTACGGCGGGGTGCCGGCCGAACCGAAGTTCAAGTACCCGAGGCCGTCGAAGCCCGAGATCATGGTCATCGCCGACATCAGCGGCTCGGTCGCGGCGTTCGCCCGCTTCACGCTGCACCTCGTCTACGCGTTGTCGGGCCAGTTCTCGAAGGTGAGGTCGTTCGTGTTCATCGACGGCCTCGACGAGGTCACCTCGTATTTCGACGGCGTCGAGGACATCACCGAGGCCGTCCATCGGGTGAACACCGAAGCCGACGTGGTGTGGGTCGACGGACACTCCGACTACGGCCATGCGCTCGAGGTGTTCTGGGAGCGCTACGGGCGCGACGTCAACGCCAAGAGCACCGTGATGATCCTCGGTGACGCCCGCAACAACTACCACGCATCCCAGGCCTGGATCATCAAGGAGATCGAGCAACGGGCCCGCCACGTGCACTGGCTCAACCCCGAGCCCCGTTCCTACTGGGATACGGGCGACTCCATCGTCGGCGAATACGGCATCCACTGCGACGGAGTGTGGGAGGTCCGCAACCTCCGGCAGCTCGAGAAGTTCGTCGAGACGCTGGTCTGAGCCGAGCGCCCGACGACTTGAGCGCTGCGTCCGGGCGCGGCAGGCTCGGCTCATGATCCAGAGCACGATGCAGGACTTCCCCCTGACGATCACCCATCTGTTCCGCCACGGTCGCACGATCCACGGCGACTCCGAGGTGCTCACCTACCAGGGCCCCGACGCCGAGATCGAGACGGCCACGTTCGCCGAAGTCGCCGATCGGGCCGACCGTCTCGCGGCCGCGCTCGTCGGGCTCGGTGTCGAGCCGGGCGATCGGGTGGGCACGTTCATGTGGAACAACCAGCGCCACATGGAGGCATATCTTGCGATCCCGTGCCTCGGAGCGGTGCTCCACACCCTCAACATCCGCCTCTTCGTCGATCAGTTGGCCTATGTGATCAACCACGCAGCCGACGAGGTGATCATCCTCGACGCGTCGATTGCGCCGCTGCTGGCCCGCGTGCGCGATCAGCTCGCCACCGTGCGCCACCTGATCGTGTGTGGCGAGGGCGACACTGCCGGCCTCGGCGAGACGCTCGACTACGAGGAGCTGCTGGCCGGCGAGGCGCCCGGCTTCGACTATCCCGACCTCGACGAACGTTCGGCTGCTGCCATGTGTTACACGAGCGGCACCACCGGCAACCCGAAGGGCGTGACCACTCACATCGGTCGACGTACCTGCACTCCTTCGGCGTGACCTCGGCCCAGACCCTGCGGTTCAGCGAAGCCGAGCGTGTCTTGTTGATCGTCCCGCAGTTCCACGCCAACGCATGGGGTATGCCGTATGCGGCGTGGACCGTCGGCGCCGACCTCGTCATGCCCCAGCAGTTCCTCCAGGCCGCGCCGATCGCCGATGTCATCGCGCGGACCCGCCCCACCGTGTCGGGAGCCGTGCCGACCGTGTTGAACGACGTGCTGCACAACCAACCCGACGCCGATCTGAGCTCGCTGCGCTACATCGTGTGCGGTGGATCAGCCGTGCCGGTCTCGCTCATGGAGGCGTTCGACGACACGTTCGGGGTCGAGGTCGTACAGGCGTGGGGAATGACCGAGACGTCGCCGCTGGGGGCGATCGCCTGGCCGCCGCGGCGCGCCGCGCCGGAGGATCGCATGGCGTTCCGCGCCAAGACCGGTCGGATCATGCCTGGCGTCGAGGTGCGGATCTGTGGCGATGACGATGCCGTGCTCCCGTGGGACGGCGAGGCGCAGGGCGAGATCGAGATCCGTGGGCCGTGGATCACGGCGGGCTACTACCTCGATCCCACCGACGAGAAGTTCCACGACGGGTGGCTCCGGACGGGAGACGTCGGAACCATCGCCCCGGGTGGATTCATCCAGATATCCGATCGGGCCAAGGATGTGATCAAGAGCGGCGGCGAGTGGATCAGCTCGGTCGATCTCGAGAACGAGCTGATGGGTCATCCGGCAGTCCTCGAGGCCGCGGTCATCGGTGTGCCCGACGAGCGCTGGGACGAGCGGCCGGTTGCGTGCGTCGTTCTCGGCGACGGGCAGGAGGCATCGGCCGCCGCCCTCCGTGATCACCTCGCGGGTCGGGTGGCGAGCTGGTGGGTGCCCGAGCGTTGGGCGTTCGTCGACGAGATCCCGAAGACGTCGGTAGGCAAGTTCGACAAGAAGGTCCTCCGGGGTCGCCACGCCGACGGCGAGCTCGACCTCACCCGAATCGACTGAGAGTCGTGCGGCTCAGCCGAGACGGAGGCCGCGTCAGTCTCCGAGCAGCTCGGCCACTCGGAACGCGAGATCGAGCGACTGACGCCCGTTGAGCCGGGGGTCGCAGATCGTCTCGTACCGCAGGTCGAGATCGGCGTCGGCGAGCTGGTCGGCGCCGCCGAGGCACTCGGTGACGTTCTCGCCGGTGAGCTCGACGTGGATACCGCCCGGCCACGTTCCTTCGCTGCGGTGGGCGGCGAAGAACCCGCTCACCTCCCCGAGGACGTGATCGAAGTGCCGGGTCTTGTGGCCGTTCTCGGACGTATAGGTGTTGCCGTGCATCGGATCGCTGGCCCACACGACCGGGTGACGGGCGTCGGCGACCGCGCGCAACAGAGGCGGCAGGGCAGCTTCGATGTTGTCGGCGCCCATGCGCGTGATCAGCGTGAGACGGCCCGGTAGCTTGGTCGGATTCAGCGCCTCGCAGAGCGCAACCACCTCGTCGGTGGTGGCCGTCGGTCCGAGCTTGCAGCCGACGGGGTTCTCGACACCGCGCAGGAACTCGACGTGCGCCCCCTCGAGCTGACGGGTGCGCTCGCCGATCCAGAGCATGTGGGCGGAGCAGTCGTACCAGTCATCGGTGAGCGAGTCCTGGCGGGTCAACGCCTCCTCGTAGCCGAGGATCAAGGCCTCGTGACTGGTGTAGAAGTCGACCTGGTGCAGCCGCTCGTCGAGATCGGTCGCGAAGCCGGCGGCCTCGATGAACCGGAGCGCGGCGTCGATGCCCTCGGCCAGCTTCTCGTACCGCTGGCCTTCATTGCTCGAGGCGACGTACTCCTGGTTCCAGGCATGCACTCGGCGCAGGTCGGCGAAACCGCCCTTCGTGAATGCTCGGAGCAGGTTGAGCGTCGACGCCGATTGGTTGTAGGCCTGGAGGAGCCGTTTCGGCTCGGGAGTCCGGGCCTCGGGCGAGAACGAGGCGTCGTTGACGATGTGGCCGCGGAACGACGGTAGCTCGATGTCGTCGACGATCTCGGTGTCACTCGATCGTGGTTTCGCGAACTGCCCGGCGATGCGGCCGACCTTCACGATGGGGACGCCGGCCGAGTACGTGAGCACGACAGCCATCTGGAGGATGACCTTCAGCTTGTCGCGCAGGATGTCGGCATTCAGCCGGTCGAACGACTCGGCGCAGTCTCCGGCTTGTAAGAGGAACGCTTCGCCCCGCGAAACCGCAGCGAGGCGCGATGTGAGGTCGCGTGACTCGCCGGCGAAGACGAGCGGGGGCAACGTGCCGAGCTCCTTCAGGACGGCGTCGAGCGCGTCGGCGTCGGGCCACTGGGGCTGTTGCATCGCGGGCCGGTCGCGCCAGCTCGTCGGGGTCCAGGGTGCGTTCACGGTGTCCATGGTGGGGCGGTTCTCGTCCCGTCACAACCGAAAATGCCCCGAGTCTCCCCGGGGCATCGTTCGGAATGTCGGTCGAGGACGGTAGATCAGGCGGCGTCGATACGCTCGGGAGCGCTGTCGCGGACGGTGTTGACCGCTCGCTTCACCAGCCGACGGGCGGCCTCGGCGGTAACACCCAGCTCCTCGCCGACCTCACGGTACGAACGCTTCCGACCGTCGTGGAGGCCGAACCGCTGCTCGACCGCGTAGCGGGCACGTTCGTCGAGAACGTCGAGCAGGCCGGTGACCATCTGCTCTTCGGCTCGTTCCATCACGGTGGTCTCGGGACCAGGATTGGCGTCGGGCAACAGGTCGACGAGCTCGTTGCTGTCGTCGTCGCCGATCGTGCGGTCGAGAGAGGTGGGTGTGGTGAGCCGGTGCAGTCGGGCGTGCTCTTCGTCGAGCTCGTCGCCGTCGCCGGAGACCTGGCGCAGGGCGGCCCGAAGGCTCGCCGAGCGATCGCCGGGGAGGCGGACCAGGCTGGCCTTCTGGTCGAGCGCACGGCCGATGGCCTGGCGGATCCAGAACGTGGCGTAGGTGGAGAACTTGAAACCCTTGCGCCAGTCGAACTTGTCGACGGCGTGCTCGAGGCCGAGGTTGCCCTCCTGGATGAGGTCGAGCAGCTCCATGCCGGGAGGGAGGGGATACCGGCGGGCGACGCTCACCACGAGCCGGAGATTGGCCCGGATGAAGCGATCCTTGGCCGCGGCAGCCTTGCGGATGGCTCGGTCGTGTTCGCGTGACTTGTCGTCGGCCTCTTTGGCCGCTACGGCTTCTTGGCCTTTCTCGATGATCTGCGAGAGCTGGCGCTCTTCGGCAGCGGTGAGAAGGGGCACGAGCCCGATCTCGTTGAGGTACTGGCCAACTGAATCGCTCATTTTTTACTCAGGGGGTTCGGGGGTATGACTTGCAAGACGCTCGAGACCGGCTGGTAGTCGCGAACTGTTTCCGGCGGTACGCTTTGCAACGTGCACCGGGGGTTCGTTGTTCCCACCGGACCAAGCGCTTGCATGCACCTGCGGGGGCAGGATGCCAACGAGAACTTGGGGGATTGTCGAGTTTTCCGTGGCTTGCCGCGCGGCGGGGGCACCTCCGCTTCACCGCATCGCTGCGCTTCCGCGTCTCCGACAAGGCCAGCCAACGACATTACAACAGATCATGCCCGTGATCCAGTCATTCTTCGTACAATCCGGTGATGACCGAGCCGGAGCGACTGGGCATATTCGGCGGCACTTTCGACCCGCTCCACATCGGCCATCTCGTCGCGGCGCGCTCGGTGCGCCACGACCTTCATCTCGACCGTGTCCTGTTCGTGGTTGCCAACGTTCCGTGGCAGAAGGTGGGCGAGCGGGTCATCACCGCTGTCGAGCACCGCTATGCAATGGTCGAGGCCGTCCTCGAGGAGATCGACGGGCTCGATGCATCCGATCTCGAGATCCGGCGCGGTGGCGAATCGTATACCGCCGATACGTTGCGCGACCTCGGGCATCCGCGCCGTGAGCTGTTCTTGATACTGGGCTCCGACGCCGCTCACGGACTCCCGACCTGGGAGCGCGCCGACGAGGTGCGCGAGCTCGCGTCGATCGTCGTCGTGGAACGGCCCGGGAGTGCCGGGCTCGAACCGCCGCACGGCTGGTCGTGGGCCACCGTCAGCTGTCCGCTGCTCGACCTTTCCAGCTCGGATCTCCGGCAGCGAATGGCTACCGGCCGGCCGGTCGAGCATCTCGTGCCCGACGCGGTTCTGGAGTACATCGACGGTCACGGGCTCTATC
>Ga0224508_10004192_pt1 | contig 11812 bp, 19 predicted proteins | sample SF_Jan12_sed_USG_4_FD_170157 | JGI IMG/M metagenome (GOLD analysis project Ga0224508, IMG submission 170157) | Sediment microbial communities from San Francisco Bay, California, United States - SF_Jan12_sed_USGS_21 | ecosystem: Environmental > Aquatic > Marine > Sediment | place: USA...
ATAGCTATGAGCGGTTTTGTTTATTTTACAAATTTGTTTGGAACCAAGCGGCAATAACAAATGGAAATTTAGTTTGATTGCACACAGATATGGATGTAGTTTTTTTAAATTCTGAATTGTTTTTGATTCTAAATTCTTTACAGAACTGTCATAGTCATTAGCAAGGATTACTTTGCCATTACTTTTGGAGATTTTTGAAATCCTAGTTTTGAAGGTGGCCATAATCAACTAGAGGGTGAGTGTCTTTTAGTTTTATAATTTTCACGTAAGAATACCCATGTTCGGATGGGTTTTGTACAAAAGATGGTTCTGAATTGCTATTTGAGAATTTTAAAAATGGTTTTTGAGGATCTTTATCAAGAACCACATGACAAAAATATGATGTTCCCTCTTCAGTAAAATTCATGAAGACACCTACTAGCCATTTATCCTTATGTGGAAATAAAAATAATGGGAATGGATTTTCTTCAAAACCCCAAGTCAGTTTTGCAAGACTTGCTAAATCCTCTAGTTCTATAGGTTGGTATCTATCAAGAGTTCCATTTCCTGGCCTCAAAGTATCAGGAAGGGATTTAATTCGTACAATTGGGGAATAGAGTTTACTAGCATCAGAAGTAGAATTTACAATTTCTGTTTGTTCTTTTTCCCCTCTTAATGCATAGCATAGAAAATGGCCATTATGTTCAAGCGGGGTGTAATACACGATAGGTTTTTCTTTTAGAACATCCATTTGTACTGATAAGATTTTTCTTCCTTCATGCTCATGAAGAAAGGAAATACGTGGGGCACGCTCCAAGGCACAAACTAATCTTGAAAATTCCAAGGTAGAGGAAACTTGAATGTATCTAGGTAATTTATCCACGATGATTTATTTCACAATACTAAATTAAACTTACCCAAGTTTTTTCAGCCTAACTTCTTCTATCAATCACATCGTTGATTGCAGGTCCTGTTCCAATTATTGTAACGGGCGTGTTTAATTTTTCTTCAATATTTTTTATAAATAATTTTGCTTCATCAGAGATTTCTTCAAATAAAGTTTTTCCCGCACAATCTGGAAAAATTACATCCAACTTTGTAATTGAAATTTGTGTAGCGCTGTTAAGCATGATTGCACGCCTAGCTAAATCAAAATCAAAATCAGCTGCACGTCTTTGTCTTCCAGTAACAGTTCCAAATTCAGACCAACCTTTGTTCTCTGCATCTTCAAGAGACAATTCATTTGCCAATGGTCCTGTGCCTACACGAGTAACATATGATTTGAAAACAACAATTACTTCCCCGACGTTTTTTGGTCCAAGCCCAACATCGGCACATATTCCTGATGCAGTGACATCTTTTGAGGTTACAAAAGGATACGTTCCATGCCATAATGATAGAAAAGTGCCTTGAGTGCCTTCAACTAGTACATTCTCACCATTAGAAAGAGCAGAATTCACTTCTAAGGGAACATCAACGATTAGTGAGGAAAGCGAATCTACGTCCCTTGCCATTTTTAGCACTCTCATTGCCCTATCGGCATTTGCAGGTCCCGTCCCTGAGCCTGTACTTCCAATTTTCTCTTTTAGTTCTCCTTTTGAATCACTTGTAAGATGTTTTTCTTCAATTATCCCACAATTCTTGTCTACAAATGACCTTCCAGAGGCATCAAAATCTTGAATTTCCTTTAGTAAAACATCAGGATTAACTACAACTCCTGGTCCAATCATTACCTTGGCATTTTTATTTAAAAATCCACTGGGCAGCATTCTAACTTTGTAGACTTTGTTTCCATCATGAATGGTATGACCTGCATTTGGACCAGCTCCTCCGCGGACAATTATTTTTGGATTGTCTTTTATTGCAAGATATGAAATAATTTTTCCTTTTCCTTCGTCACCAAAAAAGCCACCAACAACTACAGTAGACGCCATATTTTTTGGCTCAAATTCCGTTTATTTAAGCTAGTGTTACACATGATTTAATATCTGACAATATCTCGATGTAGATCGTTGGCTGAACCAAATTATGCAGGAAACATCATAGTTGTTTTGGCAAATCTTCCAGATTTTCTCAGAACACCAATTTTGAAAAAAAGAATGGTGGAATTTTTTGCAATGAGTGATCCTGAAAAAAAACAACTAGTCATTAATGCCTTGGAGGCAGGTCCAACTATTCCATTTCCAAATTTTTCAAAATTATTCAAGACATGGTTAGAAATTCTAACGGTGTTGCCCGAAGATCAAAGGACAGGGTTATTTGCAGCATACATTAATGAAATTTCCGAATCTCCACAAAGAATAATTGCTTTTAACTTAGATGGAATATTAGAGATTTTCTTATCGCTGGATGATGAAAAGCAGAGAATTATTTCAGAATCCGTTAAAAAAATAATAGATAGTTTTGAAAATGAAAAGAAAAGAAAACTACTAGTAATTATTCCAGATAATGCCCAAAAACATCTAAAACTTTAGGCATTTGAATTCTCATCTGGCTTTCTATTATCTTCATTTGAATAGTCAACAATGTCGCCTTCTGGAGTAAGTACTCCTGCAAAGATTTTTTCATGTTTTTTTAGGAGCTTTCTGTGATCAGGCATTGACATGTCCAGCCTCATTTCATTCATAACCATAACCCTGTATTCCTTCCATTCAGCCCAACATTTGTTACAAACGGGATATTTGCTTGCAATTGGGTCTAGCTCTTCATTATCAGGAATTTGACCCTTACATTTGGTACAAGTTTGACTCATGTACTGAGGCAATAAAGAACTCTTTTTATCTTTTTTTGATTATGAAGTTTCTAAAAATTAGATTTAATTGCAGTAAGAATTGATTTTAAGTAATTTATTTGGATTTGCATTAAGCTTTGTCTAGGGTTTTGGCAGACTTCCATAGAAGTCTACATAAATTATCAATGTTGCTTATCATATCTTGTGCATTTGTTGATATTGAAAGGTCAGTCTCAGAGCCAGATGTTTCACTAGAATTTGACATTATCAGTAATTTTTCTTTTTGAACTACAATTCGCCCTTTTGAGGGAAGTTTACATACTCTGGTTTCACTTGCGCCTAATCTTTTTACAAAAGAAATATCTTTCGTATCATCGATTTCAACTAAAAGATTTACCTTTCCCCCCTTTTCCTCACAGATTTTAATTTTCTCAGGAATCGCGGTATGAAACATTTTGGCAACATCCTCTACTGTTGTTGCAATAAATACAGTTTCAAAACAGTTTTCAATTAGTTGGGCAATATCTGCATAAACGTATTCTCTGCCCTGAATTGTTCTAAGAGTGGGCGTGTTTATTCCGGGATTAGGACAATATCGGATATTTGAGATTTTTTCAATGATTTCGTTTTGTGATTTTTTAATTTTGTTGATTTCTCCTTTTTTTTGTTCAAGTGCAAACTTGAATGCATTTTCAGGTTCTTCGGCCATACATAATTTGGGACTTGAAAAAGAAGTTGAGATAATGTTTTTACCAACAAGTTTGTCTACGGTTCTGTAAGTTACTGCCCTGTCAACATTTAGTTCTTTAGCCAAGGCGCTTGCAGTGATAGGCCCTGTCCTTAAAAGAGTTAAATAAATTTTTGATTCTAGCTCATCAAAATCTAAAATTTCTTGTAAATCATTGGTAAGTGTTTCCACTTGATTGGACATTGACATCAATTTGTTTAAACTCCAAAATTATTTTTAAACTGGATTCTTACATCTTTCCACAATGCGTCAATTTCACATTTGGGACATTGATTGTATTCAGTTGGAAAAACAACATTGCAATTGTGGCATCTAACAGTAGAGTTTGAATTTAGAAGTCCTATTTCCTCTGCCTGTTGTATTAACTCCTTTGCGTTTAGTGATTCTACCTTATTCATGATATGTTTCTCCGAAATTTTTATCAATTGATTCTTTGTGGAGTTGTCCGGGATTAAGTCCAAGGATTTTCATAAATGAAATTATCTCTTGAATCTCTGCGTAGTGGTCTAACTCTCTTCTTGCCCAATTCATAAATCATAAAATGATTCGATATTACTTAAAACGATTCTTTGGTAATATTATTTTTTTACAAGTAAATCAAAATTTTGAGCCTGCTATATTGCATGTAAAATAATTTTGTTACACCATGAATTTTTGGAAGCTGCTATTCTACCCTCAAATAGGCAATCCTATGACTCGGTGAACCATTGGAATGTAAAGTAATAATAATAAAAAAATTCAGATTTACACATGAAGATAATATGTCCAAAATGTAAAAAAAATGCAGAACTATCAATGGACTTTTCTTTAGTAAAATGTGAAAACTGTGGTTTAGATATGAGTTATGGAGAATATGTGAAATTTATTGCGCACAATGAACAGACATACTCTGACATTCTTGGAGATTATACGGGTAGCACAGAAGGGCAAACTGCAGGATCTTTAGATGAATGGGATTAAATGGAAAAACCATCCATCAGATTAAAATAATTAGTTTATGCCATTTCTAAACATAATTGGAATTTTTATTAGAAAATGTTCTGAACTTGTTGGGATTTTTAGTGGGGTTAGTAATTGGAATCGTGTCACTTATTGGATATAGAAACACTGGTAGCCCGACATTGTTTAGATTGGCAATTGCCTTTTTTTCGATTAGTGCCGGATTTTTTGTAATCTGGATAGGTTTCATGCTAGAAGATTTTGTATTAAAATCAGGAAGTATTGAAAGATGGATACAAACTCTAGGTATTGCAATTCAAACAATAGGATACTTTTTCATTGCGTTCTCTCATAGCATTAAATCACTTTTTCCAAAATCCAGATACTTTAGATCTGTTGGAATTTTTCCATTGTTCTTGATTTCTTCTGTACAAATAGAACATATCTTCAGATCAGTTTCCTTTATTTTACTTGCATATGGTGCAATTGAAACAATATTATCATATTTTGAAAATCGGAACAAAGGTGCAATCTCTGTAGCGGTGGGGTTATCTCTTTTAGCCTTAGGTGAATTTTTGGGTTGGTACTCATTTGTGTTCCCTGAATCAATTTTGTATTTCGTTTCAACAATAATCAAGATTGGGGGTTTGATTGCCTTGTTCATTCCAGTTAGTAAGATACCGCTTACCAAGATTAAATTTGATGAAAGTTTCGATTAATCCAAAACGTTAGGCTCAATTTTTTTGGGATTTCAAATTTGTCAAATTCTTTTATCTTTTTAGTATATTGGAAAATAGCATGCCACTATCATAGAAATTATTAAAATAACACATAGAGAAAAAATGGCCGAATACCGCACACATATGAAGATCATTGGGGACATACTATCAACTACTCGAGATAATCTCCAAGATGAAGATGGTGCGACAGTAACTTATCTCATAAGAAAAGCAAATGTTTCACATTCAAGAATTTCAAGAATGCTAAAAATTTTGGTTTCTCAAGGATTATTAGAAAAAGTAAATTCTGAAGGTTCTCGCAAATACAAAATTAGTCCAACAGGAAGAGAGTTTTTACAAGCTTATCACACATTTAGCGGCTTTGCAACTAATTTTGGTCTAACCATTTAATCTTCTGATTCCTCAAGTTCATCTAGATTATCATCAAAATCATCTTCAAAGCCGTTATCTTCAAATTCAGATGACTCTGCCATTTTAGAATGATGGCGTGTCATGATTAAAAACGTATTCAAAAGAAAATGAATAATTAAAGAAAAAAACTAGAATAATCAATTGAAAGTAAAATGCGATAAAGAAGGAATTAAAAAAGCATCCCAAGTCGTTAAAAATGGGGGAATCGTTGTATTTCCAACAGATACAGTTTATGGGATTGGGTGCAATCCTTACAATAAAAAGTCAGTAGAAAAAATTTATCAAATTAAACAAAGACCCAAGACAAAGCCCTTTCCGATACTAGCATATTCCTTTGATGTGGCCTCAGAAATAGTAGAATTTGATAAGGACTCAAAAAAAATTGCCAAAAAAATATGGCCTGGCCCCTTAACTTTGGTATTAAATTTGAGGGATGAAAAATTAAAAGAATCCCTGAACCTAAATGAAAAAATAGCAATACGAGTTCCAGACAACAAATGCTTGCAGGGTCTTTTAAAAAATTCCAAATTTTTAATCGGGACTAGTGCAAACCTTTCTGGGGAAAGATCTTTTACAAAATCTCAAGACTGCTATAAAGGAATAAGAGAGTTTGATATTTTTTTGGATGGGGGAGATATTGAAAATGGAGTCGAGTCCACTATTCTTGAGGTGGATAAAGGAAAGCCAATTATCCATAGGAAGGGGGCCTTGAATGAAGAGGAGATAAAAGAATTATTTTGAATTTAATAATTACTTGTGCCAGGCATCTGGAACCTGAAACCCAGGAAGAAATTACCAGGATTTTGGGGGAATTTGGAGATTCTGAGCCAAAAATAACCATAACTAGCATGTCGGGAATCATTACTGCAAAAACAAATTTGGATCCCATCGAGGTGGTAGAAAAAATGCAGGCAATGATCATAGACGAGCCATGGAGTATCAGGTATTGCCTTCGGGTAATCCCCATACAAAAAGTTGTAGAATCAAAAATTGAAGAAATTGAAGAACAAATTACAGATCTAGTTGAGACAATACCAAAAGAAGAGTCATACAGAATATCAATTGAGAAAAGAAATTCAGATATCTCAAGTCAGGAGTTAATTACAATAATTGCCAAGAAACTGAAAAACAAAGTATCCCTTGAAAATCCAGATAAGATTATTCAAATAGAGATTTTAGGGGCAAAGACTGGGATGTCCATTCTTAAAAAATCAGGTATCTTGAGTGTTGAAAAAACTAAAAGAAAAATGTCAGATTAAAATTGCACCTTTTTCAATCAAAAGATCCTCCAAGGGATTTTTTGAGTAAATTGAATCGAGTTGTTTTTTAGTTATTTTGAAGTGTTTTTTCAAGAAGGATGAATTATCTTTGGAGAAAATTTCAACAGTTAGAGGAGTCAGTTTCTGATATAACTTATCCAATGCTGTTTTGTTGCCTATTGCTATTAAAATAAAATTTTTTTTTGGCTTAATTCCAACTGAGATAATTGCATCTGCAATTTGCTTTGTGGCTGCAAAACGCATTAGAATGTCAGTTTCAAGCTTGTTTGAAAGCAAAGTCTTCTCTTTTTCTGAATTTAAAGAAATTAAAAGAATTTTTTTCAAGTGATATGAGTTTAAAATAAAATTGCTTGAAATTGCTTGAAGTTTTATTTTTGGAAATTCCTTTCTTAGCTGATCAAGAAAAGATACATCAATTTTCTTATCTCCTTTAATTTCTACAATTTGAATCGATTTTTTTCCAATACTGGTTGTAATTTTTTTGTTAGAGCCTCCATGAATTACAGGAATAATGCTGACCAAATCATTGTCTTTTAACTTTGTCATTTTTCCCTCCATAGCCGATGAGTCCGCGCCATTTACGGCAATCAAAATATTGTTTATATCAAGAGTGGGAGCATTTTTTGGCTTCATCTCTAAGAGTAGTTCAAGAAGCTTTTCAATAGTAATATCACCTACATCCAATTCTAGCTGGTCAGTGGAGAATGATTTTTTTGCTCCGCCTACTAATTTGATTGTTATCATGATTTTAAATTATTTAGATAAGAAAATTAATTTTGTGAAAAATTATTCAGATTTTTCTTCAGGAGCATCATTGGGTTCTGGTACCTCTGGTGTATCGACACCTACTTCAATAACAGTCTCCTCAGATTCCGGTGTTAGTTGAGTTTCAATTTCTATAGTTTCTTCTAGATCACTTTCATCGATTGAGGATTTGGCTTTGGCATCCTTGATTTCCTGCTCACGTTTTTCATTTTTGATAAATTTAGTAATATATCCGGCAACTTCGTTTTTCAAGCCCTTTGAGCGTACTATAGCAAATTGATCTAGTAATTTTTTGTTATCAGTAAAGTTTTCTCCAAATTTTGATTTGTGTTGGTCTAGTACTTCGTATGAAAGACGCTTAATTCTATCCACTGTTCGAATACCAGATTAGGGTTTTTTATACCTATATTCCAAGAAAATTTTTAGAGTTTCTCTCTAGTATAGAGGTCATTTCATCGTATTGTTTGTTTAAGATTTTTGAAGAGCAAAAAACCACACTTGGAATAAAACCAATTTGAGCAGACTTCATTTCAAAACATCTTGAAAACCTAACTGGTCCATCTGTTTCTACAAGAATTTTCTCCTCTTCTGTTTTGGTCAATAGAGTTTGTTTGTCATTTGCGTAAATCATTACTGGGCCATAAGATACAAAAAAATCCATATCCATTGCCTTTCTTAGCTGTCTTTTATTACCGTCAAACCAATGCAGTAGAGCGTTTTTTGTGTTGTAAGAAGTCATTATTTCAAAAATATCATCAAGGCTTTTTCGGGAATGAATAGAAATTGGTTTTTGGTGTTTCTCTGCAATCGATAAAAGCGATTCAAAAACTTGAATTTGATTTTTTTTATCTTCATCTGACTGAATGTAAGTGGGATCCAACCCAATCTCTCCAATACCTGAAATAATACTGATGTTATCTTGTATCAAATTTATCATAGAGTCTAAATCACCATTAGCACATTCTGGATGGATTCCGATAAAAGGCAAAATCAGTTCACTCTTTTTTGCAATCTCCAAAGTTTTTTTTGAGTTCTCATAATCCATAGAAACACAGCAAGCCTTGATTTTCATTTGTTCCATTCCTTTGATTATTTGAGTTAGATCCTCTTGGTAAGCGGGATCAGACAAATGAATATGTGAATCAAATAACCAAGTCATTATCTTGTAAGTTTAGAAATAGTCTGTATAAATCGATTTCTTGGTGATATTTTTTCACTCATCATCTTTTATCACAATATACAAAAAACAAAATCAATGGGATCCTCAGAACTAGGTCTTTCTGCGATGTACAGAATTCTAAAGAAGGCAGGAGCTGAAAGGGTGAGTGATGAATCAGCAAACGAACTCCGCCGGACTATAGAGGAGTTGGCCATCATTATTGCAAAAAGTGCCGTAGACATGACATCTCATGCGGGAAGAAAAACCGTAAAAGCCGAAGATGTGAAACTTGCTTCAAAGCCATTTTCTAAATTCTAATCTAAAGAGTTTAATTATTCATTTTGTGTTTTTTAAAACGGTACTCTGGCAGAACGGTTATGCGTGAGCCTGCAAAGCTTATACAAGGGGGTTCGACTCCCTCGGGTACCTTTTTTGATAAACTACTGGACAGTTACTTTGCCTGCCATCCAGGGGTGTAAGGTACAAAAATAATCAAAACTCCCTTCTTCATCAAAAGTATAGCTAAATTTTTGCTCAGGATCCAAGTGTCCACTGTCAAATAGTGTTGTAGGTTCACCATAAATGCCTGAAGTCACGCTATGAAATGCCACATCTTCATTTTTCCAGGTTACCGTTTGACCTTTTTTTGCATTTATTTTCGATGGAATGTAACAAGAGTCTGTTTCCTCACAGCCTGGACGCGACACTTTGGTAGGCATTATGACATCAGCCTCGACCAAAATTGGCATTTCTTCTTGTTTAACTTCTGAATCATTGCTCTGAGATGCAAAAGCAACAACTATCAAAATTACGGCAGTAATTATTCCAATAGATATTATTTTTTTTCTCAAATTTAATCACATTTAGAACCGAGTTATTATGTAGTTACCAAATTTACTAAATATATAACATATTACAAAAATTGTTTGGCTCAAAATGAAAGTGGTCTGTTAGAATACATTCCGGGATCACAGGCACTACTAATTCAGAAAAAATCCACACCGCCTTTAGAAGGATTTTCAGAAAACATTCAAGAAAACATTCGAGAACATGCAGAGGCCTCAAAAAGCGAAGTTGAGAAAGGAAATAACTTTCTCCAGTGGGTCCTTACAAGAGTTTTTGAGGCAACAGAAGATGATGCTGCAGATGCAATTGTTGATGGGGCAAACGATCTTGGAATAGATGCATACCTTCCAGTAGATTTTTCAGATAATACCATTCGTCTATTTCAATCAAAATATGGAACTTCACACTCCCTTGAAGCAATAGCAAAGTTCAAAGAAGATTCAAAACGTCTTCTTGGAAAAGACATCACAAAGATGAGACCTGAATTGGCTCAGCTAGTAACAAAAATTAAAGAAAAAAATTTGAAAATAAAATGCTGCTATGTAACTAATCAAAGAGTAGAGTACTCTGATGAATTTATTGAGATTTTAGACATAGAAAAAATCATTCAAAGATTGTGGGACAGAATAAAAAAACCTGCTGCTGGTAAAAAATCCTCAATAAAATTAGAGAAAATGCTGCGTTATGATAACACCATTTTGGGAGTTATAAAACTCAGAGAGCTCACAGAATTTGTCAGTAAGAATAGAGACTATGTTTTTGAATCAAACATTAGGCAATGGATGCAGTTTAAGACTACAGTAAACAAAGGGTTACGAGAAACCCTGCAAAACAATCCAGGCAAATTTTTCTTTTACAATAATGGAATTACAATTGTAGTTAGCGATTTTGATGAGTTGGGCGGAAATATCATTAAACTTTACGCACCTCAAATTGTAAACGGTGCACAAACATCTAATTCAATTGTTGATCATGCCAAACGAACCAAAAACATGAACGGTTCTATGACAGTTACAATAATCAAAGCCAATGATGAACAAGAGCAAAACAACATTACAAAGTACAGAAACTCACAAAATTCCGTAAGAGGAAAGGATCTTGTCTCATTGATGGACTTTCACAAGTCCATAAAGTCTCAACTAAAAAACTCTGGCTATTTCTATGAAATTCAAGCTGGCTCCTTTGACACTAAAACAAAATCCAAACAATGCGAGTATGAGGGGGATTCAACATACAACAAGTACCTTCCAGATAATCACAAAAAAGTAATTGTTGCCAAAGACGCAATTCAGGTTCTAGTTGCAGGAATTGAACAAAGACCTACTGAAGCATACAGTTCTCCTGCTCAATTTCTTCCGCGCGGAAGTAAGTACGATGATGTCTTCAATGAGAACCTCAAGGATAATTACAGAGTTTTACTCTATCCTTATTTTGTAAAAGAATATGCAAAAAAAGTGCTAGGGTATGGAAAGAAGGGAGGTCACAAAACAAAAAGATATGCGACCCTGTTTTATGTCGCAGTATACTTTAGAATTATGTATAGAAAAATACTAGAGACCAAGGGAGACTTTAAAAAAGATGCAATGAAACTGGAGCCCATATTCCGAAGCTTCAAGCTAAATTCCAGAATTCTCAAGGTTACAGACATCATAGTCACAAAATTCCTAGAGGACACAATTGTGGATGATGAAATCGAACTAGCAAATACCAAGCATAATTTCTTCTCACAGCACGTCTGGAATGACACAATGTTGAGAGTTTTAGATAAAAAAATCAGGCAAGAAGAGGAAGAAATCCTATCCTTGAAAAAACTTGTAGATAATTTATTTTGAATTTTAAAGGCAGAAGCCCAACCAAGTAAAAAACTTGCAGGAGGTTTACATTGGCCAGACTACCTGCCTGACTTTCATATAATCAGGTGATATTTAACATGATTTTTTTAAAAATGTGCAAACCCAGAATGTTTTTTATATTGATTAAAAAGAGCAATGGTACTTTGGGATCCAAACACAAGTGTGCAATCTGTAGTGAAGAAACAACAATGCAATTTAACCCAATGCCAGAATGGTCAATTGATGGAGTGTTATGCGGGGATTGTTATTCAAAAAAAATTAGTGATTTTTATCCTGGCGACCATGCACAGATTAGCAAAAAATAATTTTATTTTGCTTTTGAATACTTGTTAACATTCAAGCAGTTCCATGCAAGAGAATC
>Ga0224508_10004193_pt1 | contig 11812 bp, 10 predicted proteins | sample SF_Jan12_sed_USG_4_FD_170157 | JGI IMG/M metagenome (GOLD analysis project Ga0224508, IMG submission 170157) | Sediment microbial communities from San Francisco Bay, California, United States - SF_Jan12_sed_USGS_21 | ecosystem: Environmental > Aquatic > Marine > Sediment | place: USA...
CTCGATGAGGCCGCGCCGATCTTGGCGACCCTACGCAGGGAGCAGATCGACCACGCCGAGCGCGAGCTCGATGAACGACTCCAAGAGACGCGAGATGAGCTCAATGCGCCCGAGCACGAGCGACTTCAAAGCCGGCAAGAGAAGTTCGTGGAGGCGATCGAAGAATGGTCAGGTCGGTTGAGCGATTCGCAAGAGAATGAGATCCGCTCATTCGTGGCATCCATGCCCGATGAGGCGGCCGACAGACTTCGAGCGGACGAGGAACGCCTCGTCGAGATTGCCAAACGGATGCGCGAACACCCCGATGCGCCGGCGATTCGAGACCTCCTGTGGACTGCTTGGACACAACGCGAAGACTGGGGCCCCGGCACCCGCTCCGCCGAAAAGCGCCGAGCCGACGGCCGCAAGACGCTCCTCTTCGTATTCGACTTGCTCGATGCGAAGCAGCGGGACCACATCAGCGAGCGCCTTCATGACATGCACGACATGGTGAAGCGCGTCCTGGGGACGAAAGGAGCATAGCGATGGCAGGAGGCTCTTCAGGCGCTATTCCCAGCATCTACACGCTCCCCGAGCTCGTCAGAGACCTCGGGTCGGTCCTCACACGGGTGCCTGCGCTCTGGGCGATTTGGATGGCGGGTCGCTTGCCTCCAGCATTGCGAGAGAAGATCATCGTCGCGGTCGCGCAGGTCAACGCGTGCACGATGTGCGAGCACGCGCATACCCGAATGGCCCTCGAAGCCGGGGTCTCGGATGCGGAGCTCGCGGCGCTCGAGAACATGGACGAGAGCGCATTCGATCGGCGCACTTGGTTGGCGATCGCCCATGCGCGCGAACGAACCAAGGCCAACTTCGCACAAGTCGACGAAGATGCATCCCAAGACGGGGTCATTGACGCCCTGGGGGCGCAAACTCGGCGTGACGTGGAAGACGTTGCACGCGTGATGACCGTCGCCAATCGCATCGCCAACACGCTCAACGCCCTTCCAGATCGCTGGCGTGGCCAACCGGTGCCCGAAAGCCGTCTTTTCGACGAGCTCGTCATCAACTTCCTGTTTCTCCCAGGCGCTTGGCTGGGCACGCTCATCGCTGCCACGCGCCAGCGGAAGTCGCCGTTCTCGGTATGGCGACAGGCTCGCGGTCGTTAGATCCGTATCACAGCGAGCCGAGCGGCATACGCTCCGTAACGATCCCGGTGACACGTTGTACACGAGAAGATGGGTGTGGTTGCTCAGAATTCGAACTAGACGGCCGTCGTGCTCTCCGGCGGGGGCGCGCGTGGGGCCTACGAGGCCGGTGTCATTGCCGGGATCGTCGAGATCCTCCGCGGCGAGCGGCTGCGGCGAACGGCCGCCTATCCGAGCCCCTTCTTCATCCTGGGCAAGGTTCTCAATGCCTTGCTGCTCGACCCGATCAACTACGACCTCGGTGTGATGCGCCGCTTCAATCGGCTCTGGGGGGTGCTCGAGGCGACGCTCACCGACGAGGAGATGCATCGCGTGACAGCGGTGCTCGAGGAAACCCGAGGTGCGTCCTATCGTCGTCTCGAGGCGTTGGTCTTCCATCCGTCGCAGGACATCGGCGACATCACGACGCGGCACGCCAAGCGATTGGGTGCGAGGTCTCTGCCCGGCGCATTCGTGGCACTCTCTGCCTTGGCCCGAGCTTGGCTTCTCTCCCGAGCCCTAACCGACACCGTTGCTCTGGACATGCGGGCCTCGCGGACTCAAGACTCCTGCCTGGAAAGATGCACACTCCCGGGCAAGCTCCGCAAGCGGCGTACAGCAAGCAATTGCGACGTGCCACCTATGCGTCGGTGCTCACCGCTGCTGTCTTGATTGCGGTCAAGCTGCTCGCCTGGCTCTGGACGGGATCGGTCAGCATGCTCGCCTCCCTCGTCGATTCCTTGATGGACAGCATTGCGTCGGCGATCAATCTGGTCGCCGTCCGCTATTCGCTCGTGCCAGCCGATGCCGAGCACCGTTTCGGCCACGGCAAGGCGGAGCCGCTTGCGGGCCTAGCTCAGGCTGGCTTCGTATGCGGTTCCGCGGTGTTCTTACTATTTCATGCGATCGATCGCCTGCGCTTCCCGCGGCCTTTGCGCGACATCGAGGTCGGCATCGCCGTGATGGTATTCTCGATCGTGGTGACGGCGGGGCTTCTGACACTTCAACGCAGTGTCATCCGACAGACCGAGTCCACGGCGATTCGAGCGGACGCCCTGCACTATGCGACCGACCTCCTCACAAACCTGGCCGTCATCGCTGGGCTCGGATTGTCTTCGCTTGGCTGGGCCTGGGCGGACTCCGTCTTCGCCATCGGAATCGCGGCTTACATCTTCTACAGCGCTGTCCGCATCGGATCGGAAGCGTTCCAACAGCTCATGGACCGCGAGCTGGAGCCGGAAGTTCAGCAAAAGATTCTCGCGATCGCGAGAGCGCATCCAACTGTGGTCGGGGTTCACGATCTTCGCACGCGTCGATCAGGCCGACTCCGATTCGTTCAGCTTCATCTCGAGCTCGATGACGGCCTTCCGCTCACTCGGGCGCACGCGGTCGCCGATGAGGTCGAGGAACGCATCCTAGCCCTCCTGCCCCATGCCGAGGTCATCATTCATCAAGATCCCGTGACGGTGTCCGAGGAGACCTGAGCTCTAGCTCCTGAATGTTCCATCCGACTGGGCCTTCGGCGAGAGGCGTACCCGTCGGGCAGTGCAAAATTCGAACCCATTTGCGGGTTCTTGCTGTGCTCGAGTCAGGCACTTGATCGCGTGTATTCGCGCGGCTACGGGGATGTTACGCCGCGCCAGCGTCTCGGGGTCGCGTCGTCGGATGAAACATCGCCCCGGCCCGCGCATAGGGAAGGTCATGAATAGAAGGAAACAGTCCATGAAGTATGCGGTTCGCAACGTGCTCGGAGCATCGCTCGGAGCTCTCTTGGTCAGCTCGACGGCGCTTGCTGCCTTTTCGCCCCTCAAACTGGACACGGTCCACAGCAAAGTGAGCTTTACCGCGGCCACGGTGCTGTTCGATGTCGACGGCGAGTTCGAGAAATTTAGCGTGAGTATCGATGGCGACGCGAGCAAGCCCGAGACGGTCAAAGTGGAGGCGAACATCGATGTGGCCTCGCTCAACACGAACAACGTCAAGCGGGACAACCACCTAAAGAGCCCGGATTTTTTCAACGCCGCGAAGTATCCCATGATTCGATTCGCTTCGACCGGCGTGAAGATGCAAGGAAGCCAATTGGTCGTGACAGGCAACCTGACGATGCACGGCGTGTCGAAGTTGGTCAGCATTCCGTTCAAGGTCGCCAAAGGAAAGAACGGCGCTGGCGTCGATACGACGGCCTACAAGGGCAAGCTCACGATCGATCGCAACGACTATGGCATCGGCACAGACAGCATCGCCGCGAAGATCAGCCTCGAAGATGAAGTCGAAATCAAGCTTCTCATCGTCACCTTCCAGTAAGGCGGTTCAGAACGCGTCGACGCCCAGGCCCGCGAAGCCGGAAAAATGCGGGTTGTCGAGCAGCCAGCTCGTCGGGAATGCCCATCCGAGTCGCGCGTAGACCTGCCAGCGGCCCCAGCGAAGATCGGTGAAGAGCGCGAGACCCCCGATCCCGCTGAAGTCGTTGAGAAGCCCTTGACGGCGCGGGTCGTTGATGGTGCCGCCCGCAACGAGCAGGCCGAGCTCTTGCGGCTTGCCCTTCTTGGGTCGGACGTGACCGCTGAGCTGCGCGAGCGCGAGGCGCTCCGAGATATTGGCCGACCAAGGCAAGCCGGGAACGACGACCACGTAGGGGTTCAAGCCCCCGACCCGCAGGCGGGTGAGGTCATCTTGAAACCAGCCCCAGTTGAAGGTTTCCTGAAGCTCCAGCCGGAAGAAGTCCCCTGTCTGCCAGCCCGCGCGCAGCCATTGGTTCAGGGTCCAGATCGCCTTGTTCGGATCGTTTCGATCGGGCTGAGCAGTCACGAATCCCCACGGGCGCACCTCGGAGCGCACGTCGACGCCGACGGATGCGCCGACGGCGACGCCCTGAATCCGCGGGAAGAGCTTGGACGCGCGGTACTCCTCACCGGGCGAATCGATATTCCAGTAGATGTAACCAAGCCTTGGCTCGAAGACCACGGTGTTGGCGGGCAGGAGATAGCTGGGGTCGGTCTTGTTGCTGCCGAAGAACCAGTAGCGAACGTTGGTGAGCACCTCGAGCGTGTGGTGGTCCGCGAAGTGCCACTGAATCTTCGGCAAGAGGACTACGTAGCTGGCGTTGAATCCCAGGTTCGAGCGGCGAAGGCCTTGCTCGTAGTAGTACCGGAGCAGTCCCGCGAAGAACGCCTCGCCTCGAAGAGCAACCGAGAGCTCGAAACTCTTGCCTAGCGGTATGCGTTCGATCTCCAGATGGATGGTATCGGTGTTGTACAGAAGCCGAACGTCACCCTTGCCGACTTTGTCTTCACCGGTCGCCTCAAAGAGCACGAAGCCAAAGCCAGTCACTTCGGGGACCAAAGCAAAGTCGGCACCGGCAGCTGCAGAGCCATGCCAACCCTCCGCGTGAGCGGTGGAGGCGAATAGCGTCAATGCGAGGACGGCCGATGCGAGTCGCATGAGCGGACCTTACTTCAATCGCCACGGCATGCCACGCCTGGTCTGAAGAGCGGACCAAGAGCGCCCCACGAGCTCGTAGTCGAGCTAGAACATGTAGCCCATGCCGACGTTCCACCGATTTGCGATCGCGCCGCTTGAGGGCCGCTCGTACTGGTAGTCGAACTTGAAGACCACCTGCGGAATGGGGCGGTAGCTCAATCCGATGGTGGGCACCAAGAAGGCCGGCAAGTTGAAGTCCGCATCCGATTCTTGGAACGTCGTGTCGTAGTAGTCGACGCGCACGAACGGCACCAGCGCCATCTCGGTATCGACGGAGTAGAGGACGTTGTAGCCGAGCTCTCCGTACACGCCGAAGAGGTCCGAGCCGACGGTGCTCGTCGGGTCCGTTTCGCCGGGCTGAATCACGCGGAGGGCCTCGGTGTCGCTGACGTGGAAATACGCGATCAGAAATCGAGACTCGAAGCCCTTTCTCAAGATTCGCCAATCGCCCGACACGCCTCCGACCTTCACGTTCACGTCGGGCAGCTCCCTGGGACCTGCCAAACCGAAGTACGGCGACACGCCGAGCACCATGCCGAGGATGGGCTCCCATTCCGCACGGCCAACGAAAGCCGGCCCGTTGAGCTCCGCCTGGGTGATTTTGAGCCGGCCACCGCGAAGGCCGCTCCTGCCGGAGAAGCCGCTCGCGTCGAGGCCGCTCAGCACATAGAGCTCGTAGCGAAACTTGTCGTTCGGTTGGCCCCAGATACCGATGCCGCCCTCTCGCCAGGTCGTCGGGATGATCACGCGGTCGACCGTTGGGCGCTCGACACCGTTGAAGATCGGCGGCTCGTGCCATTGGTTGACGATGCCCATCGGCACCAGGATCGCACCCGTTCGCAAGTACAGCGCCTCACTCGAGCCCTTGAGCAGGCGCCAGTCGATGAAGGCCTGCTCGATCTGTACCGATCCAGGAATCGCCACGCCACCGCTTTCCGCGACGAAGGCATGTTCGAGCTCGACTTCGGAGTAGAACTGGAAGCGATCGTTGAAGCGGTGCGCGAAGAAGATCACGAAGCGATGAAAGTCCAAGATGGAGCTGAGGCTGTCGTCCTCGGGCTTGACCATGTTTAGGTGAAGCTCGCCGTAGCCGCCGATCGTAGTCTTCTGCTCGCGCCGCATGCGCCCTTGCTGCATGCCGCGCAGGGGGTCGATCTCGACGCGGTATTGCCCAGCATCGGACTGCTCGTTGTCGACCTCACCAGGAGCCAGAATCAATTCAGGGCCGTCGGTCTCAGTGCCAGCGCCAGGGTCAGTGCCAGCGCCAGCGTCAGTGCCAGCGTCAAGGTCAGTGTCAGCGTCAGTGCCAGTGCCGGTGTCAGCGCCAGCGCCAGCGTCGGTTTCGGGGGAGGGTGGGGCGTCCTGCGCGCCGGCAAGTCCGGGGTCCCAGCCAATCAGCCCGATCGCAAGCCACCCGGCCACCACCCATTCCCTGCGTCGATAAGTCATTTTCGCCATCTCCCTCTTGCAAATGAAAATGATTTTCAGCTTCATTAGCAGGTCACAACGGGGGTGCAAGGCTGATCCGAATGGCACAGGCTGGCCCAGTGCTTAACATGAAATTGCTTGGGTTTTCGCCAGGCACGCTGCTTGCTTAGGATAGAACCCAGCTAGGAGGAAGAGGATGCGCAAGTTTACCGGAATACTTTGCTTGGTGCTGATCGGGGGCTCGGCCGGCTGCACGACCACGCCCGAGGTGAGCCAGTACGAGGCCGCCCTCAGGCAGGCGACGACCTGCGAAGACGTGCTCGATGCCGTTCAAGAGGACGCGATCGCCAAGGTTGAGCTCGAGCTCGAGTCGTTCGTCAACCAGGAGTATTACACCCGCTGGGGCGGTCCGGTCGCATTCGACGATGTGCTCGAAGGCGGTTCGGGCGGCGCCGCTGGTTCGGCACCGCCAACGGCAGACGGGGCCGGAGCTCCTACGGGTTTCTCGGATACCAACCGGCAAGTCGGCGATGTCGACGAGGCCGACATCGTCAAGGTCGGCGCTGACGGTCTCAAGCTTTACGTGATCCGTGGCAACGGTTTCCACGAGTTTGATTCCTGGCCGGCATCCCAATTGTCCAAAGTCGCCGACCTCGAGATCGAAGGCGGCGCCATCGAAATGTTCGTCGAAGGCGACCGCGCCGTCGTGTTCTCCAATGCCTATGGCGTCGAAGCCTTGGACGACGGCGACCTGTGCCAAGGCTACTACGGCGGTGGCCCCGAGCCTGCGCTGGCCGACATCGACGGCTATTATTTCTGCGGCCGATCCTTCGTGAAGATCACGGTCATCGACCTGAGCGGCGAAACGCCCGTGGCAGTGCGCGAGGTTTACGTCGACGGTTGGTACACCTCTTCGCGCCGGCATGGCAGCATCGTTCGCGCGGTAGTGCAAAGCAGCATGCAGCGACCCGGCACCGTGCCCTACCTCTACGACTTCGTCTACAACGGAGAGGCCTACCCGGAGACCCGTGAGGCTGAGATTCTTCTCGCGCGCGCCTGGGCCGTGAAAGCCACAGAGGCGATTCGCGCGACCGCGCTGAAGGACTGGGTGCCGGTCTGGGGCGAGCGTGTGGATGGCGAGATTCAAGAGCAGCCCGTGCAGTGCTCCGACTTCTATTCACCCGCGCCGGGCCTCACGAACTACGGGCTCACACAAATCGTCGGTCTCGACATCGAGAGCGACAGCGACACCCAAATCACATCGATTCTGGGCCAGGCGAGCCAGGTCTACGCCAATGGCCAGGCGATGGTGCTCACTCAGCCGGATTGGACGTTCTTCGAACGCGGCGTCAATAGTGACCGCACCGCGGTGCATCGCTTCGCGGTTTCGTTCGATCAGCAACGGACGCCCTATCAAGGTTCGGGTTTCGTCCAGGGCATCGTCAACGATCAGTTCTCGATCGACGAGCGCGGGGGCATCATCCGGATCGCGACGACGCGGACCACCTGGCCCGACCGCGACACCAGCGGGGTGGCTCCGGACGTCTGGATTCCGCCGACGACCGACAATCTCGTCAGTACTTTGAGGCTCGCTGGCAACGCACTCGAGCTCGCTGGCTCGACGCCGCCGCTTGCAGAAGGCGAGCGAATTTTCTCGGCGAGGTTCATCGGAGACCTTGCGTACATCGTGACCTTCCGGCAGGTCGACCCACTGTTCGCGATCGACCTCAGCAATCCTGAAAGCCCCAAGGTTCTCGGCGAGCTCAAGATTCCGGGCTTCAGCGACTACATGCACCCGCTTGGCGACGACCATCTATTGACGATCGGTCGCGACGTCGACGAACAGACGCAAAGAGACAATGGCACCGCTCTTCAGATCTTCGACGTGTCGGATCCGGTGAATCCGATGCTGGCGCACAAGGCGCTCGTCGGCGAGGGCTATTCCGAGGCCAATCACAACCACAAGGCGTTCAACTTCTACGCTGACACGGAAATCGCTGGCGACGGCCTGCTCGCATTCCCGTTCGTCTCCTACGAGGGGAACTTCTCGAGCACGCTCGAGCTCTGGGACGTGAGCGCCAAGGACGGCTTCGCTCCCCGCGGCGCCGTCGACCACTCGGACCTGCTCCTCGATGACTGCGGGGGAATTGGGTATCCGGTCGACGAGTTCTACTACCAGTGCGGCTACCAACCGCAGATCACCCGTGGCGTCTTCATCAGCGGCGACGACCAAGATTTCATCTACTCGATCAGCCACGGCGGCGTCAGAGTCCACGACGTAGACGACCTGACGACCCCGGTTGCCACGGCGACCTACTAACGAGGACACCCTAGGCAGGGTCAGCCGAGCCGGCTGAGCTCGTCCATCTTCGAGGCGAGCTTCATGTCGAGCTCGGTAAGCCCGCCTGCGTCGTGCGTGCTGAGCTCGACCTCGACCGTCGCCCAGACGTTTCGCCACTCGGGGTGGTGATTCATCGCCTCGGCCACGATGGCGATGCTGCTCATCCAGCCGAACGCTTCGACGAAGTCTTTGAAGCGAAACACGCGACGGATGCGATCCGTCCCACGCTCCCAGTTTGGGAGAGCCTTCATGTGCTCGGCGATTTCGGCGTCGGTCAGCTTCTTCATACTCAACCCTCCATGGATTTCAGCTCCCCTCGGAGCTGTTCGAGCCTCTCGTTCGATTCGGTCCATTCTTCGAACGAGCGTTCCAGCTCGCGTTGCGCGGTTCGCGCCTCGTCCAGTAGCCTATCGCGTCGCTCCGGGTCGTCGTACACCTCGGGCTTGCTCAGCTCCTCGTTGTGCTCGGCGATCGTTTGTTCAAGCCTCGCAATCGATCGTTCGAGCTCCCCGACGCGTTTCTCCAGCGGCTTCACGCCCTGATTCTGCTTGGAACGAAGCTCAGCTTCCTTCCGGCGCTGCTCCTTTCGGGCCTGCCGGCTTCTCTTTTGAGCCACTGGCTTGATCGCGGCCTCCGTCGCCGGGGCGACATCCCGCTGCTGGCAAGACCAGAGGTAGTCGTCGAGGGTGCCCGGATAGTTTTCAACGCCGCGGTCGTGCACGACCCAGAGCTTGGTCGCGAGGCGGCGGATGAAAGCTCGGTTGTGGCTGACGAAGAGCAAGGTGCCGTCGTAGGTGGCAAGCGCATCGGTGAGGGATTCGGTGGTCTGAAGGTCGAGGTGGTTCGTCGGCTCGTCCATCAACAAGACATTGCCGGGGCGAACGAGGATTTTGGCGAGGGCGACCCGCGCCCGTTCACCGCCCGAGAGAACGGAGATTCGTTTGTCGATCGCTCGCTCACCAAAGAGCATGGCACCGAGCACCTTGCGGACGCTCTCCACGCTCGTGCCATCGCTGGCATAGGCAACCTCTTGGAGCACCGTGCGTTGCAGGTCGAGGGCCTCCGCATGGTGCTGGGCGAAATACCGGACGTTCGATTGCCCGGGCAGATGCACTCGCCCCGCCGAGGCCTCGATTTCCCCGGCCAAGATCTTCAGTAGCGTCGTCTTGCCTGCGCCGTTGGGTCCTACGATCGCGATGCGGTCGCCGCGTTCCACCGCCAGTGTCACGCGGTCGAACACCACGTGCTTGCCAAACGACTTGCAGAGGTCATCCACGCGCATCGGGGTGCGCGCGCCTCGATCGGTTGCCGGAAACGAGAAACGAACTTCGCGCGCAGAGGCGTGGAGCTCCACCGACTCCATCTTCTCGAGCTTGCGAACGCGGCTTTGAACCTGAGCCGCCTTGCTCGCTTTGGCCCGGAAACGCCGCACGAATTGCTCGAGGTGTTCCTTTTCCTTTTCCAGGTTCTTCGCGCGGTTCTCGAGAAGCTGCCGCTCTTCCTCGCGCTGCAAGAGATACCGCTCATAGTTCCCTCGAAACGTCCGAACGCCTTCGGGCTCGAAGCTGACGACTCGGTTCACCTGCTCGTTCAGAAATTCCCTATCGTGGGAGACGAGGAAGAGGGCCTGGTCGTAGCTGCTCAAGAACTTCGAAAACCATGCGACCGACGGCATGTCCAGGTGGTTGGTGGGCTCGTCGAGGAGCAGTAGCCCGGGTCTTTGAAACAAGAGTGACGCCAATACGGCGCGCATTTTCCAGCCGCCGCTCAGCTCCGACAAGAGGCGCTGGTGGTCGGCCTGAGTGAAGCCGAGCCCGTGCAGGATCTTTTTTGAGTCATGCTCCGAGAACTGAGCATCGAGCAGGGCGATTTGTTCGTGAAGCTCCGCCACGGAGCTCGCCACGGTGACCAGCTCATCGTGGTTGGCGTGGCTGTCGTGCTCGAGCTCGGCCAATCGAGCTTCGTGCCGCTCGAGCTCCGCGCGAAGCTCGGGCCGGCCGGGCACACTGTCGTACACGAAGGTCAGCACTTCCTCGTTCGGAAACGAAGTGATCTCCTGGGGCAAAAAGCCAACCCGCACGCCTGGGAGCGTGTTCACGGTGCCTCCGTCGGGTTCGATCTTGCCAGCGAGCAAACGGAACAGGCTTGATTTCCCCGATCCGTTCGGGCCCACCAGACCGATGTGATCACCCTGGTGCACCTGGAGCGACAGCCCATCAAAGAGCGTGTCTCCCCCAAGTGCGAGCGAAACGTTGTTCACCGAGGCGAGTGTCGTCAAGCGAGCTCCGAGCGGATCTTGATTTCGCTGAGCAGGGTTCGATGCACCGGGCAGCGCGCCGATATCGCGAGGAGGCGCTCACGTTGTTCCTCGGTGAGGTCGCCCTCCAGCTCGAGCTTCTTCTCAATCACATCGATCATCCCGGTGTCTTTGTCGCAGTCTTCACAGTCTTTTGCATGAACGTGATTGTGACGTAGGGTGACCCGTACCGCTTCGAGAGGCCACTCCTTGCGCCCCGCGTACATCTTCAAGGTCATCGAGGTGCATGCGCCGAGGCCAGCGAGCAGCAGCTCGTAAGGATTGGGGCCGAGATCGCTACCGCCCTTGTCGACCGGTTCGTCGGCTGCAAACGTGAGATGGCGTGCCTGAATTCGCTGTAAGAAGCTGCTCGTCTTCCCTTCGACGATGACCTCGCCCTCGGGAGAATCCTCTGGGATCTCTTCAGCAGGCTGCGTGGGCAAATAGCGCCCTGCCCAGGCCGCCAGAACCTCCGCGACGTAACGCGCATCGCTGCGCCGGCCGAGCAGGTGATCGGCCCCGTCCAAAGAGACGAAGCTCTTCGGGTGCCGGGCGGCTTCGTAAATCAAGCGTGCGTTGTCGATCCCCACGACATTGTCCTGCGGGGAGTGAAAGACGACCAATGCCTTCCGCATGCTGCTGATTTGCTCGCCATGCTCGGCTTCGAAGGGCGCACCAATGGTCGCCACACCGGCCACTCCCGAGATCCGTCCCGCTGCGGCGAGCGTTGCCGCGCCGCCGAGGCTATGCCGAACGAGCAGCACCGGTACGGGGTAGAGCGTCTGCAACGCGCCCGCAGCAGCAACGATGTCGTTTGCATCGTGAGCGATCGTCGTGCTGTCGAACTCGCCTTCGCTCTCACCCAGCCCCGCGAAGTCGAATCGCAGGGTCGCGATGCCCTTCTCCGCAAGAGCCGCTGCGACGTACCTTGCAGCTCTGCTGTCCTTGGAGCAGGTGAAGCAATGAGCGAAGACAGCGCAGGCGATTGGGCTCACCGCCGGCAAGTGAAGTCGACCCGAGAGGGTCTGGCCATCGCTGCCGGGAAAATCGAGTCTTTCGACGTCGGTCGTCATACATCCTCCAAGTGTGGAATGTACATTG
>Ga0224508_10004194_pt1 | contig 11812 bp, 13 predicted proteins | sample SF_Jan12_sed_USG_4_FD_170157 | JGI IMG/M metagenome (GOLD analysis project Ga0224508, IMG submission 170157) | Sediment microbial communities from San Francisco Bay, California, United States - SF_Jan12_sed_USGS_21 | ecosystem: Environmental > Aquatic > Marine > Sediment | place: USA...
GGCCTTGACAGTCTCGATCACGGCCTCGGCGCCCATATCGAACGCCTTCCCGAGTGCCTTGAAACCCTGATGCGCCCGAAAGTCGTCCATCGACAAGGGATCGATCAGGCCGCAGCGCCAAAACGTCCAGCGGTCCTGATTCATCAGGTAAGGAATACTCATGATGGGGCCGATTCGCCGTTCATGATCACCGCCCGCCAGAAAACCTGCTGCAAACATGGCGGCCACATCGGCAGTCTCGACATTGCCATAGGCGATGCGTTGGCCATCGACATCGACTTCGACGAGTGGCTCGAGCCAACTTGCACCCCAGGAGCCGTTACGAATCAGCTCGATGCTCGCGCCTGTTTCCTTCGCCCGCCGCGCGATCTCGATCGCGACCTCATTGGCGCCGACCGAAATGGCGGCGGTTTCGCGAGGTACGTAAACCCTGGTCGCGGCCATCAGCTGGTCCTCCGCAGGGTGCCGACAATCTCGTCAAAGCGTTCGCTGCTGACGCGTCCAAACGTCTTGCCGTCGACCATGACCGCCGGTGAGCAGGCGCAGTTACCCAGACAATAAACGGGCTCAAGCGTCACGTCTGCATTGCTTGAATGCATGTCGATGCCAAGCGATCCCTCGGCGTGTGCTGACAGTTCGCGGCTGCCCATCGCCTGGCAGGCTTCCGCCTGACAGATCTTGATGACATGCCGGCCCGGTTTCGAGGTACGAAAATCGTGGTAGTAGCTGACGACGCCATGCACGTCCGCGCGCGACAGGTTGAGTTCCTCGGCGAGCTGTCGAATCGCGTCCTCATTGATCCAGCCGAATCGTTCGATAAACGCTTGCAGTATTTGCACAAGCATCTCGGGCCGTGCGTCAAAGCCCGCTATGATCTCGGTGGCCAGTCGTTTGTCGAATGCCTCAGTTGTCATACCTGATCCGTTGTTCGCCCGAGTAAATATTAAATGTGTCGCCGCGCAGGAAGCCAACGAGTGTCATGTCGAAGTCGCTCGCGAGCTGTACCGCAAGACTCGATGGAGCGCTCACCGCAGCGAGCAACGGCATACCCGCGACCAGGGCCTTTTGCATCAACTCGAAACTGGCACGGCCGGATACCATCAGGCCCAGATCGGCAGCCGGCAATCGTCCACTGAGAAGCAACGCACCGACCACTTTGTCGACGGCATTGTGCCGGCCGACATCCTCCATCGTCACGATCAGATCGCCATTGGAATTGAAAGCGGCTGCTGCGTGCAGACCGCCGGTCTTGTCGAAGGTTGCCTGCGACTCGCGAAGCCTGCTCGGGATCGACGTCAGCGTATCTCTGTCGAAGCTCGCACGGTTATCGCTTAGCGGCCCAACGCCGACCGCCCGCAAGGCATCCAGCGAAGTCTTGCCGCACACTCCGCAGCTGGAGGTCGTGTAGAAATGTCGCTGCAACCGGCCGAGATCAACGCTGACGTCGGGACCCAGTTCGACGCGCACGACGTTGTGATTGCCGCTGTCCGGCGCGGGCGGACCGCAGGATTCGATCGATGCGATGTCGCTGCTTTGCCGGACAATCGACTCGCTTACCAGGAATCCCGCAGCGAGTTCAGCGTCGTTTCCGGGTGTGCGCATCGTGATTGAAATGCTGCGAGTCGCCCGGCCGTCGGGAGTCGAGTAAGCGAGGCGTACTTCGAGCGGCTCCTCGACAGCGACGCTGTCAGCGAGCGTTTGCTGCAGACCGCTGCTGATCTTGCTGATTTCGACTGACTGACTGCTTCCAGCCATGTTGATGAAGCCACTAATTGCCGGGTGCGTCAGTATATCGCCGAGCCGTTAGCGCCGCGCGGATTTCCGCCAATTCAGCATCGTTTCTGAGGCGCACTGCACCGCTCTCGACAACGACCCCGAGCCGCTGGAGCACCGGGAGCACGTCCGGAAAACCCGGCGCGTCGGCGTATTGTCGATAAAGATCCATGAACAGGGGTTCTTCCAGGAAGGAATCGAGCCTGGTGAACAGCTCGCGGCCCGACCAGCTGCTTTTCGACGGCAAACAACAACGTTGCAACTGATCGAGAACCGTATCGAGCGATTCGCTGCCCTGCGAGCGCCTGCGCAATTCCACATCGGCCATCAATGCCATCGCGGCGCCGCTCCAGTAGACCTTCATGCGGCTGCTGCGTTCGTCACCACTTGCTGCCTGGTTGGGTGACAGTTGCGGAACCGACACGCGCCCGCGTTGCAGGCCGTCATGCAGCTTTTGCCATGCGTATTCTTGCGTGTAGCGTCCGGCACGGGCGAGAAGAATATTCTGGTAATACTGCGCAAATCCTTCCGATACCCAGCGCTGCTCGCGGCGCAGATACGGCAACATCAAATGACTCAGCTCATGAGTCGCCGTCCAGTCTCCATAAAACGAGGCCGTGGGCTGGCGCGGATCGATCAGCAGTTCGACGGTCTCGCCGCCATCACGGACGACGCGCCCGAAAAGCACTCCGCGCTGGTCGTCGCGCCACGGCCACCTGGCCGCCGGGATGATGACGATTCGTGCCGCCGGGTTCGGAAAACGGCCGTACGCAAGTGCGATATTGCTCGCGGTATCGCGAATCCAATCATTCATGGCCGCCGCGTCGTAATCGACTGCGGCGCGCAACAAGTCAATTCTCAGGTCCGCGCCTGCGACGTTCGCAACGCTGGATTCGAAGCGGCCGAAGATTGCGATGCCGGTGCCGCTTTGCGGTGTCGCCGTCAGGCGATAGGCATTGGCGGCGGATTCGACGGGTTGCCACGGGACCGAGACCTGCAGGTTCGGTGGCAGGAGAAACGTCACCTGAATCTCGTCTTCGGCGCCGAGTCGCGGTCGCCACATCCAGACAATTGGCGAAACAAGAATGTTCTCTGCGGCGAGACTATTGTTGCGTTGCTCTGCCTGCGCGGCACTTTGCAGGTCAACCACATAGCTGAGGCAACGAATACCGGCATCGCCCGTCGCGATGCGGCGACCGGCCGTGACTAACCGCCGTCCGCTATCGCAATCCCTTGCATCCAGCAGGAAATTACCGGCGCTGCCAGACCGAGCCGAAATATTGGCAACAGGCCGGTTGAATCGTGCTTCGACCTGCAGGCGCCGCAGCGCCGTGTCGACTGTGACCGTATAGGCGTGCAATTCCCCCGCCGCTACGCCCGCCGAGGCGAACAGCGATACGCCTAACGCGGCGGCAGGGCCGATTGTTCGGCGCACCTTAATGATAATCGTTCTCAACTGGCTGCGATTCGTTATGCTGCCGTTCATAATCATTGTCTACAATGCTTCGCAGTTTGAGCGTTATCGTTTTAGAATGCAGGGTGCCGGACGCGTTCCGGACCAGCCAAGAATCTGAAGGAGACTCCGTTGAGCAAGATCGCACGCCGCAAGTTCATTCAATTGTCCGCCGTAGCTGCCGCAGGTTGTCTGGCGAACCCTGGCCGCAGAGTGTTCGCCCAGGATTTGCCACAGCTTTCGACAGACGATCCCATGGCCAATGCCATGAAGTATACGCATGACGCAAGCACGGTAGACGCTGCATCGCGCACCAATCCTGCCGCGGATCAGACCTGCGCAAACTGCGCGCTGATTCAGGGTAATGACGGTGACGAATGGCGCCCGTGCCAGATTTTCCCGGGCAAGGCCGTGAACGCCGACGGCTGGTGTTCGGTCTGGGCACCGAAAGCCTGATAGCATTCGTTTTGAGTGACGGAGCGCCGGCACTCGTGCCGGCGTTTTGCATATATGACTGAAGCACGCATCCAGCATTTCTACGACGAATCCAGCGGAACGTTGTCCTATGTCGTTGCGGATGGAAAAAGCGGCCATGCCGCCGTCATCGATCCTGTCATCGGCTTCTCTATGATATCCGGCAGGGTCGATACCGGACCGTCCGATGTCATCATCGAGTATGTACACAAAGAAAAGCTGGGCCTCGAGTGGATTCTCGAGACGCATGCCCATGCCGACCACCTGTCAGGTGCGCAGCACCTCAAATCGAATCTCGGCGGTTCGGTTGCGATCGGGGAAGGCATTCGCGATGTGCAGGCGCATTTCGGGCCAGTGTTCAATCTGCGTCCGCCATTCGCGGCCGACGGGCACCAGTTTGACCGCCTATTCGCCGACGGCGACCGTTTCCAGATAGGCGAGCTGGTATGCGAGGTCATTGCGACGCCCGGACATACCAACGACAGCGTATGTTACAAAATCGGCTCGGCCGTATTCGTCGGCGACAGCATGTTCATGCCCGACTTCGGCACGGCCCGATGTGACTTTCCGGGCGGTGATGCGGGACTGTTGTATGACTCGATTCAGCGCGTGTTGTCGCTGCCAGGAGATACACGCCTGTTCATGTGCCATGACTACATGCCCGGTGGACGCGAGCTGCGCTGGGAGTGCACGGTCGATGAACAGCGCGCTGCAAATATCCACGTTGGCAATAACGCGGATAAGACCGAATTTACGAAGATGCGAGCCGAGCGCGATGCGCAGCTCAACCTGCCGGCGTTGATTGTGCCGGCGATTCAGGTCAACATTCGGGCGGGGCATTTGCCTGACCCGGAAGACAACGACATCACCTACATAAAAACGCCAGTCAATACGCTATAAGCATCCTGAGGGAGACCCGAGTTGTTTGAAACGCTGCAAGCCATGCCGGCGGATGCGATTCTCGGTTTAATTGCCGAGCATCGCGACGATCCGCGCCCGAAGAAGATCGACCTTGGCGTCGGTGTCTACCGCAATGCCGCGGGCGAGACACCGGTACTCGACGTCGTCAAGATGGCCGAGCAACGGGTCTTGCAAACGCAGTCAAGCAAGTCTTACATCGGGACAGCAGGTAACCCGGGTTTCAACGTAGCCATGCAGGCGCTGACGTTTGCGGATGCCGCGCCGGACGGGCGCCTGGTGACATTGCAGACACCGGGTGGTTCCGGCTCGCTCAGCGTTGCCGCGGGGCTGGTCCGGCGAGCCAGGAAGAACGCGACAATCTGGGTCACCGAACCGACCTGGGCCAACCATGTGCCGTTGCTTGGTGGCGCAGGTCTCGCCCTGAAGTCCTTTCCCTACTATGACACTGAAAAACACGTCATTCGCTTCGACGCCATGATGGACGCGCTGAACACGGTGCCGAAGGGTGACATGTTGTTGATGCATGCCAGTTGCCACAACCCCTCCGGACTGGACCCATCGGATGACCAGTGGCGTGCGATAGCAGACGTCGTTGTCGAGCGCGAGTTGTTGCCATTTTTTGACATGGCATATCAGGGTTTCGCACGCAACATCGATGATGATGCTTTCGGGATCCGGCATATGGCCGGGCGCGTTGGGGAGATGATCGTGTCGACGTCATGCTCGAAGAACTTCGGTCTGTATCGTGACCGCGTCGGCGCGCTGAGTATCATGGTTGCGGACAAAGCCTCTCTGAAAGTCGTGGACAGCCAGGTCAATAATTACGTGCGCTGCGTCTATTCCATGCCACCGGATCACGGAGCCGAGGTTGTCCGCACGATTCTCAACGATGAAGAACTGCGGGCTGGCTGGCACGTGGAGCTCGACGCAATGCGGGATCGCCTGCGGGAAATGCGCGCCTTACTTGGCGACGCGTTGCAGGCCAAGGCGCCCGATTACGATTTCTCACACCTGCAGCGAGCCAATGGCATGTTCTGCTTCCTGGGCATCAACGAGGATCAGATTCGCCGCCTGAAACAGGATTTCGGTATCTATATGGTCAATTCGAGCCGCGTCAATGTCGCCGGCATTACGGCCGACAACGTTGGCTACCTGTCTGATTCTATTGCGGCCGTGCTTTAGGCCGTCGCGCCGCGAGAAATGCCGTCAGCCGAATGACAATCGCCACCGCCGTCAGCAGGATGATGAAACCGTTGGCACCAGTGAGTTGCTCGCGCGATTCGGGCAATAGCGTCGGCACGAACGCGATAAAGATCCAGTAAAGCCCGACCTTGTGCAAGACTCGCCAGTTCTTCCGGCCGAGGGCTCTCGCCGTGGCATCAAAAGACGTCAGAAACATCAGGTAGATGACGACGTAGGTCAGTCCGCCAGGCAGGTTCTCGCTGATGTTCAGGTCGACATCGGGGATCATCCTGGCGCGATAGAAAATCAGGCCCAGGTGTGCTGTGTGTATGCCAGTGAAGGCAATACCGAGCAGCCGGCGATGCTGCAAGAGCTTCGCGGTTGCCGGCGTGGCGAACAACTGCCGTATTGGGCGTGCGATGAATACGAGCAGAAGAACAAGGAAGGCGATTCTTGCGCTGAGCCTGAGCAGCAGGCGGACGTTGTCGTCGCTGATGCCGGCCACGTTCAGGTAGGCGGCCGACAGAAGGCCGATCAGCCCTGCGCTGGTAAAGAATACGGCCCAGTTCCGTTGATTACTGGTCATCGCCATTTACAGGCCCCCAGCGCAGTCGACTGTTTTCGTCGATAGACAACCGTGCCGCTGTGCCCGCGTTGAGCTCGAGCACGAATTTGACGGGCTCGTTCGAGAGGACAGAACGCAGCGATTGTGGCTCAGTATTGCGCGCGACAGACGAGACCGTACCGTCTGCCCGCACGAACAGCATATCGAGCGCTATGAACGTATTTTTCATCCACATGGATACGTAATCGCTGCGATTGTAGACGAATAACATGCCTGTCATCAGCGGCATATCGCGAACGAACATCAGGCCACGACTGCGCTGTGCATCGTTCTCAGCCAGATAGATGTCGAAGCGATAGCATGCATGTTCACTGGCTTCGATGATCAGAACCTCTTTGGCGAACGCCGCATCGAGATCCTCGTTGGCGGCGCTCGGAGTCGCCGCGATCAGGACGAGGCTCGCAACCAGCCGCCAGTCCCTCACGACGAACTCCAGTCAATGAGCCCGGAAAAGTGCAACTCAGGAATCGATACGCTCGAATCGCCGTTGACCTCGGGCAAAGGATTAACGCAGTACAACATGCCGCCAATCGAAAAACGGTCACCGTCATCATCGAGCGGCAGCAATGCGGTTATATCGGTCAGGCAGTTGTCGAGATTTGGCGTGCTGAAAAATCGTGCGCTGTCTTCCGCGATCAATGTGACATTGCTTCTGAATTCATCGCCGATGGCGTCGCGATCGAGATCGGGAATGGCAATAATGACGGCAATGCGCCGCGCGTCAGCAGCCATGTTTCCAGCGAAGCGCAAACGCGCGCCGTGACCGTCGGGCCTCGGCATGCCGTCGCACTCGAGGGCACTCGCAGTCCACTCGATATGCGCCGTCAGGGCACCGTACAGGTCGCCGCGCAGCTCGCCGTCATGACCGCATTTGAAGGCCGGTTCTTGCTCGATGGCGGCCGGCGCGGATTCCGGCTCTGTGGCCTCCTGGCAACCAGCGAGCGCCGCGCCGATGCTTAGCAGGAGACCGAATCTGGCGCCAAAATGGCGCGCGACGGCGCATTTTTTCTGAATTTTCCGCAATGTACCGGGTCGGTGATTGTCCGAAGAGGGTGCATTATTACCGAACTGGGCCTGTTTTGAGCAAAAAAGATGGCGACCGGTTGGCTCGCCCACGCATCCTCACTAGAATGGCACGCCGAATTTTTGTCCGGAGTAATTGATGAGCGTCGTAGAACAATTCCAACAGCTCGAGGCGCACGCGAGCAGCCTGATCATTGGTCAATCGCACCTTATTAATCGCATGCTGATCGCCTTGCTGTGTGATGGTCATTTGCTGGTCGAGGGTGCGCCGGGCCTCGCCAAGACCCGGGCGATCAAGGTTCTTGCGGAAAGCATCGAGGGGAATTTCCACCGCCTGCAATTCACTCCCGATCTGTTGCCCGCGGACCTGACAGGCACCGACATTTATCGTCCCCAGGAAGGCACCTTCGAATTTCGCAAGGGGCCGCTGTTTCACAACCTGATCCTTGCGGATGAGATCAATCGTGCGCCGGCGAAAGTCCAGTCGGCGCTGCTCGAGGCGATGGAAGAGCGTCAAATAACGGTTGGTGATCGCAGCTACGGGCTCGAAGACCTGTTCATGGTTATGGCGACGCAGAATCCGATCGAGCAGGAAGGCACGTACCCGCTACCGGAAGCACAGCTCGATCGTTTCCTGTTACACGTCGAGGTCGGCTACCCGACGATCGAGGACGAACGCCGCATTCTCGTGCTCAATCGTGACGAAGCAAAGTCAGGAGAGCGTGATGCGTTTCAGCCGCCCGAGCTGCTCTCCGTGGCATCGATCATGCAGGCACGGCAGGACATTCTGCGACTGCACCTGGCCGCTGATCTCGAGGAGTACATCGTCAATATTGTCGTAGCGACGCGGAATCCGGGTCGCGTGGACACCTCACTCGATGGCCAGGTCATGTACGGCGCAAGCCCGCGTGCCAGCATGGGCATCGACCGGGCCGCGCGTGCACATGCGTGGTTGTGTGGCCGGGACTATGTCGGTCCCGAAGACATTCAGGCCGTCGCGTCGGATGTGCTGCGGCACCGTCTCGTGCTGAGCTTCGAAGCGGAGGCCGATGGGGTCAGTGAGAATTCGGTCATCGAACGCGTCCTGGATGGCGTCGGAGTGCCGTAGTGACCCGGATCGAGCATTTGCATGAAGACGCGTCACCGGTCAGCGTCAGTCAGGCCGGGCTGATACGGCTCAACGGGCCGGCACGGGCCATCGCCCTCGACGTATTGCGTGTCAATTCGTTGCAGACTGGAGCCTACGTCTCGCACTTTCGTGGTCGTGGCATGGAATTCGACGAGTCACGTCCGTATCAACCCGGCGATGATCCGCGCAGTATCGACTGGCGCGTCACTGCACGCAGCACGACCGCGTATACCAAGTTGTTTCGGGAAGAACGCGAGCGACCGGTCCTCGTGATCGTCGATCTGCGCGCCAATATGCACTTTGCGACGCGAGGGTGTTTCAAGTCAGTGAATGCGAGCCGTGCAGCGGCGTTATTGTCCTGGGCAGCGCATCACAGAGGTGACCGGCTGGGCGGTCTGATTTTTGGCGAGACGACCCACCGTGAGCTGAAACCGAGGCTCGGTCGGCAAGCGGCACTTCGCTTCCTCCACGAGCTCGTCAGTCATCCGGATTGGGCGAGCCGTGAGCGCAGGCCGGACAGTGACGACGAGGCGCCGATGACCCAGGCCATGTCTTCCTTGCGCCGGGTCGCCCGCCCTGGAAGCCTCGTGGTGATACTGAGTGATTTTCTCGGCTTTTCGCGAGCTGCGCAGTCGTATCTGTCGAGTGTTGCGCGCCATAACGACGTTCTCGCCGTGTTTCTCAATGATCCGCTGGAACGCGACTTGCCGCCGCCCGGGCGCTACCGACTCGTTTCACGCGAGGATGAGCTGGCGATCGACACGTTCGCGAAAGCCGCGCGCGAGGACTACCAAAAAGCGTTCCTGCAGCGCAGTCAGGCACTCGAAGCATTCTGTCAGCGCTATGGCGTGCACCTGATGCCGCTGTCGACAGAAGACGACCCGGTCAGCGCACTGCAGACCGCATTGGGACGACGGACGCACTGATGGATCCCGAACAGATTCCACTTCGAGATTTGCACCTTCCCGAGGCCATCGGCTGGTGGCCGCTCGCGCCCGGCTGGTGGGTCGTGATCGTGCTCGTTGCGGTCGGTCTTGCTTATCTGTGCAAACACTACATGCGGACGTATGCGCGGGGTGCGGCTCGGCGCCGCGCATTGCGCAAGCTCATTGAGCTGACAGCCGAATTCGAACAGCATCGCAACGCGGTGGCGTTTGCCAGCGGCATATCGGAGCTTTTGCGCCGTACGATGCTGGCGTATGCGCCGCGACACGAAGTCGCCGGTCTGACCGGCGACGCATGGCTGGCCTGGCTTGATCGCGACCTCGATCAGCCTCGTTTTCAAAGTGCAGCGGGGCGCAAGCTGCTGGAGCTTCCGTACCGCAGGCCCGATGACGACGTGACGGCGATGGAGCTCGTCGATGTCGTTGCAGCCGTGCGCCAGCGTCTGGCGACGCCCGTCCGGGTGCAACGCTGATGTGGTCGCTGGCCTGGCCCTGGGTGCTGCTCGCACTGCCACTGCCGTTCGTCGCCCGCAAGCTGATGCCGGAGTCGCCCAGCCTGCAGGATGCGGGCCTCAGAGTGCCCTCACTGTCTGTTTTCGCAACGCTTTCTCAACGACCGGACACAGAGCAGTTATTGAATTGGCGCTTCTGGATCGCTGTGGTCGCTTGGTTGCTGCTCGTGATGGCCGCCGCCCGGCCCGAGCGTATCGGCGACGAGCTTGAGATTCCTGTCTCAGGCCGAAATCTGATGCTGGCCGTCGATCTGTCGGGCAGTATGGATCAGAAAGACTTTGAACTCGGCAATCGTCGTGTTGACAGGCTTACCGCAACCAAAGCCGTCGCGAGTGATTTCATAAGCCGCCGCGAGGGCGATCGAATCGGACTGATCCTGTTTGGCGAGCGTGCCTACCTGCAGGTGCCGCTGACTCTCGACAGGGAGACTGTCAAAGTTTTGCTGCTGGAGGCTTTCATCGGCCTGGCGGGTGAGAAGACTGCGATTGGCGATGCGATCACGCTCGCCGTCAAGCGCATACATGATCAGGAATCGGATGGCAGCGAGCAGGTGCTGGTATTGCTAACCGACGGTGCGAACACTGCGGGTGAAGTCGACCCGCTCAAAGCCGCACAACTTGCCCAGCAAGTCGGACTGCGGATCTACACCATCGGCATCGGCGCCGAGCAAATCGAAGTGTCGTCGTTGATCGGTGGACGTCGCAATATCAACCCATCGGCCGATCTCGACGAAGAGACACTGACGGGCATCGCAGAGCTTACGGGTGGTCGTTATTTCCGTGCCAAAGATACGGCCGGATTGCAGGACATCTACCGACTTGTCGACGAACTCGAGCCGGTCGACGAACCCGAAGCGGGTTTCCGGCCGGTCAAGTCGTATTACTACTGGCCGCTTGCCGGTGCGTTCGCGCTGGCCGCATTCCTTGCTGTCATTAGCGTGCTGCAAAACGTCGTGACGCGCACGTATGCGGAGGCGCAAGCCGATGCTCGCTGATTTTCACTTTCTGCGACCCGACTGGTTATGGGCTGTGCCTGCGGTCATCGCGTGCGCGATATTGCTTGCCCGCAGACAGCTCGGCGCGGGCAATTGGCAGAATGTGATTGATGCGGCACTTGCGCCGCACGTCTTGTCGCGCTCGGCCTCGCGCCGCTCCGACTATCGCTGGTGGTTGCTCGGTCTCGCTGGCGTTGTCGCTGCAGTGGCATTGGCGGGACCCGCCTGGCAACGCATCGAGCAGCCTGTGTTTCGGTCGGATCAGGCCCTCGTTATTGCGCTGGATCTGTCGCGATCGATGGACGCACAGGACGTGGCGCCGAGCCGCCTGATGCGCGCACGCCTCAAGATTCTGGACTTGCTGGCGCAACGTGGCAGCGGGCAAACGGCATTGCTCGTGTATTCGTCGAACGCGTTTACGGTTACGCCGCTGACGACCGACACCGATACAATTGCCGCGCTTGCCAACAGCCTGAGCACCGATATCATGCCCAGTCGGGGCAGTTACCCGATTGCCGCAATACAAAAAGGCAAGCAGCTCCTCGAGCAAGCCGGCGCAACGGTCGGTGAAGTGTTGCTGATAACCGATGGCAGTTCGTCGCCGGCTACGGAGCGTATCGCGCGCGACCTCAAAGACTCGGGCTACACATTATCGGTGCTTGCGGTGGGCACGGCCGAAGGCGCGCCCATACCGAAACTCGGTGGCGGCTTCGTTACCGACCAGTCGGGCAACATTGCGGTACCAAGGATCGAAGAACGCTCGCTGCGCGCGCTCGCGGCG
>Ga0224508_10004195_pt1 | contig 11812 bp, 14 predicted proteins | sample SF_Jan12_sed_USG_4_FD_170157 | JGI IMG/M metagenome (GOLD analysis project Ga0224508, IMG submission 170157) | Sediment microbial communities from San Francisco Bay, California, United States - SF_Jan12_sed_USGS_21 | ecosystem: Environmental > Aquatic > Marine > Sediment | place: USA...
CACCCGGCGCTGTACCTCGATCTCTCCATCGAGGGTGCCTTGCAGGTTCCAGCGGCGCCGACGGGTCCCCAGGATGAGGCGATGGCTGCAACCGGCCTCGACGCCGTGCCGGGGGACGCGGCGTCGCTGGCGGCTGCCCTGGCGAAGCTACGGGCCGATGACATCGAGGTGGTGATCGCCATGGATGGCGAGGCCGCCGCGGACCGGGCCGCCGCGGTGCTGGAGGAGGCCGGCTTTTCGCTGCAGAGGCGCCAGTCGCTGGACCAGATGGAATCGGCGATCATCTCGAGCGGTATCCATCTGGGATTCGTCGCGGAGGGCCTCGCGGTACTCGGCGAGCGGGAGATCGCAGGCCGCCAACGGGCGCACCGCCGGGTACGCGCTCGAGCCGGCGACACAGGTGCGGCCTACAACGACCTGCGGGCCGGGGACTACGTCGTGCACCACCACCATGGCATCGGCCGCTTCGAGGGGCTCACCACCCAAACCGTCGCCGGCATCGAGAGGGACTACCTCATCGTCGCCTACGCGGGCGAGGATCGGCTGTACGTCCCAACGGATCAGCTGGCCGCCGTCAGGCGCTACAGCGGAGGCGAGGCGCCGCGCTTGTCGCGGATGGGAGGAACCGACTGGTCCAACACCAGGGGGAGGGTGAAGCAGGAGCTCGCCGCCGTCGCGGAGCGGGTGGTAAGGCTGCACCAGGAGAGGGCTGCTGCCATCGGGGTGGCATACCAAGGAGACACGCCGTTCCAGCGCGAGTTCGAGTTGGCATTTCCATTCGAGGAGACGCCGGACCAGATGTCTGCCATCGTCGACGTCAAGGAGGACCTCGAGTCAGACAAGCCGATGGATCGACTCATCTTCGGTGACGTCGGGTTCGGCAAGACCGAGGTTGCGATGCGGGCCGCGTTCAAGGTCGCGGAACAGGGCAGCCAGGTCGCCGTTCTCGTACCGACGACGCTGCTGGCTCAGCAGCACTTCGAGACATTCTCCGAGCGGTTCGGTCGCTTCGGGGCACGGGTCGAGGTGTTGAGCCGCTTCCTGACCGGCCGCCAGCAGAAGGAGGTGATCGCCGGCCTTGCCTCCGGCGACGTCGATGTCGTCATCGGCACCCATCGTTTGTTGTCGGGCGATATCGCGTTCGACAAGCTCGGGCTGCTCGTGATCGACGAGGAGCAGCGATTCGGGGTAACGGCCAAGGACAGGATCAAGGAGCTCCGAACCAACGTCGATGTGCTGACTCTCACCGCGACGCCGATTCCGAGAACGCTGGAGATGGCCCTTTCCGGGATCCGGCCGGTGAGTCACATTCGGACGGCTCCCGAGGATCGTCATCCGATCCTCACCTACGTTGGGCCGTACGACTCACCAACGGTTTCTGCGGCCATCCGGCGCGAGCTGCTGCGCGAGGGGCAGGTGTTCTACGTTCATAATCGGGTGCAGTCGATCGAGCACGCGACGGAGCGCTTGCGGTCCCTCGTTCCGGACGCCAGATATGCGGTCGCGCACGGCCAGATGTCCGAGGGCCAGCTGGAGCAGGTCATGCTCGACTTCTGGGCAGGCGAGTACGACGTCCTGGTCGCCACCACCATCATCGAGTCGGGCCTCGACCTTCCTGCGGTCAACACGCTCATCATCGAACGATCTGAGATGTTGGGCCTGGCGCAGCTCTACCAATTGCGGGGGAGGGTGGGGCGGTCATCGCAACGCGCCTACGCCTATCTGTTCCATGCTCCCGAGCAAGGATTGACTGAGGAGGCATACCGACGCCTCGAGGCGATCGGCCAGGCGACAGACCTCGGGTCGGGCTTCGAGCTGGCGTACCGCGACCTCCAGATACGAGGAGCGGGGAGCATCCTCGGGGAGATGCAGTCCGGCCATGTCGACGCCGTTGGCCTCGACCTCTACGCCGAGCTGGTCGCAGAGGCTGTTGTCGAGCTCCAGGGAGGGGTTCCCGAGCCGCCGCCGGAGCCGCAGGTGCGCATCGACCTTGCCGTCGACGCCCACCTCCCCGACGACTACATAGGCGATCAGGAATCGAGGCTGGAGGCCTATCGCAGGCTGGCCGTCGCTTCATCCGAAGAGGCCGTCGCCGACGTTGCCACCGAGTGGGAGGATCGTTACGGGCCGCTGCCGCCGGAGGTCACTCTGTTGCTCGACGTCGCCCGCCTCCGGGTTGAGGCCAAACGCATCGGCTTGGCCGAGATCGTGGGTCTGAAGCGTGAGATCAAGCTGAGTCCAGTCCACCTCACCACGTCGGGCGAGGTGCGCCTGCAGCGGCTGGCACCGCGCCACGTCTATCGAGGATCCGAGCTGTTTCTACCGCTGCCGGACGCACCGGTCGTGAGCCGTCTACACGAGGTTCTCCGTACACTGTGGCCTCCCCCCGAGGAGTGACCTTGCGCCGCCTATCGATATTCGTTGCCGCTCTGATCGTCGCCGCGTCATGTTCTTCGGCCTCCGACACCGTTGCGGCCACGGTAAATGGACAGGAGATCCTCATCACCGAGATCCTGGAGCTGCGCAGCAGCTACGGCGAGGACGCCATCATCGCCGAGTACTTCCGTGACGACCTCTCTCGGGTGATCTTCCAAGAGGCAGTGGAGCAGCGCCTGTCCAAGGACTTCGGAGTGGAGATCGACCCCGCCGTCGTCGACACCAGGATCGGTCAGTTCAATCAGGCCCTCGAGACGAACGGCGTCACCATGGCCGATGCCCTCGGCGTCGAGGGCGCGACCGATGCGTTGCTGCGCCGCGAGGCCGTCACCTTCGAGATGCGTTCCGAGGGAATCGCCGAGCTGCTGCGCCAAGAGGACCTGGAAGACCTCGTCGCGAACCGGCCACAAGAGATAACCGAGGTCTGCGTGCGCCATGTCCTGGTGGCGACGCAAGGCGAGGCAGAGGGCGTCGCCGCCCGGCTCGAGGGAGGAGAAGACTTCGCCGCCGTTGCATCAGAGGTTTCACTCGACACGGGCACTCCCGAGGGCGATCTGGGGTGCAGTCTGGCGTCGCGTTACGTAACTGAGTTCGCCGAGGCGTCCCTGCTGGCTCCGCTCGGCTCGCTGTTCGGCCCGGTTGAGACCCAGTTCGGCTTCCACCTCCTCATCGTCGACGATCGCACCGCGCCAACCCTGGAGGTTGTGCGAAGCGACCCAGAGGCCTACCTCCCGGCAGAACTGGCCCAATCGCTGTGGACGACCTGGTTCAACGACACGATTCGCTCCGCCGACGTCATCGTGGCGTCAGAGATCGGAACCTGGAACCCTGACGCGGCAGGCATAATCCCTCCCGCCGGCGGCTGATGGCCAGCGTGACAATCGTCGGTCTTGGCCCGGCCGACTGGGAGACGGTTCCTCACTCCAGCCGTGAGTTGTTGACAGCTGAGCGCCCCGTCGTCGTGCGCACTCTCCGCCATCCGGCGGCAACCACCCTCGCTGAGCTTCGCGCCGTGATCGCGTGCGACGATCTCTACGAGTCCGGCAACGACTTAGACGGCGTGTACACAGCGATAGCCACGCGAGTGCTGGAGTTGGCGCCATCGGACGTCATATACGCCGTGCCTGGGGGTCCCGGCGTCGGGGAGCGTTCCGTCGTCGAGATCCGCAAGCAGGCTGAGCGCGACGGCACGGCCGTGTCCGTCGTCCTCGGAGGGTCGTTCCTCGAGCCGGTGCTGTCGGCCGCCGGGCTCGACCCCCTCGAGCGCGGCATGCAATTACTCGATGCTCATTCCTTGCCCGACCCTCTGCTTCTTCATCTGCCAACGGTCATCGGGCACGTCGATCGGCCGCGAGTGGCCGCCGTCGTCAAGGATGCCCTGAGCCGCGTCCTCGAGCCCGATGTCGAGGTGACGGTCATCCGTGACGCCGGGTCGGGGCGAGAGACGGTCACGGCCGTTCCCCTCAGAGAACTCCACGCGGCGGATGTGGACGAGCGGACGACACTGTTCCTCGACCCGCCACCGGCAGGATGGCCCGGCCTCATTGCCGTCAACCGTCGTCTGCGCCAGGAGTGCCCTTGGGACAGAGAGCAGACCCATCACTCACTTGTGCAGCATCTCGTCGAAGAGGCCTATGAGGTCGTCGATGCCATCTCGGCCTTGTCGCCGACGGCTCCGGCGGGAGTCTCCGACTTCGGGGCATATGCAGCCCTCGAGGAGGAGCTGGGGGATCTCCTGTTGCAGGTGGTCTTTCACGCAACTTTGGCAAGCGAGGTTGCCGGCTTCGACGTCGAGGAGGTTGCGGAGCAGATAAGGCGCAAGCTGGTGCGGCGCCACCCCCATGTCTTCGGCGATGCCAACGCTCCCAGCGCTACAGAAGCGCTCGGTCAATGGGACGAGCGCAAGCGCCAGGAGAAGGGCCGAGAGTCGGCGATGGACGGCGTCCCCGCATCGCTGCCTGCCTTGATGCGGGCTCTGCAGTTTCAGAGAAAAGCGGCATCGCAAGGTTTCGATTGGCCAGATAGCGCGGGACCGCTCGACAAGATCGCCGAGGAGGCCGCCGAGTTGGCTGCGGCCGATGGACCCGAGCAACGCAGCGACGAACTCGGCGACTTGCTGTTCTCGATGGTGAACCTGGCACGGCATCTCGAAATCGAACCGGAGCTGGCGCTGCGCCACGCCGCCGACCGATTCGCGGCTCGCTATCGATCGATGGAGGCCTCGGGCCCCATTGCCGGGAAGAGCCTCGAAGAGCTGGATGCTCTGTGGGAGCAGGCCAAGGGATAAACCGTTTGGCCGCAAGGGTCGCAGTGATACCTTGGGCGTCGAGGAGGCCCGTGAGCACTATTCAGAGCGTACGGGCCCGCGAAGTCCTGGATTCTCGGGGTAACCCGACCGTTGAGGCCGAGGTGCTGCTTGCTGGCGGAGCCTTCGGCCGTGCGGCGGCACCCTCGGGAGCGTCCACCGGGGCGCTCGAGGCTTACGAGCTTCGAGATGGCGGAGACCGCTACGGCGGCAAGGGCGTGACGCGGGCCGTTACCAACATCAATGAGGCGATCGGTCCCGCACTGGTCGGTCGCAACGCCACCGATCAGGCGAGCGTCGATCAGACGATGATCGACCTCGACGGCACTCCGAACAAGGCCAACCTCGGCGCCAATGCCATCGTCGCGGTGTCGCTGGCAGTTGCTCGGGCCAGCGCGGCCGGGTCCGACCTCCCCTTGTTCCGCTACCTCGGCGGCCCCGGCGCCCACGTGCTGCCCATTCCCTACCTGAACGTGCTCAACGGTGGCGCCCACGCCGCCAACTCGGTCGACATCCAGGAGTTCATGCTCGTTCCCGGAGGCTTCGCCACCTATTCGGAAGCGCTGCGGGCAGGTGTCGAGACCTACCACGCCCTTAGCAAGGTGCTGGCCGGCCGCGGGCTCGCTACCAACGTCGGCGACGAAGGAGGCTTCGCTCCTGATCTAGGCGCCAACGAGATGGCTCTCGAGCTGCTCGTCGAGGCCATCGAGGCTGCCGGATACGAGCCGGGCAAGGACATCGCGGTGGCGCTCGACGTGGCCGCGACGGAATTTCGCCGCGAGGGCAGGTACCACATCGACGGCAAGGCCCTCGACGCAACGCAGATGGTCGAGTATCTCGCCAAGCTCGTTGCCGCGTACCCGCTGGTGTCTGTCGAGGACGGCCTGGCCGAAGATGATTGGGAGGGCTGGGGCGAGCTGACAACGGCCCTCGGAGGCAAGGTCCAGCTGGTCGGCGACGACCTGTTCGTTACCAACCGCGACCTCCTCAAGCGGGGGATCGACGACGGCGTTGCCAACGCCATCCTCATCAAAGTCAATCAGATCGGATCCGTCACCGAGACGCTCACGACGATGGAGATGGCTGCCGGCGCCGGGTACGGCCGCATGGTCAGCCATCGATCGGGTGAGACGGAAGATGCCTTCATCGCCCACCTCGTCGTCGCCACCAATGCCGGGCAGATCAAGTCGGGGGCACCGGCGCGGGGGGAGCGCACTTCGAAGTACAACCAGCTACTGCGTATCGAGGAGCAACTCGGCAGCGGCGCCCGCTTCGCCGGATGGGATGCCCTGCGATGAGACGATCGCCTCTCGTCCTGCTGCTTCTGGTGGCACTGGCGGCCACGATGTCGGGAATCCTCCCCTTTCGTCAGATCATCGCCCAGGATCGGGCGGTCGCCCTCTCCCAGGAGAAGCTGGCGGCTCTTGAGAGCGAGACCACTCGTCTCGAGGAGGCTGCCCGGCTGCTGGAAGCCCCCGACGAGGTCGAGCGCCTCGCCCGCGAGGAATTCGGCTATGTGCGTCCTGGAGAAGTCGCCTACGTGGTGGTGACGGCGCCCGGATCGGTGGCACCCACTGTTCCCGAGGCGGCACCCGAGCCACCGCGACGCCAGTGGTGGGACCCGATAACCGACTTCCTAACCGGGCAAGATCTCGATCCGTGACCGACGATCGGGCGGTCATCTCCGCTCAGATCGGCCGACCTTCCCGCGCCACCGCTGATGTGGTCGTTCGTTGCCACCTGGACCTTCCCGTGGTGGCAAGGATGCCGCCAGCCCTCGAGGATGGCACTCCGTTTCCGACGCGCTACTGGCTGACATGTCCCCTGGCCGTCACTCGTGTTGGCCGCGTCGAGGCCGCGGGTGGAGTTGTGGATGTACAGCGATTGCTGGACGAGACCCCTGCGCTGGCGCAGCGGATGCGAGCCGCTCATATCAGGTACGCCGAAGATCGCGGCGACGATGCAGGTGGCGTCGCCGGCATCAGGGGCGAGGGGTTGAAGTGCCTGCATGCTCACTACGCCGACCACGCCGCCGGAGGCGACAACCCCGCAGGGGAGTGGACTGCCTCGAGCGTCGAGCCCCTCAACTGCACCATGCCGTGCGTATCGGAGGACGGGTCGACGAACCCCGAATGGCGGGAGCCTTCTCTGTAGTGCCCGCGGCCAAGGCGAGTCCGTAAGCTTCTAGTGCTGCCCGGGTGACGGAATTGGCAGACGTAGCGGACTTAAAATCCGTGGCCCTTCGGGGCGTGCAGGTTCGAACCCTGCCCCGGGCACAAAAGTAGCTCCTAGCTACTAGCCACTAGCTCGGAGCCCCTCAGTGCATCCGGTGGTCGCACTTGAAGATCCAGTGACAGACCGGGATGACATCGTGGAGGAGGCAGGCGGCAAGGAAGAACAGGACCACTCCTCCCAGCACTCCTGTGATCAGCCGGGGGTGCGTGTCGACAGTGCTCGTTATCCGCGTGGCCAGGGCTGTCATGCTTGAACCTCCTGGATCGACTCGTGACTCAGCTCGAGGTCTTGGTCACTCGCGGCGTGTGAGTGCATCCTTCAAGATCACGACTGCGATGGCGGCCAGTGGCAGCGCGTACCAGGCCGGATTCGCCAACTCACCCAATCCGATGGCGAGAAAGGCGGTACCCCAGAACAGCGTCCACCCGAACTTGGAGCGGTACTTGGGTATGGGAAGGCGAACCGCGGCCTCAAGGAGCACGATCACGCCGGCTCCGACGAAGAAGACCCCCCAGCCTTCCCACCGGTCGTAGTCGTCCTTGAAACTGGTCAACTGGGCCATGAGTACAAGTGCGCCCCAGAGGAAGAGCGCCGCCCAGCCAAACGCGTCCAGCCGATCACTTGTCCACCAGTCTTCCCAGACCTGCTCTCTCCGCTCCTTCTCTGTTAGACGGTCCTGCGGAGCGGCGGTCTCGCGAATGCGCAAGTCAGTCATTGCCGCTGTGCCCTGCCACTATGAGGCCGGGCTCTTCCTCAGCGCCCTTTTCCTCGAGGATGTTGAGAATCTTCTGTGTCGTCTCGTTGGTCTTGGCCACATTGTCGAACATCACCCGAGGCGGAAAGTCCTCAGGCATCTCCTCCATCTGGGCTCCGAGCTTGTCCCATATGGTCGGACGGCTGCCTTCGGCCTCCCGACGGCTCGCCAGTCGTGCCAGGCCGACGGCTCCGGCCGCCAGCAATGCGAGAATCATCCATTTCCTCATCGAATCCTCCCTTTTGGTTGGGAAAAATCAAGCCTGCATTGAGACTCTGTGGATGCGCAAGAGGCGAATGGCCTCTCTTGGCCTGGTGACGCGACTCCGTGACCCGACTCCGCCATTGGGGCTGAAGCCCGCCAGGAACAAGCCCCTTAGGGTTCCTTCCATGGAAGACGAGCTACTCGACGGGTTCGCCCACGCCGTGGTCACGATCTCCTTCGAGCACGGCACCTGCGTTCTGCATCCACAGACGATTGGAGATGTCGGTTCGAGTTTTCCTTTCCGCCAGGCCGTTCACATCGTGACCGCGTACAACCCTGGCGGAGAGGTGAGTGATGCTGCTGCCAACGCCGACCGGCACCGGTCGCTGGTCGAGGTCGCGAGAGCCCTTGGCGTTGAGACCCTCGAGACAATCGGCAGCGCACCGGACGGGTCGATACCCGAGCCCGGGCTGCTCATTGCTGGCCTTGCCCGGGCAACGGCCATCACCCTCGGGCACCGGTTCGGTCAGAGCGCGATCTACGAGTGGCGCCACGACGCGCTCGAGATCCTGAACGTCGCCGCTCCGGCCTCCCGCGTCCTGGGCTGGCGGCTGACCGAGGACAAGTCGCCAGCGACGCGGTAGCGGTCCTACCTAGGCTGAGACAACTGCGGAATGGAGCAACAATGAGCGACCAGGACCACAAGCAGGCCTACATCGACGACATGGTGGAGAGGCGGGGATACGTCCTCGATTACCACAAGGTCATGGTCGAGAACGACCTGGAGTTCATGAAGGCGGCGGACGGCCTCGTGCATGCGGCCTATCTCGAGGAGAGACTGCTCGATCGCAGGACCAAGGAGCTCATCTTCATCGTGTCGTTGACGGTCATGGGTTCCGCCAAGCAGCACATCCAGAGCCACATCCGGGCCGCCCTGAAGGTCGGCGTCTCCGCCGAGGAGATCCTAGAAGCGATCGAAATAGCGATGCCCGAGGCCGGCGTCGTTGCCTTCCAACACGGAGTCGAGGCGTGGCGGGAAGTCGTGGGAGCAGAGGGGATCGAGCCTTCTAGCTAGTAGCAACTAGCCAAGACATCAGATGTCAGAAGTCAGACCGCGCCGATCGCACTTATCTGATATCTGACCTCTGACTCCTGACTTCTTACTCAAAGCCCAGAGCCCAAAGCCCAAAGCCGGCTGCTACGGCTGGAGCTGGCTCTCCAGGTCTGCGGTCCGCTGGTTGACCTGGTCGGCGACGTTGCCGGCCTTGTCGACGACGATGCCGTACGGCGTCACCGGGTCCTCGTCGGTGGTGGCCGGAACCTCGGAGTCGCCGCCGCCGCAAGCCACGGCGGCCAGCGCGATGACAACGGCCGCCGCGGTGCTTCGATAGCGCATCCCACAGTTATCGGCACCCACGGCTGCTGTCTGTAGGCCGGTACGCTTTCGCACCATGCTCATCGCGCGCAACCTCTCCATCGAAGCCGGTATCAAGACCCTTCTCCACGACGCGTCCTTTGCCGTTCATCCCGGAGACAAGGTGGGTCTTGTTGGCCCCAATGGCGCCGGCAAGACGACCCTGATGAAGTGCCTTGCCGGCGAGACCGCCCCCCACGACGGCAAGCTGGCCCGGTCCGGAGTCATCGGATACCTGTCCCAGGAGAGCAAGCTTCCGGAACTCGAAGAGCCCGGCGTCACGGCCCTCGAGCGGGTCCTCATGGCACGAGACATCGGGTCGATGCAGCGGCGCATGGAGCAGGTGCGGCTCAAGATGGAAGCCGAGACCGGAGATGAAAGAGATCGACTCATCGTCCAGTTCGGACGCCTCGAAGACGAGTTCAAGGCCAAGGGCGGCTACGTGGCCGAGGCCGAGGCCAAGAAGTTCGCGGCGTCCGTCGGCATCGGCAACGCCGACCTGTTGCAGCCGGTCTCCACGATGTCGGGAGGCCAGCGTCGCCGGGTCGAGCTGGCTCGCATCCTCTTTGCCACGACAGACGTGCTGCTGTTGGACGAGCCGACGAACCACCTCGACCTGGATGCCAAGGCCTGGCTGATGAACTACCTGGCGTCCTACGCGGGTGGTCTGCTGGTGGTTAGCCACGACCTCCCACTTCTGGATGAGGCCATCACCACCGTGCTGGCCGTCGAGGACAGAACGCTCGAGCACTACCGGGGCAACTACTCGCACTACCTCAAGGAGCGAGAGGAACGTCGGGTGCGTAAGGAGCGGGAGCGTCGTCATCAGCAAGAGGAGATAGACCGCCTGCAGGCCAACATCTCTCGGTTCAAGGCTTCGTCGGAGAAGAAGGCGAAGCAGGCTCGCTCGTGGGAAACTCGAGTCGAGCGGATGAAGGGAGAGCTGGTCGAGGTCGCCGGGTCGGCTCGCAGGATCGCGGTGTCGTTCCCCGAGCCCGAGCCGTCCGGCCGGATCCCTATCAAGGCCACCGGTCTTGCTAAGGCCTTCGATGATGAGGTGGTATTCCTCGACGTCGACCTGCTGGTCGAGCGGGGGGAGCGCGTTGTCATCATGGGGCTGAACGGGGCGGGCAAGACGACGCTGCTGCGGATCCTCGCCGGCGTAGAGACCGCCGACCTCGGCGAAGTCGAGATGGGCTACAAGGCGTCGCTCGGCTACTACGCCCAGGAGCACGAACAGATCGTCCCGGGTCAATCTGTCATCGACCACATGCGCCAGGTCAGCCGGGAGCCGGACAAGATGCTGCGCAGCCTGCTGGGCCATTTCCTGCTTGCCGACAAGATCGACCAGAACGCGGCAACGCTATCGGGCGGGGAAAAGACGAAGCTGGCGCTGGCCCAGGTCGTCGCCGGCAAGCACAACGTGTTGCTACTGGACGAGCCAACCAACAACCTCGACCCGCAGGCCAAGGAGGCGTTGCTGGCTGCAGTGACCGCCTACCCGGGGACGCTGATATTGGTCAGCCACGACACGGACTTCGTTGCTCAGGTGCAGCCGGACAGAGCAGTTCTCATGCCGGACGGGTTGACCAGGTATTTCGACGAGTCGATGTTGGAACTAGTGGCCTTGGCCTGAGCTCAACGGACTGCTGCGGCAGGGCCCGACTCGGCTTCGAGGAGATCCAACCATGCGCGGAACGTCGGCACATTCGACTCCAGGCGCAGCGCCTCCTCGCAAGTTGCGTGGTCACATTTCACCTGGCCGTCCTCGAAAGCGAAGTCGTACATGCACTCAGCGCAGGTCACCTGAAGGTCCGCGGGCAGCCCGGGGCAGTCATAGGAGCTGCAAGGCCGGGCGGGGTCTTTGAGCGCCGCTGTGGCGGAACATCCTGGACAAGTAGGCCTGAACCTACGTACTGCTTCCGGTAGGGCCTGGTGCGATACCACGGATCTCCTCCCATGTCCATGCTTCGACGAAGGGTCCCGGGGGTCTAGAGCACAAGGACCCGAATAGTCGGTAGTCGGCGGCTTGGGGTTGCTCGCCTAGAGGTAAAGGCCGGTTGGGGGAGTCGGGTGCTCGATCGTAGGCAATGACTCGATGTCGTCGAGCACTTCGATCTCGAACCTCATCTGCTCTCGCTCGTTGCGGGTGAACTCGATCTCCTCGTCAAGGCGTTCCCGGGCGCTTCCTGCCCGCTCTAGCAGTTCCAGGTACTCGTCCTTGGAGAATCTGACCCCGAGCTCCCAGATGAGCATTCCGGATAGGAATTCGACTTCTTCGTCGGTGAGGCCAGCTGCGGCGTGCGGGCCCTGCGATGGATCGATGCTGTCGAGTGAGAACTCTTCCACTTCTCTTCCTTTCTCCCAAAGCCATCGGCTTCGGGGAGTCAGACTGAAGTGGAAAACTCGAACGCAGCGACGACTTGATCGAGCCGCTCCGGGACGACCCGATAGTGCGCCCACT
>Ga0224508_10004196_pt1 | contig 11811 bp, 8 predicted proteins | sample SF_Jan12_sed_USG_4_FD_170157 | JGI IMG/M metagenome (GOLD analysis project Ga0224508, IMG submission 170157) | Sediment microbial communities from San Francisco Bay, California, United States - SF_Jan12_sed_USGS_21 | ecosystem: Environmental > Aquatic > Marine > Sediment | place: USA: California...
CGCCGGTTACCGTGTCGAACTTCCAGCCGCCGCTGCCGTCGCTGGTAATGCCGAGAAGGCCGGCGTTAACGAGGTTGACGGTATTGATTCCGGGGTTACCCAGCGGATTAACCGGCACATCGTCTTTCAGATAGGGGCCGTATCGGAAAGTCGCATCCGTGCCACTACAAGCCACTCCGGCCGAGTTGGTGTAAAACCGAAGCTGATTCAGAAACGCCGCTTCGCTATCCGCCAGACCTGCCTGGTTGGCAGAGCCTGCGGGGCAACCGGCGCCCGTGGAGTCGGCGGCACCCGGATATGCATTGTGCTGTTGTCGGTATAAATCGATGGCCGAACGGATATTTGCAATGTTCGTGTCGTAAGCCGACTGAGTCGCGTCATCCGTGGCGGCGGAGAATTGCGGCACGATAATTGCTGCGAGAATCGCCAGAATGATGACGACAATCAGCAATTCCACCAAGGTGAAACCTTTCTGGTTTCGAGAACTTCCTAGCGAAATCATAGACTTATCTCCTGTAGGCTAATCAATTGTCCGCTACTGGAGTAGTTGTCGGCTTAAGGTTGGAATTCTTTAGCGTCCGGGCGACATTTCTTGCCCTGATTTGGGTCAGGAAACGGCCCGCGACAGCTTGAATATCGGCAGGATCAGGGAGCTAACGAGCACCCCTACGACGACACCCATGACAAGCAGCATGATGGGTTCGGCCAGTTTCGAGAGCGCATCGAGTTTCTTCGTCAGCTGGATCTCGTAGTAGTCGCAGATTCGGCCGGCCACCTTGCCGAGGTTGCCCGTCTGTTCGCCGGTCGCAATCATGTGTTTGGCGAGGTCGGGCAAGAACGTCGAATCCTCGAATCCTGCGGCCACTCCGGCGCCCGCCTGCACCGACTCCTCGACTTTCGCGATTAGACGGCGAAACAATGAATTCCTGACGACATCGCGACAGGCATCCAGGCTTTCCATGACCGAAACGCCGTTGTTCAGTGACAGACTCAACACCTGCAGCGATTGCACCAGGTAGATCTGCGTAAAGACGTCGCGTACTCCCGGCGTGTGCAGTTTCATGTGATCGATACGCGCCGAACCGCTGGCCGAATTCAGCCACTGCCGAACGGCAACGGCAAAAATGCCGAAACCTGCCAGCAGCACAATCCAGTATTGTCGAATGACGTCGCTCGCGGCCATCAACATCTTCGTCGACATGGGTAGTTGGTCGTAGATGGACGCGAACATGGTGCCAAATTTCGGGAACACGACGACGAGAACGAACACGACCACCGCGAGCGAAAAAGTGATCAGGAACAGCGGGTAGGTTGCGGCTGACACGAGTGTCGTGCGCATCTGCTCGCGCTTCTCATCCATCTTTAGCAATTGCTGCAGGACTTCGTACATGAAGCCGCCGGTTTCACTCGCCGCTATCAGGTTCACGTAGGTAGAAGGGAAAATCGACTCGTGATTGGCCAGGGCGATAGCAAAAGACCGGCCTTCGCTGATGTCTTGCGCGATTTTTTCTACCGTTCCACGCATATCCGCGTTTTCCGTCTGCTTGACGATGGTGGTCAATGCGCCATACAGGCTCTCGCCGGTCTCGAGTAACAGCGCGAGCTGCTCAGTGAAGAACATGCGCTCGGCCGCACCGGCTTTTTTGCTGCCGACGGGCAGCGTCAGTTTCACCCCGGCGGGCTTTTCGCCGTTCGCCGGTTGTTCAATTACCTCTGTTTCGAACTGTATGGCCATCGACAGAATCCTAGATGCTGGTCACACGAGCGACTTCTTCAATCGTTGTGTCTCGCTGGAGTACTCTTCCCAAGCCGTCTTTGAACAAATTGTGAAAATCGCGCTGGTCGAGATAGTCGCTGAGTTCATCTCGACTGGGGCTGGAGATAATCAACTTTTGAAGCTCGGCGTCGGTCCTCAGGATCTCATGAATGCCTGTGCGGCCCTTGTGGCCGGAGTCGTAGCATTGCTCACAGCCCTTGCCTTTCGCGAGTTTGACGTCGTCATCCCAGTCGTATTGCGTGACTATTTCCTTGGGTGCAAGGAACTCGTACTTGCAATTCGGGCAAATCCTTCGAACCAGACGCTGGCCGACAACACCAAGCAATGCGGAAGAAAGAAGGTACGGCTCGACGCCCATATCGATGAGACGCGTGACTGCGCCAACAGCGTCGTTGGTGTGCAGAGTTGAAAGAACCAGGTGTCCGGTCAATGCGGCTTGCACGGCGATCTCTGCCGTTTCACGTTCGCGAATCTCGCCGACCATAACGATGTCGGGGTCTTGTCTCAGCACGTGCTTCAGAATCTTCGCAAACGTCAATCCGATCCCGGTGCGAACTTCGTTCTGATTAATGATGTCGAGTTGATACTCGACGGGATCTTCGATGGTGACGATGTTTTTTTCGATACTTTTCAGATAGTTGAGCGCGGCGTACAAGCTCGTGGTTTTACCACTACCGGTGGGCCCGGTAACCAGGATGAGGCCGTGGTTTGCGTCCAGAAGGCTCTTGAATACCTGGAGGTTGTCGGCCGACATATTGAGTTTGTTGACGTCAAGAATCGCCTGGTTCTTGTCGAGGATTCGTAACACCACCTTTTCGCCATACAGGCCAGGCAGAGAACTGAAGCGGAGGTCAACCGAGCGCCCCTGCGTGTGTACCTGAATGCGGCCGTCCTGTGGCATGCGACGTTCTGCGATATCCAGGTTGGCCATAACCTTGAGTCTGGATACGAGGGCCGGATGGAGTTCCACACGGGGCGCGGTAAATTCATACAGCAACCCGTCGATGCGAAAACGAATGCGAGAGTGTGTTCGGAAAGGCTCCAGGTGAATGTCGGAGGCACCATCATGAACGGCACGCTGAATAATCGAGTTGACGAGATTGACAACAGGACTGCCTGCCGCGACATCGTCGATCGCCGAATAATCCTCGACCTGCAAATTCTCGATGACCTCGAAATCCTCGTCGACGTCACCCATCATGTCGAATTGCATATCGTCGAGGTCGAGCGATTCGCCCAATACTTTTTCGATATCCTCTTTGCGTGCCAGTACGGGTCGCACTTCGCACTGCAAGCGCTCGCCGACTTCATCGAAAGCAGGCATGTCCTGGGGCTTTGCGGTCGCGAGGTAGACTGCGCTGCGTACACGAAACAATGGCAACACGCAGAGACGGCGAGCGATGCTCTTGTCCAGCGCGCTCACCATCACGGGGTCATACAGTCCCGGACGCAGGCGCACGAAGGGCACGCCGAGTTGTTCGCTCAAAGCACGCAACACGTCGTTTTCCGCGACCCAGCCCTTGTCGATCAGGATGCGGCCCATGCGTTTGCCGAGACGATCCTGAAGCCTCAACGCCTCCTCGATTTTCTCCTTGGTAACGAGTTTGCGGGCGACAAGAATATCGCCAAGCCGGGAGCCTGGCCCGAAGCTAATGTCGTCGGATTTCTTGCGCTCTTTTTGGCCGTCGCTGTCAAGAAAGGAGATGTAGTCGGACACTCCCGTGATGGCGGCAATCTCCCCGATGATGCTGTTATGTCCGGTAATCTTGACCCAGCCGCCGATCTTCACGAGGCGGTCCTGCAAATCCATGAACGAAGACAGGGCGAGGCTGTCGATCGCCTGCACCGATGCGAAGTCGACAATAATCTTGAATTCACCGGCGTCGATACAGTCATCGATGACGAGAACAAAGTCTTGCAACGCATCGTTGCCGACCAGCGAGAATTTGGGTGTCACATGGGTGGCGACACCGATGCGTACGCGGGTAACCGGTGAGGACGCGCTTTTTGCGGCGCCGCTCATGCCGATGCGGCGCTGGCCTCGTGCTTGAGGCCATTCAGGATTTCGTCGAACGGAGCCGGTTTGCCGACCCCAAAACCCTGTGCGTAGTCGACACCGATAGTTCGCAAGATGTCCTGGGTCTCATCGTCACCGACAAACTCCGCGATGATCGAGAGACCCATGGTTTTGCCAATCTGGCTTATAGCATCGACCATCGACCGGGAGATCTCGTCGCGGGTGACTTCGCGCACGAAGCTGCCGTCTATCTTCAAATAGTCGACCGGCAAGACCTTGAGGTAACCAAAAGAACTCAACCCGGCGCCGAAGTCGTCCAGTGAGAACGTACAACCGAACTTGCGTAGCGAGGCCATGAAGCGCACCGCATCGTCAATGTGCGCAATAGCAACGGTCTCCGTGACCTCAAAACAAATGTTTTTTGGCGGCACGTCAGCTTCGCGGATTTCATCCATGATGAATGCCTGGAATCCCGGGTTCGCGAAGGACTGGCCGGAAAGATTGATGCAGAAAACCGAATCGTCTTTGGCGATTGTTTTCCAGCACGCGCCTAGTGCTTTCAGCGTGTGGTGTATGACCCACCGATCAATCACCGGCATCAGCTGGTAGCGCTCGGCGGCCGGCAGAAAATCGCCGGGTAAAAGAATTTCACCATCTTGATCGCGCAGTCGAATCAATATTTCAAAGTGCGCCGCTTTCGACTCATCCAGCAGCGGCACAACGGGCTGACAATAAAGAACGAACCGGTCGTCGCGCAGTGCCTCCTGCACGCGGCCGATCCACTCAATCTCTTCGCTCCGCCGAACCAACATCGTATTGTCTTCTTCGAAGACTTCTATCCGGTCCTTGCCAAGCTCCTTGGCTGCTTTGCAGGCAATTTCTGCGGCTGCCATGATACCGACGATGCCATCGGCTTTTCGGTTGACCAGCGAAATGCCGATGCACGCGGATACGTCCAGCGTACGCTGCGCGGAAACGACATTCAGATCACGAATCGCCTTACCGAGTTTTTCCGCGACAGCATAACCCTGGCGCATGTCGCAATTTGGTAGCAGCACGCTGAATTCACCGCCGCCCAGTCGCGAAACAACATCGGTATCACGCAGTGCGGATTTCAGACTCTTGGCGACACGGCGAATGAGCGCATCGCCTTCCTGGTACCCCATGAGATCGTTGATTACGTGGAGCTGATCGATGTTGATATGCAGCAACACGTGCTCCAGATTCTTCTTGTGTGTGCTGGCAAGCGACGAGATAAGCGTGGACTCGAATCCGCTGCGATTCATCAGGCCGGTAAGAGAGTCGTGGTGCGTGTAAATGATGCGAGACGCTTTCTTTGCCATAACCTCGAGGAGGTTGCGATCACCGTTTGAAAATACGTGCATATCATGGCGGGCAACCACCGCGAGCATGCCGATGGCCGTGCCGTGATCGTCCAGGACGGGGTACGCAAGAACGTTTTCATCCCTGCCGCCGAACAAGCGCACACGTTCGGCGTCGGTCGACTCGTTGAGAATGACGCTTTGTACCTGAGATTCGACACGATCATAGATTGTCGTACCAAGCAGCTCGAGAATATCTTCGACGCCGGGTGGAGATTCGCTGCCGTTGATATGGTGCAAGCTGACGCTGCGTTCACGACAGATCAGCGCCGAGAGTCCGACATCCAGGTAATCGGCGCAGTTTTGCACGAGTGTCACGAGCGCTTCCTGCCCCTCCTCGAGGTACTTCACCTGGTCCTTGGTCGAATACACGAGGTTAAGCTCTTCGTAGCGCTCACCGAGCTCTGTTGCGAGCTGATTGCATTCCGATTGCAGCTCAATGTCATCCTGCAAGAACACCCGTGCGTCGGTGAAGGCGCGGCGCAGTGGCTCCGGAGCCGATGACAAGGCAACAGTCGGCTGTGTATCGTAAGCGGCGGTCAGCCAGGCGATCGTTCCGTAGTCGCTTTGTGTAAGAGCGGCGCGAAACTGCACCTGGCCGGAGGGCAATTGGCGTTTCTCGATGCCCGCACCAGCCTTCGACCACGCGGCCACCGGATCGTTATCCGCAGTGTCGTCGTCTTGCCCTTCGGCTGCCGGGCTCCAGTCCCAAATCAGCTCGCCCTGCTTGCCGCGTATCTCCAGCCTGGCTACGCCGGGAAATACGCGCGGCAACAAGCGCTCGTATTTATTCATCGACAACGAGTTGAAGATATTTGCGCTCACATTGCGCCCGCCAGCTTGTCGGTGTCTTCGAGGCACCTGCCAATGTGTGACAGCAAGCGCCTGACGCTGACTGGTTTCTCCATAAAGGAAAGGTTATCGATGGCCCGGGTCCAATCCCGATGCTCCATCTCGGTCCTTGATGTCAGCACGACGATGGAAAAGGCCCTGTCCGGAAACTGGTCTTCGATCGCCTCGCAGAGTTCCCTGCCGTTCATTCGCGGCATATCGATGTCCGTAACCAGGAAGTCGGGGTGCCCGGCGCAGAGTTTCACGAGACATTCAGAGCCATTTGACGCGGTGTCGACCTCGTAACCGCCGCCCTCGAGGCCCAGTTTCAGGACCCGGAGGACGGGCGCCTGGTCGTCAACAACGAGAACTTTTTTCATTTTAGATCGCCTGCCTGACAGCAGTCGCCTCTTTCCAAAGATTGATGATGAATTCGGCGCCTTCGGTCCGATCCCTGTTCAACAGCAATTTGCCGTGGTGCAGTTCGACGATTTGCCTTGCCAGCGCCAGCCCCAGACCGTGTCCGCCGAGCGCCTGAACGCGCTCATCGGCCGAACGGAAAAACTTATCGAAGATCTGGACTTCCTCTTCTTCGCTGATGCCGATGCCCGTGTCGGCAACCCTGATCTGTACGGCGTCCTCGGTGTCCTCGACCGTGACCGTGACCGTGCCGTCTTCCTTGTTGTACTTGACGGCATTGCTCATCAGATTCGTGACAGCGATTCGAATCAGGTCCTTGTCAACGAATACCGGGTTCATTTCTTTGGGTACGTCGAGCTCGAACGTGCAGCTCTTGTCGGCTGCCATATGCTTCGCTTCTTCGAATGCCGCAGCAACGACGTCCTGTAGCTTCACGAGGTTTTTGTCGGGCGAAATGCTGCCGCTTTCTATCTGCGTCATGTTGAGCAGGCCCGTAATCAGCGAGCCCAGGCGATCGACTTCGGCGGCGATGACATTTGCTGCTTCTATTTGATGGTCTCTTGATTTCCCGGCATCATTCAGCAGCGATTCGCTGTATAGCGAGAGCACGTTCAATGGTGATTTCAGCTCGTGAGACAGATGCGATACGAAGTCAGTTCGTGCTTTGCGCGCCAGTGCTTCTTGTGTTTCGTCTCGAAATACAATGAGTGTGCCGATCGTCGAGCTCGGGTTATTGGCAGCAAACAATGGGTAGGTCTTTGTTGCAATGGACCGGGTGCCAAATGCATCGGTGCTGAAGCGCATGGTTTCTGTGAAGTTTCGCGCCTTGCCCTGGGATTGGAATTTTGCGACCAGGCTCAGGACGTCGGCGTGTTCGCACCAGCCCTGCACTGGCTGAGTGAGGATGGTCTCCTGCGTTACGTCGAACATGGCCGCCAGCTTCTGATTGGCAAAAGTCACGGTCCCGGATTCGTCGAGGATCATGACGGCTTCCGGCAGGGTTTCCAGGACCGTTTCGACACGGTTCTTACGGTAGGTCAGCAGCTTGCTGGATGTCAGCAAGCGTTCTTTGTCCTGTTCGAGCACCTGAACCTTCGACGACGCCATCTCGACAAAGTGATTGAAGCGGTTCATGAACTCGCCAAGCTCACCCGTCGCCGAGATCTCCACCGATTTGAAACCGTCTTCGTCGATCAGTTTGCTGATTTCGTCGTTAGCCGCTTTGATGGGTCGTATTTCCCTGCGAAGCAGGAAGTAAAAGAACGGCACCAGCAGGAAAACAGGCAGCGCGAGCATCGCGATGAATGGAATTTGCTCGAGACTCAATCCGGCGTTCGGGTAGAAGTAGCCCAGGCGAACGAACCCTTGCAGATCGCTCTGCTGCAGCAGCGGGGCATGAAATTCGATAAAACGGTCTCGGCCCGCAGTCTGTTCCAGGTGCCCCAGCCAGGCGCTGGGTTCGCTGGGGATCCTGGCTGCCGGCGCGATCACGCCGTCCGCGACCGCCTCTGCGATGGTCAGGCCCTGCCGATTGCTGATCGTCACATAGGCGAGTTTCTTGTTGCCGACGCCATGGAGCAGGGTCTGCACGACGCCCTGTTGCTGTCCACCGGGTACCAGCTGTTCGTAAGGAACGCCGGAAATAGCCCGTGCAAGGCTGACACCCTGGGTGCGAATGTCGGAAATCTGGCTATCGCGCTGGTTGCCAAACAACAGCAATATAATCGCCGTAATTACCAGCAATGATGCAACCACGATGACGAGGCCAATTCGATCGGCTTTCAGCAATGGAGTGATCCAATTCAATGATCCTCAAGTACTATCGACGAATTGACGGGTTTCTTTAGGCTGAAATGTGACAAGAATCAGCAATATCGCCATTCTTGCCAGTTTTGCGGGGCTGCTCGTATCGTTCTGGAACCGGAATGATCTGCCGCGGAATATCGACTTTCTCCCGGAGGTATTGGCTGAGCCCCGGCAGACGGCCACGAGGGCCAGGCCCTTCGACGCGGCCTTCAACGGTGTCGAATATCGGGTAGAGCCGGAATATGAATATGATCTTGCCGGCGTGGTCGTGTCCTACCGGCACCACGATGGCAACAGCCGCATGCATTTTCTGGCCAAGGACCACCTCAACATGCTCGATGTGTGTGTCGTCTGGGGCGACAGCGCGACCAACAGCAGATTGCACAAGATCGACTTCTGGAACGGCATCTTTACGTGCAATGTGAAGACCAGGGACGAGGCGGCCTGGCAGGCATTCAGCATGGAGCAGCTATCGAACAACCACCTGATCTCCGACGATGAAACCATTCGCGAGCAGGTGAAAGATCTGCGCGTGGGTGACCAGATTCGTGTTCGCGGTTACCTGGCGAGTTACAGCAGCGAGCAGGGCGGCAAACGTGGCACCAGCACGACGCGCACCGACACCGGGAATGGCGCGTGTGAGACACTGTTCGTCAAACGATTCGATATCGTCGGCCCGGCAACCAGCTACTGGCGGATTTCGATGTGGGCTTCGCTGGCGATACTGGCTGTGGGTCTGTTTATTCACTTCAGGCGGCCGTACCGACCCTACTAACAAGAGCAACAAGGGTATGAATGAGTTTTTTTGAACGGTATCTGACGATTTGGGTTCTCCTGTGCATCGGTGCGGGGATCGCCCTCGGGAAATTCGCTCCAGAGGTCGCCCAGGCGCTCGATGGCATGGCGATCACCGTGAATGGAGCGCCGGTTGTCTCTGTCCCGATCGCCGTGTGCCTGTTCATGATGATGTATCCGATCATGGTGAAGATCGACTTTCACGAGGTCGTGAAAGCGGGCAAGGCGGCACGACCGGTCGGCCTGACGATGTTCATCAACTGGGCGATAAAACCGTTCACGATGTATGCGATCGCGAGTTTCTTTCTCGGCACGCTCTTCCTGAAGTTTATCGGCCCTGATGCCATGGACCTGGTCAAGATGCCGCTTGGCAAAGAGCTGGTCGTCGGTGATGTTTATGGCGCAGGGCAGGTCGTGCTCGTCGACGGCGTGAAGATGCTCGAAGTGCCGCTGTGGCGCAGCTACCTCGCGGGCTGCATCCTTCTCGGCATCGCGCCTTGTACGGCCATGGTTCTCGTCTGGGGCTACCTGTCGAAGGGCAATGACGGCCATACGCTCGTGATGGTGGCGATCAATTCGCTCACGATGTTGCTGCTGTTCGGGTTCCTGGGCGGTTTCCTCTTGGGCGTTGGCAGGCTGCCCGTACCGTGGGAGGCGCTGCTGCTTTCTATCGGCGTGTACGTCGCATTGCCTCTCGTCGCCGGGTATGCGTCGCGAAAATGGATCATTGCATCCAAAGGCGAAGACTGGTTTTGCGATCGGTTTCTGCATTTCCTGACGCCCGTAACGATTACCGCGCTATTGGTAACGCTGATTTTGCTGTTCTCCTTCAAAGGCGAGACCATTGTCCAGAACCCGTTGACCATTCTGTGGATCGCAATTCCTCTTTTTATACAAACCGTGTTCGTCTTTGCGTTGGGCTACGGATTGTCGAAGCTGTTCGGACTGAGCTACGAGAACGCGGCGCCCACGGCGATGATCGGCGCGTCCAACCATTTCGAAGTTGCCATTGCGACGGCAGCCATGCTGTATGGCTTGTCGTCGGGGGCGGCGCTCGCCACCGTGGTCGGTGTCCTGATCGAGGTGCCACTCATGCTGATGCTGGTCAGGTTCTGCCTGTCGACTCAGGGCTGGTTTCGCCATGAAGGCTGATACTCGACTGTTCGCGCTCGGCTTCCGGCCTTTCTACTCCCTTGCCGCGATCTTTGCCGTCGTTTCAATTCTGGTCTGGCTGCTTTCCTATACGGGCGCCTTTCAGACAGGCGGCTATCTTCGAGGTATCTTCTGGCACAGTCATGAAATGGTGTTCGGATTCGCGATCGCCGTGATGACGGGTTTCCTGCTGACGGCCGTACGTAACTGGACGGGTTTGCCGACACCGACCGGATTCGCGCTCGCCGCCCTGGCCGCCCTGTGGCTCGCGGGGCGTGTGTTGATCATCGCAGGGCCGCCGCTGGTGGCGGCGATGGTCGATATCCTGTTCGTTCCTGCGCTCGCTGCCGTCATCGCCATTCCGATCATCAAAAGCCGTAATCAGCGCAACTACAAGATCGTGGCTCTCCTGGTACTCATCGCGATTGTGCAGGTGTTCTACCACCTCGCCTCGCTCGGGCCCCTGCCGGCCTGGCTGGCCTATACAACGATCATAACGGCACTCGACCTGATGACTATTGTGTTCGCGATCATCGCAGGTCGGGTGATACCTGCGTTTACGAAAAACGCGATTCCCGGGTCGGAACCGAGGCATGCGGGCTGGCTGGAATTTGTGTCGTTCGCGTCACTCGTACTGATAATCGTGACGCGAGTCGGCAGCGACTGGTTTTCCATACCCGCACTGGTTCCAACGACCATCCTTTTACTCGCCGCGGTTTCCCATGCTCTTCGCCTGACGCTATGGCAGCCGTGGCTGACCCTGGGCAATCCCTTGCTCTGGATGATGCCGGTGGCCTATTCCTGGCTCCCGATTGCGCTGTTTCTGCGAGTGCTGGCAGCACACTCCGTGGTCAGCCAGGGCGCCTGGATCCACGCGTTGGCAACTGGCGCGATCAGCGGGCTCATGCTGGCAATGATGATGCGCAGTTCGTTGGGACATACGGGCCGGCCACTCGTTGCCAGTCGTATGGACATGACCGCTTACCTTCTTTTGCAGCTGGCGGCGATCATTCGCGTCACGGCGGGCTTGTTCGGTGCGGGCCTGTACGAGTCGCTCGTCGTTGCATCCGGAATGATGTGGGTGCTCGCGTTCGGCGCCTTCCTGCTGCGCTATCTGCCGATGCTCACCCGGCCTCGTATTGATGGGCGTCCGGGCTAGGTACGCTTCCCCTTCGTCTTGTACAGGCGTTCCCGATCTCTGCGACGAAGTGTGCTTTTCCAGCGATAAAGCGTGCAAGGCGCGCGCATTGGCGTTCTATAATCAATCTCTTATGGATTACAGAAGCTTCTCGTGACTCTTAACGAACTATTGCGCGATCGCGGTCGCCTTTTTTGGATACTGAATATTTCCGGCTGGGTGTGCTATACGCTGGCGGCCTGGCTGGGCGCGCTCGCGCACGAGAAGCCGGAGTCTTATTTCGCGGTCATCGCCGCGGTCGCGGTTGCAGGATTTCTGATCACGCTCGTATTGCGAGCCGTGAATCGCCGCCTCTGGTCACGTTCTCCAGCGACCCTCGCGATGGGACTCATTGCCAGCTGTTATGTCACGGCATTGGGCTGGCGTTGGCTAACAAACGTTCTTTACTACGACTGGGTGAAAGATAACTGGCAGCCCCAGCACCTGATGGACT
>Ga0224508_10004197_pt1 | contig 11811 bp, 12 predicted proteins | sample SF_Jan12_sed_USG_4_FD_170157 | JGI IMG/M metagenome (GOLD analysis project Ga0224508, IMG submission 170157) | Sediment microbial communities from San Francisco Bay, California, United States - SF_Jan12_sed_USGS_21 | ecosystem: Environmental > Aquatic > Marine > Sediment | place: USA...
GGAAATTCTCACCCGGCGCCAACAAAACCTACGATCAGGACAGCCCGCACGGAGTCGGCGACAAGAAGCCGCAGCTGTATTTCGGTGCCTTCATGTTCTTATTCGCCGTCGTCGCATTGGTCGACAGCACGCAATACATCCCGCTCGGCATGGTGTTCCCGATGTCGGTCGCGATCATTGCCATGCTGATGCTCACGCCCCTTCTCGTCAGCATGAAACGGGCGACCAAACCGGCCGCCGTGCTCCATGACATCGAGCATGGCGTCGAGACCGAGTACAGCGACTGGCACTATATGGGCTGGATCGTCGGGATGTTGTGTATGATCGGGTTGGTCGGCTTTCCGCTCGGCTGCGCCTTGTTCATTTACACATTTATCACCGTAAAGGCCGGCGGGTCGCATCTGCGCAACGCGATCTTCGGCTTGGCCGCGACAAGCTTCCTCAGCATCATGTCCTATGCACTGACCCTAAGCTATCCGCCGGGACTGCTGCAGGTACTTGTTGAAATGCCACTTTGGCTCGGTGGCTAGTCTGAACGGAATGCGGTGCGCCGGAATATTCGGTGCACCGCTCCTTCCGGCCCGATCAGGCCGTTAACAGCGGACGCAGGACACGGGCGTCCTCGACGTTCTCGATATTCCCGATCATGTGGATGAGATCCCGGCTGTTCTTTTCGCCGGTAATCGGCGCAATCAAATCGTGGGCCTTGGCCTCCACTTCCTCGGTGGTCATCGGATTGTCGGGTGTCCCGCGCACTGCGGTCTGGGATTCACTGAGCCGGCCGCCATCCCGGAGCGCGACCTCGACAACCGCGGTGCGGCGTTCGCGATCCGGCGCACCGACCAAATCGATGCGCTGACGCAACGCGGTCACGGCCGGATCGGCCATCCGCTCTTCGTCATGCGATGAGGCAAAACTCACGGTACCGTCCAGCAGCATGATAGCGACCATGTGCTGTATGCAGATATCCGGCATGTGCCGGTCGTCGACCACGTGATGCTCCTGATCGGACAAATGCAACGTCACGCGTTCGACGTCGTCGGCGCGGATTTTCTGCTTCGCCAACATCGCTTCAAGACAATCGAGGGGCGCCTGGATCGGTGAGCCGACCGACCATTTCTTGATATTGGTCAGCGTGATCTCGTAGCGCGTGCCCAGGCCGTCGGTCAGCGCTTCCGGTTTTGCCTTGTCCGCGTAGGTGAAGAAAAAGTTGCGGGGGCCAATGAAGACATCGTCAACCCCGGTAAAGCCCGCCTGCACCATGGTTGCCGCCGTGACGCCGTTGCGGCCCGCCATGCCCCCAAAATCGAAGGCTTTTTCGATATGGTCGAGATCGCGTTGCCAGCAATTCACCCCCGACGCCTGCTGCGCCGTATAGGAAATTAGCCAGCGCACCTGGTCGCCGTTCAAGCCGGCCAAGGCGCCGGCCGTGGCGGCCGCCCCAAAGGTCGGCGCGAAAGTATGGGTGCTGTGACCGGCGGCATAAAACGGGTGAACATCGAGTGCAAAGTTAATGCGCGCACCGATATCGTAGCCGAGCACGACCGCGCGCAGCAGGGCCGTGCCGGACGACGCCTCCCGCTCCGCCATCGCCAGCGCGGCCGGTACCACGCCGCAACCCAGATGGCTGCGCGATTCCTTGTGCGAATCGTCGGTTTCGTCCGCATGGGCCAGCATGCCGTTGGCCAGCGCTGCGTTGATCGCCGACGTCACGATACCGCTCCCCGCGACGACCGCCTCCTCGACGCCGCCTTGCAGGGCGATATAGCGTAATGTCATCTCGCCCGGGCGAAGCCGCGATCCTGAAATCATGGCGGCAATGGTATCCAGTAAATGATGCTTGCCTTTCGCCGCAATCGAATCAGGCAGCGGCCGCTGCACCGCCTCCGCGATATACGCGCTCAAATCGCGCATTACCGGGCTGATTTCCGTTTTCGCCTTGCTCATCGGGTATTCCTCCGGCCGTCCCTATCGGGTCATCGATTCATAGGATTTTCGTGTGCAGGTGGAGCCATCGCCAGACATGCGGTTATTATGAATTGGATACGCCTGCTTTCGGCGAATATGATGGCATGAGGCCATTCCGGCCCGCAATCCCGTGCCTCTCGCACCGATGCATGACATCGCCCAGTAACTATCTTCGGCGCGACATGCGGATCGGCGGTGCACGGATTGTTCTTATCGACAGATGCGTCAATGGAGACTGGTGATGCAGCACAAAATGATTTTGACCGGGGACATCAACCTTATGGGCGTGACCGACCCGACCATACCCTTCGCACAAATCGGCGATGTGACCCGCGGCGCCGATGTGGTCTTCGCCAATCTCGAATGCTGTTTCTACGAACCGATGGCGGAACGATCGGTCGAAGAGGAAGGTTTCTACGCATCGCTCAAATCAGCCGAAGCCCTGACGCTCGCCGGCGTGCATGCCGTCGGCAACGCCAACAATGTGAACATCGGCGGAAGCGCGATCCGCTCTTCGGTCGGCCGCCTGGACGAATTGGGGATCGCGCATACCGGTGCGGGGGTCAACCGCGAAGAAGCGGCACGACCGGTCATCATCGAGCGTGACGGTGTCCGCTACGGGTTCATGCAACGCTCGTCGGTGTATTGGAACCATGGCCATGAAGCAACGGACGATTTTCCGGGCATCTCGATCGTCAGAGCCCATACGGCATACCGGCCGCAAATCGACCAACTCAAGACGCTCACCCGCCCCGGCATGCCGCCTGAAGTCGTAACCTGGGCCGATGCGGAATCGCTTGCCGCGTTCCAGGACGACATCGCTTCCCTGCGCCAACGCGCCGACGTCGTGATCGCCAGCAACCACTGGGGCCTCGACCAAGAGATCCTCACCTACCAGCAGGAGATTGCCCACGCCGCGATCGAGGCCGGTGCCGATCTGGTTCTGGGTCACGGCCCGCATTTCCCGCTCGGCATCGAGGTCTATAAGGACAAACCGGTATTTTATGGCGTCGGCAGCTTTTCCTTCGAAACCGGCCACCGCGCTCAAAAGCATCCCGATTGGCTCGGCTTGATGCTGCATGTCTCGCTAGACGACGGCGCCCTTCAAGATGTCGCCTTCAGCTTCGTCCGCCACAATGCCAGGAACGAAACCGTGCCGCGCGATTTCGAGGCCGAGCATGCCGACCTGGAGGATATTCGAGAGAAATCCGCGCGTTTCGGTACTACGTTCGCGATTGAAGACGGACGGGCGATCGTGTGGCGAAAAACGTAGCGCCGGAGACAGTTTCCTGCCCCGGCGCTTCGGGAGTCGTCGAATGGTCGAAATCTGTGATCAGTAGTGCAGGGTGTGCTCCGATGCGCTGCTGATGCGCGACATCTTCGATTTGCAGGATGAACAAATCCGATTGGCCTTGCGATCGGCGGTCTCAAAGGGCTGCGTGCACGTCATGCAGGGAATGGTTTCGCCTCGCGATTGGCGCCCCCCGGACGCATGGGCCAGCGCGCCATCGGTTTCGTCGGCGTCCTCGCTGTGCCGCTTCGAGGGCTCGAACGTCGTCGGCATGACCTTTTCACCGATCATTACCAGCTCGAGGCAGTGCAGAAGCGCCTTGAAGGAGACCTGTTTGCGCAGCAGGGCGCCGGCATCATAATCTTCGCAGATCGTAACCCAGTCTTCGTTGCGCTGATCGCTGAACGCGACGATGGTCACGCCCGGCAAATTATCGCGCAAGTAATGAAGCTGATCGGCCGCTGCATCGACGTCGTTGACCAGATCGACCAGTACCAGGACCGGCGTATCCGCCATCGAGACACAGCTATCGAATTCACGATGATCCGACACGCCGCCGACGACCTGATAGCCGTTCTCCGACAGAAGCGTTTTCAGTCCTTCACGAAAGAACTGGTCTTGGCTGATAATCCCTACCGAAACACCATTCATAGCGACACCCCTAAACGTTGGTTCTTTTGAAGCAACTGACGTTGATTAATTATTATGTCCAGCTGCCTAACCTGTATTCGTCAAACGCTACTTTAGCGCAGCACCCAACGGACTAGGATTCGAATTTAGGGGTAATTGCAGCAAATTTTCGTCTAATTCTTTTGAGCGAGCAAATACACCCCGCAATACACCAAAAGAGCTAGCTAAAACTGACTATATTTATGGTTAATATTTAAATCCCGCTGATATATAATGATAAATTTTAAATAATTAAAATGAGATTTGTGTAATATTGAGAGTAAATGTCTCGTTACGCAAGTTGTACCGGCCCGTCAGGGATATATTTCGGATCGGACAATTCGACGCCAAGACACCAGTTCGGAGGCTACACCGGCGCGCCCGCAATCGATATGGGCACCGTCACACCGGACGGACATAGTCGCCGTGGACCCAACCCGTCAGCGTGGGCTTTCCGGAATCGTCCATCACATCGACGTATCGCCAGCTGCGCTTCTCCGAGACAATGTATAGCAGGCTTCCCGGCTTGAGCGGCGACGCCGGCAGTTTCGGGAAATCGATGCCCGGCCCTTCCCTGATATTGAGCGCCGCGGTCGTCTCGAATTGCCCCGGTTCGTCATCACGGCGCCCCATCACGCGCGCGCGAAATTGATCCATGGGAAATGCCGGTCCGGGATCCAATTTTCGGCCGGGCGCAATATCGTCGTGACCGATGACGTCGAGCAGTTTGTATTGGTCGACCAACACTCTCGACACATCGATTGCTGCTTGAATTTGCGGTTGCGCGTACAGGGGCCAGCCGCGCTCAACGGTCTCATTCTTATGGCACGCAACGAGCACGTCATTTGGTGCGTAGCGCCGCCCGAACCAGGCTGTCCATGCATCGCCCGTTCTCGTGAGGGCCCCGGCATTGTCGAGCTCGATACCGATTGAATGGGCGTTCAGGCCCTCCAGCCCATGCCACCGGCTCCGCCCCGCATGCCAAGCGACATCGTCGAATGCAACGAGCTGCGTTATCGCGCCGTCACGCCCGATTACCAGATGCGCCGATGCTTTCGCCCGCGGATCGGTCAGACTATCGATCGCGCCTTGCGCACTCGAGCCGGCAGTATAGTGGATGACCAGATATTTGGCATCGACCTTACCCCCAATATTGGGACTGGGAACGAAGCGAACGGCCGTGTCATCATCGTGCTGCAAGCGATGCCGGAGTATCTTCATTTCGACCAATCCTCCCAGCGATAAGAAAAGTCCCAAGGAAACCGAGTTGCAGGCCCAATTCTGGAATTTCCGGCCTCCAGACATCCGCAGCAATGCCCGAATCGTGCCGATCCGCAAGCCAAGCATTCTTCCCATAACACAACCATCGATCAGATTATCGGACGATCGGCGCGAAATCGTTCCCGGGCGAATGCGACGCGCGCGGCATCCCCGTCATGGGTACCGGCGTGGGCTTCAATGATATCGTAGCGGGGTTTAAGTCCCGCTTGATTGGCAATCTGAATGGCGAGGCCGGGCCGTGCATTCAGCTCCAGGATCATCGGTCCCTTGTCGCGATCGAGGACGATATCGATACCCTGGTAACACAGGTTGGTGAGCTGCTGCGACCGCGCGGCCAGCATCAGCATTTCCTCCCAATAGGGAATTTCCAACCCGGACACCGGGTTCCCGGTATCGGGGTGTTCGGTCACGATTCGGCTATTGCAGACGGCCGACAGCGTCACGCCGGTCGCGATATCAATACCCGCCCCTACGGCCCCTTGATGCAGATTGGCGCGGCCGCCGGATTGGCGCGTGGGAAGCCGCACCATCGCCATCGCCGGCACGCCGAGATAAACGATGATCCGCACGTCCGGCACGCCTTGGAACGCGATCTTCTCAAACAGTGGATCAAACTTGACACAGTATTCGATAAGCGTCTTATCGGGCTGACCGCCAAGGCTATATATGCCGGCAAGGATGGTGTGCACGTGATACCCGATTTCGTCGAGCGTCATGATTTGACCCGATACCAGCCGAAACCGGTCGCCGGAATGGCTTGCAACGACCAGGATACCGTCGCCGCCGCTTCCCTGCGCGGGCTTGATGACAAAATCGTTTAGCCCTTCCAGCATTTCCGGCAACCGCTTAATTTCATGGTTGCTGCGGACCACACCGTACAATTCGGGCACGGCCAAACCGGCCTTCGCGGCGATTTGCTTGGTCAGAAGCTTGTCATCGACCGCCGGATAATCCTTGCGGGCATTGCTGGGCAGGATGTAGCGGGCGTTGCGGGCATTGATACCCAAAATTCCGCGCCGGCGGAGCTCTCTCAGCGTCTTCAGCATCAGCCCGCCGCTTTCGCCAAATCGCGGAATCGCCACAGCTCGGTCAGGCGGTACCCCGAGTAGCGTCCCAACAGCACCGTGAAGGCCAGCACCACCAACAGAATCTCCGGATAGAAGAAGAGCAGGTGTTCCATGTAGGTGATCGACATCGCGAAAAAACAAACCATCGCGACGCCAAGGCTCCCCAGCCCCTGCTTGAAGGCCTCGCCCGGCCCGTTTTCATCCCAAATAATCGACATGCGCTCGATCGTCATCGTGATGATGACCAGCGGAAACAGCGCAATTGAAAGACCGCGGTCGATGCCAAGCTTGTTTGTCAGCAGACTGAGCAGCGCCATCAGCAGAATTACCGAAATCAGCACGCAGGCCAGCCGCGGCACGATCAGCAGCTTCAGATATTCGAGATAGACCCGCACCAGCAAACCGGCGCCGACAACGACAACAAACAGCACGATGCCCCAAATCAGGGTCGTTTCGCGAAAGGCCAGCGCGATCAGCACCGGCATGAACGTGCCAAATGTGGTGATCCCGATAACATTTCGCAGCAACACGAGAACGAGGACCCCGAGCGGAACCATCAGAATCAGCCGATAGACCTGCTGAGTGTCGAGCGGCAGCGTTAGCAAGGAAAAATCCAGGACCTTGCGCTCTGCAAAATTGGCAGGAACCAGCGCCGACCATTCGGCCGTTTCCGCGGCTCGCGCAACCGTGGTCATCGCCGTCACCTCGCCGGGCATACTGGATTGGATGAAGGCCGCGCCGCCACGCCACCACGGGAAATATTCCTCCGGGATACCCGGCGCACTTGAAGTAAGGGAAAACGGCTGCCAGGCGCCGCCGAAATGGACCTCTATCCAGTGAACGAAATTCACGTTCCGCGCCTGCGGCACCAATCGGACGCCACTTACCACGCGCGCCGGATGCCCGGCGAGATGCAAGACCTCGACCGCCGCACGCGCGATCTCCAAGCGATCGCTACGGTTCGCCAAGAGCGTATCGACGCTATCGTCGATGCCGGCACGGCGGAATCGTTCCAAGACGGCGAGCGTCAATGTGGTCACATCCGCCGATTTCGCCTTGGCAGCATCGAGCACAGCCTGCGCCGCCAAGCGCCGGGCGCCCGACAAGGATGATTCCGGCTTGTCCAGCGTCTCTTCGTTGGGAGAAAAATCACGCCCCCGCGGCACTTTGTGCACGGTGAAGCGTGCATACAATATTTGGTCACCGTGTGCATCCCGGGTCGCGAACACGGTGCGGCGATTGACGCCTTCGAGCTGCGTCGACAGACCATATTCGCGCGCAACGAATATTTGATCGATCACCGCGTATTGGCCGGACTCCACCGGCGTCGGGATCGTTACCTTGATCGGTCCCATTCGGCCGCGAAACGAAATTCGGCTTTCGATTTGCCAGGTCTGCGTCGACTCGTTCGGCGTGAGCGGCAAACCAAGCCCGGCCCATTTATATAAGAATATTGCGGTTCCTACCGCCGCCAGGACCGTCGCCAGTATGTATGCGTGGGTGTTTTTCATGCTGTCAGTTCGGTGAACGCTTGGAACAACGCGGCTCGGAGGTGAATTGCCGCGAGGGATCCACCAATATTTTCGCTTTCAGAAAGCGCCGTCCTATCAACATCGGATGATTCAAATGCGCGCGGTTGGCAAGGTTCACCTGCGTTTTTCGGTAGACTTCACCAACGCAGACGCCAAGCTCGATGACCGGCCTGACGACCGTCGGTGCATCACTACGCCGAATCCGCGACACGCGAACGACGGGACGTTCGAATCGAAACGATCCCCCCTTCCGGTCAGAAACGCTAAATCGGACCCAGGTCTTGCCGGCGCGCTTGAATTCCTCATATCGCGCAACGTCGATGGAACTCGTCGAGGCGCCGGTATCGAGCTTCGCCAAAATCTTCATGCCGCTCGGCAAAATTTCCACAGGCTCCACCCAACCCATCACCAGCGTCGACTGCGCATGTGCGCCCGGCACCACGAACACAAAAAATATCAACAATGCTCCAAGAATTCGCATCAGCCGCCAATCAAAAGCTCAAAGTATTCGCGGCCAGGAATTGAAAAACCATCACCACCGAATTTGCGGCCCCATTCTATGTTCATTTTTCAGATTAGTATGCCCAAGATATGCGGCGATGTTGACGATTCAATGGCCGGGCACAACTCGCGAGCCGGATCCGCGGTACTTGGATCTGAAATTGCATCCGCGCACGCGGCGAATGTCGATCGATCGGAGAAGTTCCAATCCATCGAGGGCGATGTCTTCGATGTCGATTTAAGCCCGGTAGGCCGCTGTGTCCCGGCTGCTCACGATCCCCGGCAGACACGTGGCAATCAATGCACCAACCACATTCTCCATCACGATCCCGTCAAAGATTAGTTGAACAGCCTGTCCGGCGACCATACCTTGGGGAACCGAATGGCATCGCTTCGCGGCGGTGTGAACCGCAATCTTCCGACCCGGATGCCGATTTCAAACTCAGACCGTCGGCGTATGGCAAAGAATACCGACATCGCGGAGGCGCCGAGGCGCCGTTCCCGCGACAGAAAGGACGACCGAATAATGCACCGCCTGCTTCGTAGCCTTCGCTTTGCCGCCGTCTTGACGCCCGTATTGTTGATTAATTTCGGACCTATCGCCGCTGCAGCGGAGACCTCGCGCGGCGCGTTCATCACGGCGCAAGCGCCGCCCGCCGCAGTGTCCGAAACTCTCATCATATCCTTCGCCGCCGCCGCCACCAAAATTCTGGGAATTCGCGAAAAATACCTTCCTCAAATAAAGACCGCGCCAAACGAGGAAGCGGCCTCCAAGATTTTCAAGAAGGCCCAGACCGAAATGCGCGCCATCTTAACGGTGGAGAAGTTGACCGAAGCTCAGTACAACGAGGTTGTCGAAGCCGCGCGCGCGGACCTGGCGCTGGCGGGAAAAATTCAAAAGATGATCGACAAGAACAAGGCGACGACCAAGAAAAAATAGTCGGGTGACGGTTTCGCGTTCCGCGGACGCGCATCCCAATAACTAGATCAAGGACTCGAAATGGCACGAAAAAGAACCAATTACCGCGTCGAACGCATGCAGCGCGATCAGGCAAAAGCCGCAAAAAAGCGCGAAAAAGAAGAGCGGAAACGCGCAGGCAAGAACGAGCCGGCGGCCGTCGAGGTTGCCGAAGCAACGGAAACCGAATAGGCGCGCGCAACGCCGTGGCATTGCCGGGCCGCACGACCGATGCCACGGGAAATTGACGACTCTTGGGGGTTCCGATGACGAGTGCTCAAGCGGGCGGCTGCCAATGCGGCAATATCAGGTACGAAATTACCGCCGAGCCGCACACCCTATATGTCTGCCACTGCACGGATTGCCAGCGTCAATCGTCGAGCGCCTTCGGCATGTCGATGTCGGTAGCGCGCGATGCGTTCACGATCACCAAGGGCACGCCCAAGACGTGGCGTACGGTGACGGACAGCGGCCGCGAGAAAATATGTAAATTCTGCGCCGAGTGTGGCACCCGGCTGTATCACGAGCCGGCGCGCGACAAAGCGATCTACAATATTAAGCCCGGCACGCTGGACGACACGAGCTGGCTTACCCCCGCGGGGCATCTTTGGACCCAAAGCGCACAACCCTGGGTGCCGATCCCCGATGACGGCAAAATGCTGACCTATGACACCCAACCGCCGGATTTTCAGCCGCTCTTGGATAAATATCAGTCAACCGGCCGATGATTCCACGGCAGGGCTAACCCGCGCAGCGTATGGCGCCACGCCGCCGTTTGACCTAAAATGGGCCAACCGGCGATTCGGACCGCCGCTCAGAGACGGTCATCCAACGACAAGGAGGGATCGGCCATGCCCGATACACCGAGAATGCTCGAACGCCGCATCGACGACCCGATCGCCTGGACCGCAGACACGCTGCTGCCCAACGACGGATTGGTCGAGATCGATGCGGCTTGCCTCGCGGAAATCCGCGCCGTCGCTGCCATATTGCGCGACAATCCCCTGCCGGTAGAAGCGCTCGAGCCCGACGATTTCGAAATGCCCGCGTGCCGCGCCTTGATGGGCGGCGTCAAGCACACCCTCGATGACGGTGTTGGATTTGCGATCCTGAGCTCCCTGCCGGTCGACGAATTCGAAGAACCCGTCGCCAAGGGTATTTATTGGATATTGCTCTCCATGCTCGGCACCACGGTGGCGCAAAAATGGGATGGCCTGATGCTGTACGACGTGACCGACACCGGCAAGACTTCCGGCGCGGGAAAGGGCGTACGTGGCTCGAAAACCAACGGCGGCCAGTCCTATCACACCGATAACAGCTACAACCTACCGCCCAATTATGTGTCGCTATTGTGCCTGCAAACCGCCATGGAAGGCGGTATCAGCGGGCTGGTCAGCTTCTATGCCGCGCACAACTTGCTGCTGGAGGAACACAAGGATCTGTTGCCCCGCTTGTATCGGCCGTTCTATTTCGAACGCCACCGCGAGCATGCGCCGAACGACTGCCTGTACTCCGAAAAACCGATATTCGAATACAATGGCGAAGGCCTCGGTGTATCGCTTTCAACCGGACGGGTCCGGGACGGCTATGTCGTGGCCGGCGAGCAAATGGACAATGAGACCGCCGCCGCGATCGATACGCTCGACACCGTGCTCGAAGACCCTCGCCTGGGTAAATCCTTTGCTTTCGAACGCGGGCAGATACAGATCGCCAACAATCGAAAGCTAGGCCACCGGCGCACCGCTTTCACCGATTGGCCGGAGCCGGACCGCAAGCGGCACCTCGTCCGCATTTGGGTGCGCAATCACGGGCGCCGGTTCTACGGCGGCTGATGCGACGGCGCGGCGATGCCAGTCCGGCGCTAATCCACCGCCGAATATCCGCCGGGCCCCTAACCCCTGCGGCCTGATTAATTCGTTTCTCCTTATAAGAAGCCCGCTCGGCTGAAAAACCGACTATAAGGAGACGGCACCATGGCAAGATTAATCGTATTGGCGCTCGCCGGCATCGCATTTGCGTCATTGTCCGCATCCGCGGAGGAAAAGCGTCCCTGCGGCAATCGCGCGGCAATCGTCAAGAAGCTCGATGCCAAATTTCAGGAAGCCGGCCAGGCGCGCGGCCTCGTGTCCGAAACGCAGATCGTCGAAGTTTTTGTTTCGCCTGCCAAAACCTGGACAATGCTGGTTTCCTATCCGAACGGCACGAGTTGCATTATGGCCAGCGGTCAAGCATGGCATCAGTTGCCGGTCACACTCGCGGGAAATGGCGTCTAAAACAAATCCCGAGCGAACCGAAACGATCCGCGACGGCGTATTTGCGTAAAAACAAAACGATAGACCATTTCACTTGAGTCAATTTAAACAAGAAATGGTCTAGGTCACCGACTCATAAGTTCGCAGCCAAATCCGCAATGAGGCGAGTTGGACGGATGCGAGGTAGTTGTCGTCTCTTTTGTCGTGTCGTGTTGCGACAGCGCGGAAATGTTTGAGTTTGTTGAAGAACCGCTCGACGGCGTTGCGCTGGCGGTAAACCCAGGAGCTGAAG
>Ga0224508_10004198_pt1 | contig 11809 bp, 10 predicted proteins | sample SF_Jan12_sed_USG_4_FD_170157 | JGI IMG/M metagenome (GOLD analysis project Ga0224508, IMG submission 170157) | Sediment microbial communities from San Francisco Bay, California, United States - SF_Jan12_sed_USGS_21 | ecosystem: Environmental > Aquatic > Marine > Sediment | place: USA...
TAGCGTTCATGCGGGAAAGATCGACGGTCAGACCGCCCAGCGGCGCGAGCGTTCCCCCTTCGAGGGAAGTGCCGGCCCCGTACGGGATCAGTGGCACCTCCGCTTCGCCGCACCAGCGAACGATCTTGGCGACCTCTCCGGTGCTCAGCGGGTAGGCGACCGCATCCGGGGCCGCCGCCGGGTGATGTGAGGCGTCGCGGCCGTGCTCGGCGAGGCTCTCGGCATCGCGCACCAGCCGGTCGCCGAGCCAGGAGAGTTCCGAGAGTCTGGTGATGTCCATCCGACGGTCAGTCTAGCCCCGTTTTCGTGGAATTCCTGTAACCTCGTCGACGCTGGCGAGATCATGCGGACGACAAACGATGCTCCAACCCCTCCAGATCGACGCTCACCTGGACACAATCCGTGACGCGGTGGAGTGCAACGGGTGCGTCGTCGTCGTCGCGCCACCGGGCGCGGGGAAAACGACGCGGGTCCCGCCCGCGCTGCTACTCGACCGGGGTCCGCTCGTCTTGCTGCAACCGCGCCGTGTCGCGGCGCGCGCTCTGACCCGACGAATCGCTACGGAACAGGGCTGGACCGTCGGCGGCGAAATCGGCTGGCAGGTGCGGCACGAAAAACGATTTGGTCGCGAGACTCGTCTGCTCGTCGCCACGGAAGGAATCCTGAGCGCGCGGCTGATCGGCGACCCGTTGCTCTCCGGTTTTCAGACCGTCGTGCTCGACGAATTCCACGAGCGCAGCCTGCACGCCGATGTGGCGCTTGCGCTGCTGCGCCAGGCGCGGGAGGCGCGGCCCGATCTCCGTGTCGTGGTCATGTCGGCAACCCTCGATGCCGAACCGGTCGCGCGTTTCCTGGGGGATTGCCCGATCGTTCGGGTCGAAGGTCGCTCACATCCGCTGGAAATCGCGTACGCACCCGGTGTGGAACCTGCAGACGCCGTGCGTCCGCAGCTCGAGCACGGCGACGGAAATCTGTTGGTATTCCTTCCCGGAGCGGCCGAGATCGAGCGCACCGCGACGAGGTTGCGTACGGCGCCGCTGACCGCCGACGTTTTTCCGCTTCATGGGTCGTTACCTCCCGAAGCGCAGGAACGAGCCCTCGCGCGCAGCGGTCGCCGCAAGGTTATCCTTGCGACCAACATCGCGGAAACGTCGTTGACCATCGATGGTGTGACCGCCGTGATCGATACCGGGTTTCACAAGACGTTGCGTCTCGATCCCGGGTCCGGAATCGACCGGCTCGAGACCGAACGCATCTCAGGAGACTCCGCCGATCAACGTGCCGGACGGGCCGGGCGAACCGGACCCGGTCGTGTATTACGGTTGTGGGACGAGCGCGATCAACTGCGACCGCATCGCGAAGCGGAGATCCATCGCGTCGATCTCGCCGCTCCGCTGCTCGATATCCTCGCCTGGGGCGAGGACCCGAGGGAGTTTCGTTGGTTCGATCGTCCCGCCTCCGAACGGATCGAGGCCGCGCTCGATTTGCTGACGCGGTTGGGCGCGCTCGAGGACAACCGGCCCACGCCCGTTGGCCTCGCGATGCGCCGGTTGCCGCTGCACCCCCGGTTGGCACGCGTCGTCCTCGGGGCGCGCGGCTCGCGCGAATCGGCGGCCGCCTGCGCCGCGGTGTCCGAGGGCTGGTTGCCCGATCATGGTTCGGAGTCGACCGATTGCGATCTGCTTCCGATCGCGGATCGTATCGAAACCGCGCCCCGAAGGGTGCGCCAGGCCGCAGCGGAAATAGAACGCCGTTCCCGGCGGCTCGCGACCGGACTCGACGATCTCCCGAAACGCGAGCGCGAGTCACTCTGCGCCGCGGCGTTTGCGGGTTACCCCGATCGTCTCGCGCGCCGCCGTTCGCCGGGTGGAGTCGCACTCCAACTCGCCGCGGGGCTGGGAGCGGAGTTGTCCAAGGGAAGCGGTGTTCGCGACGCGACTTTTCTTGTTGCCGTCGATCTGCGCGCCTCACGACGCCGCTCCGATCGCGATGCGCTCGTCCGTGTCGCGTCAAAGGTCGAGGCCGAGTGGATCGAGCCGACCGACACGGAAATCATCCATGAGATCGATCCGAAGACGGGACAGGTGCGTGCATTCGAGCGCAGGCTCTACGATAAGATGGAACTGGGTCGCAAACCCGTGGAGGTCGATCCCGAACGCGCGGCACGGATGCTCTGCGAGGCGATGATCGAAAGAGGAATCGCGGCGGAGATCGAAGCCGACCTCCGACGGATTCTTTTCGCCGGGCTCTCGTTCGATCTCGACGCGCGGCTCCTGGAAGCGTGCCATGGGAAGAGCGGTTGGTTTCGATTCGATCCCGTTGCCGCACTCGCGTGGGAGGAACGGGCGCAATTGGATCGCCGGGCCCCCGCGCATCTCGATGTCCCGAGCGGGCGCAAGGCACGTCTGGACTACGTTGGACACGGCGAAGTCCACGCCTCGGTCAAGCTCCAGGAATTGTTCGGGCTCGCGAAGACACCGTGCGTCGGGGATCCTCCGGTCCCGGTGACGTTGCGGTTACTCGCACCCAACGGAAGACCCGTTCAGACCACGCAGGACCTGCAGAGTTTCTGGGAGAACACTTACGCGGAGGTTCGCAAGCAACTGCGTGGCCGTTACCCCAAACATCCGTGGCCGGAAGATCCGTGGAACGCGACGCCGACGGCGAAGACCAAACGCCGCCGTTCCTAGTCGCGCGGATCGCTTGCCAGGAGTTCCTCCAGACGGGCGGATTCTCGGCGCATCCCCACCGCCTTCCCGAACGCGAGCGCCTCGCCGCCGTCGAGACCGTCGACGACGAAGGCCTTGAGGGCGAACAGGTATCCGACGCGGTTTCCACTAGCGCAGTGGACCATTGCGGGCAACGCTTCGGATCCGGCGAGGCTGTCCGCCAGTTTCCGTGCGCTCTCCGCATTCAGTCCGGTTGCGCCGGCGATCGGGATGGCGACGTATTTCATGTTCAGCGAACCGACCAACTCGGCCTCGTTGTCCAGCGAGCCCGTTTCTCCCGCACCGCGCAAATTGACGATCGTTTTGAAACCCGCAGCGGCGGCTTGACGCAACTGAGCCTCGTCGGGCTGCCCGCCGGCAAGGATGCGATCCGAGACCATCACCGCGTTGGGGATGTCGATTTTCATCGATTCTGATCCCTCCCCAACCGAGGCCTTACAGTGAACCACCGTCAGGAGGAACAGAAAAACCCATATCCGTCTATGTTCCATGTTCGTGATTTCCCCATCTCCTTAGGCCGTTCGTTTGACGACGATCGCGGTGATGTCATCCTCGGGCTTACCGTGCTCCAGTAAGAGCTTCCGGATGCCCCCGCAGATCGTTTCGGCAGTCTCATCGATCGAATGCCGTAGTAACCGCTCGATCGCGCCCGGAAAGAATTCGTCGCCACCATGCTCGATCAGTCCGTCGGTGGCCAACAGCAACGTGTCTCCCGGCGATAGCAGGTTGATCTGGTTGACCTTGTACGCCTTCTTACCCTTGAGCAAGGAGTCGGTGGCCTCGTCGAGGTCGTCTCCCGGCGGGAGCAACCCCACGGGAGGGAACGACGTCAAACGGTCGGGATCGATATCGACGAAACGTCCGAATTCCCTGGAAAAAATCGTCGGCGGTTGGTGGCCGGCCGATATGAAGCGGAACTTCCCACCCGACGTGATTTCGCCGTAGAGCATCGTGAAGTACTTGCTGACCGCGGTCGTACGATAAAACCGCGTGTTCAGGTGCTCGAAGATCCGCGTCGTGATTTCGCCGTAGCGGTCCAGTTCATAGTACGCACCCATCAGGAAAGACTGGTGCAGCATCGCTCCGAGCAACGCGTCGGTCATCCGATGCCCGGATACATCGGCGAGCAGAATCCCCGCGCGATGCTCCAACCCCGCCAGCTTACGGATGAATTCGTCGCTCCGCTTTGTCGCCTTCGCCCGGGCGAGACGACGGGCCAGGTTGTAGCGCCGATTGAAATCGATATAGATCACGTGATCGCCGCCGATCACCCGGCGCAGGGGCATCGACAATCCGGCGATGTCGATCCCGAAGACCTGCGGAATCTCACCGGGCGAAGGGTTGAGGTAGCCCGCGATCTCCTCGAAGTTCTCGAGCTCGTCCGTGAGTTGGTCGGTGAGGCGCCGGTTTTGCTCGGAACTCATTTCCGGGGATTGTATCCTCCAACGGCGAGTTTGCCAGGAGGGGGAGGAACGTGAGCGGATGGGCGGCTGATTTCGGACTCGATCCGAAAGCGATCTGGCTCAACACGGCTCACCAGGGTGCGATCCCGAAGGTCGCCGCCTTGGCCGCCGGACAGGCCATCGAGTGGAAGCTCGAGCCCTCGCGCCTGACGGGCGCTCGTTTTGCCGAGGTCCCCGAACGTGTCCGCCACGCCGCCGCGAGCTGGATCGGCGCCGATCCGGCCGACGTTTTTCTGACCAACGGCGCATCGCTGGGCCTGCATCAGATCGCCAACGGAGTCCCCCTGGCCCCGAACGACGATGTCCTGCTGATGCGCGGCGACTTCCCGTCCAACGTATTGCCCTGGCTGGCCCACGAATCACGCAACGTGTCGGTGCGTCGCCTGCGGCCCGCCGGCCACGTCCTCGAGGTCGAGGAAATTGCCGCGGCAATCCGCCCCGAGACACGGCTGGTCTGTCTGAGTTGGGTTCATTCGTTCACCGGCTGGACGCTCGAGATCGACGAGATCGGCCAACTCTGCCGCAGCGCCGGCGTTCGGTTCGTCGTCAACGTGACGCAGGGGCTAGGGGCGCGCCCGTTCGATGTGAAGCGAGTTCCCGTCGATGCGATCGTCTGTGCCGGGTGGAAGTGGCTCTGCGGACCCTATGGCGTGGGGTTCGGTTGGCTGCGCCCCGAATTCCGCAGCGAGTTGCGGCCCACGCAGCGCTACTGGTTGTCTCAACAAACGGCCGCGGACCTCGGTGCGGACCGCGACCCCGCCGATGAAGACCCCGCCGATTCGATCCGCCGCTTCGACCTGTTCGGTACGGCGAACTTCTTCAACTTCCATCCGTGGGGCGCGGCCCTCGAGTACCTTCTCGAAAAGGGTCCGCCGGCGATCGAGACCCACGACCGGCGGCTCGTACGACGGCTGCTCGACGGTCTGCCCGGCACTTACCGAGCGATCAGTCCCGAGGCACGCGAGCGCCAATCGACGCTGGTGTTCCTCAGTCACAAGGAAAAGTCGCGCAACGAGACGATCTACAGCAACCTCGGGAACGCCGGAATCCACGTGTCCTTCCGGCGCGGCGCGATCCGCGTGGCGCCGCACCTGTACAACGACGAGGCACAGATCGACCGACTGCTCGAACGGCTCGACGCCGCGGGTTAACTCTCCGGCGCCGGTTCGCCGCCGGGCCACTGTTCGAACTCACCGTTGCCGAACACGATGTCCCGACCGAAATCAGTCCCCTCGAACTCGCCGGCGCCCGGCAACGAGGTGTAGTCCGTTTCGAAAACGCCGTCCTCGCCCGCCGAAACGATGCGGTACGACGACCCGTCCGTCCAGTAGCGCAGCGTGTTCCCCCAGGCGTCGATCAACGGCAGCGTACGAATGTAGACCGGCTGCACGTCGGACAGGATCCGTTCGACCGGTTCCAGGATGGCGACGGCACCGCCGGGAAATACGTTGTTGTCGAGCCGAAAAGCCTCGAAGACGATCCCGACGGACCGCATGTCGGTCATCGTCCGCTTCTGTTTCCCGAAACCGATCATCGTGACGATGTGATCGGGTGCGGCGCCGAAATCTCCATCGATCACGACGAAGTCGTCGCCGGTCTCGCCGAGCGCCGGCAGAAGCGTGTAATCGGCGCCGGGTTCGCCATCGGCTCCGAAACTGATCACCGCCCAACGGGCGCCCTGACACCAGGCGCGGAAAGGACGTGTCCAACCATCCTGAACGACGATCCCGTTTCGTTTTTCGGAGGGGAGCAGCTGCTGGACATCGACCATGCTGTGCAGCACTCCGGGGGCCAGCGGACACGCTTCCTGCCCGGCGAACCAGGGCTGGAATGTCTGGATCATCGTTCCCAACCCGTGGGCGGTGGCGCCCTCCGCGGGACTCAGTAGCGTGGGTTCGTCGGCCCTCACAAACGAAAAACATAACAATAGTAAGCTAATCACGAAGCCTAGACGGGTAGGGCGCATCGTCGTTCTCCTTTTGGTTGGGCTTTATTGTCCTAGTGTCATAGGACAATATACACAACTTTCGAGGGGGCGCAAATCATTCTCTCGCCACCCGGCGTCTAGGATTCCAGGATGGCCCAGGAACGTCGAACGATTTCGATCCACTGCGCGGGTTGCCGCTCCCTGCTCTACCGCTATCGCAAAGGTGGGACCGGGGGACTGGTGAAGTGCTTCGTCGAGCGCATCGTGGAGGACCGGACCGCCGGCGACCTCCGCTGCCCGCATTGCGGCACGGTGTTCGCCCGGCCCGGGGTGATCGCGGGACGCCCGATCCACAAAATCGTGCAGGGAAAGGTCTTCACGCGAGGAATGCGCCGTAAATAGCCGAAAACGCACAAAATTTGAAGTGAAAATCGGCCTCTTTGCGCGTAACGTATTCGATGAATTCCGGCTGCCGTAGGCGCGGGTAGCCCATTCTTTAATTGGGGGAAATCATGAAACGCAAGGTCTCGAGCCTCGTTGTCCTTTCGATCACCGCCCTTGTTTTCGGGACGCTTACCGCCGACCAACCCGGCGAGGCCGGGGCCCTGGGTGATCGTCTCGATCAGACCACTCTCGCCGGAATGTCGGTGACTCGGGGTGCGGCCGAAGGCCTGCGAATCTTCACCACTCCGTTCAACACGTTGGACGGTTACGGGGACGGCCCGCTCGATACCGTCGACACGATCTCACCGGGAGGTCGACCGACGTTGCAGGGCAATGGAGCCTTGTTGCGCATCAACGGTCTCGATGCTCAGGCTTGTTTCGAGTGCCACACGTTGGTCAGCAACGCGACCGTGCCGGCCACGCTGGGGATCGGCGGCAGCGGTGGGACCAACTCGAACGCCATGTTCCAAGCTAGCGCCGTCGACCCCGCCGATCTCGACGACCTGGACGGCGAGGCTGCGTTCAACGGCCGGTTCATCAACCCGCCGTTCGTGTTCGGCGTCGGTGGTGTGGAGTTGGTCGGGCTGGAAATGACCGCCGACTTGCAGGCGCTCAAACAGCAGGCCATCGACAGCCCCGGCGTTCCGGTTTCGCTCGACACCAAGGGCGTGAACTTCGGAGCGATCGTCGCAGACGGACTCGGCAACGTCGATACATCCGGTGTCGAAGGCGTATCCGACGACCTGGTCGTTCGTCCGTTCGGTCGCAAGGGCGAGTTCGCCACGACGCGCGATTTCGATCTCGGCGCGATGATGTTTCACCTCGGCATCCAACCTACCGAAGTGGTCGGGGAGGGCGTCGACGGCGACGGCGACGGTGTAATCGACGAAATCACGGTCGGCGAGATTTCGGCGTTAGGCGTTTTTCTTTCCACCCTGGCACGTCCCGAGCAAGCCAAGCTCACCACCGAGGCGGAGCAGGGTGCGTCCTTGTTCTCGAGTATGGGCTGCGCGGCCTGCCACGTCCCGTCCCTCGGCACAGACACCCGACTCCTCCCGCTACGGTTTCCGGAGGTTGCGACCGACCCGTCGATCAACGTCTACAAGGAAATCGACCTGACCAAGAAACCGGCCAACTTCAACTCGAACGGCGCCGGGGGTGTGGACGTCCCGATGTTCGCCGATTTAAAACGGCACGACATGGGTCCCGATCTCGCCGAGGATTTCGCGCTGGCGGACCCGGCGACCAATGCCGAATTCACCACGGCGAAGCTGTGGGGCGTTGCCGATTCCGGACCCTGGCTGCACGACGGCCGGGCGCTGACGATCAGCGACGCGATCCTGATGCATGGCGGCGAGGCGCAGGCGGAACGCGATAACTTTGCGGCGCTCACCGACAATCAAAAGAAGTCCGTGCTTGCGTTCCTGCGCACGCTGAACACGCCCCGGCCGAGCCCGCCCGGGAGCAACCACCCGCGTACGCTGAGAGCGACCGGGGTCACCGATGACCGTGGAGGGACGACGGTCACCCGTCACTAACGGTCGAGCGATTCCAATCGTCCCGCAGCGGGGCTCGCAGGGTCCAGATCGACCGCACGAGCGTAGGTTTCGATTGCCGCGGCCAGACGGCCCGTTTGTTCGTAAATCAAGCCCAGGTTCATCCGGATCCTGGCCGACTCGGGTTCGAGTTCGACCAGACGTTCGTAAGCCTCGACCGCGCCTTCGAGGTCGCCGGACCGCCGCAGGTTTTCGGCCAGAGCCAGTACGATCGACGGGTCTCGGGGTGTGACGGCGCCGGCGCGTTCGATCAGGACCCGCGCTTCCTCCAACCGGCCGGCGTTTCCGGCGAGCGCCGCCCACGCGAGTAAACCTCGGACATGCACGGGATTCAACTCGAGGGCCCGCTCGAACCGGCGTTCCGCCTCAGCTCCATTCCCCGAACGCGATTCGATTGAGCCCATGAGGTAGTGGGCGTCCGCATCCTCGGCCCGTTGATCCAGGATGGCCTCGACCTGGATCCTGGCCTCGACGATGTCGCCTGCGCCCAGCGCGCGTTGAGCACGTTCGAACCGTCGCGACGCGCTAACGCCGTTTTGCAACACGTGCGCCAGCCAAATCGGATCGCTGAAGCCGGGGAGCTCGCGACCTGTCCGCGCGCGACGTGCCGCCACGAGCGCTTGATCGTCGCGCCCCGACGCGGCAAAGGCCTGGGCCAGCGCGGACCAGCCCGCGGCGTCCCGGGGTTCCAGGGCGACCGCCCGGTCGAGCGCTTCGATCGCCGCTTCGTAGCGTCCCAGGGCAAGTAGTTCCTGACCCCATCCGCGTCGAGCCCGTTGCAGACCCGGGTCCAGCTTCAGCGCGCGTTCAAACGAGCGTTCCGCGTCTTCGTGACGTCCGGAACCTTGCTGGGAGAGCGCAAGACGCAGTTGCGCGAGGCCGTCATCCGGGCGCAAGTCGAGCGCGCGAACGAACAGATCGATCGCGCGGTCCGGCCCCGATGCGCCGCCTGAGATAGCCAACGCCTGAAGGTAGAGCCATTCGAACGGATCGGATGCCGATTCGACCGCCCGTGCGTAGCAGTCGGCCGCTTCGGTTTCCAAGCCGTGCGCGAGGAGAGCATCGCCCAGAGCACCCCAAGTCTCCGCTGCGGGTGCTTTGTTCAACGCCGCCGTACGCGACTCGATCAACTGCCGAACCGGGGGCTCCATACCGGTCAGGTCAATCGTGGGTGCGGTGCTCCCGCATCCGTGGAGCGCGACGCCAAGCAAGATCGTGGCAAACGTGCCCCGCGTCACGCTCACGGCCGCGTTCCTTCGCCCCGGGTGAGTTCGACCACACGGTCGACGCCGGGAATCGCAAAATCTTCCTCGACTCCATCGGGCCAGACGATCTTCACCGGGCCGATGTCCGTGCGGCTCCCGAGGCCGAACCGCGCCAACGCTTCACGGCTCGACAGGTAACCACCACCGCGGTCGATGCGGCGCACCAGCCGTTGGCCGTCGAGCACCACGACCGCCGTTGCGCCGAGGGCATCGCGCCGCGGCTGCGCGAGCAGCGCGCGGACCGCGAGCCAGTGCGATCGTTGCTCGGAGTCGTTGATCCACACCTCGGGGGAGCCTTCCAGGTTGGCCACGACCCAGTCGTCGTCGCCGTCGCCATCCAGGTCCGCGACCGCGATGCCGCGCGAGATCCCTCCCGACTCCCATGGCAGCTCGGCGAAGCGTCCGTCCCCGAGGTTGAGAAAAACTTGATTCGATTCGGCGAAGCGATCCCATGGCGAGGCGCCCCCCGTTTCGAATCCGCCGCTGACCCGGCCGTTGGCCACAATCAAGTCCAGCGCACCGTCGAGATCCAGATCGATCGCGGCCGAACCGAAACCCGTGTAGGGCAAGCTCTCCGCGGCGAGGCCCGAGGCGCCGCTCAGATCCCGGAAGGTCGCACCCGCTCGCCGGTACAACGTGTTGCTCTCCTCGCTCAAGTGCGTGACGAACAGGTCGTAGGTGCCGTCGCCGTCGAGATCCTCGGCAAGCACACCCATCCCGGCCTCGGTTTCGCCCGCCTGGTTGTACGCCACGCCGAGAAGCAGGGCCTCATCGACGAACCGGCCGTCGGGTTGCTGGGTCCACAGGTGATTGGCATCGCCGTCATTCGCCACGTACAGATCGATGCGCCGATCGCCGTTGGCGTCGAACGCGACCACACCGAGCCCGCGGCCGATGGAACGCGAGATGCCCGACGATTCGCTGACGTCCTCGAACGTCCCGTCTCCACGGTTGCGGTACAACCGGTCCGCCTGCGGGGCGAAGACGGACGGTCCACAGTAGTCGTCTCGGCCGGCGGCGTCGGTGCACCGTTTCTCCGCGAAGTACGTCACGTAACGCGTGACGAATAGATCCAGCCACCCGTCGCCGTCGTAGTCGAGAAAGACGGCGGAACTGGACCATCCTCCGAGACCGAGCCCCGCGGTCGCGGTCGCTTCCGTAAACACGCCACGCCCGTCGTTGGTGTACAGCCGGTCCGCACCGAGGTTGGCGACGTAAACGTCGAGGTCGCCGTCGTTGTCCGTATCCCCGACAGCCACTCCCATCCCGTAGCCGGAGTCGCCCAACATCGATTCGTCCGTCGTATCGACGAAGCGCCCACCCTCGTTCCTGAAGAATCCGTTGCGCGGACCGCCGGGAGCGATCGCACCGGTCGCCGGGTCGCGGTTCCCGTTGGTCAGGTAAAGGTCGGCATCGCCGTCGGCGTCCGCATCGAACAACGCGACGCCGCCCCCCATGATTTCCGGCAGATCGAAACGGCCCCGCGCACCGGTCTCGTGCCTGAAACGCAGCCCCCACTCGGTGGTGCGATCGGACCACGAGGCCCGCCCCTTGGACACGGGACGATCGTCGCAGGCGCAAAAAAAAGCGGCGCCCACCGCGAGGGTGAGCGCCGTTGTTCTAACGATCAAACCGGGCTCCGTTTGGGGGCTATTGGACACCCAGGCTGGCCAGTTCTTCATCGATGACCGCGGCAAATTGCTCGTACGGCACGGCGCCGTTGAGGAACCGGCCATTGACGAAGAATGCGGGAGTTCCGGTTACACCGACGCTCTGACCTTCGAGCATGTCTTGTTTGACTCTCTCCGTGTTCTTGCCCGAGTCGAGGCAAGTCGTAAACGCGGAGTTGTCGAGCGCGAGTTCGTCGGCGTACTTGACCAGGTTGTCCTTGTCCAGTGCCGTCTGATTCTCGAACAGCTTGTCGTGGTACTCCCAGAATTTGCCCTGATCCGCCGCGCAGTTGGCGGCTTCAGCGGAAATCTGAGCATTGTTGTGAAACGCCAGCGGGAAGTCTCGGAACACCAACTGAACCTTGTCACCGTACGTGTCTAGGATGCGCTGGAGGGTCGGACCGACCCTCGAACAGTACGGTCATTGAAAGTCCGAGAATTCGACGAGCGTGATCGGCGCTCCCTCGGCTCCTTTTCTCGGATCGTCGGCCGCGATCTTCACTTCGGAACGCGGCGGGTCCAGCATGATGGACACGTTGGCCTGTTGCTTGAGGTTCGACACGAAATCGCCCATCACGGTGGACAGGCGTTGGTTCGTCAAGTACTGGACGATTTGCGGGCCCACTTCTTCCAGGGGGCGGCCGCCCATCTGGGCTTTGTTTTGGGCGTAGAACGCTTGTACGTCGGCTTCGCCCACCGCAGCGGCACCACCCGTGATCTCGGCTTGGAGTTCGCTCTCGGTGATGCCTCGCTTG
>Ga0224508_10004199_pt1 | contig 11808 bp, 8 predicted proteins | sample SF_Jan12_sed_USG_4_FD_170157 | JGI IMG/M metagenome (GOLD analysis project Ga0224508, IMG submission 170157) | Sediment microbial communities from San Francisco Bay, California, United States - SF_Jan12_sed_USGS_21 | ecosystem: Environmental > Aquatic > Marine > Sediment | place: USA: California...
GTAAGGGGTTCGTGATTGCCAGCATCGGTACAAGATGCGTATCCACTTGAAAGCGAACGCTCGCACGGCGACGTGGTGGCTAGCGCCTTTGTTGCGCTGCTGTTGATAGTAGGCGCCGGCCCAGAAAGAGCGGTAGATCGTTTTTTCAGCCCATTCGACGAAGGTCTGTCGGACAAAGGTGGGACATGCCCATCGCCAGTGCACCCAGGAACTGTTACCGCTACGCTCGGTGACGGGTGCGACACCTGAGTAACGTTGCACCTCGGCAGCGCTTTGGAAGCGTTCCCGGTCCTCACCGAAAGCGACAAGAAGCCTTGGCGTGAAGACAGGACCTGCACCAGGCAGGGAAGAGAACAATTCGTAGTCGGGGAGCATCGGCGCGAGCTTGGCGATGGCATCATCGAAGCGTTTGATGACCTCGAGAGTGGTTCTAAGCTGTTCGGCAAGAGCGAGCACCTCCAGGGAACAGGGTTCAATGACAGCGGGGTCGTCGGTCAGCGTGCTAGCGCTCTTGATCGCCTGAATGCGTGCTTCGATGATGAGAGGACGCCGGACATTGTGTTCGCGAAAGAAGCGCTCGAGAGTGCTTCGCCTAGCACGTTTGACATGTTTGAGTGTCGGCCAGCGAGTGATAAAGGCACAGAAGACAAACGTCTCCTTGTGGCTAAACCACTCAACGGCTTGAGGGAAATACATCTTCAGGGCGCTGGTGAGGCGGTTAGAGAATCGCAACCGGTCTTCGACGAGACGACGACGTTTCTCAACCAGGTGCGCTAGGGTACGGATCTCGACGCTCTGTGGCTGTAGAGGTTTGAAGCGCTCGCGATGACGCAACAATAAGTCGACAGCGAGCTTGATAGCAAAGAGCACGAAGAAGTCGTATTTGTAACGCGGAAACGATCGGTCCCTTGGACAACTCAATCGCCACCGCGATGGATCTACCAAAGCGTTGGTACATCGAGTACGCCCATTGCTCGATATCCTTGGGTTGATGTGCAATGCGGTCGAACTCACGTTCATCACTACCAGTGGGTTGAATGCAGATATCGTGCTTGGTGTCTGACCAATCGATGCCGATATAGGCGGTGAACTCAAAGCTGGTGAGCGTGTTCATCACGAGGAGCGATTCCGCGACGATTGATCAGGCTCCACCCGTGCCGAGTGATCTGGCAACGGTCGTGATCAAGTGGAGAAGCGAAATAGCCAGCTCACGGATGGGGTCGTCATCGTATCGATTCCGCTGTCTATCACAAGGCTTTGATTTCTGCGTTTTTAAGGTATGAGTTACCAATTCGCCATAGACAGGTTACGGTCGCGTGGATATGCTCAAGGTCGCTTTGTAATAAATCGTGATCGCCCGGAGTGGAGCGAGCATCATGTGCATATGTTTCAAAAGCTTGTACGCGATGCAATTTGTGGCATAACCACCGACAAGTGGCCAAAAAATAGTGAAACAGATTGATGACATACCAGCGGAGTGTAAGCAGGTACTTTCATCAGAAAATCTTGATCTACTGAGTCGGGATGCTTGTGTCGCGCGCGGACTTCCCAACTTTGTCTTTACCTCAGAAACATTTTTAAGTCTTGAGCGTCAACATTTGTTCCCCAAGTGTTGGGTGTTTGTCGGACGTGCCAGCATGATCCCCAATCCCGGAGATAAAGAGATCGTTGAGGTCTCTGGACAACCCCTCGTTCTAATTCGGGATAAGGACAGCAAAGTGCAAGTTTTTCACAATGTCTGCCCACATCGAGGAGCACGTATTGTGCCTGAAGGTGCGCAGGGATCCCGGACTATTACTTGCCCGTATCACAGTTGGACATTTCATCTTGATGGGTCTCTTGCTGCTCGCCCGCATTTTGACGGACCGGGTCAACACGATCACGCTCTAAAGGAATGCCAAGTTGCAGGTGAGATACCCCATCTATTTAAAGTTCGTTGTGCGCAATGGTTTGATTGGATCTTTGTCGATCTCGACGGTAAAGCGTTACCATTTGAAGACGTTTGCCGACCTGCAATGGAAAAACTCGCGCCGTATCCACTCAATCATTTCCGCTTCGAGGCTGTCGAGGAGTTTGAGTTTGCCTGTAACTGGAAACTGGTGCTTGAGAACTGGATCGACATGTACCACATATTCAAAGTCCACCCAGACCTCAATTCCTTCATGGAGCCCCAGGCACAGGTCGGTATGTCGGTCGATAACGCGTTTATTTATAATCAGTACGCGATGACCCGCCCGAGCCGCGCTGTCGGTCTGGAATCAGCACCAGGCACTCAGGGTGTAGAAGGTCTGGTTACCTTTGGCATGTTGTTTCCCGCCGTTGGCATCACTGTCGATGCCACCAATGTATTGTTTGCAAACTTCACACCAATAGCGCCGGATCGTACTAAGATGGAAATGTTGTTCTATTTTCCAGAAGCGACTACGGACTCAGAGAAGGACCAAGAAGCGCGAGAGCAATACCGAAAGTGGTGGGTTGAGCTTAATCGTGAGGACGAGGAAGTATGTCGACTGCTGCAACTCGGTCGACAGTCACCGGCCTACGATGGTGGACGTTTTGCACCCTATTGGGATCAAGCTACACTGCACTTCCAGCGATTGATTATCGAAACTATGAAACATGGCGCGACGCCTTCAAAATGATATTTTTGTATTCAACGAACTACGATAAAAAATAGTGGGTGCTGAGCCGTCAAACGCTGGAGAATGACCGGTCACCTCACGACAAATTTAAGGCCAGGCTGCCCGCGTTCTTCTCTCTGGCAACATCCAACAGCGACGCCGCGGCGGTAATGATATTGCGCCGGTTTTTGCGGTCGGCGAGCATGGTGATGGGCGGGCCGAGGGTTGCATAGAAAATGGCGAAAGCGAGTCCGACCAGAAAGCCCATTTGCGTATCGCTGGCATTGAGATCGATTTTGATGGGCTCAAGCAATATGCCCAGTATTAGCCCGTCGACGTGGTTTGACGTGTAGACGGCGGTCAGCAGCCGAGGACATACCATTTGTAGCGGGGCGCGCGGTAATCCGATCTCTAAGCGACATGCTGTGGATCTGGTTATTGTTGTAGCGACATGCTGTGGATCTGGTTATTGTTGTTCGGGAAGGGCTTTTATGATACCGAGACGCCCCTGATAAAACCATGAGTGCCATGACGCGCATCAAAGCGTTTCGAGATTCCGAAAGTCTAATTCGCACTGCAGAACTGTGTCTGATGAAATGATCCACATAGACTGCGGTAATATGTGATAGTGAAACCAGCCTGGGCGGGGCGAGCCGCGAGGACGCAGCGCTGCCCAAAGACCTCGGTCCGGCAGCGGGATTCTGCGCCGGCGCCACATCGCACGCACGACGAAGGAGATTTGACCGTGAACGTATTCAGTGACAAGTTGGAGCTGGCGCAGCTGTTCGAATCGCTCAATCGCGAAGAGCTCGCCCAGCTCGAGTTCCGCACTGAGCACAGGAAAATCGCCGAAGGCGAATATCTTGTCAGACAAGGAGAACAAGGTACGGAGGTCTTTCTGATTCTCGCAGGTACGGCCTGCGTCGAGGCCGCGGTTCCGGGCCGGGACGAGCCCGAGGTGCTCGCCGAGCTGAGCGAGGGCGAGTTCGTCGGCGAGATGGTCCTGCTGGGTCGCTGCCACCGCATCGCATCGGTGCGGGCCGAAGAGGAGCTCGAGGTGTTGGTGTGGAAGAAATCCGATCTCGACGCAGTGTTGGAGCAGAATCACCACATAGGTTATGTGGTGATGCGCAATCTGGCGACGATGTTGTGCGAGCGCCTGGGAGCCGCGGACATATCCCTGGTCCAGCGTCTGCTCTATCCGGAACGCTCGTGATAGGGAAAGCAAAGCCCACTGTCTTCATCGACAAGGAGCGAACTCTCGGAACTACCGACAGTGGAAGTATCGCGGGACCCGCATGACAATCCACTACTCGCAATGGCGGTTGCGAGTAACGCGGACTATCTTGTGTCCGGTAATAAACGAGATGAGTTGGCCCTTAAGAAAATTGGAACCACCCGTATCCTGACCGCCAGAAGGTCCCTAAGTGTTTTGGAAGGAAATAAACGCTGAGTGGAGAAAGTCGGTCGCAATGAAGTCCCTGGAGCGACTGGTCTAACCGATACAACCTCCAAACCACCATGATGTCGCCCGACTCAACGACGTCCTCTTAAACGCTGTGTCACGTTTAGCTCGGAGCGGAGAACCAGGTGCCATCGTCCTCGAATTAATCAGCACAATCTGGTCTGGCCTTTTGGGGGGCAGGCCGCGGTTGATGCAAAAGACTGGGCCGCGAAATTGCAGCGCGACTTTTTTATCACCCCGACACGAGCCTCATTCCTCTTTCAGGCCAGTACACTCGATCACTTCAAGGCCGCCTCTGCCCTTCAGTTCGACAATTCCCTTGGAGACACCCCGACCTTTGGGGCCGACTTGTCGCCATGCCGCTTCACTTAGATATACGCAGCCGGGCTCTGCAATGTCGGTCAACCGCGCGGCCGTGTTGACCGTATCACCCCAGAGATCAAAGAGGTGCTGCTGCCGGCCGATGACGCCAGCCACAACCGGGCCGACATGAAGCCCGACACGGACCTGCCAGCCGGCCGCAAGCCTGGGCGCCGTCCCGGCCATCTCCAAACCACAACGCACCGCAGCGAGCGACGGCTCAGACACAGGCTGCAGCAACCCGGCGGTCACCATAAAAGCATCCCCGATAGTCTTGATTTTCTCCAGCCCGTGTCGCTTCGAAATTTCCTCAAATGCGTTGACGAGATCCTGCAAATGGCCAACCACCTCCTCCGGCGGACGGGCTTCGCAGTAGGCCGTAAAGCCGGCGATATCGGTCAGCATCACTACCACTTCCTCGAATCGTCGCGGGCGCACTTCGTTGGTGCTCTTCAGTTCCTCCACTGCCGCAGCCGGCAACGTCGCGTGCAGCAGGTCGTCGGCACGTTTTCTTTCGAATTCGATTTGCCTGAGATGATTTGCTTCCTGATCACGCAGACGTTTCTTTTCAAGGCAAGCGCCCACCCTGGCCTTGAATAAAACTCGATCAAAGTTGTTCGGCAGAAAATCCTGAGCGCCGAGTTCGATGGCCTTGACCACGTTTTCCATTTCATCCACTGCGGAGATTACGATGACGGGAATATCTCTAAGCGAGGCGTCTTCTTTCATTGATTCGAGAACGGCATAGCCATCCAATCTGGGCATCTCGATATCCAGCAGGACGAGATCGAACCGGCCACCGCGAAGCTTCTCAAGCGCGGACTCGCCATCCTCGGCCACGTCGGTTTCGTGACCCAGCTGCTTGACCGCCATGGACATTTTCAGGCGGTTCGTGGCGTGGTCGTCCACCACGAGAATATGACTATTTCCGGCTTTCATGGCGTCTTCCCCGGGCGCGGCCAATTGATCGAACTCGTCACCTAGCAGCCTCGTCTTATTCATATGTGGCTTGATTGCGGTCTTCGCCTTCAATGAGTCCGCTCATCAGCTCTTCCTCAGATGGAAATCATGATTATATCTCCTACACAGATCGCGGCGCACACGGATGCAGATGGCAGCAACGTCTAACAGCTGACTAACCTTGGGTGCACCGGCCTCTATAGGCAGTGTCGAAATAGCAGTGTCGAAACAGTAGACGCTTTAACGCCAGGCTGTTTGTGTCCAAATCAGTCCATTTCGGTCACGTCTGGCAAACTGCAGACCGACCTTGGTGGCGCAGCGAGCGCGTAGGCGGATGTTTGCGAACGTCCAGTCACAATTAGAAGCGGATGGTCGTCAGCTACGCCTAAGCGGAACGACTAGTGTTAAAGCAATGCTCGACAGTCTGTGTAGCGGTAATTTTATCGGGCCGTAACACCTAGCGGTACCCAGGCCCAGGTTGACGTCTTGCTTTACTTGCATAAATCTATCAGCGTACGGATATAGCTATGCCAGGTGCTCCTTAAAGAAAGCAATGGTTCGCTCCCACGCGAGCTTGGCGGCCTCTTCGTTATAGCGTGGTGTCGAATTATTGTGAAATCCGTGCCGGGTCCCGGGATACAGGTGCCGTTTATAGTTGCTGTTAGCGGCTCTCAATGCGGCTTCGAAATCAGGCCACATAGCGTTGATTCGGTCATCGTTTTCAGCTGACTGAATCAGTAGCGGGGACTTGATCCTTGCAACATCATCGCTTTTAGGCGCCGCGCCGTAGAACGGAACAGCCGCACTCAAATCTTCCCCCATCGTTACGGCAAGGAAGTTAGTCGTGCCACCTCCCCAGCAAAAACCGACCGCGCCGAGTTTACCATTGGACGACTCCTGCGCTTTCAGGTTCAGCGCGCTATTGAGCATATCCTGTTTGAGTTTAGTCTGGTCAAGACTTTTCTGTAGTTGTCTGCCGTCGTCATCATTGCCGGGATAGCCACCTACCGGCGCCAGGCCATCCGGCGCCAATGCCAGGAATCCCTCAACCGCCAGACGGCGGGCTACATCTTCGATATACGGATTCAAGCCACGATTTTCGTGGATAACCAAAACCGCCGGGAACGGTCCATCACCTGTCGGCCGTACCAAATAGCCTTTCATTTTTCCTGAGGTTCCGCCAGGGGAATCATACTCCACGTAATTTGCCTTGATACGTTCGTCCGTAAACGAGATGGTTTGTGCTTCGGCATAGCGCGGTAGCAGCGCCTGCGCCATAGTCAGGCCGGAAACGCCAGCGATCGTAATAGCGCTCGCCCGACGCAAAAATTCACGACGATCAATCTGGCCATGACAATATTCATCGTACAAATCATAGACGCGTTGATCGATTTCTTGTTCAGCCGCACCCATAGTTATTTCCTCCTGTGAATCTGATCGGTATCGGGGTGAACCAGTGTTAATCCTCAGAGACAAATTGAATTTCGCTTAAGTCTATTTTTGTATGTAACCGGCGGCGGCGTAGTCCAAAATTGTGCGCATCAAAATTAACTGCACCGCCCTCGATATAGATGTAAGGCAAGCAGGCGTGGCCGTTACACTACAACCTATTGATAGTTGACTAACCATGAGCATTGATAAAGATGAACTTGCCGAGGCTGTGGTCGGACGCCTGACCGACTCACTTGACCGGCATGGCTACTCCATCCAAATATACTGTGCGTCACGTCATTCGAGACATGTTAATGTACGACAGGTCGCGCGCCTGCGTTAATGCTTTCGCGTGCCGCAATGCGTCACGCATCGATTTGAATGGATCGCATCTTGGGCTACCCTGGCGCGGGGCCATAACAGAAGCGGTCGGCTTTATCACATCGCCGACAAAAGAGGAGGTCATAAAAAAATGTCGAGCAACTATTTTCCGAAGAGCGAATACCGGGATCGCTGGCAGCGGGTTCACGACGAGATGGCGCGGCGCGGCTACGACGTCGCCGTGGTGTGGGCCAAGGGTTCGGGTGCCTACGAACGCTACGGCAACGTGCTGTGGCTCACCAACTACTACTCCGCGCACTCGGCCCAGGAGCCCGATAACAATTTCTGGACGGCACGCTCCTTCGCCGCGGTGGTGTTGCAACGGGGAAAGGTGCCGGCGCTGCACAATGATGAGCCGCTCGAATACAAGAACTGGATCGCGACCGACCGGGTCAAATGGCACCTCGATCCGGTCGAGGGGGTCGCCGCCGACCTGAAGCGCCGGAGGGTGCAGGGCCGGGTCGCGATCGTAGGATCCGACTTCTTTCCCTTCAAATATATGAACTCGCTCAAACGTTTGACTCCCGGCATCCGCTGGGTGGTCGAGGACGATCTCGTGCAGTCGGTGAGCATCGTGAAGTCGCGGCGCGAGCTCGAGGCTTTTCGCGAGGCGGGCCAAGTCTCGACCAAGGCGATGAACGCGGCGATGAAGGCGTTGGTCTCCGGTAAGTCCGAGGCCGAGGCGGCGGCCCGTGGCGGCGCCATCGTGTTACGAAACGGTGGCATCCCCTATCTCATCCGCATGGCACACGGAACCAAGAAGCGGATGCTCGATTTCTCGCGCAACAATCTGACCGGGTCCGACGATACCCCGCCCCAGAAAGGCGACATGGTGCGCTGCTGGATCATGGGGCCGATGAAGCACGGTTACTATCTCGACCCAGGCCGAACGGGCGTCTATGGGCACGCGAGCCGGGACCAGAAGGATCTGATTCGGGCCTGCGCCGGTATCGTCGAGGGGGTCATGGGCGCGATCCGGCCCGGGGTGAAGGCGCACACTCTCGCGCGCCTCGGCGATCGTCTCTACAAGGAGGCGGGCGGCGGAAAGGCGAAGGATCAGGCAGCCGAGCAGTGGCCGCTCTACGGTCACGGTAACGACATGTTCTTCTGCAATCCGATGTACGGGCTTAAGACCGCGGGCAAGGACGAGCAGCTGTACGAGAACCAGGTCGCGAGCTCGGAGGCCTTTCTCTATTGGAAGGGCGTCGGCGCCGCCGGCTTCGAGCAGAACTTCATCGTGACCAAGGACGGGCCGGAACTCCTCACCAAGACCCCGATGATCTGGTTCTAGGACATTGCTAATTGAGTCGCGCCGTACTGTGCTCTTATGCGCGTAGCTGTCCGCATACTCGTCGCGGCGTTCAGTTCATAAAATGTAAATTACCCGTAACCAGAATTAGCTCGTATTTGCCTGATAATGTTCAATTATGCGAGGTGTAACAAACGGCAAGACGCGACATCCGAAAGGCGTTGAATCGATCTCGACGCATCATGTGCTTTGACTCGACCGATACGCAACAGCACCAGAGGCATGTTTACGGTTACCGAAGTAAGGAGAGCTTCAGCTAAGGCTGGTGGGCCTTCTCGAGGGTACCGAATTTCTCCTCGTACTGTCTGACGACGTGTGACAAAAGCAGGCTCAGGCGCTTCGCCGTGAATGGGTTTAAGATGATGCGTTCAGATAATTTCACCTTGACCGACTCTTGGTCCGTATGCCACGACTGATTGGTACCAAACAGAAGCGTGAACTCTTCCCTTGTACTGGTGACATTGCACACGTTGGCGTAAGCCGTGTTCATGTCTGAATCGTCCCAAAGCAGCTTCGGGGGTTGAGCGTTGGAATCGGTGTTTGAATCTTCTTTCGCCGTCTTTGGCATTAGTCGCCCCTTATACTAGAAAACGTTGCGGATATAATTTCGATTGTTAGAGTGTAGTCTAGTCAATGAATCATCATTGACGAACCCACCGAGCGAAAATCTTGGATCAAAGCCGCGGCGGACTCCATGGCGCCATTCCATGCGTGGAAGCGAGGCGCCGTCAAACCATTTCTTGCTCCCCTAGGAGGTTACCTTCCACTTACAGCGAATAGTCGGCTGCCTGGACTGGTAAGCGGCTCGTGTTTCGGATGCGAGTTCGGCCGTCACCCGCTACATCCATATGCTCAGCGCTTGACCATCTGGTATTACCACCCCGGTAACCAGCCGTTGGCCGGGATGTCCGCATTCCCCGACGCCTTCGTGTCCAATGCGTCGTACTCGCAGGATGTTTGACCCGTGTTCTGCATAAGTACGCGAATATTTTGATCGACGCCCCCCTACCACATCTAGTAGAATCATGCGGGGAGATCTCATGATATAGTGCTCGCATTCAAATCGGTCTGAAAACACACGATCTCTTCAGGAAAGCCTTTCACCTTTACTAATCGCAGCACACGGGTGATCAAAAAAAAAGCAGGCTCACTGAGTGTCCAGCGACTTTGGCAATGAACACTGACGCCGTATGTCGCAGAGCAACACACTCTCGACTCTTACGCCAATCCGGCATTAGAAGCCGAGGATTTGTCCCTCTCGGCTTTTCGCTATCCCGAGAACCCGACCGCATTTCGTGCGCAATTAGGGAATGCAGATTGGTGGGGTTAGTCGTGTGAACCTACCAGTCGATTCAGTGGGTTCGATATGAATTGGTCGAAGCAAGCAATAAAGCTCTTCATAGTTTCCGCCTTGATCGTTTCCATCCATGGATGCGCCGTGTCCACCGAACCATTGACAGACGCACAACGCAACCAGCGTATTGCAACGGACCTCGAGCGATTGTTCGCAGACCAAGAACCGGTGACCAATGCAATTACATTGGCCGAGGCCATGTCCCGTGCGCTCAAGTACAACATGGACCATCGGGTCAAAATGATGGAATACGCGGTGTCAACACGTCGCCTCGATCTAGCCAATATGGAATTGTTGCCGCAGATCATCGCAGCCGCTGGGTACGTTGACCGCAGCAACTTTTCCGGCGGAAGTAGTTTTTCTTTGTTGACGGGTGAGGAGAGTCTGGAGCCCTCCACATCTCAGGAGCGTAAGCGTAGTTTGGCAGACCTAACCATCGCTTGGAACGTCCTGGACTTTGGCGTGAGCTATGTGACAACCAAGCAGCGCCAAGACGAGATTCGGATCGCGGAAGAACGGCGACGAAAGGCCATACAGAACATCATGCAGGATGTGATTGACGCCTACTGGCGTGCTTGGAGCGCGCAGGAGTTGTCCCAAGAGATGGATGACCTGATCGAGGAAACATTACAGGCCATTGAACGATCACAAAGATTGGCCGACAAGGGCGCCCAGAGGAAAAGCGATGCCTTGGACTACCAGCGGAACTTGTTGGAGACACGCTCCCAGCTGTGGGAGGTGCGCGAGGACATGGTATTGGCGAAGGCTGTGCTTTCGAGATTGATGAATCTGCTCCCGGGGACGGAGTACCGGATAGCATCTCCCGAAAAGCTGGACATGCCTGAGTCGTTCGCAATATCGATCGACGAACTGGAGCGCAAGGCGCTGGCCGATCGCCCTGAGTTGCGCGAAGAAGATTATCGGTTGCGAATCAGCCAGCTTGAAGTCAAGAAGGCGATGCTGCGGATGTTTCCGGGTATTCAGATAGACACTGGAGCTCATTATGACAGCAACATATTCCTATTTAACAACGACTGGAGCGATATCAGCTTGCGAATCTCCTGGAATCTATTCAATGTGTTCGGTGGCAAGGCGGACAAGAAGTTGCGTGAGGCGCAGGTTTTGTTAGCGGATACGCGCCGCATGGCGTTGTCTATGGCCGTCATGACTCAAGTGAGGCTGGCGGTGCAACGATACCAACTATCACTACAGCGCTACCGCGCTGCGGCCGATCTGGCAGCCGTCAACGAGTCGTCATTAGCTATCACCATGTCGAGTGATCAAACGCAGACCGAATTCGACATCATCCGTGTGCGCGCGATAGCACTAGTTTCAAAGGTGCGCAAAGATCTTGCATACGCTAGTGTACAAAATGCCATGGCGCGAGTGCTCAACTCGATTGGTGTGGATCCGCTACCCGAGGAAGTCGGGTCTCATGAGCTTATCTCGCTGAATAAGTCCATTGGCGAGCATTGGACAAAGTTGATGAATACCTACCTAAAGGATGCGGCCCCGATTCACTGGTTCGGGGTGAAAGCCACACGCGATCCGGCTCCTGAAAAACAAAATGACAACTCCTCGGCAAATTTTGGATGGAGTTACACAAGACCACAAAAGCAAATAATTAATGGGGACGTTACAAACTAGACGGGGGGGTGCACGGGTAACATCTGGCTGGCACAGACGCTACCTGTTTTCGGAAATGCCATAGCATTCAGCGGCGCTACATCTAGTGACCGCAGGAAACAGTTATCTCCATGCGTTGCACGGGCTCTAATTCATTTGCCTAAAGCCGAATGGCTGCTACATTGATAGTACACAAGGCGCTGTACGATCAGAATGGCTATTGGGCAGGCAAAATCACCCGCTAGAGAGTATAGAATCGTCGTTCCGATTCTGTTCGCAGCTTTGTGCTTGTTGTGGGCTC
>Ga0224508_10004200_pt1 | contig 11806 bp, 6 predicted proteins | sample SF_Jan12_sed_USG_4_FD_170157 | JGI IMG/M metagenome (GOLD analysis project Ga0224508, IMG submission 170157) | Sediment microbial communities from San Francisco Bay, California, United States - SF_Jan12_sed_USGS_21 | ecosystem: Environmental > Aquatic > Marine > Sediment | place: USA: California...
CAGCTGAACGTGATCCTTTCGACTGGGGGCTTCCTCTTGTAGCTCCACTCACGTTCCGAGGTGCCTTGTTCCATGTTCCACATCTGCGTGGAGGTTTGCCCGCTCGCCGCGCCAGGTGTGAACAAAGATTGTCCGCCTCGAACCGGCCAAACAGACTTGGCCTCGGACTTGATGCCAAACCAGGGATCGCCGCCGAAGGGGTCCACGTACCAAGCGAGGCTGGAGTCCTGGGCGGTGGTAGTCGACGACCAGTAGTAGCTCGTCGGGTAAGGATCCCGTTCGGACGACTGCACATCGGAGAAAGGGTCCCCTTCGACCCACTGCGCCGTGCCAGCGGCGTTCGATAGAGCGGGGTCCCAGAAAGCCAAATCCAGAAGACTCTCCCACTCGAACCGGTTCGGCACACGCCAGTCCCCCGCGATCGAACCGTCTGACAGGCCACAATCGCCCTCGGTCCCACCGCAAGTCGTGCACCCATCAAACAAGGCACTCGATCTTGCCAGGGCGTCAGCCCAGGGCTTCTTACCGTCGCAGTTCGCATCCTGCAACCAGATCAGCTCCGTCAGGTTGTCCGTCACCGTCCCGTCCCCATTGTCGGTGAAACGGGGGTTCGGCCAGCTCACACCCAACTGCAGATCGCCGTCATCCCCGGGAGCGAACACCGTGGACTGCCCCGTCCGTAGCACTCGGGGCAGGCTCCGGGCTCGTTCAATCGTCTCAGAGAATTCCCAAAAGTAACTGAGCCGCTCAGACTCGGTTCTCAGTCGGAGGTTGTTCGTGTCGAACAGCTCCCATACCGACAGTGAGCACGTCATCGCTTGGAGAGCCTTCAACCGTTTCCTGGCTTTGACTTCGGCTGAGACAAGGACGGTGTCGTCCGTCAGAAGCTTGCCGCTGAACGGGGTGAGGTCCCAAACAGCCGCCTCTCCCTCTCCTTCCCTGATCGGCTTCGAAGCACTGGCGACTCTGACGGTGTTGTCGCTGGCGACACCCGTCAACTGCACGTTTTTGAACAACACCTTGTTCTTGGTCTTCTTGTCGTCGATGTCACACCTCGCTTGTACGAAGTAGAGCGTCGTCGGAGGATCGAGTTCGGGAATCCAGCTGAACGTGATCCTTTCGACTGGGGGCTTCCTCTTGTAGCTCCACTCACGTTCCGAGGTGCCTTGTTCCATGTTCCACATCTGCGTGGAGGTTTGCCCGCTCGCCGCGCCAGGTGTGAACAAAGCAACCGCAGCAGACAAAAGAATCAGGAAGGCAACCTGAGGCTGCTTGGTCATCACACGTCTCCTTTCGACCGGAATCGGCCAGAAGCCCTTCGGCAGCCCGGCGGTCTGGAGGATTTACGGACCCGTGGCTTTGCGGCCCTGGGTTTTCCCAGGTGTGCCTTTGTCGAGGCAACCTCACACATACGCCGCTCATGCGAGAGCGGCAACACCCCGGCAGGTAGGCAGGGGGTCAGGGATTCGGAGCTATCGATTCAGGTAAACGGCAAAGAGCCAGTTTCCACCTAGTAAGCCTCCGGTGCGCCAGGCTGCCGAGCGGATCTCAGCAGGAAATTGGGGTCAGGTCTTGAATTGCAGCACAGCCTTATCCAGATCAGCCCGAGGAAGCAATTCCGTCGGCAGGGCTGTGCTGTAATTCAAGACCTGACCCCCCCAGCTCTAACCGTCGATCACGCCGTTACAGTCGTTGTCGACGCCATCCCTGCCCCACCGACCCCTGGTGTCGTTGTGGCCGGGATAGACGTTGGGATCGTTGTCGTTGCAGTCGCCGCCGCAGTCGGTCCAACCGTCGCCGTCGCTATCGGCGCAGGTGCCCGTACAGTCCCGTTGACAGGTGATCGGATCTTCTCCCGACGAACAGACGTCGTCGCCGCAGCAGGTCGTCGCAGTTGTCTCGGTGCAAGCACCGCAGCGGCTGTCGCAACCGTCCGGACCATAGCCGTCGTTGAACCCGCAGCAATATCGGTTCGACGGCTTGCCGTTTGTCTTGCCGGCGCAGTCGGCGGGGCACGTCAGACAGCTCTCTCCGCCCCCCGCCTCGCAAACCCCGTTCCCGCATGCAGCCCCCACGCCCGTGCAATCGGAGGCGCACCCGCCACATGTCTCTCCGGTCTCGCAGATGCCGTTCGTGCAGGTCGAGTAGTCGAGCTCGCATGCGGCTGTGCAGGTCGCCGAACCGAGGCAGTCTCCACAGACGGCACCGTTCAAGTTGGCGCCATCGCACTCCTCGCCGACATCAATGACGCCGTTGCCACAGTTGGTTCCGAACTCGGCGGTGCAGGTCTTGTCCACGTCGACTCTGACAATCCCGTCGAGACAGTCGGAATCGCCGCTCCAGTCCACAAAGGTCGACGCACTGTCGGCCGTGGCGGTCAGGGTGACGACGGGATTGGCGCCCTCGGCATAGGCCTCGGTGCAGTCGGCGCCGCAGTTGATGCCGCCGTCGTCGCTTGTGACCGTGCCGCTGCCGGTGCCGATCTTGGCGACGGTGAGTGTGGTACCACCGGTACTGACGGGGTCCATGCACGAGCCGCGCGTCGAGGCGTGGTTGTACATGCGCCGCGGCACCCGGTCGGCTTCAACGCCATGTGGATGAACGAACGATCCATCGTGGACGCCGCCGAAGGTCAGGGTGATGTTGTTGTACGAGCCCGACAGCAGGTGGCAGTAGCTCATGATCGTGCCGCATCCGTCCCCGGCGCCGGCCCCGCCGGTACATGGCAGACTCTGTGGTCCGCACCAGCATCCCGAGCCGCCGCACTGGCCGCTGTAGCAGGCGTCGACCGCGCTCGACTGTCCTTCGACTCCGCCGTAGCAATGGGTATGAGGCGAGTTGAAGTTGTGACCGATCTCGTGGCTGGCAACGATGATGTCCCAGATCGAGGTAGGGTTGTTGATGTCGAAGTTGCCGCTCAGGGAGCCACTCACGCCGTACGCCCACGGCTCGTTGCAGAGGACTCCCACGTAGGCGATGCCGCAGCCGGTGTTTTTGCCGCTCAGCATGTGCACCAGGGCGCGATCGATGCCGCCGTTGTTCGTGTTCCAATAGTTTTGTAGCTCATCGAGAGCCGCGTTGCAGCCGCTCTGAGTCCAGGGATCGCTGCTCTGGGTATAGAGCGAGAGGTGGCTGACGAAGAGGCTGGTGTCCACTTCGCTCTCGTAGATGGAGGACGCGAAGGCGAAGAGATCCCCGACATAGTCGGTTGCGTCGGTGGTATTGCCGAACAAGTTGAAGAACTCCCAATCGGTCTCTACGGCCACCCTGGCGGTATGCGAGAACCCAGAGGTGAGAGCGGCGGTTGTTTCAGCCGGTGCTATCCCAGAGATCTCGCCGTCGGCTGCAAACGAGCCCGGTAGCGAGTCCGTCTGGCAGTCGAACGTCCGGCCGGCGAATTCCTCTTCGAGGTCGAACCGACGCGTCGCGACGCCGGAGACACCCGACCTTCCAACGAGCACCCAATAGCCATCGGGGGCCACCACATAGCCGCGGATGTCGCCTTGTTCTCGCGCCGACAGGACGACTAGCGAGCCCGACATTCCTTCGATTGCGCCGCGGTAGTAGGCGTTGTCCGGAACCCGGCCGGAGCTGACGCCGTCGATCCTGATCTCGGCGTCCTCGCTGAAGACCGAGAAGCGCTCGAGCTCCAGGGCCCGTGGGCCGAGGCGCTCCAGGTGCAAGCCCTCCAATCGCAACAGCCCGCCCGGGGCCAGCTCGCGCGCGATTCTGCCCAGTCCGGGGTTATCGGCCCCAACCACGGTTCGCCCTCCACCTTGGGCGACAGCTGCAGCAGGAAGGCCTGTCATCAGGACAAGTAACAAAGGGGCAAGAAAAGGCAGTGGCTTAATCATTCGCTCAATCCTCCTCCCGGCATGCTCCTCGAACGTCGAGGAGAGTCGCCGTCTGCGCGGGTTTCCCGGCGCTGATCAAGTTTTCACGTTGTCGGCCTTGAGCCGGTCCGAACGTGGGTCTCAGTTGGCTGTCTGTCAATCAGTGACCACCGGTGTGACACGACGTCGCGTCGAGGCTCACACTCGAACATGAACACTTCCCACTGACAGTGGAATCCGCCACACCCACGGGGTGACGAGATACTCAATTCGTGCTGAGCAATCGGCAACGTCCCCGGTTCCTGATATTACGCAACCCACTTAGGCCACAGTGCCTTACCTGCAGATCTTGCTGCCCGACCTGCCTCGACACTTGTTCGAACAGCAGTCGGAGTCACTGCTGCAACTGTCGCCTGTTTGACCCAGCGTACATCCTTGGCAAGCCGCGTCGTTGCTGCAGTCCAAATCGGCGCAATCCGCGACTCCATCGCAGTCGTTATCTTCGCCATCGTTGCAAGTTACGCCCTCGAGCTCGGACGGCGGTGCGGCGCCACAATCGGCAGCACAGGAGCAGCTACTCTCTCCCGGGTCGCAGAACCCATCACCGCAAAACGGTGGCGGTCCGCAGTCGATCTCGCAGTTGAAGCCGTCTTCGATTCCTTCACAGGTGGCGTCGCCGCAGCACGAAGCGGATGCGGGCGTATCGGTGCACTGATTGCCTCCTGAGCTGCACGCTGCGTCACTGCAGGGGAGCGGATTCTGTCCGTCGCCATCGCCGCAGCAGTACCGGTTGGCGGGTTTGCCGTTCTGCTTGCCGGCGCAATCGGCAGCACAGGAGACACAGTCTTCACCGTCACCGGCTTCGCAAATGCCGTTGCCGCATGTCACTCCCGCGCCGGTGATGCAGTCGTTGGCACAGCCGGTACAGTCCTCGCCTGCCTCGCAGACACCGTCGTTGTCGCAGACTGGGCAGTCGGTGCAACCGGTGGGATCCAGGGTGCAATCCACGTTGCAAGCGAGCACACCACCCGAGCATCCGAATTCGGCACACGAGCTACCTCCCAGATCGGCCAGGTCGCACTCTTCACCGGACTCCTTGACACCGTTGCCACAAAACGCGGTGGAGCCCTTGGTGATGGTGAAGTCATCGGCGATAGTCCCGGTGTTTGTGATGAATCTGCCGTTGAGAGTATTGCCGTTGATGTCGAGAACCAGAGAGCCCAGCGACAGGAGCGACATGTGCACCATGACGGGATGGTTGAGGGGCGCAGCACTGGTCTTTCCTGAAGAGCCGGCTACCGCATAGACGGCGCCTTCGTGCGGGGCCGGTCCAGTAGTGGGTTTCAGGTACTCCCCGTCACTACCGATGATGCCATCGCCGCCGTCCACGATCATCTGGTTCGTCAAGGTGCCCGAGCTGCCATAGTGGCCGTCGAGCAGAAAGCTCCGTTCATACGAATGACTGTGCCCGGAGAGCACCAGATCGACGCCGGCGTCTTCCAGTTTGTTCACGAAGTTGGCGCGCATCGTTACCAGTGATCCCTCGGTGTCCGAGTCGTGCGAGCCTTTGCTGTAGGGCGGGTGGTGCCAGAAGGCGATCACCCAATCGGCGGTGGTCGCAGCCAAGTCGTCAATCATCCAAGTCTGCATCGTGCCGTTGTTCGAGGTGTCGCTGTCGTAGGAGTCGAGGCAGATGAAGTGGATATTGCCGTAGTCGAAAGAGTAGTAGGCCTCGGTCCCGGAGACCATGCCCCCGGCCTCCGCCTGGGAAGGCAGATTGAAGATGTCGTAGTAGGGGCCGGTCTCGTTGGTCGACGAGGCCGAGTGCCCGTCGTGGTTGCCGAGCGTCGACCAGAGCACGCTCTTTGGCAGTAGGCCGGTGTACATATCGAAGACAGCCGCCTGATATTCGGGATCGGTTCCGTCGTTGTAGGCGTTGTCTCCCAACATCAACCAGAGATCGGTGTGACGGGTACCCGTGAAATTGTTGTAGGCGTCGCGTACTGCCCTGGCGTTTGCATTCGCCGTACCCGAGTCTCCCAAGACCAAGATCCTCGTGTCCTTCGCGGAACCTGCGGTAGGCGCGGTCAGCACAAAGTGATATGGGTCATCACCGACCAGAGGTCCGGCGGATGTGCCCACCGAATAGAAGTACTTGGTGTCGGCGCCGAGATTGGTCAACTCGATCTCGTGCTCGGTGGTGACGGACGCATCGCTGGCGGTTAGATTGAGGGATCCCTGGGTCGTGCCATAGCGCACCCAGCTGTCAGTTGCAGCTCCGGTGCGCCAGCGCACGACGACCCGGTCGTGAGAGCCGCGTTGGAGATAGGGGCCGCGAGTGACCGGAATGCTCGAATCCGATCCAGTGAACTGCAAGTCGAAACTGATGTCAGAACTCGTTCCGTTGGCCTGATGGATTTCGACCGCAAAGAGGTTGGTTCCTTCGTTGACCTGCGCTGGATCAACACTTGTGATCTGAAGGATCGACTCATCCGAGCCCCCAATGGCTGAGCTCGCGTTGGTCGTATAGGTGACGGTACCTCCCGGCATATTTGTGCGAAAGACTTCCGTGCCATTGAGATAAACGATCGCGCCATCGTCTCTTTGAACCCCGATTTCGAAACTCAGGTAGCCGGCGGCGTCGATTACGTCGAACTGTTGTCTAAAGTAGGTCGTTCGGTATTTGTTAGAGGGATCGGGCCCGAAACTCACGACGGTGGCTTCACCACCGTCGCCATAGCCCAGTTCGGCAGGTCCGTTGGCCCAGGCCGAGTCGTCAAATCCGCCGCCTCGCCAGGCCGTTCCTTGGTCGCTGCCATCGTCGAGATACTTCCAGGTTGATCCGAGAGGGACCAACGTAGTCTCGGCTGCTTTCAATTCTGATCCGCTGGCTAAGCAAGCCGCCAAAAAGACGATAGCGGTAGCAAAGAGTCGGATCTTGGGATTCATCAGAGGCATTGTGCTCTCGAGTGATGGATCTGGGCCCGAACTCATCGTTGCGCGACTCATGAGGACTCTCCTTGGCTCGAGCTTCTAGATTCCAGCCTGCGTTGGGCTCTGCCAATCTGCTCCTCCAAGGCCATGAGAGAACGGCTCTTACGATTGCCGGTAAGTTGCTTGTCCAGCTCGACTTTAGAGTCGCTATACGCTGCCTCGGCTTCGGCCCAGCGGCCAGCGGATTCGAGGACCTCGCCTTTGCGGAGGAGCCACTTTGCTGTCTGAGGTGAGGTCTTGGAGAGTTTCTCCAGTCGATGGAGTGCCTCCTGAGTCTCACCCCGGTCGGCTAGGATGTCGATCGCACGAATTTGCAGGGATGTCAAAGCGCCAAAGCGCCGCAACCCTTCGTCGAGTGTCTCGACCGCGGCGATGTGCTCTCCGGCCGCCACTTGGACTTCTGCCAACTCAACAAAAAAGCCCGGCTTGACCATCTTGAAGCCGTCGATGGCGCGCTCATAGCGATCGGCGGCTGTAGCAAAGTCTTGGAGTTGCCTTAAGGATCTGGCGGACGCTAGCAGGGCCTTCGCATGGTCTGGGTGCTGCTCGAGGAACCGATCGAGATAGAACTGTGCCAATTCCGGATCCTCGTCTCCCAGGTAGAGAAGACCCCGTCCGAGATCGGCCAGAACGAATGCTGGATCAATTTCAGTGGCCCGATCATAGTCGCTCAGAGCGCCTTTGAGATCGCCAAGCTCCTTCTTGAGGTCGGCTCTACGCACATAAAGCGACGGGTTGAGCGGCTCTTCGCGGATTTGCTCCGCCAGCACATCAAGCTGATCATCCCAGGGAGGATGTGCCTGGGTCGTGCCCGTCATGATGGAAAGACAAACCAACGTGCTTGCGGCCAAGTTGGACAGCGGTACTCCTCTTAGATCTTTTCGCATAGTGACTCCAGTCATTTGAAGAGACGCACTCTATATCTCGGATCGGTGGTTCGAGCAAGGTAATTGATCACCGCTCATTCCACTGCCCCCGAGCTTGTCGAGAATCTTGTAGTGAGAGGCGGTGGTACCGGAAGCCTTCGCCCAGCTTGGAGGTAGCCATGCCGCGCCTGTAAGATCGGCGGCATGATCGGAGTCCAGGTTCTAGCCGCCTTTCTACTGGCTAACGATCCGGCCGCTGCGGCTCAGCAACCGGCCCCACCGGAGCTACCACGGCCTTCCTCAGCGCCATCGTGAAGCGGCTGACCTGGCGAGGGTGCACCGCTCCGGGGGAGCGGACTTCATACAAAGTGGACCGTCTCGGCGCGCTGGGTGGATATCGACGTCGACCGGGCTCGCTGGCGGTCGACAGCGACCTATCGCTTTCACCACCGGCTGCAGGCGGGAGTCGAGTTCAATCCGGATGTCGAGGAGATCAATCCTATCCTCAGCTTCTTTCTCATCACCGAAACGGACCAGCGGCCAGCCGTCTTTCTGGGAACCAGCTCAGATCGCATCGGCTCGCCAGAGGGGACTCAGTCCTACTTCGCAACGGTGTCGAAACGCTTCGGCGCTTCACGGTTTTCTGGCTATGCCAGCCTCAACTACTCCGAATGGGATCGTGGCTTCAACGTGCCTTTCGGAATGGAGGTCGGGCTCGGGGATTGGTTTTCGGTTCGCCCGATGTACGACGGTGCCAGGCCCCACTTGATGTTCAACTACTCTCGCGAGAGTTGGAGTGTGAGCCTACTCGCCGTCGATCTGGAGCATCCGGGCATCTCGTTCGCACTGGGATTCTGATCGCCGTCCTCCTGATCGCTGCCGTCGCTTCGGGCCAGGAGCCGATGGAGCATCCAGAGAAGGCCGTGTGCACGGTATGTGCAGCTCGCTCCACCCATGGCACCGAACCCGAAGCCGAAGAAGTAGCCGGTACAAGCACCCATGAGGGCAAGCACTACTACTTCTGTTCGGACGAGTGCAAGAGTGAGTTCGAGGCGAGCCCTGACTGGTGGGTGCCGATGGAGCTACCCTTTGCAGTCGCCACCACTGTGGTTCGTAGTTTGGAGGGTGATGTTGTGCCACTCCCTAACGGAGGCGGGGAACTCACGATCCTCGACTTCTGGGCAACCTGGTGCCAGCCCTGCAGGAAGACAATGCGCGAGCTACAGCGGCGCTATGAGGCGGGCGGCAACGGGCCGGGAATCGTCGGCGTCTCGATCGATGAGGGCGAAGACGCACTCAAAAAAGTGCGCAAGGCTGTCAAGAAGCAAGGCATTCGCTACCCGATTTTTCTCGACGACCAGGAGTCGCCGGCCTGGGCGGCACTCAAAGTACGGGCTGTGCCAACCATGATGCTGGTCGACCGCGGCGGCAGAGTCGTCTGGCGATTCACCGGCCCAGATGGGGACGAGCGTCTCGCAGAGGCTCTCGCGAAGTTCGCTCCTTCCAGACGCCCCTGACCGAACGGCCATTGGGGGTCAGGTCTTGAATTGCAGCATGGCGCTGCCGACGGAATTGCTGCCTCGGGTTGATCTGGGTAGGGCTATGCTGCAATTCAAGACCTGACCCCCGGCCTAGTTAGAAGGCGAGGTCTCCAGACAGTAGAGGTGCTCCCTGCCGCGCAGGAACAGCTGCCGGCCGGCGATCGCGGGCGAGGCGTCGAAGCCGTCGTCGAGGCGGTTGGCAGCCAAGACCTCAAGCTCGGTTCCACGCTTCAAGACCAGGGTCGTCCCGTTCTGTCCCGCGATGTACACACGACCCGCCGCACCTACGAGCGAGGCATACACGCCGGAATCACCGTCGATTCCGTCGAGCCTCTCGGGCCCGAAAAAGCGCTCTCCGGTCTTCGCGTTGACGTTCGACAAAATGCCGTCGTTTCGCTTGAGAAAGTAGTAGGTGTCACCATAGACGAGGCCCGAAGGCGTGTAGGAGGCGTCTCTGTCCAGCGACCACACCACGCTGCCCGTACCGTCCAGGTCACCCCTGGCTCCGGCCAGGCGAATTGCCATCACGCTGTCGCCGCGGAAACCGCTCATCAAATAGACCAGGCCGTCCGAGTGGGCCGGCGTCGGAATCACATTGAGGGTCATCCCGCCCACGTGCCAGACGATGTCCCCGCTCCGGAGATCATAGGATCGCACGCGGTTCGACGCACTGACGATGACCTGAGCGCCCCCGTCCGCGGCCACGATCAGCGGCGTCGACCAGGACGTCGGCTCGTCTCGCTCGCGACGCCACAAGGTCTCTCCGGAGTCGCGGTCCAACGCCGTGATGAAGGAATCACCCTCGTGATCCCAGTTTGCGACCACCACGGAGCCGCCGATGACCGGAGAACTGCCCTCACCGAATGCGTTGCGTGTCGCCTGGTCGCCGAGGTCCCGTTGCCAGAGCAGCTTCCCGTCGAGATCGTAGGCGTAGAGCCCGTTCGATCCGAAGCTCGCAACCAGAATCTCGCCATCGGTCACCGCCGAGGCCGAAGCCCAGGTGGCCGTTCGGTGCGTGCCCTCGTGCGGCACGGCGGTACGTGCGGTTCGCTCCCAGACGAGCTTGCCGGTAGCCCGATCGAACGCCAGCACCACGAAGCGGACCGGATTGGCCGGGTGAATTCCCCTCGCCCGTAACTGGGTGCCTCCTTCCGGAGTCCGTTCGCGCGCCTCGGACTCGGGCTCGACTTCGACCGCCGTCAGCACGAAGACCCGGTCTCCCCAAACGATCGGGCTGCCGTGCCCGCGCCCGGGTACGGCAATCTTCCAGCGCACGTTCTCGCTCTCGCTCCAGGTCACCGGCGGGTCACCGTGTGGAGCGACTCCGGTTCCCCACGGTCCTCGCCACTGGGGCCACTCGTGTTCGTAACTCGGCGCCGAGACACCCAGGGCTAGCGCGGCTGTGGCCGCCAGCATCGTGGTGGTCGCAAGAAAGCTGACAGGGCACATAGACCTCATGGCGTCTAGATTCCACCAACGTCGGCGAGGAAACGCTCCTGGCACGCCTTTGCTTCGGCGACGATCTCCTGAAACTCGGAGGCGTGCTCGGAATCGTCGCGTAGGCTCGCCAGAAGCGGATCAGCTTCTAGGATCTCGGTCGCGCAGTAGTTGTTGCGCACGGCTCGCCGCAGCTGGCCGAGGCCGGGCCGCGGCCCACCGCAGTAGGTCAGCCAGGCCCCCGCCCAGTAATACTGCTCCGAGTCGCTGAGTACCATCGCCGCCGCCTCCATCTCCTGGATCCTGCGATCGTGCTCTTGCGCAGGCCAGCCCTCGAGACACGAAAACGTGTGGTTATAGAAATCATTCCCGCGTTCAAACCCCCTCAGTAGCTCGAGGGCTTCTTGCTTCTTCCCTTCACGTATGAGCACAGACACCATGTTATGACGCACCCATTCTGATCCCCGGTCGATCTCCATAAACTCGCGCGCTTTTTCGTACCGGCCAGAAAGCAGGAATGCCCTCGCGCATGAACGAATACGGCGCTCCGTCGGATCGAGAGATATCGCGGTGTCACAAGCACGCCCTGACTCTGCAAACAGCCCAGCGTAACGCAGCGGGTAGCTCCGCAAGAAATGTGCGTATGCGTCCTGCGGCCGCAGGTGCACGAGCCTCTCGGCATCTCGATACGCCGAGCCGATCTCACCTTTCTCGACTCTGAACAAGAGCAGCACAGCCATCGCCGAACCAAGTTCCGGATCGAGATCCAGGGCCCGAGTCGCCAACTCCTCGACTCTCTGAAGGGAAGCCTGGCCGGCATCCGTGTAGCGGCCATCATAGTGGTATCGGTTCGCTAAAGCCGCCCACGCCGGCGCGAAGCCCGGATCCGCCTCCACCACCCGCTCGAGCATGTCGATGGCGCGCCGATTCGGTCCCGCATCCGTCGACACCGCAAGCGCCCGCAGAAAAATCTCATAGGCTGCCCGGTCGGTAGGCCGCGCGCCTTCCGAAGATTGACCAGCCGACGATCCGAACTTGGGCAGCAGATTCTGGCGCACTCGATCCGCGACACGATCGCGCAGCGAGATCAAGTCTGCCGCCGCCACCCTCACGCTCTCGCGCCAGATCAGCAGGT